>Ga0075429_100005770_pt1 | contig 10690 bp, 6 predicted proteins | sample RhiMetdeltSRZDD3_FD_75295 | JGI IMG/M metagenome (GOLD analysis project Ga0075429, IMG submission 75295) | Populus rhizosphere microbial communities from Tennessee, USA - Rhizosphere MetaG P. deltoides SRZDD3 | ecosystem: Host-associated > Plants > Roots > Rhizosphere > Soil | place: USA...
GAGCAGCGGCACCAGGTCTTGAATCAGCAGGGCGAAATCAAGGGCGTTGGAGTTGCGAGTGTTCAGGACCACGCTGCTCTCATTGAGAGCGACAGCTTTCTTGGTGGAGTAGTAGCGAATCTGTGAACGTAAGTGCCCCGCAGTCATTCGAGCGCCGGCTTTGTGTATTTCAATCCGGTCGTCGTCCGAGAGGGTCGTTGCTATTTTTTCCGCGACTTCGAAATAGGCTCCCAAGTCATCGGTCGCGGGACTCTGTGCCAACTGGATCAGCCATCGCGCATCGCGCACGAGCACTGGCTGATCGGCCGGTGTGGTTTTCCAGAGCTGGTCGAGCAGCCGTTGAACGTGCGAGAGCCGCTCACCGGCGCTGCTCAGTCCGGCTTCACCCCGAGCGAGCGGGGGGAGTCGAGGATCGTCCCACAGCCGGATGCTCAACAGCTCGAGGCACCGGATCACATACAAGTTAAAGAGCATGTGTGCGTAGCGGACTCGACCATTGCGACCCGGCCAACGCGTTTGCCGCCACAAATGAAAGCCCCGGATCATCATCTCCGCCGGATCGATCAGGCCGTTCTGCAGTCCCGGAAGCTCACGAGGCCGGAATCCACCTGCCCAATGCGCATCGTCCAATTGACCTCGAACACGCGATTGGCTGGGGGTGACCCCAGCGAGTGCGAAGAAGCAATCCTCGAAGTGACGAGAGAGAAGGGAAGCGTCCTGCAGGTATTCGATGGGCTTTCGTTGGGCGTTCAGCACCCCTTGTATTCGCTCGACGATGTCATCGCGATGGGCGAGGAAGAATTGGAGAAGCTCGATATGTGCCTGAAACGGCACCGGGCCAGGATGTGGTCCGGCTGGCCTCTGTTCGGGCGCAAGGAACGGATGAAGGGTCAAGCGTCGAAACGATTCGCCAATCACAATCGCGGCGCGATTGTACGTGGATTCTCAGAAGGCGTACGCGGCGCGGCTTCGGACGCCGCGCTCGCGTGGTGAGATCCTCAGGCCTTTCGGCGCTCAGAAATCGAACTGCACCTGTAGCCGCGCGAAACGCGGACTGAGCAGGGTCGTGGGCGTGCCCCAGAGGTTGGCCTCGACCGCCGGAGTCGCTGGGTCGTCGATGGTGTACGTTTCGTTGATGCCCCGGATCGCGTCGTTGTTGAACAGGTTATAGACGTCCACTCCCAGGCTTAAACGCTTGCCCCCGAACCTGAAGAGCTTCGACAACTTGAGATCGAAGATCGTGTAGGCCTCGCTGTAAATGTCGCCTGGGTCGAGAAGATTGACGGTGGTCGTCGTGTTGGTGGTGGTCGTACCAAGCGTCACGAAGCATCCCGCCTGGCCCGCGTTTGCACCTGTGCAGGTCGACGTCGACGTCGAACGGTACGCGCTTGCCGGTTCCCACTGAATCATGTCCTTCGTGACGGTCGCGTTCGCGTTCAGCTCCGTGCCGGGCCGGTACTGAAAGACGGTGCTCAGGAGTACTTCGATCCGTGGGATCTCATAGGCGGCGCTGCCTCTCACAGTTGTATCGAAGCGGGTCTTGGGACGGCACGCGGGCGTGTTGCCCTCGCGTGATTTGACGTTGGGAACACGGAACTGCGAACCCCCCAGCGGGAGAACCTCGAACTCGCTGTAGCACAGGTCGCGAACCGCGCGGCCGGTGCTCGTGCCGCCGTTGACGCGGAGACCGCCCCACGGCGCGCGCCAGATGAAGTTGGTGTCGAAACCGCTCCAGGTGTACTCGAGTTCTTCCGCGAGCGTCACCGCGGACGGTTGACCCGTTGGCACGGTCGGCTTCGGATTGGAGACGCCGCGCACACGGTAGCCGCCGCCACCTGGGAGTCTCGCATCCGCCGGCACCTGGAGGTTGTAGAAGTCGTAGCTCTGGTTCGTGTAGTTGAAGTTGCCATCCACGCAGGTCTGGAGGTCCAGTGCGCCGTTGAACCGATCGCAGCCGACGCCGACTTGATCCGTAAGCGTCAGGTTGGAATGCTTGATGCGGACGTACGTCACCTCCCCTGACAGGCGCGGCAGAAGCTCGCGCTGGACGCCGAGCAGGAGCTGCCACTCATTGCGACGCCTGCCCCAGCCTTCGAGCAGCGTCTCGCCGTACGCATCGCAGTAGGTCTGCACAGCCGCTGGGATGCCCTGCTCGCGACGGCCGCACTGAGTCGTGGCCAGCCCGATCGGGGTGCCCGCCGAATCGAGGCTGAGCGGGTCACGGCCGTACCGGACGGGATCCTGTCCGAGGGTCGGATTGCCACACTCCCCGTTCGGGCTGAAGTTCATCAAATCGCAATCAACGACCCGATCGCCGTCCCTGTCAATCCACTCGCGTTCGAGTTCGTTGACCGCTCGCGCCGCCGGGTTCGCATCGGAGTAGATGCCGCCGATGTTGGCCGCGTTGAGGTACTTGCCCATGTTCCACTTGATCGACGTCTTGCCGTCGCCGAACACGTCCCACACGGCGCTCCATCGTGGGGTGACATCGTTGTAGCCGACGCCATCGGTTGGCGGTGTGCAGTACCGGTTCTGGCCGGTATATTGGCCGCCTACCTGCACCGGAACGTATGCGTCCGGTCCGAGACACGTCTCGAAGTAATTGCTCGTGGCGTGGTCGTACCGAACGGCGCCACTGAGCGTCAGCCGCTTGAGCGTCCACTGATCCTGGAGATAGAAGGCGTTGTACATCACCCGTGTGCCCAATTCGCCCAGGCCGGTGTTGATCGTCACTCGCGATGGAACAGGCCGGCGGCCATCGTCCAACGTACCCGCTACGCCATCAGGCCCCAGCGGCGTGTTCGTCGGATTGCTCGGAAAATAGAGGCTCGTGTTGCCGCACGATGCCGTGGCCGCGCAGGTTGCCGCTGGCCAGTCATAGCGGTAGGTCTGCCGCGAGTCGTTGACCGTGTTGTGTCTGAACTGGGAAAAGTACCCGCCGTCGTAGCCGAACTTGGTGTGGTGCGCCCCCGAGACGTACGACAAGGACGCGCGAGTCCGAAGGTTGTTGAGATCCCGCGATTCCGCCGCCATGCCGAGCCCATTGTTCAGCGCGGCGGAGGGAACCGCGGCGGTGGGGTTGCCCGCTGTCGTATTGACGCGCGCTGAGACGTCATCCATCCCGACCGTCTCACCGACCTCCAGAACGCGCGGAAGTTCTTTGTGACCCGCTACGTACCGGTGATAGGAGAAATCGTACAACTGGGTGTTCACGTTCACGCCAGCCTCGAGCAGGATCTTGTTGGTAAGCGGGTTGGTCCACGACACCTGGTTCAGTCTCACCGGGTGTACCTGACCGGACCACGTGCCCTCGGGAGGCGCCCAGCTCGCGACGCTGCCGTTACAGGGATCCTGACAGGTCAGCCCTTCGTCCCAAAAGACGTTGAACTTGTTCTTCGGCGTCATCTGATAGGTCACGCGAACGGCCGCTTGCCGCGTCAGATTCGTGAACGTGAGCGGCTCCTGCGAGCGATCCGGTTGGTAGTTGGCGCCCCATATGCCCGCGTTCTTGTTGTTCCACAACAGCAGTCCCTGGCCGTTGTACGCTTCCTTCCCCCAGGCACGGCCACTGGCATGGAACCACAATCGATCACGCTGGATGGGTCCGCCAAGCGATCCCGACACGTCGTGGTCGTGAATCAGCGCGTTGACGACGTTGACCGAGGTGTGCGTCCCGTTGTTCTTTCCGAACCACGACTGCCGCGTGTAGGCGGTGAAATAGCCTCCGCTGAATCGATTACCACCGGTGCGTGGAATGATGTTGATCGAGGCGCCGCCAGTTTCCGATTCGCCCAGCGCACCCGAGACCAACACGGTGACTTCCGCGGCGTTCGCAATGTCCGCGCTGTAACCACCAGTCATCCCCATGATCCCTGCGCCTGTGGAGTTGATGACGTTGCCGTCCACCATGACACGCCCCTGAGTCAGGGCATCAGTGTCAGTGGGCGAGGTGTGGGCGGCCAGGTTGTAGATGTTGTTGTTGCACCAGACGCCGGCGCCCCCGACGCAGTCCGCGCCGAGGCCGGCAGGAGTGAGCCCTGGGGTCAGCGTGAGCAGGCTGCGGATGTTTCGCGCCGTGGGCAGCTCGCGTATCTCGGCCCCGACAAAGGTCGTGGCTTGACGCGCGCTCTGGACGTCGACGGTTGGTGTGGTCCCTACCACCGTCACAGTCTCGGCCAGCTGACCGACCGTCAACGTTGCGTTAACGGGCGCGGTGAAGCCGCTTGTCAGGACGATGTCGTCATGCTCTTGTCTGGTAAATCCCGCTAGTGTGAACGTGGCCTTGTACGTGCCTACGGGCAGGTTGGTGATGCGATATTGGCCGCTGTCGTCGCTGGTCGCTGATCGAACTTTCTCGATGAGCGCGGGGCTCGTGACCTCAACGAGCACACCGGGTAGAACCGCCCCAGAAGGGTCCCGGACGGTGCCGGCGATCTGCCCCTGCTGGGCAAACGCATTCCCCGTCGTCCACAGAAGTACCGCGACTATCAAGGTAGCTGTCAGGGCTCGTGGCATCACCGATCCTCCTCAGCTCCCCGTGGGTCGAAGGCCCGCGGTTTGTGTCAATAATTTGTGAACGTTCCAAGAACTGCTATGTCATAGTGCCCCCCTATCTACGCCTATCGAATGGCGCTGTCAAGACCGGTGGGGTCTTATGGGTGTCTTGATTCGCAGCCTTTTCTTTGCGTCGGGCGCGTGTGTCGCGCTCGTCGTGTTTCCCGGGGTCGCTGTCGCACAACAAAGGGTTCTTGCCGACGGAGTCGTCGAGCTGGCCACGGTGCTTGAAGGCACATTCGGTGACGAAGGCGTTCGGATCGGACCTGCCCTGGACCGAATGGGCAACGCGCTCGCCGATTGGGATCGCGCCATTCGCGCTGTCGAGGATCATGTGGCGTCAGCGGTGACGAATACGTCAACGCAAGAAGCAGGCGACCTTCGCATGACGCTCGCCAGGATGTATTCGGAGCGAGGTCGTCTTCCGGATGCGATACGGCAACTCGATGCTGTCAGCAGCCTCGGGCCGCGCCGTCCCGAGGTCCTGGTGCTTCGGGGACTCGTTCTCGCCGCCTACTCGAAATCGACCGAAGCCGACGAGGCGTTCCGGTCTGCCTGGACGATCGAGCCGCACGATCCCGTTATCGCCTACTACGTCATTCATCACTCGGCGACGACGCGTACCCAAGAGGATATCGAGCGGGCCCGCGCAGTCCTGGCGGAAGCGTACCGGAGAATAGTCAAGGAAGCGGCACGGCCGAAGGATTTGCCATTCGGGATGTCGCTTCTTCAGCGGAACCCCACCGACGCGCCAGTGCTTCCACTCGCGCGATACGCGAAAGGCTACGCACGGCTCATCGCTCGTGATTACGACGCTGCGCTCGCGGAGTTGCGAACGGCCGCGGCAAGCGACCCCTTGGTCACCGATCCGACTGCGCGATCCGTTCCGATCATGCGAGCGGTGACTGCGCTGCGGGAAGGGCGCTTAGCAGTGGCGCGCTCGCTCTTCGATCAGACGAACACGCTACCGGACTCTTCGGAGGTGCACCGCATACTCGGGCTGATCTATTTGGCAAGCTCTGACTACGACAAGAGCGTCCAACAGCTCACCATGGCCATCGACAGGAACCCACGCGACGAGCGATCGCATCTGGCTCGTGCTCGAGTGCTGAGTTTGTCCGGGCGGGATGCCGATGCGCAGCGTGCCCTGGTCGAAACGATTCAGGCTTTTCCTGATTCTTCGCTGGCGCACTGGTGGCTCGCCTTGCACTATGAGCGACTCAATCGGCACGCAGACGCGAGGCGAGAAATTGAATACGCGACTGCGAGTGCCATCGTTGGACGGGAGGGCCTCTATACAGCGATAGGTCGCCTCGCCGGCGCCGCCACCGACGTACCGGCTGCGGTCGACGCCTTCATGCATGCGATCGATGCGAATCCGAACGATTCGGTCGCACACAAGTACTTAGCCGGTGCGCTTCTCCAGCAGGACCGCGTGAACGAAGCGTTCATCGAGTTCGTCGCCACGCTGATGATCGATCCATTAGACGCGGACGCACACGCAGGGATCGGTCGAATTCATCTGGATGCCGGCAGGTATGCCGATGCCGCAGAAGCGCTGAGACGAGCGGTCGAAGTGGCGCCAGACCATACCGAAGCGCGATATGCGCTGGCCACAGCACTCATGCGGTCGGGCAGGACGCAGGAAGCGGCCGGGGAGTTCGACCGTGTTGAGGAGGCACAGCGCCGGGCGTTGGCCGAGCGCAGGCGCAATATGTCTCTCGATGTCCTGAAGGAGGAAGCTGCGCTGCGCGCCGCCGAAGGCCGATACGACAGGGCCATCGAACTCTACGAAAAAGCGGCGACGCTGGGCAGTGATCCCGCGGTGTACCGGCAGCTGGCCGACCTTTACTCGAAGCGCGGGCGGATCGACGATGCGGCGCGTGCGCGAGCCATGTACGAGAAGGTGGGGAAGTGAATCAGTCGGCGTGCTCTGTCGTGGCGGTAATAGCGGCCGGCGCGCTCACCATCGCGGTCGTCGTGAACGGGCAGTCGGCTGGCGGAACGGTCTCCGCGGCCGGAGCACCCATGCGATTCACCGAGATCAGTCATGAAGCCGGTGTCGACTTTCTGCACGTCAATGGAGCGAGTGCGGACAAGCACCTGGTCGAAACGATCGGCTCTGGCGGCCTGTTCTTCGACTACGACAATGATGGCTGGATCGACATTTTTCTCGTGGACGGCGGATCGCTAACCCATCCGGCTGTCGCGCGGCGGGCGCGCCACGGTCTCTTTCGAAATCGTGGTGATGGCACGTTCGAGGATTCCACAGCCCGGTCCGGCATTCGCCATCGTGGTTATGGGATGGGCGCCTGCGCCGGCGACTACGACAACGACGGCTGGGTCGATCTCTACGTGACAAGCTTCGGGTCGAATACGCTGTATCGCAACACCGGCACGAGGATCTTCACCGAGGTCACAGCCGCAGCGCACGTCGGCTCGTCGTCGTGGAGCACGGGCTGCGCGTTCGCGGATCTCGATCGAGATGGGGATCTCGATCTGTTTGTCACCAATTACGTGATGATCGACCCGAAGCACAGTCCGTTCTGCGGCAACGCCAGCACGAAGACGCGTTTCTATTGCCACCCGCTCAATTTCGAGCCGCTGGGGAATGTCGTTCTCCGCAACAACGGGAACGGCACCTTTTCGGATGTCAGCGCGGCGTCCGGCATCGGCGCCTATCGCGGGAACGGCCTCGGTGTCGTCATTGGGGACTACGACGAGGACGGGTGGCCGGAGATATTCGTTGCGAACGACAGCATGCCGAATTTTCTGTTTCACCGCACCGACACGTGGCACTACGCCGACGTCGCATTACGCGGTGGCGTCGCGGTGGCCAGCGACGGACAGGCGCGCGCCGGTATGGGTGTCGACGCCGGCGACTACGACGGCGACGGGCAGATCGATCTGGTTGTCACGAACCTCGATTCGGAAATGCACAGCCTTTATCGGGGTCTTGGCCATCGGCTGTTCACGTACGCGACACCGGACAGTGGCATCGGGCCGGCGACACTGCCCTTCGTTGGATTCGGCGTAGTCTTCTTCGACTTCGACAACGACACGCAGCTTGATCTGGCCGTCGCCAACGGCCACATCATGGACAACGCTCCGCAGTATCGCGCCGGGGCAACCTACGCGCAGCGGAATCAGCTGTTCCGGAACGTCTCGCGGGGACGCCTCGCCGATGTGAGCCGCAATGCCGGAGCCGGCTTTGCCGTCGAGAAGGTCAGTCGCGGCCTGGCATCGGGCGACATCGACAACGACGGCGACTTGGATCTCCTCGTCACGAACAATGGCCAGTCGGCGGACCTCCTCCGCAATGAGAGTGTGAGCGGCAATGCGCTGCTCGTTCGAACAATAGGGAAGCAAAGCAATCGTGATGGCGTGGGCGCGCAGCTGAAACTGACGGTCGCAACCCAAACCCAAAGGCGCGAAGTGAAAGCCGGATCGAGCTATCTTGGCCAGAACGATCAACGGCAGCACTTTGGCCTCGGGTCGGCGACCCGGATCGATCGACTCGAGGTGCGATGGCCGGGCGGGTCGACCGAGGTCTTTCAGAACATCGAAGCGAATCAGATCCTCACCGTCCGCGAAGGCGACGGCATCATCGGCGCCCGGCGGGTCGCACGATGAACTCTTAATTCTTTAATTGACAAGCCGCCTGGCGATTGCTACAGTGCTCCCGCAACTCTTAAATAATTAAGAGATCGTAAGCCATGGCGAGAAAACGTTCACCGTCGCTCACCGACGCGGAAGCCAGAGTGATGTCCGTGTTATGGCAACGTCAGACCGCAACCGTCGGCGATGTCGTGGCGGCGTTGCAACAAGGACGTGCCGTCACCTACAGCACTGTTCAGACGATACTGCGCATCCTCGAGACCAAGGGGTACGTCACGCACGAGAAGGTGGCTCGAGCCTTCGTATATCAACCCGCTGTGGATGCGCGTCAGGCTCGACAGCGAGCGTTGCGGCATCTAGTGGCGCGTCTCTTCAACGGCTCACCCAGCCTGCTGATCTTGAACGTGCTCGAGGACGAGGAAATCGAGGCGGCGGAACTCAAGCGACTGAAGAAGCTCATCGAGGACGCCTAAAGGAGGCGCATCGTGGAATTCCTCGCGAACTGGCTCGTGCAGGGGAGCATCGTTGTTGTCGCCGCGGCTGCGCTCCTTCGACTGCTTTACCGCGCACGCGCGCACGCCCGTTATCGGGTGTGCATGGTGGGGTTCGCGCTAGTGCTCGCCCTGCCGCTCGTGTCCCAAGTCTCAGCGCTCGTGTGGCAAGAGGACGCTCCCGGCGCCATTGGTGCCGCGTCACCAGCGCTGGTCTCGCTGCCTCACACCCCGTCATCGCAAACGCTGATTTTCGCCGTCTGGTGTGTGTGGGTTGGCGCGTACAGCGCGCTGCTCGCGAGCGCGATCGTGAGAATCGTGCGGACAAGAAGGCGTTTGCGCGCATTTCCACACGCGGTCGAGGACCGGTTGTGCCATTGGGCGCGGGTGAAAGAACAGGGGCGCACGACGCGCCTGGTTCTTTCTGACGATGTGTCTGCGGCGGCCGTGATCGGAGGCGGATCGCCTGTGATTGCTGTCTCGCCACCGCTCGTGGAGCACCTCACGGCTGATGAACTCGATCGTGTCGTCATCCACGAGTGGGCCCACGTCCAACGGCGCGACGATGTGGCGAACGCAGTTCAGCTGATTGCGCGACTGCTGGTCGGTTGGCATCCCGCCCTGTGGTGGTTCGACCGACGACTGCAGGCCGAGCGCGAAGCCGCCTGTGACGAAACCGCGGCACGCATGACGGGCTCGTCGAAGGGTTATGCCGCCTGCCTCCTCAAGCTCGCGAGTTTCCCGTTGGCGCAGCGCCAAACCGTTCCCGCCTTGGGTGTGCTGTCTTCGTCAACTCTTTCAGAGCGGGTTCAGCGAATTGTTGCTCACGAGCACCAGGGCTCGTCGACGTGGTCGAAGAATGTCGCGAGCGCAGGCATCATCGTCCTGTTCGGAGTGTGTTGCGGAATCGGCTCCCTTCGTATTGTAGGTGCCGCGATTGTGCCGTCCGAGCCGGATAGGGCTCGTCTCATGGCAAGGCCGACACCGCCACCGTCGCCCTCACCGAGGGAGTCTCCTCCGGTCGCCTCTCTGGAATCCACACCCACGCCGCGAGATGCGCCAAAACCATCCCGACGAGGTCCTGCCACACGAAGTGCCGACGTCCGTGCGGTGGTGGCGCCTCCAAGGGAACCGTTGACGGACCAGGTCGTCGCCGACGCTCTGCATGACTCAAGAGATATCGAGCCGATCGATCCCGGCGGATCGCAACCCGATGAGCTCCTGCCCGCCAGATCGATCCAGCTACCGACCGTGCAACGAGTGTCGCCCTGGGCCGCAGCCGCGAACGCTGGTATCACGATAGGCGAGCGTTCCAAGAAAGGCGGCCTGGCAACCGCCGCAGCCTTCACCCGATTCGGCAAACGACTCGCCGACGCATTCTGAGGCCGTTTCATGCGCATTCATCTCGTCAATCCGAGCGACGTGTCTTTCGGCACGGCTGTAATCACGCCGCGGTGGCAGTACGTCCTCGCCGCGGTCACGCCGGAACGGTACGGTACGCCTCAGATCGTGGACGAGACGCTCGAGCCTTTCGATCCGGAGTCCGTCCGCAGCGGAGACGTCGTAGGGATCGGCATTCACACGGCCAACGCGCTTCGCGGGTATCACGTGGGTGGCCTCGCGCGTGCCCGCGGCGCCTTTGTGATCTTTGGCGGCATTCATGCCTCCCTCTTCCCCGAGGAGGTTCGCCAGCGCGGCGGTGCCCACGCAGTGGTGATCGGCGACGGTGACATCATCTGGGCGCGCGTGTTGAAGGACTGCGAAACCGGACACCTCTCTGCTCAATACGATGGCGGCCGGGTGGGTGGTGAGTCGCTGTCGCCCGCACGATGGGATTTGCTGCCGACCGATCGCTACATGTGGGGCTCGGTGCAAACCGTTCGCGGATGCCCGAAGCATTGCTCCTTCTGTTCAGTCTGGCGAACCGATGGACAGAAGCCGCGTCAACGCGACATCGACGCGGTCGTCCGCGAGATCGTGGCGCTCCGGCGACGAGGATTTCGATTCATCGCGCTCGCGGATGACAA
>Ga0075429_100005771_pt1 | contig 10687 bp, 8 predicted proteins | sample RhiMetdeltSRZDD3_FD_75295 | JGI IMG/M metagenome (GOLD analysis project Ga0075429, IMG submission 75295) | Populus rhizosphere microbial communities from Tennessee, USA - Rhizosphere MetaG P. deltoides SRZDD3 | ecosystem: Host-associated > Plants > Roots > Rhizosphere > Soil | place: USA...
TCCACCTATCGCGATCCGCGATTTGACGGGTGCACTCACGGCGTGGATTGACGTCGGCACTCCCTCGGCCGAACGCCTGCATCGGGCCTCGAAGGCCGCGCCGCGCGTAGTGGTCTACGTCCACAAGGAACATCGCCAGTGGCTCGCCGCCTTGGGGGCCGCGAGGATTCATCGAGCGGACGCCATCGAAATCCGCGCGTTCGATCCGGGCTTGATCGCCGGGCTGGTTGCGCGGCTCGAACGCCGGATGTCGTTCCCGGTGACGGTCGCGGACGATGAGATCTTCGTCGCCCTTGCCGACGGGACGGTTTCCGGCCGGGTGACGCGGCTGGCACTCTGAGCCCCCCCCCGCGAAGGCGGGTACGGTAGAGTTTTCTCTTTCACGCCCGCTGCCTGGGCACTGTTTCCCTGGAGGTTTTCGTGATGGGCCGTTGGCTGTCAGGCTGTCTTGCGATCGGCGTACTCGCCGGCGTCCTGGTTGGCGCACGGCGCGAGATGATGGCCGTACCTGTCGCCGCGCAGGGCACGGCGCCCGGCGTCGTCGCCATCCGGAACGGCACGATCATGACCGCGACGCGGGGGACGATCGCCAACGGCACGGTGGTCGTGCGCGACGGCAAGATCGCGGCGGTCGGCACGAACGTGTCGATTCCGGCGGGCGCGGAGGTCTACGACGCGACCGGCAAGTTCGTCTCGCCCGGCATCATCGACGCTCACTCGCACATCGCGAACGACGCCATCAACGAGGGCAGCGTCTCGGTGAGCTCGATGACCGGGATGGAAGACGTCCTCGATCCCACTGACATCAATATCTACCGCGACCTCGCGGGCGGGACCACCACCTCGAACATCCTGCACGGCAGCGCCAACGCGATTGGCGGCAAGACGGTGGTGATCAAGCTCCGCTACGGCAAGACGCGCGCGAGCGATCTGATCTTCCAGGGAGCCCTGCCGGGCATCAAGTTCGCCCTCGGCGAGAACGTGACCCGCAAGCGTGGCCAGGCGGCGACCAACCCCCAGCGGTTCCCGACCACGCGCCAGGGCGTCGAGTACGTGATCCGCGACGCGTTCACGCGCGCGAAGGCCTATCGGAAGGACTGGCAGGAGTACGAGGCGAAGAAGAAGGCGGGGCAGGACGTGCTGGCGCCGCGCCGCGACCTGCAGCTCGACGCGCTCGTCGAGATCCTCGAAGGCAAGCGCCTGGTCCACGCGCACAGCTATCGCGCCGACGAGATCCTGATGCTGATCCGGCTCGCCGACGAGATGGGCTTCAAGATCACGACCTTCCAGCACGTGCTCGAGGGCTACAAGGTGGCCAGGGAGATCGCCGCGCACAACGCCGGCGCGTCGACGTTCTCGGACTGGTGGGGCTACAAGATGGAGGCGGCCGACGCCATCCCGCACAACGCCTCGCTGATGACCCACAAGGGTGTGCTCGTCTCGATCAACTCCGACGACGCCGAGCAGGCGCGGCGGCTGAACATGGAAGCGGCCAAGGCCATCCGCTACGGCGACGTCACGGAAGATCAGGCGTTCGCGATGGTGACCATCAACCCCGCGAAACAGCTCAAGATCGACAATCGCGTCGGTTCCATCGAGGTCGGCAAGGATGCCGATCTCGTCATCTGGAACCACCATCCGCTGTCAACGACGGCCATCGTCGAGCGGACCTACATCGACGGCATCGCCTACTACGACCGCGAGAAGGATCTGCAGCGCATCGCCGACATCCAGAAGGAGAGGAGCGGACGCTCGACGACCGAGAGCGGGCCGACCGGCACGAACGGGTCCCAGGCCAACGGCTCGCAGACCACCGGGTCGCAGGCCGCCCCTCGGCCGGCGCCGCCAGCAGAGCGCTACGACGTCAAGGGGAACGCGAACGGCCCGGCGTGGGCGATCACCAACGCGCGGATAGTGACCGTGTCCGGACCCGTGATCCCCAAGGGCACGATCGTGATCAAGGGCAACCGGATCGAGGCCGTCGGCGCGAACGTTTCCCTGCCGTCGGGCGTGAAGCCGGTGGACGTGGCCGGAGCGACGGTCATGCCCGGCATGATCGACGCGAGCACGGACATCGGGCTGAACGAACCCGGCGTGCGGAACTACGACGACGTGAGCGAGATCCTGCCGTTCGACCAGATGCTGCGCACGCGCGTGGCGTTCAAGGCCGACAGTATCGCGATCCCGGTGGCGCGAACCGAGGGTATAACGACCGTTGGCGTGCGCCCCGGCGGCGGCACGATCAGCGGCGAAATCCCGGTGATGAACCTCGATGGCTGGACCTGGGAGGAAGCCGTGCTTCGTCCGGCGGCCGGGCTCGCCTTCAACTTCCCCGGTGCCGCAGGCGGACGGGGAGGCGGTGGCGGCGGCCGCGGAGGAGCGGTCCCGCAGACCGGGCCCGATCCGATGAAAACGCTGAACCAGCTGCTCGAGCGGGCGCGGGTCTATGCGAAGCTGCCCGCGACGCGTCAGGTGGACTGGACCCTCGAGCCGTTCGTGCCCGTGCTCGATCGACGCCAGGCGCTCTATGTGTCTGCCGCCACCGAGCAGGGCATTCGCGATGCGGTGGCCTGGGCGGCGAAGCAGAACGTGCGCATCGTCCTGCAGACGGGCGCCGACGCGCAGCGGGTCGCCGGGCTGCTCAAGCAGCACGACGTGCCGGTGATTCTCTCGAGCATCCTGTCGCTGCCGCCGCGTGAAGACGAATTCCACGCGTATCCCTACCAGGCGCCGGGTGTGCTGGCCAAGGCGGGTGTGCCGTTCGCGTTTTCGAGCGGCGGGTTCCAGTTCTCGCGCGACGTCCCGTTCCAGGCGGGCCGCGCCGTCGGCTGGGGACTCTCACGCGATGATGCGATCAAGGCGCTGACGCTCGACGCGGCCCGAATCCTCGGGGTCGACAGCCAGGTGGGCAGCGTCGAGGCCGGCAAGATCGCCAACCTCGTCGTCATCAACGGAGATCCACTGGAGATTCGATCGCAGATTCAGCACGTGATCATCGCGGGGCGCGACATCTCCCTCGACAACTCGCAGGTCGAGTTGTTCAAGAAGTACATGGCTCGCTAGGGAGACTGACGCATGATTACCCGAACCTCACGCCCGCTCGTTCTCGCCGTCGCCACGATGGTGATGGTGTTCCCCTTCATTCGCGTCAGCGGCCAGATGCTGCAGCGCGCACCGCGCTACGCGATTACGAACGCGAAGATCGTCACAGCGGCCGGGCCGGTAATCGAGAAGGGGACCGTCGTGATGCGTGACGGCATCATCGAGGACGTCGGCCCGCTCGTCGCCGCCCCCTCCGATGCGCTCATCGTCGAAGGATCCGGGCTCGTGGTCTATCCCGGGCTGATCGACATGTCGAACCCGTCGCTCGTGGAAACCCCGGCCAGCGGTCCGGCCGCGCCGGCGCCGGCGCAGGGAGGACGAGGGAGGGGTGCGGCCGTCGCCACGCCGGACAGCATCACCTGGGCGGATCAGGAGCGCGAAGCCCGGACTCGCTTCCTGCACCCCGACGTCGATGCGGCGGCGCTGGTGGATTTCGAGGGAGACGATGTGCGGCGCCTGGCGGCGGCGGGGGTGACCTCAGCCCTGGCCGTGCCGTCGCAGGGCATCATCCGCGGGCAGAGCGCCCTCGTAAACGTCACCGCTCCGCCCGATCCTCCCGAGACCAGCGCGCTCGCCACCTACCGTCGTGGCCTCGTGGTCGTCAGGGCGCCGGTCGCGCAGCACGTGGCCTTTTCGACCGGACGGGGCGCCGGCGCTGGTGAAGGTGGGGGAGGGGGCGGTGGCTATCCAGGTGCGCTGCTCGGCGTGATCGCGTTCGCGCGGCAGTCGTTCCTCGATGCGCAGTGGCAGAAAGACGCGCGCGCGTTTGCCGAACGCCGCAAGGAGGCTGCGGCTGGTCCGTTCGAGCCGGTCCTCGACGCCCTGGCCCCGGCCCTGGAACGCCGTGTGCCGGTCGCGTTCGACGCCAGCGAGGAACGGGAGATCCTTCGTGCGCTCGCATTCGCGAAGGAGTTCAACCTCGATCCGATCATCGTCGGCGGGGCCGAAGCCGCCAATGTCATCGAGGACCTGAAGGCGGCCAAAGCCAGGGTGATCGTTTCGGCGAACTTCCAGGCTGCCGGCGGCGTTGCCGGCGGACGCGGCGGCGCGGGCGGTGGCCGAGGCGGGGAAACCGATACACCGCTGCGGATCACCCGCATGCGTCAGAACGCCGCGAAGGTTCCGGCGGCGCTCGAGAAGGCAGGCATCCCGTACGCGTTCACCATCGGCGGCTTGCAGAACCCGGGAGACTTCGTGCGCAACGTCGCCCGGACCGTGCGCGAGGGGGGACTTCCCGAGGATGCCGCGATCAGGGCGCTGACGGTAAATGCCGCGAAGCTCGCCGGCGCCGGCGATCGGCTCGGCACGATCGAGAAAGGGAAGATGGCGAACGTCATCGTCACCGACGGCGCCTTGTTCGACACGCCGCGAATTCGTCACGTGTTCGTCGGCGGCTGGCCGGTCGATCTCGAGTTCCCGGTGCAGACGCCGGCAGGACGCGGCGGTCGCGGCAGCCAGTAGCACGGGAGCTCCCCGAGTCGCACCATGGCCATCGTTGGTCTCGTCGGCGGTCTTGGGCCCGAGTCCACGATCGATTACTACCGTCGGCTTCTCGACGGGTGGAAACGTCATCACCCGGGCTCGGCTCCGTCGATCGTCATCGACAGCCTCGATGCGCAGGTGGCGCTCCGGCTCGTGCAGACCGATCGTCCGGCGCTCGTCGACTACCTGATGGCATCGCTCCGCCGGCTTTCAGGCGCCGGCGTCGATTTCGCGGCGCTGACCGCCAACACCGCGCACATCGTGTTCGAGGAACTCGTCGCCCAATCTCAGCTCCCGCTGTTGAGCATCGTGGAGGTCACGGTTGCGGAAGCGAGACGACGGGGCCTCAGCCGGCTGGCGCTCCTCGGCACGCGCTTCACGATGGAGGCGCCGTTCTATCCGGAAGTTGCAGGACGTCAGAACGTCTCACTCGTCCTGCCGGCGGAGGCCGATCGTTCCTGGGTTCATGATCGGTACGTGGGAGAGCTGTTGAAGGGGGATTTCCGCGACGAGACGCGTGAGCGCTTCACATCGCTCGTCAGACGCCTTGGTGATGAACAGGGCATCGACGGCGTCATTCTGGGTGGGACCGAGCTGCCGTTGCTGCTGCCAGGACCGGACCTCGCTGGCGTCCCGGTGCTCGATACGACGGCGTTGCACGTCGACGCCATTCTCGAGCGTCTCCGGAAATGAGGAGCGGCCGCGACACTAGCGTTCGTCCGCGGTAGGGCCGTACAACGGAGGCAGGGGCACCTCGTTCATCCGCAAATAGACTGTCAGCTGTGCGCGGTGGTGCACGAAGTGATTGACGGTGTTTCGCAGCACATCTTTTCTGCTGGCGGTGTCGATTACCTGGCCGCCGTAGAGCAACCTCCAGGGCAGGACGAAGTCTGCCTCATTGGCGCTTGCCAGCGACGCTTTGAGTTCATCCACGTTGCCGTCGAACTCGCGGAGCAGCGTCTCGGTAGGTTCGAGGGAGTAGCCCGGGCCGTCGACAAGGTCGAGGTCGACGCCCTTGACGATTTTCGTCATCACCGAGGGCAGCCTGGCGACGAGCTGTGCGAGATGGCCGAGCGCCGACGACTTCGGGTGGGGCTTCCACGGCCCCTTGTCGTCAGGCACCCGCGCCAGGAGTGTCCGAGTCGCGGGGAGCTCATTGTTCAGTTCCTTGAGGTAATCGCTGGCAATGGACATCTCGCCCTCGATCCCCGATCCTGCCACAAATGGGTTCGCTCAAAATCGGCTCGATCGTCATCGCGTGTTACGAGTTCGATCGGATGCTCGCGTTCTGGAGCGAAGCGCTCCGTTATGTGCCGCGCGAGCCACCTTCGCCAGGCTGGTGCGTGTTGCGCGATCCGGAAGGGCGCGGACCGAATGTATCGTTGAACGGCGTGCCCACGAAGCGGTCGTCGCGAAGCCGGCTGCACATCGATCTCTATACGAGCGATCGCGACGCGGAGGTGCAGCGGCTCGCCGCTCTCGGCGCGACGCGCTATCCCTGGCGGTATCGCGCGGGCGATGACTTCGTCGTCCTCGAGGATCCCGACGGTAATCTGTTTTGCGTGGTGGAGAAACCAGCGAGTTCACACCAATGAAGGCATCGATCAACGGATGGCTGTGGTATCTCCTGGCGGCCGGTATCCTGACCGCCATTGTCGATGGTCTCTTCTCGAGCATCCTGAGCGCGGTCTTCTACGGTTCGACCGTTCAACGGCTGTTCCAGGGCGTTGCGGCGACGCTCCTTGGCCCGGACGCGCTGCGCGGAGGCTCGCGAACGGCCCTGATTGGGGTTCTCATGCACGTCGGCGTGGCGTTCGGTTGGTCAGCGGTCTTTCTCGTGGTGTTTTCGAGCTGGCCGTGGCTTCGGCAGGCGACGATGACCACATCGGGACTCGCCGGAGTAGCGGCAGTCTACGGACCACTCATCTGGCTGCTGATGTCGCTCGTGGTGATTCCGGCACTGACGCATCGGGCGACGCCGATCGGTTTCCGCTGGTGGGTCCAGCTGTTTGGGCACATTCCGTTCGTGGGTCTCCCCATTGTTGCGTCGATTCGCGGCATGCAGCCGCCAGTGTAGGGTGGGGCTATTCCGTGCGCAACGCCACTAACGGATCGGTCCGCGCGGCGCGTCGTGCGGGTAGATAGCAGGCCACCAGCGACGCCGTCGCGAGCAGCACGAAGACGCCGAGATAGGTCGGCGGATCCGTGGGCGTGATCCCGAAGAGCACGCGGGCCAGGACCGTGCCCGCCGCGACGCTCAACGCGAACCCCGCGACGATCCCGATCGCCGTCAGGCGGAAGCTCTCCGCCATCACCGAGGTGACGAGCTGGTTGGACGATGCGCCAAGCGCGATGCGCAACCCGAACTCGCGCGTCCTCCTCCGGCCATCGAAGGCGACGACCGCATACTGACCGATCGCGGCGATGATCAGCGACCCGGCCGCAAAGAGCGTCAGCAACGTGGTGAGAATCCAGAACGGCGCGACTTCCGACGAGATCTCCGTCTCGATCGAGCGGAGGCTGGCGATGGGTATCCGTCCGTCCGCCTGGCGCAACGCTCGCGCGACCACCGGCGCCATTGCGTCGAGCTGGCCGCGATGGCGGATATAGAAGGTTGTTTCGCCTGGAGCCGCAGGCCGTTCGGCATTCGAGAAGAAGACGTATCGAGGGGGCCCCTCGGTGCCACGCCCGCTGAAGTACGCATTCTCGACGACTCCGACAATCTCGGACCTGGCGAGTCGATCGGCTGGCCCGGTGAGCAGAATCTTCCCGATCGCGGACTCGTGCGGCCATAACGTATCGGCCAACTGCCTGGTGACAATTGCAGAACGTGACGACGAATTCCCCGCTCTCGTGAAATCACGCCCGGCAACGAAGGGCACACCGAATGTCGCGAAGTAGCCTGGCGCGACTGTATTGTCTAGGGCGAGTACGGATTCCTCCGACTGCTCACGGCGAACCGGGAAACCGCTCCCGCTGGCGAGCCGCCGGCCGGACCGATACGAGACCTGCTCCACGCCTGGCAGTCTGGCGAGCTGATCCTGGAGGCCCTCCAGGAGCCGCCGGTTCGTTTCGGGCGTCGTAGCGCCCGCCGCCGTATTCACGGTCGCCAGCAGGATGTTCCGGGTCTCGAATCCGACGTCGAGGCTGTCTTGCAGCGAGAGCGATCGGAGAGCGAGCCCGGCGCTCGTCAGGAGAAGCACCGAAAAGGCAAGCTGCAGTACCACCAGGCCGTGCGTCAGGCGTGAACGTCCCTGGACGACACCTTGCTCGCCTACTTTGAGGAATGGGAGCAGTTGCTGGTGACGGATGCGGAGCGCGGGGCCGGCGGTGACCGCGAGCGTGCAGAGCAGCGCAAGGCCGAGCGCATATGCGACCACGGTCCAGTCGGGCGCCAGATCCGGGGGCACCACCCCGGTTTCCGGCACGACGAAGGGCACGACGGCTTTCGAGACCCACCAGGCGAACAGGCAGGCGGCGACCCAGGCCACGACCGACAACACCAGACCCTCGGCCAGCAGACAGCGGACGATCCGTCCGCGCGAGGCGCCGAGTGACTGACGTACGGCCATCTCCCGTTGCCTGACCATCGCGCGCGCGATCAGCAGGTTCGTGACATTGGCGCAGACAATCACGAGGGTGAGGGCCGTGACCACCGAGAAGACGGCGAGCATCCGGTTGCCGCGGGTGGCCACGATGCTGTTGCCGCCCGCGGTCGCGGAGTAGGGGACGAGCCTGACTTTGTACCGCTGTTTCAGTTCCGGGCGAGCCTGTTGCAGCTGCATCCAGAGAGTCGCGAGCTGGGTCTGCGCCTGCGAGAGGGAGACGCCATCCTTGCGTTGCCCGATCATCATGAGGTAGGCGCCGCGGTTCACCTGCAGCTGGTCGCGGCCCTCTCCGGTCAGCGGAATCCACAGGTCGGCAAGCTCGATGAAGATGGCGCCGCGAAAGTTCTGCTCGGCAACTCCGACGATCGTCGCGGGTTGGCCATTCACGGTGATGGGCTTCCCGACGATATCGTCCACGCCACCGAAGTTGTTCTGCCAGACGTGATGAGCGATGACCGCGACGAGCCGCGCAGGACCAGGCTTGGCCTCCTCAGGCAGGAAGCTCCGGCCCTTGACGAGGCGGACGCCCAGGGTGTCGAAATAGTTCGGCGTCACGATACCCGCCCGGACTGCGTAGCTGCCGCTGTCGAGCGTCATGGTCAGGCGCGCGAAGTCGAACGCGGCGATCGGCTGAAACACCGAGCTCCGATCGACGAAATGCGAGTAGACGGGAAAGTCGGCGTGGGTCTGGATGTCGCCGTTCTCGGCGACCCAGCTGACCGTGGCCAGCCTGGGTGCATGCACGCCAGGTGAGGGCTTGGCGAGGACGCCGTGAGCGATCGAGAACACCGTGGTGTTGCCGCCGATGACCAGCGCGATCAGGATCGTCGACGTCAGGCTCACGCCCGGCGACCTGGTCAGGATGCGGCATCCGAAGCGCAGATCCTGCAGGAACTGTTCGAGCCGTGTCGACACCCACACCGCGCGCGTTTCCTCTTTCGCAACGGCGACGTTGCCAAACAGCCGACGGGCGGCGACGACGGCCTCGTCGTCAGAGAGGCCACGCTCTGATTGCAGGCGCGTCTCTTCCGCGAGGTGGAAGCGGATCTCGTCGTCGAGGTCGCGGTTGGCCTGCGACGGGAAGAACAAGGTTCGCTTCAGGATCTTCCGCAGGCGTCTCCACAGCATGGCTGTCTCCTGGACCCTGGCCGAGGCTTTAGCCCCGGCCGACTCACGCCGGCCCCAACACTCGTGCAATCGCCGCCGACAACCGGCTCCACCGGCTGCGCTCGACCGCCAGCTGGCGCCGTCCGGCAGCGGTGAGGCGGTAGTACTTCGCGCGCTGGTTGCGATCGCTGGTCTTCCAGGTCGCGTCGACCCAGCCCTCGCGCTCGAGCCGGTGCAGCGCCGGGTAGAGCGAGCCGTGGTCTATATTCAACACTTCATCAGAGCTCGCACGGAGCGCCACGCCGATGCCGTGACCGTGCTGCGGTCCCCACTGCAGCGTGCGGAGGATCAGCAGATCGAGCGTGCCCTGGAGCAGTTCCGGCTTCTGACGGGTCTTCGCCATAAGTAGGAGGCAATCTACCACCACGGTAGGAGGCCGTCTACTACTTTGACACTCGAAGGCGCATAGGGTTCCAGGTGTTCTGGTCGCGGGGTCGCGGTTCGCGAGTTCGCGGGATCGTTACCTTGCTGATCCGGACAGGCGCACTGTTTGCTCCGAGCCGAACCCGCGGACCCGCGGACCCGCGAACCCGCGAGCGTGAAACGAAGTTCTTGACGTCTGAGGTCCGTACGCGCGATGCTTCTGCCCGGCGCTGGTCCACGCCCAACCTCTGAGACTCCCCCCCGGCGGGAGTCCCGTGCGAGGCAAAGGGGGGCATACTCCCGGATCCGAATCGTCAGCTCCTTTTCGCGTCCATGGTGTGCTGCCGGGGGGTGCCCGTGGTGCGCCTGAAGGAGTGAGAGACGATGCCTCGCAACAAGGATCTCAAGCGCCTCGTTCGTGCTCGGATGAGCAAGACCGGGGAATCCTATACAGCCGCCCGCGCAAAAGTCGTCGCCAGGTCCGCAACGGAACGGAAAACCGATTCGGCGGCCGCCGCTCGTGCAGCGTCGGCGTCGCCGGCGCCGAAGGTCGACTACGCCCGGCTCGCCGGAATGGCCGACGCGACCATCAAGGCGAAGACCGGCTGCGCGTGGGACCGCTGGGTCTTCGCGCTGGATCACTACGGCGCCGACAAGATGTCGCACGGCGAGATCGCGGCGCTCGTGAGCACGAAATACAAGATCGACGGGTGGTGGGCGCAGTCGGTCACGGTGGGGTACGAGCGCATCAAAGGGCTCCGCGCCATCGGTCAGCGCCGGGATGGGACGTACGAGGCGAACAAGTCGCGCACGTTCAACGTGCCGGTGGCGACGCTGTTCGATGCCTGGGCGGATGCGCGCGTCCGCAGGCGATGGCTGGACGGGAGAATCGGGAAGGTCCGCACCGCCATCCCGTCGAGGTCGATCCGCCTCGATGGCGAGGATCAGAGCATCGTCGCGGTCGG
>Ga0075429_100005773_pt1 | contig 10684 bp, 9 predicted proteins | sample RhiMetdeltSRZDD3_FD_75295 | JGI IMG/M metagenome (GOLD analysis project Ga0075429, IMG submission 75295) | Populus rhizosphere microbial communities from Tennessee, USA - Rhizosphere MetaG P. deltoides SRZDD3 | ecosystem: Host-associated > Plants > Roots > Rhizosphere > Soil | place: USA...
GCGGCCATGTCGCTGCCGGCGTTGGGCTCGGTGATGTCCATGCAGCCCCAGGCGTTGCCGCGGCCGATGTCCTCGATCTCCTTCGCGAAGCGGGTCGAGGCGATCTTGGCGCCCTCGACGTCGAAGGTGGTCGTGCCCTCCTGGATCGAGTAGAGCAGGAGCGCCAGCGCGATGCCGCCGTGGAACGAGTGGTGGGTCATCGTCGAGACGTCGGCGCGCGCCATCATCTCGGCGTTGATGAAGTAGAGGACCATCGGCGCGTTGAGCCCGCCCAGCTCGCGCGGCAGGTTGAGCTTGTGCAGGTCGAGCGCCTTGATCTGCTCGAAGATCTCGTCCATCGCCTTCGGCAGGCGGGCCTCGCCGTTGGCGAGGTGGGCGCCCTCGGCGTCGATGGCGGCGGCGCGCGGCGCGACCTCGGTGGCGACCATCTCGCCGACCATCTCGGCGACCTCGCGGTAGAACTGCAGCGCCTCGGTCGGGTTCTTGAAGCCGTCCTTGGCGCGGTAGCCGTACTCGGTCACCTCGACGAGCGAGGCCCAGTCGATGCCGCGCTCGAAGTAGTAGAGCAGGTCCTGGTTGTCGGTGAAGAAGTTGGCCATCGTTACCTCGGTTGCTTCGCGGACTTGGTCCTGGGCTTGGGCTTCGACGCCGGCGTGGGCGTGGCGCGCGGCGACGGCGTGAACAGCGCCGACTTGGCGATCCGGTGCAGCTCGCCGTCCCAGCGGCCGCGGACATCGCCGCCGTCGGCGGTGGCGGCGGTCGGCATGGTCGCCTGCGACACCTGCGCCGACGCCGCGGCGCTGACGACGAACAGCGTGATGAGCGAGACGTACGCCTCGGGATCGACGTCGGCGTAGTGGCGGCCGCTGGCCTGGCCCTGGCGGATGTAGCTGGCGACGGCGTCGACCCAGGGCCGGACCGGGCCGCGCAGCACCTTCTTGACCTCGGCCGGGCGGTCGAGCGCCTCGCGCACGAGCAGACGGGCGCGGTCGGGCGCCTGGGCGAAGAAGTGGAACAGCTCGCCGAAGACGGCGTCGAAGCGGTCCTCGCTGGCGGTGGCGGCGAACAGGAGCCGCGGCACCGCCTCGCGGAAGTGCGCGACCATGTCGTCGAGCACCGCCTGGCGCAGCTGGTCCTTGGAGCGGAAGTGGTGCAGCACCGCCTGCTTGGTGACGCCGAGCTCGTCGGCGATCGCCTGCAGCGAGGTCGCCTCGAAGCCGCGGGCCGCGAACAGCCGGGAGGCCGCAGCCAGGATCTGGGCGCGGGACTCCGAGGCGTCGGCCGGGCGAGGCGCTACCATGCGGTCGGGAATTACTTACCAGTTGGTAAGTAGGATCCGCAAGCGGGAGCGAACGCGTCGCGTCACGCGCGCGCGACGAAGCCGCCTCAGGCCTGGCGCGACGCGGGGTTATGCCGGGCGCCGTCTACGCCGCCGGCATCGGCAGCGGCGACAGCTCGGGGCGGCCGCCGATGCGGGCGGCGAGCTCGGCGCCGGTCTTCAGGTAGTCGTCGGCGATGTGGGCGGCGTTGTCGGCGTTGCCGGCCTCGAGGGCGGAGATGATCTCGCGGTGGTGGCGGCGGACGATCTCCGGCGACGACGCCAGGTTCGACAAGAGCGGCATGAACGAGCGCACGCCCTCGCGCACGGTGTTGATGAGCAGGCCCATGACCTGGTTGCCCGACACCTGCGTCAGCGCGACGTAGAACTCGAAGTCGATCTCGAACAGCTCGAGGGCGCCGGCGGCGGCGTCGGCCTTGTCGGCGAGGCCGCGCAGCTTGGCGAGGCCATCCTTGCCGGCGCGGTACGCGGCGAGCCGCGCCACCTCGCGCCCGAAGATGCGGCGGAACTCGAGCATGTCGCGGATGAGCTCGGGGTGCGCGCCCGACGCCAGCGGCAGGAGGTGCTGCACGAGCTCGATGCCGCCGGTCTCCATGAAGTTCTGAACGCGCGTGCCGTCGCCCTGGCGGATGCGGACCAACCCGAGATGCTCGAGCTTCTTCAGCGCCTCGCGCAGCGATGCGCGATTGACGCCGAGACGCTTCGACAGCTCGCGCTCCGGAGGGAGCTTCGCTCCGGGCGGGTACTGCCCGGTGAGGATCAGCGATCGGAGCTGTTCGACGATCTCCTCTGCGACGCGCTGCTTCTCTACCGGCTTGAGCATTGGGGCGGCGCCAGGTTACTCCGGGGCGATTGCCGGTGAAAGGCCCGTCCATTACACTCGGCCACCGCCGTGATGCGAGCGCTGTGCGTCATAGCCCTGCCTGCCGGGCTCGCGGTGGCCGGATGCTCCGGCACGGGCGGTCCCGAGGCCGGTGCCCCGGCCCTCGTCGGTGAGAGCGGGCGGGTCCGGGTCGAGATCGGCCGCGGCGCCGCCCCTGACCTCACGGTGGGGATCCACTTCCTGCGCTACCGGGACCTGGACGGCGGCGCGGCCGAGCTCCTCGCCGGCGGCGACCAGGTCCCCCCGGAGGGGTGCTTGCCCCCCGCCGGCCCACCCGCCCTCGACGACCTCCTCGCTCTGCTGCCGGAGTCGGCGCGCATCGAGCACCTCGACGCCGGCGAGATCACCGTCCTGTTCGACGGGCTGTCGGTGTCGGCGGCGCCGGCGCGGCTGCCGGCGCTGTCGCCGTGGGTGGTCGGCGTCGAGTACGACGACCAGCGCGCCCGCGGCGGCGCCTCCCTGCCGGAGGACGCCGGCGAGGTCCTCGTCAACGGCCTCGGCGGCGCCGAGATCGGCCCGTTCGAGGCCAGCCTGTCGCCGGCGCCGGGCGCCCCGATGGCGCGCCTCGACGGCGACCTCGTGGTGACCTGGCCGGCGGGGCCGGACGAGATCATCGTCACCGTCGACGGGCCGGCCGGACCGGTCTGCCGGGCGGCGACGCGCGCCGCGGCCAGCCCGATCCTGCGCATCCCCGCCGGGCTCCTGCCACACACCGAGCCGCTGACGGTCACCGTCGAGCGGATCCGGCGCGCTCCGCTGGGCGCGCCCGGTCTGGCCCGGGCCGAGCTTGAGGTCGTGGTGAGGGACGTGTTAACAGCGTCTTCCCTGTGAGGCCGTGACGACCGCGGAGACAAAGCTCGAGGCGCCGGTACGGGTCGCCCTGGTGAGCGGCGCCCGCGCTCCCTACGACATGTTCGATCTCGACGGCGCCGACGCGACGTCGCTGCGCCTGCGTGGGCCGCTCATGCTCGAGGTCGGCGAGGAGGTCTCGCTGCGGGTCGAGCGCGGCAACCAGTCGGCGGTGGTGCGGGCGCGGGTGACCGGCCATGCCCGGAACGGCCACGGCGACGTGGTCACGACGATGAGCTACGTCGGCGACGGGGCGGCGGTGCGGCGGTTGATCGGCGCGCCGGGCGCGTAGCCGACATCACGGTCCGGCCTCGAAGACTCGGCCGGGGGCGTCGACCGCAGACTGCCGCGGCGGGCGCTGGCGCCCGGGCGCCGGCTCGCCGATGATGCCCGAGGCGACGATGTCGAGGGTGCCGACCAAGGACTACGCGCGCCAGCACCGGGCGTTGTGGGCGGAGCTGGTGCCGGCGCTCGAGCGGGTCTTTCTCGAGGACGAGCCGGTCCTGGGCGAGGCGCTGACCCGGTTCGAGGCCGACCTCGCCGCCTACCACGGCGTCGCCCACGCGGTCGGCATGAACTCCGGGACCGACGCGATCGTGTGGGCGATGCGCGGGCTCGGCCTCGGCGCCGGCGACGAGGTCGTCACCTGCGCCCACACGTTCTCCGGCGTGGTGTCGGCGCTGATCCAGGCCGGCGTGACCCCGCGGCTGGTCGACGCCGATCCGGTGTCGGGGCTCCTCGAGGCGCGCGCGGTCGAGGCGGCGCTGACGCCGCGGACCCGCGCGGTGCTCGCGGTCCACATGTACGGGCACCCGGTGGACGTCGCCGCGCTGGCCGCGCTGTGCCGGGCGCGCCGGCTCTTCTTCGTCGAGGACGCCGCCCAGGCCCACGGCGCCCGCGCCGACGGGCGCCCGGTCGGCAGCACCGGCGACGCCGCGGTGCTGAGCTTCCACCCGAGCAAGAACCTCGGCGCCGTCGGCGACGGCGGCGCGGTGCTGACCTCCTCCGACGAGCTGGCGGCGCGGCTGCGGATCGCGCGCAACCTCGGCAAGGACGGCAAGTACCGCTTCGCCGCGATCGGCCCCAACAGCAAGCTCGACACGCTGCAGGCGGCGATCCTGGGCGTCAAGCTGCGCCACCTCGACGGCTGGGTGGCGCGGCGGCGGGCGCTGGCCGCGCGCTATCGCGCCGGCCTCGCCGGCGTCGGCGACCTGGTCCTGCCCCACGAGCGCGCGGGCGCCGAGCCGGCGTACCACCTGTACGTCGTGCGCAGCGGCCGGCGCGAGGCGCTGCGCGCGCACCTGGCGGCGGCCGGCATCGCCACCGGGCTGCACTACCCGATCGCGGCGGCGCGCCAGCCCGCGCTGGCGCCGTTCTTCGCCGGCGAGTCGTTCCCGGTCGCCGACGAGCGGGCGCAGACGGTGCTGTCGCTGCCGCTGTCGCACGAGCACGACGACGCCGAGATCGACGCCGTCATCGCCGCCGTCCGCAGCTACTTCGGAGCCGGAGCGGGCTGATGGCGGACGCGATCCCGGTCGCGGTGATCGGCGGCGGCGCGTACGCCGCGCGGCTGGTCGAGCTGGTCGCCGCGGCGGGGCTGCCGCCGCTCGAGCTCCGGCTGTGCGCCCGCGACCGCGAGCGGCTCGACGCCATCGCCGCGCACGCGGCGGCGCGGGTGGCGGGCGGGCAGGTCGCGGTGCGCGCGTGCGGCGAGCTCGACGACGCCATCGCCGGCGCCGCGGTCGTGGTGCTGCTGATCCGCGTCGGCGGGCTGGCAGCGCGGGCCCACGACGAGAGCTTCCCGGCCCGCTTCGGGCTCGTCGGCGACGAGGGGGTCGGCGTCGGCGGCATGGCCAACGCCTGGCGCACGCTGCCGGTCCTCGACGGGATCGCGGCGCGGCTGGCGACCCGCGCGCCGGCGGCGCGGGTCCTGAACCTGATGGCGCCGCTCGGCGTGACGACCCGGCTCCTCGTCGATCACGGCCTCGACGCGGTCGGGCTGTGCGAGCTGCCGGCGGCGACCCTGGCGCGGTGGACCGCCGCCGTCGGGCCGGCGCCTCCGCTGGCCTACGCGGGGCTCAACCACCTCGGCTTCTTCTGGGCCCCCGGGCAGGCGCCGCTCGAGCACCCGGTGCTGCGCGCCGCCGTCGACGCCGGCGCCGCCCCGGCGTCGCTGGTCGAGCGCCTCGGCGCCGCGCCGCTCCACTACTACGTCGAGGTCTTCGAGCCGGAGGCGGCGCGGCAGGTCGGCCGGGCGCGGCGCCCGGGCCGGGCCGAGGAGCTGGCCGGGCTGTCGCAGGAGATCCTCGACCAGTTCCGGCAGGCGCCGGGGGCGCCGGCGCCGGCGCTCGCGCGGCGCCCGACGCCGTGGTTCGACGACGCCCTGGTGCCGGCGCTGGCGGCGGTCCTCGGCGGGCCGGCGTACCAGGGGCCGCTGGATCTGCCGGCCGGCGGGCTCCTCGACGAGACCCCGCTGGCGGTGGTCGTCGAGCTGTTCGGCCGGATCGACGGCGGCGGCGCGTCCTTCGATCCGGTGCCGGCGCGCCCGGCGCCGGTGCGCGCGATCCTGTCGCGGCTGGCCGCCGCCGAGGATCTCCTCTACCGCGCCGCCACCCAGCGCGACCCGTGGCTCCTCGCCGACGCCCTCGACGCGCTGCCGCTGGCGTGGGACGGCTCGTCGCGCGAAAAGGCCGAGCTCCTCGACGAGGTGGTCGCGCCGATCTCGGAATGGAGGGCGCCGTGAAGCTCGGCGTGTGCGCCCAGGTCCTCTACCACCTGCCGTTCGAGGCGGCGCTGGCGCAGGCGGCCGAGCTCGGCTTCGAGGCGATCGAGCTGCCGGTCGACGCCAGGAATCCGTTCGTCGATCTCGACCGGGCGCTCGCCGGCGACCACGAGCGGATCGCCCGCGCGGTGCGCGCCGCCGGCCTCGAGATCTCGGCGCTGTCGAACCACCAGGAGGGCCAGCTCCTGCTCGGCCCGCACGGCGAGGACACCGATCCGATCTTCCGCGGCAGCGCGGTCGAGAAGATCCAGTACGCGCAGCGGCGGCTGATCGACACCGCCGAGCTGGCGCGGCGCATGGGCGTCGGCGTCGTCTGCGGCTTCACCGGCTGCGAGGATTACTCGCGCTGGTTCCCGTGGCCGCTCGAGGACGGCTACGCGCGCATGGGCGGCCGCTTCCGCGAGCTGCTGCTGCCGGTGCTCGACGCCTTCGCCGCCTTCGACGTCCGCTTCGCCCACGAGTGCCACCCGCGGCAGTTCGCGTACAACCTCGAGACCGCGCAGCTGGCGCTGTCGCTCGTCGACGGCCACCCGGCGCTGGCGTTCAACCTCGACCCGGCCAACCTGCTCCTCGCCGGCATGGATCCGGTCGCGTTCGTCGCCGAGCTCGGCGACCGGGTCGTCCACGCCCACGCCAAGGACGGCGAGCTGGTCGCGCACCACGCCGCGCGGTCGGGCCTCCTCGCCCACGGCCCGTGGCAGCGCCGCGACCGCGGCTTCCGCTTCCGCGTGCCCGGCTGGGGCGACGTGCCGTGGCGGCGGCTCCTGACCGAGCTGCAGCTGGCCGGGTTCCGCGGCGTCCTCGCCGTCGAGCACGAGGACCCGACGATGTCGCCGCGCGAGGGGCTGGTCCAGGCGGTGCGCTACCTGGCGCCGCTGCTCCTGCGCGAGCCGCCGCCGGGGGAGCGCTGGTGGTAGGCGCCGCACGGTGCTCCGTTCGCCCTGAGCCGGCGTTGGCCGAGCGAAGCGCGGGCAACGCGGTGTCGAAGGGCGCATCCTGCACCGCCTGTCAGCGAAGGCCGGTAAACCGTCGGCGAACGTCGTGCCCTTCGAGCCGCGCTCTTCGACTCGCTTCGCTCGTCGAAGAGCGCGGCTCAGGGCGAACGGAATGAGCGAGGGCGCGCGCCTCGACGTGATCGCGGAGCTCGCCGCGCACCAGCAGAACCTCGAGCCGCCGCCGGCGCCGACCGGGGCCGCGCTCCTGGCGCTGCCGCTGCCGCCGGTGGCGGCGGTCATCGGCGGCGAGGCGCTGCAGGCGTGGCGGGCGGGCGAGGTCGCCGCGATCGCCGAGGAGCGTGGCGGCGGCGACGGGCCGCTGCCGGTGGTCGATCGCGCGAGCGGCGGCGCGCCGCTGGCGGCGCTGTGGGACGCCGGGGTCCGGGCGCTGCACGTCTACGGCGCCGAGGATCAGCCGGGGCTGATGCGGGCGATCCGCTACCGCTGGCCCGGTGCGCTGCACGTCGTCGACGGCGCCGGGGCGGCGCCGCTCCTGTTCGATCCGCGCGAGCCGGTGCGCTGGCTCGGCGACGGGCTGGTCTGGGTGGCGCCCGGCGTGGCGCCGCCGGCGGGGGCGGCCCACGTGCTGGCCGCGCTCGACGAGGACGGCGATCCGCGGACGGTGCGCGCGCCCGGCGTCGCCCCGTACGCGATCGATCCGGCGCGCCGGCTCGGCGTCTGGTCGGGCGCGCTGCCGCCGCGCGGCCGCCTGGGCACCGCCGAGGGCGAGCGCCTGCGGGCGCGCTGGCAGGCGCACTGGGAGGACGTCGGCCAGCCGGCGTGGGTCCGGCTGGCGGCGCTCGGCCTCGATCCGGATCTCGAGGCGGCGCTGCGGGCGCCGGCGGCGCCTCCGCGCGCGGCGCGCCGCGCGCGCGTCTTCGCCATCACCGGCATCGACGGCTCCGGCAAGTCGTCGCACGCCGATCGCCTGGCGCGCGGCCTGCGCGACCGCGGCGCCGACGTGCGCGTGCTCAAGCTGTACCGGCAGGGCGCCTTCCTCGAGCTCGCCAACGAGCTCGGCGCGCGCACCCGCCGCGGCGCGCCGGTCGCCGCCTTCCGCACCTCGCGCGTGGTCAAGCTGGTCGACTCGCTGCGGGTCTACCGCGACCACGTCGCCCCCGGCCTCGACGCGTGCGACGCGCTGGTGATGGACCGCTACGTCGAGACCCACGTCGCCGCCGCCGCCAGCCAGCTCGGCTGGGACCTGGCCGCGCACCCGGCGCTGGCGCCGTTCCCGCCGGCGGACCTGCGCGTCTGGCTCGAGGTCGATCCGGACGTCGCGCTCGCTCGCCGCGACGCCCGCGCCGAGCGGCCCAGCGCCGACGAGCACGCGGTCGGGCTGCGCGGCTACGCCCGCGAGTTCGCGCGGCTCGCGGCCGGCGAGCTCCGGCTCGACGCGGCGGCGCCCGCCGACGACAACGCCCGGATCATCGCCGAGCGGGCGGCGGCGCTCCTGCCGGCGCCGCGCGGCCCGGCCGATCGATCGCGGCTGACGCCGCCGACCGCGGCCCCGGCGGCGCCGGCCCGGCGCTGCGCGGTGGCGGTGGGGACGCCTGGCGACGGCCCCGAGCTCGGCGCCGACGCCCCCGCCCTGCGCGCCGCGCTGGACGACTGGTGCGGCCCGGTCGCCGGCGGCGTCCCGGAAGCGTTCTGGCTCGAGGCCTACGCCGCGCAGATCGTCCTCGACCTGCGCGTCCTCGCCCCGGAGCGGGCCTGGATCGCCCTCTGGCCCGGCGCCCTGGCGCGCCTCCACGGCGATCTCGACATGCTCGCCGAGCTCGAGCGGATGCTGGCCCCGCACGTCGACGTCGTCGCCTGGTCGCCGCGCGGCGCCGCCGCCAGCTTCGCCCGCCTCGGCGCCCCACCCGCCGCCGCGGCCCGGCTCGCCGCCGACTACGCCGCCGAGCTCGAGGCGCTGGCGCGCGCCGCCGCGTGGCCGGCCGCGATCGCCTGACGCGCGAGCATCGCCGCGCCCAGCGCCGCCGCCTCGGGGCCGCCGCGCGCGGTCTCGAAGCGACAGGCGCCGCCGATCTCGGCGAAGCACTCGCGCCGGGCCCGCGCTGCCACCGCCGCCACGAAGCGGTCGCCGAGGCCGGCGACGCCGCCGCCGAGCACGACCAGCGGCACGTCGACGAGGTTGAGCGCGCTGCCGATCGCGGCGCCGAGGGCGTCGGCGGCGATCTCGACCGCCTCCACCAGGGCCGGCTCGCCGCGCGCCGCCGCCTCGACCAGCGACCCGGGCGGCAGGCCGGCGGCGAGCTCGATCGCGGTCCCCGACGCGTAGCGGTTGACGCAGCCGCGGCGGCCGCAGTCGCAGCGCGGCCCGTCGCGGTCGATGCTGACGTGGCCGATCTCGCCGGCGAGGCCGCCGTGGCCGCGGCGGAGCTGGCCGTCGAGGACGAGCGCGCCGCCGATGCCGGTGCCGACCGCGACCAGCAGCAGGTCGCGCGCGCCGCGCGCCGCCTGCTCGTGCACGGCGGCGGCGTTGACGTCGTTGTCGACGGCGCACGGCGCGCCGGCGCGGTCGGCGATCGCGGCGGCGAGCGGGTGGTCGCGCCAGCCGTCGAGCATCACCGACGAGCGGGCGACGCCAGCGCCGTGATCGACCAGGCCGGGGAAGCCGATGCCGATGGCGTCGATCCGGCCCAGCGCTGCGCGGGCGCGGGCGACGACGTCGTCGATCATCGCCAGCGCGGCGTCGGGGCCGAGGCCGCGGCCGGTGGCGCGCCGATCGCGGAAGACGACCGCGCCGCCGGCGTCGACGCCGCGGGCGAGCAGCTTGCTGGCGCCGAGGTCGAGGCCGAGCACCGCCACGTCAGGCCCCCACCCAGCCGCAGGCCGGATCGTCGGCGAGGCGATCGAGGGCGCGCCGGAACTCGGCGTCGGCGATGTCCGGCTCGATGCGCACGCCGTGGACCCCGGCCGGGATGACGAAGTGGAGCCGGTTGGCGCGCACCAGCCGGATGTCGTCGAGGCGGCCGAGAGCGCCGTGCAGGCGCGCCCGCGCCAGCCGCGGCGGCAGGTCGTACGCGCGCAAGAGGGCGAAGATGCGCAGGCCGTCCACCCGCGAGCAGACGCCGCGCTCGACGCCGATGGCGGTGGCGACCGCGATGCCGAAGGCGACCGCCTCGCCGTGGAGGAGCTCGGCGCCGTAGGCGTGCTCGGCCTCGAGGGCGTGGCCGAAGGTGTGGCCGAGGTTCAGGACCCGGCGCAGGTCGATCTCGTACGGGTCGGGGGCGAGCAGCGCCGCCTTGCGCGCCGCCGCCCGCAGGACGACCTCGGCCATCGCGTCCGGCTCGCGGGCGCGGATCGCCGGCGCGCTGCGCTCGAGGAGCCGGAACAGATCCGGGTCGCCGCACAGCGCGACCTTGATCGCCTCGGCGACGCCGGCCGAGACGTCGCGGGCCGGCAGCGTCGCCAGCACGCGCGGATCGCAGTAGACCGCGCGCGGGTGGTGGAAGGCGCCGATGAAGTTCTTCGCCCACGGCGCGTTGACCGCGACCTTGCCGCCGATGGCGCTGTCGTGCTGGGCGAGCAGCGTGGTCGGCGCGTTGACGTAGTCGACGCCGCGCAGGTAGGTGGCGGCGACGAAGCCGCCGACGTCGGTGACCAGGCCGCCGCCGAAGTTGACGAGGAGGCCGCGGCGGTCGAAGCGGGCGGCGTGGAGCTGGTCGATCAGCGCCAGGTACCGCTCGGGCGACTTCGAGGCCTCGCCCTCCGGCAAGAGCAGCGGCTCGACGGCGAGGCCGGCGGCGCGCAGCCGGCCGAGGAAGCGCTCGCCGTGCAGCTGCCAGACCCGGGTGTCGGTCAGCATCGCCATGCGCCGGCCCGGGAAG
>Ga0075429_100005776_pt1 | contig 10679 bp, 7 predicted proteins | sample RhiMetdeltSRZDD3_FD_75295 | JGI IMG/M metagenome (GOLD analysis project Ga0075429, IMG submission 75295) | Populus rhizosphere microbial communities from Tennessee, USA - Rhizosphere MetaG P. deltoides SRZDD3 | ecosystem: Host-associated > Plants > Roots > Rhizosphere > Soil | place: USA...
GTGATCGGGTGCGACGGCCTCCCCGACGTCGGGCGGCGGCTCGTCGACGAAGGCGAGCTGGCGGCGACGGTCCGCATCGAAGGCGTCGGCCGCCGGCTCGTGCGCGTCGTCGTCGATCGACTGCTCGGACACGCTGCGCAACCGGAGGTCATCGTCGAGCCCACCGCCTATCCCGCGCTGCCCGCGGATGCGAACGACGCGCGGGAGCCGGCGCACGTGAGGTCCGCCTAGCCCGTTTCGGGCTTATCCTTGACGCGTGCGGAAAGCGCTGCGCATCACGAGGACCGTGGTCCTCGCCGTCGCCGTCGTGTACGTGGCGCTGTGCGCCGTCGTCTACGCGATGATGCGGCAGCCGCCGCCGGTGCTGGCGCGGTTCATGGACAAGGTACCGGCCGTCGGCTGGATGACCCTGCCGATGGAGACACTCTGGACGTGGGCGAGCCGTGGCGACCTCGGGCCCGGAGCGGAGGCCCCCGACTTCGAGCTGCCCACCGTCGACGGCGCCTCGCGCGTGCGTCTGTCCGCGCTGCGCGGGAAGCCGGTGGTCCTCGTGTTCGGGAGCTACACGTGCCCGCCGTTCCGCAAGAAGATGCCGGACATCAACGGCCTCTACGAGAAGTACCGCGAGCGGGCAGCGTTCTACTTCGTCTACATCGAGGAGGCGCACTCGACGGACGGCTGGCCGTCGAAGACCAATGCGCGCGAGGGCGTGCTGTACGCCCGCGCGCAGAAGATCGAAGACCGCGTGCAGGCCGGGGAAACGTGCTGGACGAAGCTCAAGATCCCGTTCCCGATGCTCGTCGACGACCTGGACGACCACGTCGGCCGCCGCTATCAGGCCTGGCCCATACGCGTGTACATCGTGGACAAGGACGGCAAGATCGCGTTCAAAACGCTGCCCGGCCCCTTCGGCTTCGAGGCCGACCTCGTGCGCCCCGCCTTCGACAAACATCTCGGCGCCCCCGCCTCGACGTGACCCCCGCCGCGTTCTCGTTCCTGCTCCTCGCCGCCGGATTCGAGCCGCGCGGCTATCGCGTCGAGATGGAACCGCAGGTCGACACGAAATCGATCCGCGGCCGCACCGAGATCGCCCTCGAGCGCTGCGATCCCCTGGCACGAACGATGGCGTGGCCGCTCTATGACCTCGTGATCGACGCCGTGTCCGTCGACGGCAAGCCGGCCGACTACTCGACGGACTCCGGCCAGTTGACTGTCACGATGCCAGCCGAGGCCGGCGCGCCGCACGTCACCGTCGACTACCACGGCACGCCGGCGCACGGCCTCGTCTTCGGCGACGGCTACGTCTACTCCGCGTTCCACACGAGCCACTGGATGATCGCCGACGAGGAGCCCGGCCTGAGGGCGCCGCTCGAGATGGAGATCGTAGTGCCGGCAGATCTGACCGTCGTGGCCAGCGGCGCGCTCGTCGAGCGACGGCGCGAGGGGGCTGACCACCTCCGGCACGTGTGGCGGCACGAGCGGCCGTACCCTTCGTACGTCTACGGCTTCGCCGCCGGCCACTTCCACGAGGCGATGGACGAAGCGCGCGGCGTGGCCCTGCTCCATCTCGGCATGCGGGATGAAGGTCCCGCGTTGCGCCGCCTGCTGGAGCCGACCGGCGAGATGCTGGCGTTCTTCGAAGACAAGGCCGGCGTCCCGTTCCCGCAGGCGACGTACACGCAGGTCATCGTCCCGAACAGCGAAGCGCAGGAGGCCAGCACGTTCTCGATCCTCGGCCACGGAGTCGTCGACCCCCGGCTCGCCGACCCGCACGAGGACTGGGCCATCGCCCACGAGCTCGCGCATCAGTGGTGGGGCAACCTGCTGACCTGCCGTACGTGGCGGGACTTCTGGCTGAACGAGGGCCTCACGGTCTTCATGGTCGCCGCCTACAAGCAGCGGAAGTGGGGACAGGCCGACTACGACCGCGAGCTGGCGGTGTCCCGCCGCCGCTGGCAGCGGGCCATGGACGAAGGCTGGGACCGGCCGCTGCGCTTCGAAGGGTCGTATCCCTCGCTGCGCACGAAGCGCGCGATCGTCTACAGCAAGGGCGCGCTGTTCGTGGCCGCGCTACGCGCCGACATCGGCGACGACGCGTTCTGGTCCGGCCTTCGCGCCTACACCCGGGCCGGCGCCGGCCGATCCGTGACGACCGACGACTTCAAGGCGGCAATGGAGCAAGCCGCCGGCCGGAGCCTATCCCCCCTGTTCGCGCAGTGGGTCGAGTAGTGGGGTCAGGTCTGTTGTTTGTTGTCTACGGCGCAGACACCAAGTAACAGACTGACCCCGACCCATCACTTCGGTGACATCCGGAACGTCCACTCGTACGTGCGGCCGGTCGCGATGCGGAACTCGCGATGGACCTCTGCGCCCCAGGAGTTGTCGCCGCCAACACCCATCTGCCGGTGGTCGAGGTTAACCGTGAAATGCGGCAACGGGCCACCGAATCCGCGTTGGCGCATGGCACTGCGCGGCAATTCATCGTCGTGCTTTGCGGCGTCCAACTCTTCGGGGTCATAGGGCCACGCGCTGACAGACAAGGGTGTCGCCGAAGGTGCCTGAATCGTCAGTCCATGACCATCGGCACCCACAAAGGACACGCGCCGCACGGCGGTGCGGTTGCCGTTCTCCTGCGGACGCACGTACGGCGTCACCCACTCGGACACGGTGCTGCGATATAGACCGACAGGCGCAGACTCCATTCGGTCGACATAGCTCTCGTGCGGCCCGCGGCCGAACCACTCCACCCGATCGAGCGGAGGATCCACGCCGAACTCGAAGCCCAGACGTGGGAGCTCAGGCGTGGTGCTCGGCAGATCGAACCGGACCGCGATATCGATGGCGCCGTTTCCGTGAACAACATGCGTCAATTCAGCACGTGCCCCGGTCATCGGGAATCGCACGGCCCCGGTGATCGTCACCGTGCTGCCGGTGCTGTCCGCATGACAGCTGTCGACCACGGCCTCGGCCGCCGCCGTCCGCCACGCGCCCATCTTGTCTCCGACCTTCCACCCGCGGTCGTTGTCCGTCAACGCGCGCCAGAAGTTGAAGCGCATCCCGATAGCAAGGACACGATCGCCCGTTGCGTAGTACGACAGCAGGCACGTCTTGAGGTCGAACAACGCTCGGAAGCGACGGGCCCTCGCTCCGACACGCCCCTCGTCTTCGATGACGTGCGGCACATCGCCTGCCGCCACCGGCGGCAGCGCCTTGCGTTCGTCGCTCCGAGTGAGCGCGAGCTGCTCCCAGGCCACAACGTGACCGGCCGGTGCCCAGACCGTGTCCCGCGCCAGACGCAGGCGCATCGTCAGGAACGTCTCGCCTTCGGCGGGGACGTCGAACGGTTTCTCGAACAGGCGGACGGTCCGCGTCTCGCCGGCCGGGATATCGGGTGCCGCGCGTTCGGCGCGATCGACGACCACGCCCTCGTGCGCGATCTCGTACTCCAGCCGGTACTCCGAGACGTTCGTCACGAGCTGCCCGTTGGCGATCTCGACAGTGCCACCGGCGGGAGAGGCCGATCGGAACCGCATCGGCTGATGGACCTTTGCGACCTCATGGTAGTGAGGATGCGGCACGCGGTCGGGATCCACGAGGCCGTCGCAGCACGAGTTCAGGTTGTTGGGCTTGTCGCCGAAGTCGCCGCCGTAGACGTAACCCTTCCCGCCGCCCGGAAGCGGCTTCCACAGCGCCTGGTCCACCCAGTCCCAGATGAAGCCGCCGACGAGCATCGGGTTCGCGTCGATCACATCCCAGTACTTACGAAAGTTGCCGACGCTGTTCCCCATCGCGTGGGCGTATTCGTTCATGAGGAAGGGGCGGCCCGACGGATACGGACCGTGCTGCTCCGCGCGCGTCTCCTCTCCGCGCTCCCCTTTGCGAACGGCCTTGCCCGCCACGTGATCGAGCAGCCAGGCCGGCGTCGGGTACGTCTGGCTGTCGAGATCCGCCGCGCGGTTCATGTCGGCGTATTGGATGACGCGGTCTTCCGGATCGGCCGCCTTCGCGGCGTCGCGCATGGCGAGGAAGGTGCTGCCCCAGCCCGCCTCGTTGCCGAGCGACCACATGAGCACGCTGGGGAACTGGCGATCGCGAATGACCATGCGCCGCATGCGCTCCACACACGCCGCCGACCACACGGGATCGTCGCCGGGCAGGACGCGCTTCAGGTAGCTCAGGCCGTGAGATTCGACGTTGGCCTCGTCCAGGACCGCCATCCCCCACTCGCTGGTCAGCGCGTACCAGCGCGGGTCGTTCGGATAGTGCGCGTTCCGCACGAAGTTGATGCCGGCCTGCTTCATCAAGCGCAGGTCCTGCGGATGCCGCTCCACGGGCACGGTGTAGCCCTGATCGGGATCGAACTCGTGCCGGTTGACACCGCGGATCTTCAGCTCGCGGCCGTTCATCAGGAGCCGCGGACCCTGCAGCTCAAGCCGCCGGAAACCGACGGGCAGCGCGTACGCCTCCGCCACCTGGCCGCCGACGCGCCGTTCGACGAGCGCGATGTACACCGCCGGCCGCTCGGGATTCCACAGCGCGACCGCGCCATAGTCGACCGACAGGGCCATCCGGTGGGCGCCGAAGCCGGGAGCGACCTCACCGAGCGCCGCCTCACGGGGCGGGGTGACGCGCTTGCCCGCGGGATCGAGAAGCGTCAGGGAAACGGAGCCGCCGGCCGCGGGCGCGCCGGTGAAGTTCGCGGGCGTCACGTGCAGGCGCACGCTACCGCGCGTGAGCGTGGCGTCCAGGACCGGCTGCGCGTACGCGTCCCATAACGTGACCGCCGGTACCGCGCGCACGAACACGTCGCGGAAGATCCCGGACAGCCGCCAGAAGTCCTGGTCCTCGAGGTACGAGCCGTCGCAGTACTTGTAGACCTCGACGGCCAGCACGTTCGGACCGGGCCGCACGACGCCGGACACGTCGAATTCCGCGGGCAGGCGCGAGTCTTCCGAATAGCCGACGGGCTCGCCGTTCACCCACACGAAGAACGCGCTGCTGACGCCCGCGAAATGCAGGACGATGCGTTGCCCCTTCCACTCGCCCGGCACCTCGAACGTGCGTCGATACGACCCGACGGGGTTCCGCTGCTGGAACGTCGTGTATTCCGTCGGCGGCTCGCCCATGACCCGCGGCGGGTCCACACGGAACGGGTAGGTGTAGTTGACGTACAGCGGCACGCCGTACCCCTGGCGCTCCCACGTCGACGGAACCGGGATCTCCTTCCAGCCCGCGACGTCGAACGCGGGCGCGTAGAAATCCGCCGGTCGCGAAGCAGGATCCGGCGACCAGTGGAACTTCCACGGCCCGTTCAGCGAGCGGACCCACGGCGAGGCGTCGTAGCGGGACGTGCGCGCGGCGGCAGCGTCGGGAGCCGGCCAGATCGCGACGCGCGCGGGCAGCCGGTTGCGGCTGTTGACGGCGTGGTCTTCGATCTCAGCGGGGACGTCCGCCGCGGGCAACGCGCCTGCGGTAACGGCGAGGTACAACACGGCAAAGGCCAGCGACCTGGCGCAAGGAGTCACTCCAGGGTTCTAAGGGAACGCCGGCGTCTCGTCAAGGAACCATCGTCCCGGCGGCTACAATTTCGGACGAATGAAGCGCAGGCCCAAGGCCGAGCTACTCACCGCGGTCGAGCACGCCCTCGCCGGCGACTGGGAGAGCGCTCACGAGATCGCCCAGGAGCACGAGGGCGACGACATAGCGGACTGGATCCATGCGGTAGCGCACCGCATGGAAGGCGACCTTCCGAACGCCCGCTACTGGTACGGCCGATGTCGGCGTGCGTTCCGCGAGAACATCCCGCCGGCGGCGGAGCTCCGGGAGATCCGGCAGGCGCTCGAGGCAAGTGAAGGACCTTAGTCGCGCCGGTGCTCGGCGAGGGCTCCGGCAATCTCGTCGATCTTCTCTTCGGTGACCACACCGCGGGCCTTGGCCACGACCTTGCCGCGGGCATCGAGGGCGAAGACGTAGGGCTCGCCCGCTTCCGACGGCACGCCCAGCTTCTTCTCCATGCCGCCGTGGGTCAGGAGCCAGGTCCGATCCCAGAGCGGCGGCGGGACCTTCTCCTGGGCCTTGCGAACGGCGTACTCGTCGGGAACCAGGAATGGAATGTTGAGGGCCAGGAGTGCCCACAGGGCGACGTTCGAGGGGAGCGCCTTTTGCAATTTGTCGCCCCACGCCTTGCACGCCGGGGCGGCGCTACGGTTGGGGGTGATGACGAGAACCGCCGGCTGCCCGAGCACGTCCTGCTCGCTCTTCGGCACGCCCGAGAGCGCACGGGCCTTGAATCGTGGCAGCGAGCCACGGTTGCCGGCCAGAAGCGGTTCGGCGGCCACACACAGGACCACGCAGAGACCTGCTGTGTTCCACACTCGCTTCATACTGGCGGGAACATGCAAGGATCACGCCGGTCGTGGCCAAGGCCGCGGGCCCCATGGGTAATGGCCCAGACCTGGACCCACCTGATGTTCGCCCACTGGCCAGTGCCCACGGCCGCCCTGCGCGCGCGGGTCCCCAGGCTCTTCGACCTCGATCTGTACGACGGGCAGGCCTGGCTGGGTGTCGTGCCGTTCGACCTCGCGATGATCCGCGCCCGCGGCCTGCCGCCGTTGCCGGGCGTCTCGCGGTTCCCCGAGATCAACGTGCGGACGTACGTGACCGTGGGCGGCCGTACCGGTGTCTACTTCTTCAGCCTCGACGCCGCCAACCTCGCCGCCGTCCTCACCGCGCGCGTGTTCTTCCGTCTCCCTTATCGGCATGCGGCCATGGCGATAGGCCTCGGCGACGAGGGTCAGGTGCGCTACGAATCGCGGCGACGGCGCGGGGGCGCGGCCTTCCGTGGCACGTACGCCGGCGAAGGTCCCGTATTCACCGCGGCGCCGGGGAGCCTGGACGAGTTCCTCGTCGAGCGCTACTGCCTCTACACGAGCGTGGCCGGCATCCGCTTGCGGCTCGAGATCGACCATCCGCCCTGGTCGCTGCAGAGGGCGCGCGCGACGTTCGACGAGAACAGCATGACCGTGCCGATCGGGATCGATCTCGACGGAGAGCCCCTGCTGCACTACGTGGCGCGCCAAGAGATGATCGGCTGGCTGCCGTACCCGTGCTGACGGCGCCGGACTAGGGTTTGGCGACGTTGGCGGCGGCGGGTGGGCCTTCGTAGTACGACGGCCCGACGTCGCGCCGGCCGACGGGCAGACGCGGCGTGGCGGCGGGATCGGGATCCGAGGCTCCGGTGGTCACCCCTTTCGCCCGCCGAGGCAGATCGCCCTCGGCGCCGGTGACGAGGAGGGCGGCCTCGGCGTGACTCACGCCCGCGGGCTCGCCCGGTACCACGCGGGGACCGAAGACCTGGTTGCCGCTGACCGTGACCTGCCTGGGATCGGCGTCGACGCGGATGGCCACCGCCTCCGCGGAGCGGCTCTGCACCAGGTTGTCGCGGACTTCCACGCGTTGCGGCGAACGGCGCTTCGTGTTCTCTCCGGCGACGACGAGGGCCGTCTTGCAGTCGACGAACGTGTTGCCGACGGCCTTCGCATCGTCTCCCGCTTCGTGCCCGCGGCTCACGTCGGACTCGGGCCAGTCGCGATCGCCGCTGTACACCAGCAGGGCGGTGCCCGCCACGCGCTCGAAGTAGTTGCTCCGCACCACGTGCCGCTCGCCGATCACACGTACCCCGCCGGAACGCGGCGTGTCGTTCTGGAAGAAGTAGTTTCCCACGACGACGCAGTCGTCGCCGTGGCGCAAGGAGAGCTCGCCCTTCATCTCGCGAAACGTGTTGTACCGATAGATATTGCCGCTCGACTTGTTGGAGATGACCTCCTGCTCGCCGCCGGCGCCTTCGGGAAAGTAGATGGTGCGGTAGAAATAGTTGTACTCGAACGTCGAGGCCGCGTTGTACTCCTGCAAGCCGCTCAGGCCCACGCGGATCCCCTCGTACCCGTTGTCGCCGACATCCGTACGCGGCCCCAGGTAGTTGAACCGGAACACGTGCGCGCGCGGCGCCGCCTGCGTCTCCGCACCCTCCGACATCGTGAACACGACCGTGGGGCCGTTCGACGTCTTCCCCTCGAAGCTGTTGTAGTCGATCACGTGCTCGAAGCCTTCGATGAGCAGCCACTGCGCGTCGGCGATCGGGCTCTTGTTGAAGTTGCGGAACATGCAGTTCGTGACGCGGCAGTGCCGCGAGCCCTTGCCCAGCCGGAGCGTGCCGCCCTTCCGTTTCGGGCCGCCTTCGGCCGTATCGCCGTCGAAGCGGAAGCCGGCCACGGTCACGTAGGCGCCAAGGATGCCGACGTGCGTCTGGCCGCTGAAGGCCACGCCGCCGGGAGTCTCGGCCTGGATCAGGATGGGCTGCGCCGCCGTGCCTTCACCGGTGATCTCCTTGTCGACGTCGGCGTACTTGCCGTCGTGGACGATCACCTGGTCGCCGGCCTCGAGAGCCGGCAGGGCCATGAAGTCCGCGGACGTGCGGACGTGACGGGTCTCTCCAAAGGCGGCTCCAGAAACCGCGAGGACGACAGCAAGCGTGCGCCAGGCGTGGGTCATCGTCCACGCATTCTCGCAGACTTGCTGCGGCTCGCCGCGCCTTCCCTTTCGACAAATCGCGACGGCCGCGGTTGTCGGATCAGACGCTCACGGCACGTCCGCGGAGTTGAAGAAGATCGCCGAGCTGAGGCTGCCGTAGTTCGCGCTGTTGCCGCTGACGATGTTCTGCGAATAGTAATTCTGGGTCCCATTCGGCTGGGAGATGAGGCCGTTCGTGCCGTTGCGCAGCACGTTGTTGAACAGGAAGTTGTTCTCCGTGCTCTGGGTCGTGATCTGGTCGAAGGTGCCGCAGAACAGGTTCCGCTTGTTGCCCTCGGACCGATTGCAGAAGTACGTGTTCTGCTCGGTGGGACCGGTGGCGTTCGCCCACACCCACAGGCCGTTGCCGCCGTCCGGGCGATCCCCCTGCGATCCCGTGGCCAGGTTGCCGAAGCACTGGTTCCAGCGCGCACCCTCTTCGATGAAGATCCCCGCGCGCACGTTGCCGGTGAGGGTGTTGAACTTCACCACCGCCGCGTTCGTGTGGGAGTCGAGATCGATGCCGTCCATGTTGGTGTTGCTGATCTTGTTGTCGGTGTAGATCGCCTTGGCGCCGGAGAGCTGCGACCACACGCCGCGAGCCGACCCGCCGTTCAGGGTGTTGCGCGTCATCACCATGGGCGTCTGGCCGCCCGCGAGATGGACGAGCTGGCCGGCTCCACTGCGGGGCAGCGACGGCCCGAAGTTGCGGACCGTCACGCCGTCGATTTGCACGAGGCGGCAGCCGCTGAAGTGGATGCCGCGGCGGCCGGTGCGGTTGGCTCCGTCCAGGATCCCGCCGGAGAGGCTGAGGAACGATTGGTTCGACGCGGTGATCACCGAGCCCGCCGTGGTCGAGGCGTTCACCTGAAACGTCCCCGTCAGCAGGACGGACGTGTTCGAGAACAGGGTGAGCGGCGAGCCCGCCACCGTGTACGTCCCCGTGAGGTGCAGGACGATCACGTCGTTCGGATGCGCGGAGCGCGCGGCGTCGTACTGCGATTGGACGCTCGAGATCGAGGCGGAGCCGATCGTCAGGTCGAACCGGCCGCGGCCGTTGACGATGGTGGCCGCCGTGTGCGGATCGCTCACCAGGGGCGGATAGAAGTAGGTCTGGCCCGAGGCGGAGAGCGCGCCCTTGTACGCCATCACGTTGTTCGCGGTGCCCCCGCTCGCGAAGCGCACGGCGTTGCCGGCGGTGAACAGGTTGTCCGTGAAGGTGCTGCTGCTTCCGGACGAGCGGATGCCGGCGGTGGTGCTGGCGCCGAGCGAGTTCGACGCGAGGACGTTGTTGGTGCCGACGGCGTCGATGCCGACCGCGTTGCCATCGCAGGTGTTGTTGGCGATGACGTTGTCGTTGCCACCGGCCTCGATACCGGTCTGGTTACCCGAGCACACGTTGTTCACCACGCTGCACCGGGCGCTCGACGCGAGACGGATGCCGATGGGATTGTCGTGGGTGTCGTTGTCGATCACGAGCGCCTGCGTGGCATCGTGCACGCTGATGCCGGCGATGCCGCTGCCCGAGACCTGGGACCGCGTGACTGTCATCTCGTTGTCGAAGGCCGTGCTGCCGTGGCCGGTCAGCCGGATCCCCTCGCGGCCCGTACTCACCACCGTCACCTTGTCGACGTTCACGCGGTTCGCCGACGGCGCCACGATGCCGACGAGGTCCGCACCGCTGCCGTCGAAGGTGCCGCCGGCGATCGAAACGTACGTGGCGCCGGAAGCGACCTGGACCAGGAAGGTGGCCGATACCGACGCGGAGGCGGCACGGATCGTCGCTCCGCCGGCCACCAGGCAGACCTTGGAGCCCAGAACGAGGCCGGTGCCGCTCACCGTGTACGTCGCCCCCGACATCAGATGGACGACGATCACCGCGCTCGGGTTCGCGCTGCGCGCGCTGCCGATCGCCGCCTGCACGGACGAGATCGAGCCCGACGTGTCGTTGATGGTGACGGCGGAGTCTCCAGGCGTCACGAAGAAGGTGTTCGTCGGCGGCGTGAAGAGGGCGCCGCGTTTGCCCTGCAGCGGCGTGCTGCTCGGCGTGGGCGTCGGGGTCGGCGTGACCGTGGGCGTGAGCGTCGGCGTCGGCGTTTCCGTCGGCGTGG
>Ga0075429_100005779_pt1 | contig 10676 bp, 7 predicted proteins | sample RhiMetdeltSRZDD3_FD_75295 | JGI IMG/M metagenome (GOLD analysis project Ga0075429, IMG submission 75295) | Populus rhizosphere microbial communities from Tennessee, USA - Rhizosphere MetaG P. deltoides SRZDD3 | ecosystem: Host-associated > Plants > Roots > Rhizosphere > Soil | place: USA...
CGGCGCCGGCAACCAGATCGGCATGCTGACGCCAGCCCAGCAGGTGACGAGCAGCACGTACGCCGCCCCCACCCGGGCGACGACGATCCTGACCAGCCGCGACGTCGGTCACGCCGGTGACATCGCGTTCTACCCGGCCGGCCCTAGCCTGCCGCTCTACCATCGTCTCCCGTAGCGCGCGTTCCGGTAACGTGCGCGCGTGCAGTACCCCGCGGCGCCCGCGCGCGCCCTCCTCTCGCTCGCGCTGGTCGCCATCGCAGGCTGCGCCGCCCTGCACCCGCGCTTCTCGCCCGAAATCCACGCCGCGCTCGCCGACCGCGACATGCGGCGGCTCGAGACCGGCAGCCTCGTCCTCTACTACCCGGCGGACCGCCGCGACCAGGCGCTCCGCTTCGCCGACCGCGCCGAGGGCTGCGTCGCCGAGCTGAAGGCGCGGGCGCGGGTCAGGAACGGCTTCTGGCGCGAGAAGGTCGTCATCGTCCTGCCCGAGCTCCCCCTCAACAACGCGTTCGTCTCGCCGGCGCAGTCCGGCTCCGAGGAGATCTCGGTCGTCCCGACCTTCAACACCCTCGACTTCGCCACCGAGTTCGGCTTGCCGCCCGACCCCGCCCACGTCGCCTGTCACGAGATCACCCACTACGTGCAGCACCAGCAGATCGCGGGCGTCTGGGGCGCGGTCGATCGCGTCTTCGGCGACCTGTTCTCGCCCCAGTTCGGCTTCGACTCGTGGTTCTTCGAGGGCCTGGCCACCCACTACGAGGCCGCGCTGCAGCCGGGCGCCGGCCGCCCGCGCTGGCCGATCTTCCGCGGCATGTTCCACGCCGCCTACGCCGGCGGCGACGTCGGCGGCGGCGACCTGTCGGCGTTCGGCCGGATGTCGCCGGTCGGCCAGAACTACCTGGTCGGCACCTTCTTCATCGACTTCCTCGCCGAGCGCTACGGCGACGAGAAGCTGTGGCGCGTGATCGAGGAGCAGGCGGCGTCGATCACGATCTTCACCGATCTCAACGGCCGCTTCCGCGCCGCCTACGGCAAGAGCCTGTCGGCGCTCCTCGACGAGTTCGCGGCCTGGACCGCGGCGCGCTTCCCGGTGCGGCCGACGCCGACCGGCCAGCGCCGCATCCACGGCGTCGGCGCCGACGCTCGCTACGCCCGTGGCCCGCGCGGCGACGAGGCGGCGGTGTGGAACGACGTCGATCTTCCGACCCGGCTCACCGTCTGGGGCCCCGATGGCCGCGAGCGCGCGACCGTGCCGCTCGTCGATCTGGTGCCGCCGCGCACGCTTGTCTACGCGTCGCCGCTGTTGACCTCCGGCCTCGGGATCACCGGCGACGGCACCGTCTACCTCACCGCCATCGACTTCGGCGCCACCCAGCAGACGACCCGCCTCCTGCGCTGGAACGGCGAGCTCTCCGAGGTCGCGACCGATCTCGGCGCCGGCGCCGCGGTCGATCCGGCCGGCCGCACCTACTACTACCTCGCCGCCGACGGCGACCGCTGGCAGCTCGCCGCCTATGACCTCGCCACCGGCGCGCGCCGCATCGTCACCCCGACCGCCGCCGGCCAGTACGTCCTCGGCGCCCAGGTCGCCCCCGACGGCAAGCGCCTGATCGCCAGCGTCTGGGACAAGGGCTTCGTGCTGTGGATCGTCGACGCCGCCAGCGGGGCCCGTCTGTCCGAGATCCGGACCACCGATGGCACCCCGGTCTACGACGGCGCCTTCGTCGACGACCGGACGGCGAGCTACCTGGCGGTGGTCGACGGCCGCTTCCAGGTCGCCATCCGCGATCTCGCCACCGGCGCGACCCGGATCGCCACCGACGCGCCGTACGCGGCGCTCCACGGCCGCGCCGCCGGCGGCACCATCCGCTTCCTCAACCGCGAGGGCTGGCGCTGGACGATCGACGAGGTCGCGCTGCCGGCGCTGCCTCCGCCGCCCCCGCCGCCCGCGCCGCCCCCGGCGCCGCCCGTGCCGGTGCCGCCCGAGGACGCGCCGGCACCGGCGACCACGGCGGCCGCCATCGCAGATGCGCCGGCGGCGCCCGCCGCTGCCCCGGCGCCGGCCCCCGCGCCCGCACCGACCGCCGCGTCCCGGCCGGCCGTCGTGCAGTCCGACCGGCCGTACAGCCAGCTCGATCACCTGTTCGTGCCGCAGCTGCACGCGCTGACGTACACGTCGGCCGGCGGCTACACCCTCGCCGGCCTCGCCCTCGGCGGCGGCGACCGCCTCGGCTTCCACCGCTGGTCGGTGAGCGCGTACTGGCAGCCGGCGACGGACAAGTTCTCCGGCGAGATCGGCTACATCAACTCGAACCTGGCGCCGTGGACCTTCTGGATCAGCGCCGCGAACTACGCCTGGGAGACCGACATCAGCCAGGCGATGAGCAAGGCGGTGGGCTACACGGCGGAGGGGACGCAGCGCGGCGCGGTGGCGTCGTTCGGGCGCAGCTGGCGCGAGTCCCTCGACGCCGCGATCGGCGCGACCGTGTACGAGGAGCGGGAGAGCGTGACCCCCGGCGCCGATCCGACCCCACCGGCGCCGGACCCGACCCGGCGCATGGCAGGCGCCAGCCTCGACCTGTCGTACCGAGCGCTCGAGAGCACGCGCATCGGCGTCTTCCGCGGCTGGGTGCTCGGCCTCGGCGCGACCCACTACCCGGACCGGCTATCGACGCGCGACGCCGACCTCACCGACACCCGCGCCGTCCTCGGGCTCTACGCGCCGCTGCCGTGGACGCGCCGCCACGGCCTCAGCCTGATCGCGCGCGGCCGCGCCCTGGTCGCGCCGGGCTCGACCAACCTGCTCCAGGTCGGCGGCATCTCGCCGCTGATCCCGCTGTGGACCTATAGCCGCTCGTCGCTGCCGACGCCGTCGCCCCGGCTCGGCACCGGCCTGCCCGCCGGCGTCGCCTTCCAGGAGGCGCTGCGCGGCTACGAGAACTACGAGATCTACACCGACAGCGCCGGCATCGCCGAGCTGTCCTGGCGCTACCCGCTGGTCATCGACCGCGGCAGCGCGACCACCCTGTGGCTCTTCCCGGCCTCCTTCGTGCGCGAGCTCGAGCTCGAGCTGTTCGCCGCCGGCGCCGTCGACGACCGCGGCAAGGACGGCCTGCACGCCGCCGCCGGCGGCGCGGTCTCGGCGCACTTCGCGTTCGCGTTCATCCCGTTCGTGCTGAGCGCGCAGGTCGCGCGCCGTCTCGTCGACGATCGCGCGCTCACGACCTTGATCGGCTGCGGCTTCGGTCTGTAACTGCTGTATCGTGCGGCGCCTGTGACGTACCGCGCCGCCTTCGTCCCCGCGCTCGCCGTCGCCGCCGCCTGCGGCACCCCGGTGCCGCGCTTCCCGCCCGAGGTCCACGCCGCGCTCGCCGATCACGACATGCGGCGGCTCGAGACCGACAGCCTCCTCCTCTACTACCCGGCGGCGCGCGGCGACGAGGCGCGCCGCTTCGCCGACCGCGCCGAGGGCTGCATCGCCGAGCTCAAGGCGCGCGCCCGGCTCAGGAACGCGTTCTGGCAGGACAAGGTCGTCATCGTCATGCCGGAGATGCCGTTCAACAACGCCTTCGTGGCGCCGCCGGCGCTCGGCTCCGAGGAGATCTCGATCGTCCCGACCTTCAACACGCTCGACTTCGTGACCGAGTTCGGGCTGCCGCCCGACCCCGGCCACATCGCGTGCCACGAGATCACCCACTACGTGCAGCACCAGCAGATCGCCGGGCTGTGGGGCTTCCTCGATCGCACCTTCGGCGATCTGCTGTCGCCCCAGCTCGGCTTCGACTCCTGGTTCGTCGAGGGCCTGGCCACCCACTACGAGGCCGCGCTGCAGCCGGGCGCCGGCCGTCCGCGCTGGCCGATCTTCCGCGGCATGTTCCACGCCGGCTACGCCGACGAGCGGATCGGCGGCGGCGACCTGTCGGAGCTCGGCCGCCGCGCCCCGCCCGGCCACAACTACCTGGTCGGCACCTTCTTCATCGACTTCCTCGCCGAGCGCTACGGCGAGGAGGCGCTGTGGCGCGTGATCGAGGACCAGGCGACCTCGCTCCTGATCTTCACCGGCCTCAACAGCAAGTTCTCGTCGGTCTACGGCAAGAGCCTGTCGACGCTGATCGACGAGTTCGCGGCCTGGACCGCCGAGCGCTACCCGCCGCGGCCGACGCCGCCGGCGCAGCGCCGCCTGCACGTCCTCGGCGCCGACGCCCGCTACGCGCGCGGCCCGCGCGGCGACGAGGCCGCGGTGTGGAACGACGTCGACCTGCCGACCCGGCTCACCGTCTGGGCCCCCGACGGCCGCGAGCGCGCGACCGTGCCGCTCATCGATCTGGTGCCGCCGCGCCAGCTCGTCATGGCCGCGCCGATCCTGACCTCCGGGCTCGGCGTCACCGCCGACGGCACCGTCTACCTGACCGCCGTCGATCTCTCGACCACGCAGCAGACGACCCGGCTCCTGCGCTGGAACGGCGACCTCGACGAGCTCGCGACCGACCTCGGCCCCGGCGCCGCGGTCGATCCGGCCGGCCGCACCTACTACTACCTCGCCGTCGACGGCGATCGCTGGCAGCTCGCCGCCTACGACCTCGCCACCGGCGCCCGCCGCATCGTCACCCCGGCGGCCGCCGGCCAGTACGTCGTCGGCGCCCAGGTCTCCCCCGACGGCAAGCGCCTGATCGCCAGCGTCTGGGACAAGGGCTTCGTGCTCTGGATCGTCGACGCCGCCAGCGGGGCCCGCGTGTCCGAGATCCGGACGCCCGATCGGTCGCCGGTGTACGACGGCGCCTTCGTCGACGATCACACCGTCACCCACCTGGCGGTGGTCGACGGCCGCTTCCAGGTCGCGGTCCGCGATCTCGACAGCGGCATCACCCGGACGGCGACCGACGCGCCGTACGCCGTGCTCCACGGACGGCCCGGCAACGGCACGGTGCGCTTCCTGAACCGACAGGGCTGGCGGTGGACGATCGACGAGGTCGCGCTGCCTCCGTCTCCGCCTCCGCCTCCGTCTCCGTCTCCGCCTCCGCCTCCGTCTCCGTCTCCGTCTCCGTCCGAGGCGCCTCCGACCGTCGAGGTCCCCGCCGCCGTCGCCCACGTCGCCGCACCGCCCCCCGCCGGCGGCGTCGCCGTCGCCGCCGGCAACAGCGCCGACACCGTCTCGCTGTCCCTCGCCGGCCCGCGCGCCGAGCCGGCCACGCGCGCCGCCACCGTGCGCGCCGACGAGCCGTACAGCCAGCTCGACCACCTCTTCATCCCGCAGCTGCACACGATCGCCTTCGCCGCCGCCGGCAACTACGCCATCCTCGGCGGCGCCCTCGGCGGCGGCGACCGCCTCGGCTTCCACCGCTGGGCGATCGCCGCCTTCTGGCAGCCCGACACCGATCTGATCTCGCCGCAGGTCGGCTACATCAACTCCAACCTCGCGCCGTGGACGTTCGCCGTCACCGCGCTCGCGCGCAACTGGCTCGAGTCGGAGCCGATGGCGGCGAAGGAGCCGCGCTACCAGGTGCGCCGCGCCCAGCGCTTCGCCGCCGCCTCGTTCGGGCGCACCTGGCGCGGCATCCTGGCCACCGCCATCGACGCGGTCGCCGTCGAGGAGCGCGCCCGCGTCATCCCCGGCACCGACCCGGTGCCGCCGGTCGCCCCGCCCGACCGCCGCATGCTCGGCGCCGGCGCCAGCGTCGCCTATGCCGCCCTCGAGAGCACCCGGATCACCGGCGCCATCCGCGGCTGGGACCTGTCCCTCGGCGCGACCTACTATCCGGACCGCCTGTCCAGCCTCGACTTCGCCCTCACCGACGTCCGCGGCAGCCTCGGCCTCTACGCCCCGCTGCCGTTCACCCGCCGCCACGCCCTGTCGCTGGTCGCCCGCGGCCGCGGCCTCGTCGCCCGCGGCAGCACCGATCTCCTCGAGCTCGGCGGCTTCTCGACCCTCGCCGTCCTCTGGGACGGCCGCCGCGCGAACCGACCGCTGCCGCCCACCACCCACGACGACGACGGCCTCCCCGCCGGCATCGACTTCCAGGAGCCGCTCCGCGGCTACGAGGACTACCCGATCTACACCGACGGCGCCGCCATCGCCGACGCCTCCTGGCGCTACCCGATCGTGATCGACCGCGGCACCGCGACCTTCCTCTGGTACCTCCCCGCCTCCTTCCTGCGCGAGATCGATCTCGAGCTGTTCGCCTCCGCCGCCGTCGACGATCGCGGCAAGGACGGCCTCCACGGCGCCGCCGGCGCCGCCCTGTCGGTGCACTTCGCCTTCTTCCGGATCCCGCTGGTCGTCGCCGCCCAGGCGTCGCGCCGCCTGTTCGACGACCGCGCGCTGACGAGCGTCATCGGATTCGGCGTCGATCTATAGATTCCGCCGGCCTGGCCAGCTGGCACCGACGCCGATTCTCCGGCGCGCGACAGCGAGACACTGCTGTCACGGCCTCCGTCGACACCGCAGCCGGATCGCGATCTTGCGGCCTGGCGCAGCGCTTGCTCTGCGCAACTCCATATGCGTTCGCCTGCGCTCCTCGCCTCGTTCGTCGTCGCCCTCATCGTCGGTACCTCGATCCCCGCCCGCGCCGATTCCCCCGCCACCACCCGGCGCTACGGCTTCGAGCTCGCCGCCGCCGACGCGGCCGCGCTCACGATCACGGCGCTCGCCTCGACCAGCCGCGGCGACCGCGGCGCCATCGCGTCGGTGAGCCTCTTCACCTTCGCGCCGCTGGTCCACCTCGCCCACGGCAACCGCCACGGCGCCGAGACCAGCCTCGGCCTCCGCCTCGCCCTGCCCGCGATCGGCGCCGTCGCCGGCCTCGTCGGGGGCGCCGCCATCCAGCACGCGTCGACCACCTGCGCCGCCGAGCCGTGCGAACCCGCCGACGGCCTCGCCACCGGCGCCTTCGTCGGCATGGGCATCGGCACCCTCGCCGGCATGGGCGCGGCGATGGTGATCGACTACGCATTCCTCGGCAAGAAGCGCGTCGAGATCGGCCCCGAGCATGCGGCCTGGTCGCCGGTGGTCTCGGCGAGCCAGCACGGCGTGTCGCTCGGTGTGACCGGCACGTTCTGAATGCGACCCGGATGTCACGTCGGCGGTGGGACCGCGCTCGCGATCTCGGCGGCTTGCGAGATGGCCCGACCTTTGCTGCGGCGCACCGCCGTGCGACCTCTCGCCCTCGCCCTCGCCGCCGGCCTCCTCCTCGCGCCCGCGCTCGCCCGCGCCGACGCCCCCGGCTCGACCGCCCCGCATCCGCCGTCGCCCACCTACCGGACCGATTCGTACCGCGCGCAGCTGTTCCTCGCCGACGTCGCCGCGATCGGCCTCACGATCGCCGCCGCCGAGACCGAGCCGAAGCTGATGCTGGCCGGCTGGGCCGGCTTCATCGGCTTCGCGCCGATCGTCCACAGCCTGCATGACAACGGCCGCGGCGCCGCGATCAGCCTCGGCCTCCGCGTCGGCATCCCGCTCGCCGGCGCCGCCGCCGGCATGGCCGCCTACCACCTCGGCCAGGAGCCCTGCCGGCCGGGCGACGACCTCTGCGACCTCAGGGAGGAGGACGCCATCGACGAGATGGCGCTCGGCATCTCCGCCGGCCTGCTCGCCGCCATGGTCATCGATTACGCCGTCCTCGGCGAGACCCGCGTGAAGGTCAGCGGCACCGAGCGCGCGCCGACGTGGACCCCGGTCGTCTCCGCGACCGCCCACGGCGTTTCGCTCGGCGTGAGCGGCCTCTTCTAGCCCGCGATGCTAGGGTCCGCGCCGTGCGGATCCTCTTCTGCGGCTCCGGCTGGCTGCCGATCGTCGACCTGATCGCGAGCGGGCTCGGCCCCGACGACGCCATCGCGATCTGGGATCGCCGGCAGCCGCTCGTCGACGCGATCGCCGACGCCGACGTCGTCCTGCCGTCGAACGGCCGCCTCGACGCCGACGCCATCGCCGCCGCCGGCCGCGTGCGCCTGATCCAGCAGCCGGCCGCCGGCACCGACGCCATCGACGTCGCCGCCGCCCGCGCCCGCGGCATCCCGGTCTGCAACGCGCCCGGCGCCAACCACGTCGCCGTCGCCGAGGCGGCGCTGCTGCTCCTGCTCGCGCTGGCGCGGCGGCTGCCGGCGGCGCGCGCCGCCTTCGCCCGCGCCGAGATCGGCGGGCCGCTCGGCGTCCAGCTCGCCGGCCGCACCCTCGGCATCGTCGGCCGCGGCCGCACCGGCGGCGCCCTCGCCGAGCGCGCGACCGCCCTCGGCATGCGCGTCGAGGTGCTCGGCCGCGGCGCCGGCGCCGCCGAGCGCGCCGCCTTCTTCGCCCGCTGCGACGCCATCAGCCTGCACTGCCCGCTCACCGACGACACCCGCGGCCTCGTCGACGGCGACGCCTTCGCCGCCATGAAGCCGGGCGCCTTCCTGCTCAACCTCGCGCGCGGGCCGATCGTCGATCGCGCTGCGCTCGACGCCGCCCTCGCCAGCGGCCGCCTCGGCGGCGTCGGCCTCGACGTCTTCTGGGACGAGCCGTGGGATCCGGCCGATCCGCTGTGGAGCGATCCGCGCGTCGTCTGTCTGCCCCACGTCGCCGGCTCGACCGAGGAGGCGTTCCGCGGCATCGCCGGGGTGGTCTGGGACAACCTCGATCGGCTGCGCCGCGGCGCGCCGCTGCGCAACCGGATCGCGTAGCGTGATCGCCGCGCGCCGTGCGCCGCTCGAACGCGCCAGCAATGTGCGTCGCGCGGCACCGCGGATAACATCGGCTGCCACCGGGCGCCGCGCCACCGTCGTCGATTGAGCGGGTCGGGGCCCGGCTCTACCGTGAGCGCCATGAGGCGCACACCCTGTCTCTTGCTGGTGGCGATGGCGATCGGCTGCGGCTCGGACCGCGACGGCGCCCACGTCGACGCCCCGCCGTCGCCGGATGCCGCCCCGCCGGATGCCAGCCCGCCCGACGCTGCCCCGACCCCGGATGCGCCGGTCGCCGCCTGCGGCCCAAACGTGGCGACCGACGTGCCCTGCACGACCCAGGGCGAGCTGTGCGTGACCGACACCGGCTGCTGCGTCTGCGGCGGGCTGGCCGGGGTCTGCGCGGGCGTCTGGGTCTGCGCGCAGCCGGCCGACAACGATCCGACCTGTCCGCCGGCGCTGCCCGAGGATGTCGCCGCGTGCACGGTGCCCGCGGGCATCCGCTGCGCGTACTGCCGCGGCGCCGTGCCCTACCACGCCGACTGCGCCGATGCGGCGGGCTGGCGCCAGTGCGAGCTGGCCGGCCGCGATCACTGCTGGTGGACGGCGCCCGCCGGCGCCCACTGCGACTGGACCGGGCGACAAGGGCCTTGACGTAATAGTGTCCATGTGACACTTACTAGGCGACCGCGAGGTTCGCCATGCCCACGCTCACGCCCACTCCCCGCCTCCCGCTCGGCGACGACACCTTCCTCCTCGTCCTCACCGGCGCCGGCGTCTCCGCCGACAGCGGCATCTCCACCTTCCGCGCCGCCGGCGGCCTCTGGAACGATCACAAGATCGAGGACGTCGCCTCGGTCGACGGCTTCTTCCGCGATCCGCTCCTGGTCTGGCAGTTCTACGGCGAGCGCCGCCGCGACGTCGCCGCCGCCGTCCCCAACGCCGCCCATCGCGCGCTGGTCGCCGTCGAGGAGCGCCTCGGCGATCGCTTCCTGCTCGCCACCCAGAATGTCGACGGCCTCCACGGCCGCGCCGGCAGCCGGCGCCTGATCGAGCTGCACGGCAGCCTGCTCCGCTCGCGCTGCACCGTGTGCGATCGACCGCCGTTCGCCGACGCCGGCTACACGCCGGGCAAGGTGCCGATCTGCGGCCGCTGCCACGCCGCCGGCCGCGACGCCCTGATCCGCCCCGACGTCGTCTGGTTCGGCGAGCTCCTCCCCGACGGCGCGCTGGCCCGGATCGAGCGCTTCCTCGACGACGCCGCCGCCGGCCGCCTGCTCTTCCTCGCGATCGGCACCTCCGGCCTGGTCTTCCCGGCGGCCGGCCTCGTCGATGCGGTGAAGGCGCGCGGCGGCGCCACCTGGCTCGTCAACGCCGACGCCGCCGCCAACGACGATCGGTTCGATCGCGTCCTCCGCGGCGGCGCCGGCGAGCTGATCCCGGCGCTGTGTAGCTGAAGCGCGACGGTCTGTTCCGCCCGGGACTTCCGCCGCGCGCAGCGCCGCGGCCGCCGACTGCATCTGATTCGCTGCGACGCGCTGCCGCACCCCGAGAAAGCGAAGCGCGTCCACCCGAGTCGACCGCCTCCCGAGTGCACTTCTGGGCGCCCCCCCGGATTGCTGGCGACGCCCCTTTCGTGCTTAAGTCCGCGGCCGGTGCGGGATTTTCTGCTCACCCACCGGGCTGTCACGAGGACCTCATGAGCTGGTTCGTCACCTATGTCCGCTCGTCCGTCGGCGCCAAGCACATCATGGCCCTGACCGGACTGGCACTCGTCCTGTTCGCCATCGTGCACATGCTGGGACACCTCGGCATGTTCGTCGGCCAGGACGCCTACAACGCCTACGCCCACACGCTGCAGGGGCTGGGTGCGCTCAAGTGGACGGCGCGCGGCGGCCTGCTCGCGCTGTTCCTGATCCACGTCGCGTCGGCGATCCGGCTGGCGGCGATGAACGCCGCCGCCCGCCCGGTGAAGTACGCGGTCTACCGGACGGCGTCGACCAACATCCTGGCCCGCACGATGG
>Ga0075429_100005786_pt1 | contig 10670 bp, 9 predicted proteins | sample RhiMetdeltSRZDD3_FD_75295 | JGI IMG/M metagenome (GOLD analysis project Ga0075429, IMG submission 75295) | Populus rhizosphere microbial communities from Tennessee, USA - Rhizosphere MetaG P. deltoides SRZDD3 | ecosystem: Host-associated > Plants > Roots > Rhizosphere > Soil | place: USA...
GCGTGCCAGTGGACTTTGTTCCACGCCTCCAGATCATTCACGTTGCCCGGCGGCTCGGCCGGCGGCGGGATCTCGCCATCGTTGTACAACCCGGCCGCGTTGCCGCACAGCACCTTGGCCCGCGCCTCTGGCGTGAGGTGTCCCAGGTCCTGTGCGATGAACCGAGTCGCTCCCGGCCAGATGCAGGCACTGTGCGGGTAGTCGTTGGACCACATGAACGTGTCGGCGCCGTACTCGGGAAGCAACTTGCAGCCGACCGTGTCCTGAATGAACGCCCCGTAGACGTGCCGATAGATGTATTCGCTGGGCGGCCTGGGAATATCGCGCTGCCGCCCGAGCCCGATCGGCGACGGACCGAAGCTCATCTGGTAGTAGTCGAACTCCTGGGCGAAGAACGGGATCCACCCGACGCCGGCCTCCGCGAGCACCAGGTTCAGGCGAGGGTACCGCTCGAACACCCCGGCCGCGACCATGTTGCCCACCGCCTTCATGCAATCCCACTTGTGCCCGGCCGCTCCATCCGGCATGAGCCCGCTGCGCTGCTGGAGGGAGAACTTCATGCGCCCCGGACCCGAATTGATGTGGAGGTTGACCGACATCCTCAGATCTTGGCAGGCGGCCCAGAAGCGCTCGTAGTGCTCCGAGCCGTAGAGCAAGTCTTCCGCCGGTACGAGCCCGATGGTCGCTCCCCGCAGGCCTCGCGTGCGGCACCGTTCGAGCTCCTGAACCGCGTGCTCGATGTTCCACAACGAGATCATCGCCAGGCCCCAGAGGCGCTGCGGCGCCGCGCTGCAAAATTCGATCAGCCAGTCGTTGTAGGCGCGGCAACACGCTTCCTCGAGCTCCGGGTCACCCGTCACCCAGGCCGCAGCGCCGCGAGTTGGATAGAGCACCTCGGCGCTGATGCTGTCGTACGCCTGGTCCTTGAGACGCTCGCCCGGGTCCCAGCCGCCCACGCGCACGTTGGGGCCGGCATTGTCGCGATTCGGAAAGCGCGGGGCGCGGTCGCGAAGCGCGAGTGGCAGCCGCGTCTCGAAGAGGTCCGGCGGCTCGGTCATGTGCGAGTCGGCAGAAATCCGCTGCTCGCGATCGATGGCGACGAGTGTCTGCGGTGCAACGGCGACATCACTGAGTCTTGGGAACGGCATGGCGTCCTCCAGCTCCCGGAGCGGGACTACTTGAGTTGCGGAATGACGCGCCCGTTGATCAACTTCAGATTCTCCAGCGGCAGCGCATAGGGAAGCTGGCGCCCGTGAATCGACCACCTCTCCGGTCACCCGCCGCGCTCGCCGAGGTTTAGGAGAGTAGCCGGCCTGGCCCGCCTCCCCTCAGCGGACTGCGATGGGACTTCCGGGCGAGCCCGTGGCTCCCTTCAGCGGGACCGGTACGAAGATGTAGGCGAACTCGTACGCCCGATCCCGGCTCAGCTCGGCCAAGTCAAGATTCTCGTGCAAAAAGATCCCGTTCTTGGTGAGCAGTTCTTGGTGAACAATGCCGCGTATGTTGGGATCCGGGTTCGGGTTGACCTCGATCGGCCAGGTGTCTGACCCCACGTAGGCGATCTGCTTCGCCGCGAGCCACTTGGCCGCTTCCAGCCCGATCCCTGGACACCCGCTATCGAAACGGGCGTTATCCTTCATCCACAACGCGCCCCAGCCCGTGTTGATGAGAACGGCGTCCCCTTGCTTCAGCTCTGACAGCCCCTGCTTGGTCATCGCTCCCTGGATATCGGCGACTGTGATCTCCTCTCCCTTGTCGAGCATCCTACCCTTGTGGGCAGCCATATCGAGGAGGACACCGCGCGTGAAGATCGGCTTCAGCTTTTCGACGCCGAGCTTCTTCAGGCCGTAGGGCGAGGTCATCTCGGCCGCGGTGACGCCATTGTAGAAGCGCATCGCGTTCTGGTCCCCTTCGCGCCCCACCAGCACGCCGATGTGGCCTAAGCCGTCGAATTGCGTGCCGACCTGGCCGATCTCCGCAGTAACAAGCTCTTCGTTGAAGATCATCTTGTTCGTCCCGAATGGTCCCCCAGTCGGAATGGTCGGGATGGTGAGTTTGTAGCTCCGCTGCCCACGCACGGGCATACCGGCCTCGTACACGCGGCCCAGGCTGTAGGTTTTGCCCGTCTTGATGAGTTTGACCGCTTCCACCACCTTTTCAGGCGTCATCCAATTGGATGCTCCCGCTTCATCGTTTGGGCCCCATCGCGAGGGCCACCACTGAGGGCCGACCGGCGTCATCATCTGAGCCCAAGCATCGACTGGGCAGCTTCCCGTCAGAAACATCGCCACCACGAGCACGCTCATAACTGTCCGCGATCTCCTCATGGTGATGCCTCCCATTGTCTGCCGGCCTGATCCAGCACTGAACACATCTGCATCCACATCCATCGGATAGAGTCGACCTTCCGAACGTCTGCCCTCGGCGACCCATCTAGCCGAGAGATACTCCCGCCAAGAGCGCCTCTGTTTCTCCCTCCGTGTCAGGCCTTCTCGATCACGTGGGGCGCCACGCGAGTCGCTCGATGCGCCCGAGAATCTGCCCAAAGAGGGTCCTCGTCAAGTGGCCCTCGGCCAGCTGAAGGATGAAGTACCGGGACTGCCGAAGAGGACGTGGGGCAGATCACGTTCGCCGATCGGTTAGGCATGGGCGTGGTCCCTCAAGGAGCTGGGGGGGGCCACCCGACCTGGCGCGGGCTCGAATCCCGCTGCGTGACCCAGTTGATGTCGATATAACCTTCGATCGCCTCGGCGTCAGGCGCCCAGCCTAGCCGATCTGTGCCGACGCGCTGCCATCGACGAGATCTTCACCGAAGACAGCGCTTTCGCGGAAGTGAGGTCGCCGCAACAACGGGGGATCGTTTTCACCGAAGACGTCGTGAAGATTGCGGGTCAGCAAGGTCGATATGCTGTGGGCGGTCGGCATATGGTCCTCCACCAGATTCTTGATGGGCTCTGGCGGGCCCAGGCCATTCGCCCTTGCAATGGCGTGGCTGCGACCGGCGATTCGTTCGAAGGGATGCGCGATGATTGGCCGGCCCCTGGCGCCTGCCTTGACACACCGCGAATCTTCGTGACACGCTACCCGCCGCCTTTGTATCCAAGAGCGCCAGTGACTTGTGCTGCGCCGCCAGGTTGCCCGGATCAGGAGCCGCAACCGAGTCAAGGCGGGCTTTGCCGGCAGCGCACGGCTGAAGTCCGAAGAACTCAACGGAGAATCCCATGACGATCCGGAACGCGCCGCTGCGACTCAGCCGCCGCGACTTCGTGAGGATCGGAACGGTGGCGGCCGGGGTCACGATGGTACGGCCTGCTGCCACCGCGTCCGCTCAACCGAGGAACGTCCCGAGAAACCGGACGCTGACGCTGGTTTGGGGCGGCCGGGAAGGCCGTTGGGTCGACTTCGAGCTCTGGAACCCGTACGCGATCGGGTCCAACCACCAGAACGGGCCGGGAATCCTTTATGAGCCGCTCGCTTTTTACAGCGCGTTCGCCGACAAGGAGCACCTCTGGCTGGCGGAGAGCTACAAGTACAGCGCCGACTTCAAGGAGCTCACGATCAAGACGCGCTCCGGCATCCGCTGGAGCGACGGCGCGTCTTTTTCAGCCGAGGACGTCGCCTACACGCTGAACAGCCTGCGGGATTTGGGGTCGAAGGTCCGCTGGGGCGTCGACGTGCAGCAGTTCATGCAGGACGCGAGGGCCACCGATCCCAACACGGTCGTCGTCCGGTTCAAGGTGCCGTCGCCGCGCTTCTTCTACTTCATGACCTACAAGTACGACATCGGCGTCTACATCGTGCCGAAGCACGTCTTCCAGGGTCAGGACTGGACCACGTTCAAGCACTTCGACCTGGCCAAGGGCTGGCCGGTCACGACCGGCCCGTGGAAGGTCGTGTTCGCGTCGCCGCAGCAGAAGATCGTCGATCGGCGCGACGAGTGGTGGGCGGCGAAGGCCGGCCTGGTGCCGATGCCGAAGGTCGAGCGGAACATCTGGCTGCCGAACACCGGCGAGCAGCAGGCGGCCCAGGCGTTCATCACGAACCAGGTCGACTATTCGATGGGCCTGCAGCCGGCGACGTTCCCGACGATCTTCCGCCAGAACCCGAAAGTGATCACGCACTCCGGGCAGCGTTCGCCCTACGGCTACATGGACTGGTGGCCCATCTCGCTCTACGTCAACAACGAGCGCCCGCCGTTCAACGACAAGGACATTCGCTGGGCGCTCAGCTACTTCATCGACCGTCAGCAGATCATCGACGTGGGCTATCTCGGCGCCTCGGTGGCCGCGCCGCTTCCGCTTCCCGACTATCCCGGGCTCCGGCCCTACATCGCCTCTGCGAAGGATCTGCTCGCGAAGTACAACACGCTCGAGTTCAATCCGAAGAAGGGCGAGGAGATTCTCCAGCGCAAGGGCTGGAAGAAGGACGCGAGCGGCACCTGGACCGACGCGGAGGGCAAACCGTTCACGCTCGACATCATCGGCACCGGGTCCACCGGTCCGGCGATCGGCCCGGTGCTGACGGAGCTGCTGAAGCGCCAGGGCGTCGCCGCGAGCATGAGCCTGCCGCCCGACTTCGACGACCGGTTCCAGAAGGGACAGTACATCGGCGCTATCTACGGCCACGGCGGCAGCGTGAACGATCCCTACCACACGCTGCGGCTCTACCAGAGCGTCAGCGTGGCGGTCCCGGGCGCGCACCTGGTCAACTTTGCCAAGTGGAAGAACGAGGCCTACAACAAGATCGTCGACGACGTGTTCGTCACCGACATGGCCAACAAGCCGAAGCTCCTGGAGCTCTTCAAGAAGGCCATGGAGATCTGGATCCCCGAGCTCCCGGACATCCCGCTGGTGCAGCTCTTCCACCGGATCCCGATGAACACCACGTACTGGACCGGCTGGCCCACCGCCGAGAACCCGTACGTCAATGGCGCGTTCTGGCACCTGACGTACGCGATGGTTCTCTGGCACCTCCAGCCGACGCAGCAGTAGAGCGGTTCGGGCAGGCGAGGCGAGATCGGTGAGAGTCGACTATCTCGCCCGGCGCTGTGGCGTGTTCGTCCTGATCGTGTGGATCGCGGCCACGCTGAACTTCTTCCTGCCCCGGCTGTCTGGGCAGGACCCGGTCCGCACCAAGCTGCTCCAGCAGGCGCAGCTCGGCGGCTATGTCCATTCCGGCATCGACGCGATGGTGAAGGACTACGACCGGCGGTTCGGCCTGGACCGGCCGCTGTGGCAGCAGTACCTGAGCTATCTCCGCGACGCCGCCCGGCTCGACTTCAACTACTCCATCGCCAACTATCCGCGGAAGGTGAACGAGTTGATCGCTGAGGCCGTGCCCTGGACCATCGGCCTCCTCGGCACCACCACACTGCTCTCGTTCGGTCTCGGCACGTTCCTTGGCGCGTTGCTCGCCTGGCCCGGAGCGCCGCGCTGGATGCGCTACCTGATGCCGCCGCTGTGGGCGCTCCACGCGATCCCGTTCTTCCTCCTCGGACTCGTGCTGATCTATCTGCTCGCGTTCCAGATCCAGCTCATGCCGATGTTCGGTGGCTACAGCGCCGGCGCGTTCCCGGGATTGAACGTCACGTTCGTCTGGGACGTGATTCGCCACGCGATCCTGCCGGCGATGTCGATCGTGCTGGTAGCGACGGGTGGGTGGGCGCTCGCGATGCGCGGCATGATGGTCACCACGCAGGGCGAGGACTACGTCACGTTCGCCGAGGCCAAAGGGCTCCGGAGCCTCACCATCTTCGTGCGCTACTGCCTCAGGAACGCGATCCTTCCCCAGACGACCGCACTGGCTCTGGCCCTCGGCAACATCCTGTCCGGCGCGGTGCTGGTCGAGGTCATCTTCGGCTATCCGGGGATCGGGACCGTGCTGTTCCACGCGATCCGTGAGAATGACCACTTCCTGATCCAGGGTATCGTCTTCACGGTCATCGTGGCGCTGGGCCTGGCGACCCTGATCCTCGACGCGATCTACCCGTTGCTCGACCCCCGCATCAACTATCGAAGGACGTAGCGGCGATGGCTCACGCCGCATGGCGCTACGCCCGGCGCAACCTCTCGCTCGTGGTCGGCATCGTCCTCCTCGGACTGCTCGCGCTCTTCGTCGGCATCGGCCACCTCGTCGTCGACACGAGCAAGAGCCGGCCGCTGTCGGCGCCCGCGATCCGGCCGCCGTCGGCGGATCACCCGTTCGGCACGGATCGCCAGGGCCGCGACCTGCTGGCCACGATGGTGGCCGGGACGCCGCTCACGCTGCGCATCGGCTTCATCGCCGGGTTCCTCGGCGTGGGGGTCGGATCGATTCTAGGATTCGTGTCCGCCTACTACCGGGGCGCCGTCGATTCGGTCATCCGGGGCATCGTCGACATCGGGCTCACCGTGCCCGGCCTCCTGGTGCTGATCATCATCGCCGTCTCCCTCAGAAAGGGGCTCACCGTCGATCAGATGGCTCTCGTCGTCGCCTCGCTCGCCTGGCTGAATCCCGCACGCACCGTGCGCGCCCAGGTCCTGAGCATGCGCGAGCGAGGCTACGTCGAGGTGGCTCGCCTCTCGGGGATGAGCGGGCCGGAGATCATCGTCAAGGAGCTGATGCCGAACCTCCTGCCGTACCTCGCCGCGACGCTGGTGAACGCGGTGTCAGCGGCGATCCTCGCGTCCATCGGCCTCGAGGTGCTGGGCCTCGGCCCGATCGATTCGCCGACGCTCGGCATGACGCTCTACTGGGTGAACTTCAACGCGGCGCTCATCAACGGCTGGTGGTGGTGGTGGCTGGCGCCCATCGTGATCATCCTCGTCGTCTTTCTCGGTCTCTTCTTCCTCACTGTGGGGCTGGACGAAATTGCCAATCCCCGGCTCCGGAGAGCAATCTGAGGGCCGACGTCCTCCGCGTGCGCGACCTGGTCGTGCACTACGACACACCGCTGGGAGCGGTGAAGGCCACCGACGCGGTCAGCTTCAGCCTCGGCGCCGGTGAGCGCCTCGGGATCGCCGGCGAATCCGGCTCGGGCAAGACCACCATGGCGCTGGCGATTCTGAGATTGATCAAGCCGCCCGGGCGCATCGCCGCCGGGGAGATCTGGCTGCAGGACGTCGATCTCATGGCCCTGTCCCCGGAGGCCATGCGTCAGGTGCGGCTGGCGCGGATCGCGCTGATTCCCCAGGGGTCGATGAATTCGCTCAACCCGGTGACGCGCATCAAGGAGCAGATCCTCGATGCGCTCCGCGATCACGACGTGAGGATCTCGCGCCGGCAGGGACAGGAGCGGGTCCGCGAGCTCCTGGAGTCGGTCGGCCTGCGGCCAGAAGTCGCCGACATGTTTCCGCACGAGCTCTCCGGGGGCATGAAGCAACGGGTGTGCATCGCGATTGCCATCAGCCTCCGTCCTCGCGTGATCATCGCCGACGAGCCGACCAGTGCCCTGGACGTGGTTGTCCAGAAGCAAGTGATGGAGACGCTCGCGAAGGTCCAGCAGGACCTCAGGGCGGCCGTCATCCTGATTGGCCACGACATGGGGCTCATGGCCCAGTTCGTGGATCGGCTGGGCGTGATGTACGCCGGCAAGCTCGTCGAGATCTCTCCGGTCCGCGACATCTTCACCGGGCCGCTCCACCCCTACACGCGGATGCTCATCGCCAGTCTTCCCTCGTTCGAGGAGAAGGGGACGTTTCGCGGCATCCCCGGTCTCCTGCCGCTGCTCCGCGATCTCCCGCCGGGGTGCGCCTTCCATCCACGATGCCCGCACGCGTTCGATCGCTGCCAGCGCGACGAGCCCCGGCCTCGAGAAATCCAGCCGGGTTCCTGGGCCTCGTGTCACTTGCTCTGAGTGGAACGCGATGACGCCGCTGCTCGAGGCCCGGCGCGTGACCAAGATCTTTGGCGGCGGCCTCTTCGAGAGGGCGTCCGTCCTCGCGCTCGAGAACTTCTCGCTGGCCGTCGACGCCGAGCGTCCGCTCATCACGGCCGTGGTGGGAGAGAGTGGCAGCGGCAAGACCACGCTGGCGCGCCTGCTCCTGGGGCTGACGGCGCCGACGCGGGGAGACGTCCTCTACCAGGGACGGGATCTGCAGAGCATGTCGCGCGCGGACTGGCGCGCATTCCGCCGCGACGTCCAGGTGATCTTCCAGGATCCGTACGAGGTGTACAACCCCTTCTACCGGGTCGACCACGTCTTGACGACGCCAGTGGCCAAGTTCCACCTCGCTCCTTCCCGGGCCGGAGCGCGGGCGCTGATCGAGGATGTCCTGCGTGCGGTGGGGCTCCGCCCCGAGGAGACGCTGGGGCGCTTTCCCCACCAGCTGAGCGGTGGCCAACGGCAGCGGGTCATGGTGGCGCGGGCGCTTCTCTTGAAGCCCCGCCTGATCCTGGCTGACGAGCCGGTGTCGATGGTGGACGCGTCGCTGCGCGCGACGATCCTGGGTTCACTCCGATCGATCAACGCCGAGCGCGGCATCTCCATCGTGTACATCACGCACGATTTGGCGACCGCGTACCAGATCAGCGACCGCATCATCGTGCTCTATCGCGGAGCCGTCGCCGAGGCGGGCGACGTCGAACTGGTCGTGAAGCAGCCGCGCCATCCCTACACCCAGCTGCTGCTGTCCTCGATCCCGCGCGCGAGCGCCGAGCGCACCTGGCTCACCGAGAGAACCGGGGCGTCGGTCGGCCGCCAGGATGGCGAGAGCGCAGGATGCCGGTTCGCCGTCCGTTGCCCGTCCGCAATGTCACGCTGTCGTGAGGCGCCTCCGCCATTGTTCCAGACGGACCGTCATCGCGTGGTCGCCTGCTACTTGCACGCCGATGCTCCAGCCCAGCCCATCGAGGCACCATGACAAGACGCCGGTTTCGACACGCGCTTATCCCCTGCCAGAGACCAGCAAAGTGGGTCACGACCGGCTCGCCGTACGGACCTCCCTTCCGGTCGCGATGGTCGCCCGACGCCCTTGGACGCGCCAGTTTGCTTGGCTATTTCTTGGCTGTCACTATCGTTCGTCGTTGGTCAGCACTGTACTTTGAGCCCGGCGAGCGAGTCTCGTAAAGGCATGATAAGTAACGATGACGACCAATGACGACATGGTGAGCGGACATCGAGGCCAAGACCGGGCGTCAACCAGGCCTGAGATGAGGTTTCGTGGGGAAACGGATGACGAAGGGGAAGGCGTGACAGCAGCTCCGATCGGCTTCGCGATCCTTGGGACAGGGATCATCGCCGAGACGCATCGTCAGGCCATCGCCATGAACGCGAACCTCGGCGCGCGGCTGGTGGCGGTCGGGCACTACGACCCGTCACGGTTCGCCGCCATTGGCGAGCGGTTCGGAGTGCCGTGTCTCAGCGAGGCGGAGCTTCTGAAGCGCCCCGACGTGGACGTCGTGTGCGTTGCGACGCCAAGCGGTCAACATGCCGAGCAGGCGATCGCGGCGGCGGAAGCTGGCAAGCACGTGCTCGTCGAGAAGCCCCTGGCGCTCGGTCTTGCGGACGCAGACGCAATGATCGCGGCGTGCGATACGGCCGGCGTCCGGCTGGGTGTGCTGCTGCAGCAGCGCGCCGAACCACTGTTCCGCCGGGTCTACCAGGCGATCCGCGCCGGGGACCTTGGCGACATCGCCATGGCATCGGTGTGCATGCCGTACCACCGGCCCCAGGCGTACTACGACCAGTCGGCATGGCGCGGGACGTGGGAGCAGGACGGCGGCGGCGTCCTGATGAATCAGGGTATCCACTTCGTGGACCTCTTGCTCTGGCTGATGGGAGCCGATCCAGTGAGCATCACAGCGCGAGCGGCCACGCTCCAGCGCCAGATCGAGGCAGAGGACACCGTCGTCGCGACTCTGGAGTTCGGCAACGGCGCCCTAGCCACGCTCTCTGCGACGACGACCGCGCCGCCGGGATTTCGCCAGCGGGTGGAGGTGTACGGGACCGCTGGCGCCATCCAGCTCGAAGGAGACGCCGCCGTCCGCTGGGAGACGGCACGTGGGACAGGCCAAGACTCTGGCCAGTCCACGAATCCGGCCGCACCAGCCGCCGCTACGCCCACTCCGGCGTTCCCGACCGCTGGATCGCAGTCGCCGGTTCCGCACGCCGCGCTGATCCGCGACTTTGTGGAGGCGTTGCGCGATGGCCGCCCACCGGCAGTGGACGGCCGCGAGGGTCGGCGGAGCGTCGCGGCCGTCCTCGGCATCTACGAGGCGGCCGGGCTTCTTCCGCGCCGAGGCTGACCTAGACCGCTTCGTGAACATTCGCCTCGCTGACGGCGTATCGCCGGGACGCGATCGATTCTCTCTTCAGTTCAGGATCGGTGCGAGCGCCGCGCTGATGCGCTTCATCTGTGCCTCGGTGACCATATCGCCGAGGATCTTCGGGAAGCGCTCGTCCTTCAGGCCGGACCCGATGTACTGCCAGCGGTCGTCTGTGACGAGGAAAGTGCGTGGGTAAGGAAACCAACCAGTTGCTGGAGCGCAGTTCCGAAGCCCTCCTTCAACGACTTTCGGTCTGACCCCCGCCACTTACCGCGAACTTACCTCGACGTCAGCGGCCCGCGAGGGCAAAAATGGCGTCGGCCTTCTGGGCAATTGCGAGCTCGAGCTGCTCGTGCATCCGGCGAGTGTACGTGCCGGGGAACATCCATCCGGGGGCGATGACGGCGAACAGCCCGCCAGCCCAG
>Ga0075429_100005787_pt1 | contig 10670 bp, 21 predicted proteins | sample RhiMetdeltSRZDD3_FD_75295 | JGI IMG/M metagenome (GOLD analysis project Ga0075429, IMG submission 75295) | Populus rhizosphere microbial communities from Tennessee, USA - Rhizosphere MetaG P. deltoides SRZDD3 | ecosystem: Host-associated > Plants > Roots > Rhizosphere > Soil | place: USA...
CCATACATGCTCCTAGCTGATGAGAAGTTTTTCCTGATAACCGTGCAACTTAAGCTCAGCTTCGATATTCATAAAGGTATCGCGAACCACACCGACAACGATAAGCAAACCAGAGGAGGAAACGAGGAACAGTCCTGCGCTGCTCGAGGCAGCAGGCAAAACTAATTGCAGGAGAAATGGCATGATGGCCACCGCTCCCAACAGCAATGCACCCGGCAGCGTAATGCGGCTTTGAATACGGCTCAGGTATTTCTGTGTTGCCGCGCCACTATGTACACCTGGAATTTGAGCACCGGAACGTTTTAGGTTATCACCGTAGTTCTGCTGTTCAAAAATAACGGTTGTATAGAAATAAGTAAAACTCACAACCATAATAAAATACAACAGCCAGTATCCCCAGGAATTTACGCCGGTCGGGTTAAAAAAGCTCTGAATACTTGTGGACAGCGAGCTCACCCAGGCCGTTTGTGACCGTGTAAAGTAGCTGGCAATGATCGCCGGGAACTGCAGGATGGCGCTGGCAAAGATCAGCGGGATCATGCCAGACAGATTGACCATGAGAGGCAGCGTCGGCTGGGGCATGCGGACCGACTTGCCGCGCTGAATCGCATAGAAGACCTGGCTTTTTTGCGGGTACATGATCGGCACGTTCCGGCGCCCCTGCTGCACATACACAATTGCCAGCACGGTTGCTACTATGACGACGAGCATGGCGGTGAGCAGGATCCAGCGGTTTTGCTCATCCAGCAGGAGGGTTTGTATATTGGCAGGGATCTGCGAGACGATCCCGGCAAAGATCACAAGAGACAGACCCTGCCCGCGGATGCCATATTCGGAGATCAATTCGCCCAGCCAGATGGCGAACATCGTCCCTGCCGTCATGACAAGCAGAACAGCGAGCGAGGGTAGCCAGAATTCGCTGCTGAATAAATTAAACTGGATAATCGGACGATTCAATGCCTGGACGGACAGCGAATTAAAGATATTGATCTGTCCAATGGCGGAAAGGACTGCCATCGGGACCGCCAGATAATACGTCCACTTCTCCATCCAGCGGCGCCCTTCCCGTTGATCCTCCTGCATCCGCCGCTGCAAAGCAGGAATGATCGGGACCAGCAATTGCAGGATGATCTGGGCAGTAATATACGGATATACACCCATCGACAACAGAGAAAAGTTTTGGATGGTACCGCCGGACAGCAGATTTAGGAAGCCGATGAAACCTCCCTGACCGCTCTGCGATTGGAAGAAGGCGGCCAGGGCCTCCCGGTCAGCGCCCGGGACAGGGACATTGGCTGCGATGCGGAAGATCATCAAGATTCCCAGCGTGATGAGCAGCTTCTTCCGGATATCTTGCGAGCGCCATAAGAAGCGCCACGCGGATTGTTTCTTTTCAGGCATGTCTGAAGATTCCTCTTGGATCAGAACTAACTGATCAACTCAACACTGCCGCCGGCGGCTTCGATCTTTTCCTTCGCGCCTGCGCTGACGCGGTGAGCGCGCACCTTGAGAGCGGCTTGTACCTCTCCGCGTCCCAGAATGACAACGGGATTACGCGGGTCGCGCAGCAGGCGGGCTTTCTCCAGCGACTCCGGGTTGACCTCGGTTTCATCCTTAAAAGCTTCGGTCAACTGGTCCAGATTCACTTCGTTGAACGTGACCTGGTTGCGGGGTGTAAATCCCTGACCGCGCATAAACGGCAGTCGGCGATAGAACGGCAGGTTCCCGCCCTGGCGATAGATCTTTCCGCCTTCGCCGGAGCGCGCTCCCTGACCCTTGGTTCCACGGCCGGCCGTCTTGCCCTGCCCCGCGGAAATCCCACGTCCCACGCGCTTTCGATTCTTTTTGGAGCCCGGATTGGGCACTAGATCGTTTAATTTCATCGTTCGTTCCTACTCTTCCACTTGAACCAGATGAACGACCTTGCGGATCATCCCGCGTAACGCCGGATTATCGTTGTGTTCAACGGTTTGATGCATGCGGCGCAACCCGAGCGCGAGCACTGTCTGTTTCTGATCCTTGGTATAGCCGATCGGGCTGCGGACTAATGTGACGCGGATTGTTTTCTCGTCGGTTTCCTTCTTAGGCATTTTGCTTCCTCCGCTCCCAGAACGGTAGCAGCTCACTCACGGGCTTCCCGCGGCGTGCAGCTTCCACCTGAGGTGACTTCAACTGCTCAAGAGCATCAAAGGTTGCCTGGACTACATTCAGAACGTTGGCGCTGCCCTGGGATTTGGTCAAAATATCGCGCACACCAGCCACTTCCAGCACGGCGCGCACACCACCAGCTGCGATCACGCCCGTACCCGGGGAAGCCGGCTTAAGCATGACGCGCGCGCCTGCGACCTTTCCCAGGACTTCGTGAGGGATGGTGGTACCAGAGAGATTGACCACGCGCATGTTCTTGCGGGCGCGTTCCGATGCCTTGCGCATGGCATCCGGCACGGCATTCGCCTTGCCAACACCCATGGAGATGGTGCCTTTCTTGTCGCCAACCACAACCGTTACACGGAATTGAAAACGGCGACCGCCCTTGACCACCTTGGCAACGCGGGCGATCTCGATCACGCGCTCTTCAAACTGGTCCTGCCCTTCAAAAGCCTGCTGTTGAGTATTATCGAATTCTGCCATTTCTTTCTCCAGTCAAACTAAAACTGCAGGCCAGCTTCACGCGCACCGTCTGCCAGCGCCTTGATGCGACCGATATAGCGATAGCCACCGCGATCGAAAACGACAGCTGCGATACCCTTATCCTTGGCGCGTTCGGCGATGGTCTGACCGACCAATTTCGCCTGCTCAGCCTTTTTCAGACCCTTAATCTTTTCCCGCAGCTCGCGATCGACTGTCGAAGCGGAAAGCAGAGTACGCCCCGACTGATCGTCGATCACCTGCGCATAAATGGCAGATAGGCTCCGGAACACGTTCAAACGCGGCCGTTGAGCGGTTCCCTGCAGATTTTTGCGGACACGCGTGTGACGGCGCACCCGCGCAATAGAACGAGAATTTTTCGCCATGGCTTACTTGGCTCCTTTCCCAGCCTTACCGGCTTTGCGACGGATTTTCTCACCCAGATAACGAATTCCCTTGCCATGGTAGGGCTCAGGCGGACGGACGCGGCGAACCTCGGCGGCGGTCTGACCCACGACTTCGCGGTCATACCCCAGCACCTTCACCTGACGTGTCTTCTGGTCGACCTCAAACGAGATGCCCTCCGGCGGCGTCATTTTCACAGGGTGGGAATAACCTACGAATAATGCCAGGTCCTTGCCCTGTAGTTCGGCACGATACCCTACGCCCTGCACCTCAAGCACTACCTGGAAGCCAGAGCTGACTCCGTGCACCATATTCGCCAGCACAGCCCGCGTAGTGCCATGTAGGGCACGCTCCCTCGGATCCTCCGAGTTTCGGGTAATTACGACTTCTCCATTTTCCAACGCGATATTAACCAGCGGGGAAAATGTTCTTTTCATTTCGCCTTTCGGCCCTTTGACGTGGACATCCGAACCCTGTACATTGATCTGTACACCGTTCGGGACGACCACTGGTAAACGTCCAATGCGAGACACTTAGTACCTCCTGCCTTCTACCACACTTTGCAAAGGATCTCGCCGCCCACGCCCAACTGGCGGGCACGAGCACCGGTCATGACGCCCTTGGGTGTCGAAATGATGGCAACGCCAATCCCGGACAGCACCCAGGGGATATCCTGCTTTTTGGTGTAGATACGTCGGCCGGGCTTGCTCACGCGCTCGATCCCGGAAATGACCGGACGGCGCTCACGGCGCTCCCCGACGTATTTGATTTTCAAACGTAATACTTTCTGAGCGGATTGATCGCTCTCCGCGATATCGAAGCCCTCGAGGTAGCCTTCATCCTTCATGATCTTGGCAATCTCGATCTTGAGCTTCGAGCTTGGCATCGCAACCAGGGTGTGACCTGCCGACACGGCATTGCGGATGCGGGTCAGCATATCAGCAATCGGATCTATAACAGTCATGCTATTACCTCCACCCGCTACCAGGATGACTTAACGACACCAGGGATTTTGCCCTGCAATGCCATTTCACGAAAACAAATGCGGCACAAGCCAAAACGACGAATATAGCCTCGCGGGCGTCCACAACGGACGCAACGATTGCGCACCTGAGTGGCGTGCTGCCGACGAGCTTCACGATACTGCATAGCTTTCTTTGCCATAATTTACGCTTCCTTCTTGCTGAACGGCATACCAAGCAACTGCAACATCACACGTGCCTGGTCATCGTTTTTGGCAGTGGTCACAATGGTGACCTCCATGCCGCGCAACTTATCAATTTTGTCGTACTCGATCTCAGGGAAGATCAACTGGTCACGCAGTCCCAGCGTGTAATTCCCACGCCCGTCGAAGGCGTTGGCCGAGACCCCGCGGAAATCGCGCACACGCGGGAGAGCCGTGCTCAGCAAACGGTCGAGGAACGCCCACATCCGGTCGCCGCGCAGGGTGACTTTCGTCCCGATCAAGCGGCCTTCGCGCAGCTTGAAATTGGCGATGCTCTTGCGGGCCTTGGTCATCACCGGCTTCTGACCCGTGATGGTCGTCAGGTCGGACACGGCGGCTTCCATTGCCTTCGGATTATCCATGGCTTCGCCCATCCCAATATTCACCACGACCTTGGTAATGCGCGGCACCTGCATAATGTTCGTGAGATCGAACGCTTTGCGCAGAGCGGGGACAACCTCATTGTTATATTTGTCTTGCATTCTGTTCATACCAATTACTCCGCGACTAATCGATCAACGCCTGACAATTTTTGCACACGCGCCGCGTTCCATCTTCATTGCGTTGCACAGCAACACGCGTGGGTTCACCGCATTTCGGGCAGACGAGCATCACGTTCGAGATATCGATTTTGCCTTCGAACTGGATGCGGCCCGGGTTGATGTTGCGACCGGCCTGCGTCTGAACCTGCTTCTGGTGCTTGGTGCGGATGTTCACACCCTGAACGACCACACGTCGTTCACCGAGGAACACATTGATTACCTCGCCGCGCTTGCCTTTGTCTTCCAGGCGGCCACTAATGACTTCGACAGTATCGCCTTTACGAATCTTGACTTTCATACCTAAAACTCCTCAGCCTACAGCACTTCTGGGGCCAGGGAAACGATCTTCATATAACCCTTTTCACGAAGCTCTCTGGCGACCGGACCGAAAATGCGAGTGCCTTTCGGGTTGACTCCGTCGGCATCCAGGATCACCGCGGCGTTGTCGTCAAAGCGAATGTAGGAGCCATCTTCACGACGATATTCCTTCGCAATGCGCACGATGACGGCGCGTACCTTATCGCTCTTCTTCACATTACCCTGTGGTGTTGCCGACTTGACAGATGCAACGACGACATCGCCAATGCTTCCGTACTTGCGGCTGGAACCACCAATGACATGGATCACAAGTAATTCACGAGCGCCGGAATTATCCGCGACCTTGAGGCGGGATTCATGCTGAATCATTGCTGGCCTCCGTCGTTTCTGTTTCCGCGGTTTCTTCGGTCAATTCCACGTTCAGATCGGCAACCCCGGTATCTGCCGTGCGGATCTCTTTCTTCACAATATTCTCCACCACCCAGCGCTTGTCGCGCGAGAGCGGGCGAGACTCAACGATCATGACCTGATCGCCAATCTGGCAGCCGATCTCGTCATGCGCCTTGACTCGTTTGCTCGAGTGGACGACCTTACGGTAGAGCGGATGGCGGAATTTGCGGGAAATTTCCACCACCACCGTCTTGGTCATTTTGTTACTGGTGACAACACCAGTCAAACGACGACGATTATTCATGCTTCACCTTCTGTTTCAGCGGTTTTCTGCTCACGCAGAATGGTCTGCATGCGAGCGATTTCGCGGCGCAAAATCCGCAAATGGCTGCTGTCTGTGAGCTGACCGGTCACCGCCTGAAAGCGGAGCTTCATCAGCTCTTCGCGAGCATCCGACAGTTTTGTTTCGATCTCACCTGCTTTCAGGTTGCGCAGATCACTAGCTTTTGTAGACTTCATGCCTGCTCTCCTGCATCAAGCCGAGCGACGACCTTGGTCTTGATCGAGAACTTGTACTGGGCGTTTTTGAGAGCCTGGATCGCGGTGTCTGCATCCAGGCCACCGACCTCGAACATGATCCGGCCCGGTTTCACGACCGCCACATAATATTCCACGTTGCCCTTACCGGAACCCATGCGGGTTTCGGGTGGCTTATGGGTATACGGCTTGGCCGGGAAGATGCGGATCCAGACCTTGCCGCGGCGCTTCATCTCACGCACGATGGTCCGGCGTGCAGCTTCGATTTGACGGGCGGTCACCCAGCCCGGTTCCAACGCCTGCAAACCGAATTCGCCGAAGCTGACCTCTGCACCACGCAAGGCTTTGCCTCTCATTCGACCGCGCATTTGCTTGCGCCACTTTACACGTTTTGGCATCAACATAGTTACTACCTCATCTAAAGACAACTTCGTTACGCGTGCGCCTATTCGCTGACGTATACGCCTTCCGTTGTCTCAGCCTTTTCTTCAGTTTCGGGTACAGCTTCGCCTTTGTAAACCCAGACTTTCACACCGAGCTGACCATAGGTGGTGCTGGCTTCCGTCTTGGCGAAATCGACGTTCGCGCGCAGGGTTTGTAGAGGAACGCGTCCATCGCGCAGCCACACATCGCGCGACATCTCTGCGCCGCCCAGGCGGCCACCCACCATGATCTTGATGCCCTGCGCACCCTGGCGCATGGCCTGTTGGATGGCACGTTTCATGGCACGGCGATACGCAATACGGCGCTCGAGCTGATCAGCGACATTGCGCGCCACCAGCACGGCATCGGTATCCGGAGAGCTGATCTCCTTGATATCGAGATCCACCTTCTTGCCGACCAGGGTTTCCAGCGCGGCGCGGATCCTCTTCACGCCTTCGCCTTTTCGACCGATCAAAATACCGGGCTTGGCGGTATGAATGGCAATCCGTACTTTTCCCGGATAGCGTTCCACCTCGATTCGGGAAATCCCTGCCTTGCCGTTCTTGACCGTATCGGGCAGATCTTTGCGGAGTTTGCGAACATCAGTATCTTTTGCCGCCCCCCCTTTGGAAGTTGTTCCCTGCAGCAGACTGCGGATGGCAAAATCCTGATGCAGCTGATCGCGATACTGTGAACCTTCGGCAAACCAGCGTCCCTGCCAGCCCTGATTGATCCCAAGGCGCATACCAATCGGATGTACTTTACGACCCATGATTTCTCCTTACCTTCTACGATCCGCGCTCGCGCAAAACGACGGTAACATGCGAATTGCGGCGAAGTATCGGCTTGAAACGACCGCGCGCACCAAAACGGCGCCACTTGCGGGTGGGAGCCTCATCTGCAAAGATCTTGGCAACAATCAGATCATCGCGGCTGACGCCAAAATTTTCCTCGGCATTCGCGACCGCCGAAGCCAGCAGTTTGCGCACAGGCAGCGCAGCAGCCTTGGGGACAAAGCGCAGCATTTCGAGCGCCTCGTTCGCGCCTCTGCCGCGGACCAGATCGACCACCAGGCGGACCTTCTGGGCAGACATGGGGAGAAAACGGAGATGTGCCTGAATATCAGTCATTCTTGTCTCTCCCGCGCCTACGGCGCAGCCTTCTCAGCAGCCATATGGCCGCGGAAGGTGCGGGTCGGAGCGAACTCGCCCAGGCGATGACCGACCATGTTCTCTGTGATGTAGATCGGAACGTGGCGGCGTCCATCGTGGACCGCGATCGTATGCCCAACCATCTGGGGGAAGATCACGCTGGCGCGACTCCATGTGCGCAGCACTTTCTTCTCGCCTTTCTGGTTCATCGCTTCAATTCTCTTCAAAAGTTTGGGCTCAATGAATGGGCCCTTTTTCAATGATCGTGACATATCGTACCTCTATCGATTAGCGGTTCGTCTTACTGCGACGACGCACAATATACTGGTCGGTTTTCTTGTTTTTGCGGGTCTTGTAGCCGAGGGTGGGTTTACCCCACGGGCTCTTCGGACCTGCCAATCCGATCGGCTGACGGCCTTCACCACCACCGTGCGGATGATCTCGCGGGCTCATGGCAGAGCCGCGAACCGTCGGGCGGATGCCCTTATGGCGCTTACGACCAGCCTTACCGAGCTTGACGTTGCCGTGATCGAGATTGCCAACCTGACCGATGGTTGCATAGCAGACCTGACGGATCAGGCGAACTTCCCCGGAGGGCATGCGTACCTGTGCAAAATCGCCTTCCTTGGCGAGCAGCTGTGCCGCGCCGCCGGCAGAGCGGACCATCTGACCACCGCGCCCTTCCTTGACCTCGATATTATGAATCAGGGTACCAACTGGGATGTTCGAGATAGGAAGCGCGTTCCCCGAGCGGATCTCGGCACCTGTACCAGCCATGAGCGTATCGCCAACCTTGAGATCCAGTGGCGCAACAATGTAGCGCTTCTCGCCATCGGCATAGCTCAGGAGAGCCAGGCGAGCCGTGCGATTCGGGTCATACTCGATTGCAGCCACTTTCGCAGGGATATCACGCTTGTCGCGTTTGAAATCCACAATACGGATGAAGCGACGATGGCCACCACCACGATGACGAACCGTGACACGTCCATAAGAGTTGCGTCCACCACTCTTGCGCAGCGGCAGGAGCAGGGAGCGCTCCGGTTTGGACTTGGTGATTTCTTCAAAGGTAGAACCGGTCATCCCGCGGGTGCCCGGTGTTACCGGTTTATATTTTTTAACTGCCATTACGACACCCCTTCAAAGATCTGAAGTGTTTGGCCCTCAGCCAGAGTGATGACAGCCTTCTTATAAGCAGCCTTGCGAACAAGCAAGCGGCGGCTGCGAAGACGGCGTCCCCGTTTGGCCGGGACGTTAATAACATTCACGCGCACAACGCTCACGTCGTAGAGTGTTTCGATCGCATCCTTGACCTGCGAACGTGTGGCGTTATCTGCGACAATAAAGGAATATTGATTTAATTTGCCAGACTGATAACTTGTTTTTTCAGTTACCAATGGGCGGCGAAGGACATCATAAATAGTGGACATTTCTTCTCCTATCCCAGGTTCGCCACCAGGGCGTCCAGAGCCTTCACCGGCAAGATCAGCTTGTCATACCCGAACAAGTCACGGATGTTCAAATAGCCTGCCAGCAGGACTTTCGTATCGCCGAGATTATTTGTCGTCTTTGTGACCAGGTCATACGCCTCACCTTTTTCGGAGAGGAGGACCAGAGCAGTGGAAGCTCCAACAAGATTCTTCAGCGTCTGGGCCATTACCTTGGTCTTGGCTTCGGACAGGGAGAATTCGTCGATCACCACAACTCCGGCGTCAGCTGCCTTGGCGGACAACGCGGAACGCAACGCGGCCTGTCTCATCTTTTTGGGCATGCGCTGCTCATAGCTGCGGGGATGCGGCGTGTGAATGCGTCCACCACCCACCCATTGTGCAGCGCGGCGGGAACCCTGGCGTGCTCGACCGGTCCCTTTTTGCTTGTATGGCTTGGCGCCGCCACCAGCGACTTCGCCGCGCACCTTGGTGTCATGCGTACCAAGACGCGCATTTGCCATCTGACGGACATAAGCCTGGTGCATCAAATCTACATTAATAGGGGCTTCGAAGATCGCGGCGGGAAGTTCCACCTCGCGCAGCTTCTTGCCTTCCAGATCCAGAACATCTACTTTCATAGTTACCTTGCTCCGATTTCTCCACACAGCAATCAGTGGATTACTGCTTTCGAGCCTCTTTGATTACAACCAGACCGCCCTTGCCTCCGGGCACAGCGCCATGGACGCCGAGCAGATTGCGCTCAGGATCCACCAACACCACTTTCAACGCCTGTACGGTCACACGTTCGCTGCCCATATGCCCGGCACCTCGTGCGTTCTTATAAACACGTCCCGGCGTTGTACCAGCACCACGCGAACCAGGCGCGCGGTGGCGGTCAGACTGACCGTGTGTCTTCTTGCCGCCTTTGAAGTGGTGGCGCTTGACCGAGCCGGCAAAGCCCTTGCCTTTGCTCGTGCCGACCACGTCAACGTGTTCGCCGATCGCGAAGAGGTCCACGGTCAGCTTATCGCCGATACTGGCAGCTTCCTTCGAACGAAATTCGCGCAGAAAGCGCATTGGAGGTAATTCATTGGCTTTCAAATGCCCCAATTCGCCGGCAGCCAGTTTCTTGGGATGGATCTCACCAAAACCAACCTGGACCGCCTGATACCCATCACGCTCTTGACTGCGTACCTGGGTAACGTAACATGGCCCAGCTTCGATGATCGTCACAGGATACGCGACGCCTTTCTCATCGAAGATCTGGGTCATGCCGATCTTCTTTCCAATAAGCCCTTTTAACATACTCGGTTTTCTCCTTACAAAGAATTTAGTGAGACTGTCAGTCGGGGCTTCGACTGCATCATCTCCAGGCAGCGCAGTAAACAGTCTGGCGGGACGCTCAGGGTTTTGTGCTCCCGGGGCAGGTCCGTTCTTGCGCTGTCGAAATTAGAGAGTAGAGATAACGTTCCAGTCTCTACTCTCCAGTAACGACCAATTAGATTTTGATCTCGATATCCACGCCCGCTGGCAAATTGAGCCGCATCAGCATATCGATTGTCTTCGAGTCCGGATCAAGGACATCGATCAAACGATTGTGCGTGCGAATCTCGTAATGCTCATG
>Ga0075429_100005789_pt1 | contig 10667 bp, 10 predicted proteins | sample RhiMetdeltSRZDD3_FD_75295 | JGI IMG/M metagenome (GOLD analysis project Ga0075429, IMG submission 75295) | Populus rhizosphere microbial communities from Tennessee, USA - Rhizosphere MetaG P. deltoides SRZDD3 | ecosystem: Host-associated > Plants > Roots > Rhizosphere > Soil | place: USA...
GCCCGGGTCCTCCGCGTCAAGTTCGATTTGGGGTTGTTCGAGCATCCGTATGTGGATCCTGACAGCGCGGCTTTCTGGAATGGACACGCGACCCACCGCGCCACGGCGTTGGATGCGGCCCGGGAGAGCGTCGTGCTGCTCAAGAACACCGGCGTGCTGCCGCTGTCGCGCTCACTCCGGTCGGTCGCCGTCATCGGCTCGGACGCCGACACCGCCCGCCTCGGTGGTTACAGCGGTCCCGGCAACCGGGTCGTTTCGGTGCTCGAGGGCATCCGCTCGAAGCTGGGCGCTCCAACCCGGGCCACGGTCCGGTTCGCTCCTGGTCCCGGCCGTGGGAATGAGCCTTACGCCGTGATTCCCGCCATGCGGCTTTCACTGCGCGGGGCCTACTTCGACAACATCACGCTGGAAGGCGCGTCACGCTTCGAGCGGGTCGATCCGCAGATCGACTTCACCTGGACACTGGCGTCGCCCGGCCCCGGCCTCGCTCGCGATTGGTATTCGATTCGCTGGACGGGGATGCTCACGGCGCCGTCTACTCCGGTGCATCACTTGGGCGTCGCCGGTAGCGACGGGTATCGCCTCTACCTGGACGAGAAGCTCCTGATCGATGCCTGGGACAAGCGGTCCTCAGGCGTGATCCTGGGCGATGTCGCACTGGCTCCCGGGAGCCGCCATCGCCTCCGGCTCGAATACCACGAGACCACGGGCAACTCACGCCTGCGGCTCGTCTGGGATGCCGGCGTTACGGACTCCTGGCGAGCCCGCATCGACGGGGCGGTGCGGGCGGCGCGCGTGAGCGACGTGGCGATCGTCGTAGCCGGCATCGAAGAAGGAGAATTCCGCGATCGCGCCTTTCTGGGGTTACCGGGACATCAGGTCGATCTGATTCGGGCGGTCGCCGCGACGGGCAAGCCGGTCATCGTCGTGCTGGTCGGCGGCAGCGCGATCACCATGACCGGCTGGCTCGATCGCGTCGGTGCCGTGCTCGATGCGTGGTATCCGGGGGAAGCGGGGGGCACCGCGGTCGCCGACGTGCTCTTCGGCGATGTCGATCCGGCTGGACGCCTGCCGGTGACGTTTCCCATTGCCGAAGGGCAGCTGCCACTGACCTACGACCACAAACCCACGGGTCGCGGCGACGACTATGTCGATCTCACGGGGCAGCCGTTGTTCCCATTCGGGTTTGGTCTGTCGTATACGTCATTTGACTACTCGGGCCTCAACATCGAGCCCGACACGATCGGCCCCGATGGAATCGCGACCGTGCGCTGCCGGGTGAAAAACGTTGGTGCCCGGGCCGGGGACGAAGTGGTCCAGCTCTACATTCACGACGAGCTGGCGTCCGTGTCGCGGCCGGTGCTTTCGCTTCGGGGGTTCCAGCGGGTTCGCTTGGCACCCGGGGAAGAGCGCGAGGTTCAATTCGAGATCGGACCGGACGCCCTCCGGATGCTGGATCGCGATCTCCGCTGGGTGGTCGAGCCCGGCGCGTTCCGGATCCTGGTCGGGGCGTCCTCGAAGGACCTCCGGCTGCGAGGAACTTTGATCGTCCGCTGAAGCGTCAGGCTACGGCGTCACGATGGTGGCGTGCGCGATCGTGTCGAGCTTCGGGAACTGGCCGGCCAGGTAGGCGTTGCCGCGCATCTGGATCATATTCTGATCCGGGCTTTCTCCGTAGCCGCTATAGATGCGGTCCACCACGTCCATGCCTTCCACTACATGGCCCAGCGGCGCGAAGCCCTGATCATCGAGGCGGCTGTTGTCGCCGAAATTGATGAACATCTGCGTGGTGCGCGTGTTCATGCCCGCCGTGGCAAAGGTCAGCATGCCGCGCGTGTTGTGCTGTTTGACCGGATCATCGGGAATCACGGCCGTCCGCCAGCGGGCCGCGACCGCGGGATCGCCGCTGATCCCGAATTGCGCCATGAACCCCGGGATCACCCGGAAAAACCGCGCCCCATCGAAAAAGCCGTGACGCACCAGGTTGTAGAACCGGTCCGCCCCACCGGGTGCCCAGGCCCGGGTGACTTCGATGACGAAGGGGCCGATGCTGGTTTCGAAGCGGGTGCGGTAGGTCGCGGGGGCCTGGGCTTGCATGTCGGGCGCCTGGGGATTCAGGAGCGCGTCTCGCGGGTTGGACGTCGTGGCTCCCGGCTGGCCCGGGGGCTGATTGTCCCGCTTGCTGCAGGAAGCGATAACGCTCACCAACGCCGCAACCACGAGTATCGGACGTGACATCAATGAGATCTCCGAAGGTGTGGTGTAAGAGTCCGGTGTGAACCAGCCGGAATGTCGGGGAGTCCAAAGCACGACACGTCACCCGACGTGGTCGTACCGCATGCTTCAACGTAGTTGTTGGCGCTGAGGCTCGTGAAATGCGTGCCGGCTTGCTGCGGGGCAGGTGTGAACGTTCCGCGTCCCCAACAGTAGGCTGAGCCGTCGGCGACGAGTCCGCAGGTGATGTAGGGGCCGGCCGTGAGGGAGGCGAACCGCAGACCGGTCGCGACCGCTCGAGGCGGGATGCTGTTTACCGTGTCCCCGGTACCGAGCATCCCAGTCGAATTCAACCCCCAGCAGTAAGCCACGCTGTCGACAGTCAGGCCACAGGTATGGTCGGTTTCCATTGTGAGCGTGACAAAGCTGTGTCCTCCCAGCACGGGAAGCGGAATGAACGACTGACTGCTCGAGAATCCCAGCCCGAGCTGCCCATAGCTGTTCGATCCCCAGCAGTACGCGGTGCCCTCCGCGGTGAGCGCACAATCCGACTCGTAGGACGTGAAGATGCTCACAAACGATCCGCCACCGGGAACCGGCGATGGGGCCGCGTCGAGCCGGCTCCAACAGTACGCGGCGCCGCCCGGGGCGATGCCGCATACGTGGCTCCCCCAGGTGTCCAAGGAGAGGTATTTGAGACCTCCCGGGACAGGCACGGGGGCGGAAGTGAGGACGGCTATCCCGCCCCCCTGCAGGTTCCGCTCGAACCCCCAGCAATACGCTATGCTGTCCTCGGCAAGTCCACACCCATGTTCGCTCTCGCTGATCAGGGGGTCGAGGTTGTTCTCCCCGACGACCACCGTGCGAAAGACGATACTGCCTGGCACCGCCGTTGGGACAGCGCTGCCCGAGTCCAGCCCCACATACCAGCAGTAGACCGTCCCGCTCGGTGTCAGCCCACAAGTGTTGTTATCCCCCGCGGAGGAAATACGGCTGAACCTCAGTCCCCCTGGAACGGCGGCGGGAGACGGAGGGTCGGTGCACTCTACGTCGAGGGAACGTCCGCAGTGGAACAGCCAGCAGTAGGCCACGCTATCCGTTGTCAGGCCGCAATCGTGATAGATGCCTGAGGCGACCTGTCCGTATGCCTGGCCGCCAGGAACGAGGTCGGGCATTTGGCCCGGGAGCCAGCAGTACACAGTGCTGTCCGTCGCCACGCCGCACCCGTGCGGATACGCCGTGGAAATTGACGTAAACCGGAGTCCGCCAGGCAGCGCGGTGGGGAACGGTGTGTTCCGGCCGACAACGGCCCAACAGTACACGGTGCCATCGGTCGCGAGACCACAATCCGGCTCGTGCAGACTCAGGGTCTGAAACGTGTGACCACCAGTCACAGGCGTAGGATTGTGGAAGATCGTATCTGTGTAGGTGCCGAGCTGCCCGAAATAGTTGAGACCCCAACAGAAGGCGTCGTGCGCGGCCGTCAGGCCGCAGGTCGAGTAGCCCCCGGCCACGAGCGACACGAACGCTGGAGCGCTCGACACAGGAGTGGGAGAGGTCCAGTTCCCGAGTGCTGAATCACCGGTGGCGCCGTAATAGCCCCACCCCCAACAGTAGGTCGAGCTTGCTGCGGTCAGGGCGCAGGTGTGGAGATCCCCCTGCGCCAGATCGGTGAAGCGTAATCCACCGACCACCGCGTTTGGAACGTGGCGGGTGACGGTATCCCCGCTGCCGAGTCCGCCGAATTCCCCGAGTCCCCAGCAATACGCGGCCGAGTCGGTGGCAAGTCCACACGTCGATTCTAGGCCGGGTTGGATGGCGGTGAACTTGAGACCACCGGCAACCGGAACGAACACGGTCGAGCTGTCCGTGGTGCCGTTGCCCAGCTCGCCGAACTCGTTGTGGCCCCGGCAATAGCCGTCGTGCGTAGTGGCGACGGCGCACACGACGGAGGAGCCGCCTTGCGAGACGCTCGAGAACTTGATCGCGACCGTGACGCCCAGGGCATCATGCGCCGTGCCGGCAGTCGCTGTAATGGTCGTGAGCCCCGACGCCAGCGCTCTCACCAGCCCCGAGTTCGAGACGGTCAGGACAGTGCTGTCAGCGGTTGTCCAGTTGACCGCAACACCGCTCAGCGGGTTGCCGGAGCCGTCCGTGACGGTCGCCGTGAGCTGGAGACTGTCGCCCAAGGCGAGCGAGGTCACTCGTGGCGAAATCGCGATCGCCGCGGCCTGAGGCCCTCCCGGGTCCGAACACGCGACCAGTATGCCGGCGAGCACGAGCAGCTGCGGCAGACGAAAAGGTCTCATGTGCGCCCTCCCTTGTGACGGTCCCCTTGAGTATGACCATGACTCAAACTGTCTGGGACCAGGGCAGGGAAGCAATACGTGAGGATTACGGTCTTACGGTGCGGCGCTCCAGCACTTCGTAATGCGCCGACCGAGCGTCGAATCGCTGCAACAGCCGGCGCGCCGCCTCGGGCACGACCGCGACCTCGTACTCGGTGCCGGCGAAGACCCGGACCGCTTCGAGCGATTCGAACCACATGATGGTGACGAACCCCACCGAGTCCTCGTTGGGACGCCGCAACAGGTCGATTCCCAGGAAACCGGGGATGTTACGGGACTCGATGCCCTTGAGGATCTCTTCCCGCAACAGCCGCTCGTAGGCGTCGGCGTTGGCCGGCGTGGTCCAGCCATGCCAGATGCGACTGATCATGGCTGGACGCTAGCCGGTCGAGGTGCTGCGGGCTACTCGCCTGCCGTCGCGGTGGTCCGCTCGCCGTTGATGAACGCCGTCAGCGAGGCGATTTCCTGCGGGTCGAGGTTCAGGTTGGGCATCTCGAACCCGCCAGGGCCACGCGTCGTCGCGATGTTGGGATCGGCCAGGAAGCGCTGCAGATACTCCGCCGCAAAGCGGCGGCCGGCGAGATCGGGGCCAACCTTGACCGGCCCGCTGCCTTCGACGTCGGGGTGCACGTGGCAAGTGACGCACCCCTTCGCGACAAAGAGCCGCAGCCCGCGCTCGGCGGGCGCCAGGGAGGGCGCGCTCCGGCCCGCGTTGACGACCGGGATCGGCATCAGGGTGATTGCGTTGTTGCCGAACCCACTTCGCAGTGTGATGGTCCAGGTCCCGGGCCGAGGTAACGTGAACGACACGTCGTAGCGGCCGACGTCCAGACCCGGAGCGGCGGCTTCACGGACGGTCTGGCCGGCCGCCTGGGCTTCCAGGCTGCCTTGCAGGCCGCTCAAGAGCGTGCGGCCGTGCTGCCGCACGGAGTAGGTCAGGGTGACTGGCCGCCCCACCACGATCTCGTTGGGCAGCTCCTCGACGGTAATCACGGCCCAGCCGCCTGCGTTGCTGCTCAATGTGCCGAGCACGGCCAGGATGGGGAACGTCGCAAACCGGATCATCGCTTCCTCCCAGGTGGTAGCCCAGTGCGCCAGGACTCCGTTGGGATGCCGCTCCCGCGCTTGAGGTTTACGCCCGCTGGTCCTTGGGTTTGCGGTCTAGAATGCCCACCCGCCGTCCGCGCTCACAGGCCGTGATCAGGATTTCCAGCCGCCGCAGACGGGTAGCTTCGTGCTTGGCACTTACGACCAAGAACGCCGTGGTGCGCTGGTACCAGGGTGCTTGGGATCGATAATAGGCCCAGGCGCGGGGATTAGCTCGCAGCTGCTTTTCGAGGCGGGGCGGGAGCTTGATACTGCGACGCTGCTCGAACGAGTACAACCCGGCCTTCTTCCGGTCGCGGGCTTCGAACACCGCAAGACCCGCCGGAGCCATGCGACCCAGTTTCTTCAGAGCACGCACCCGCCTCAAGTTCACTGCGCTCCAGATGCTCGTGGGCTTGCGGGGCGTGAACCGGATCGTGTAGCGGTCCTCGTCCAGCCGATGGCGGACCCCGTCGATCCAGCCGAAGCACAGGGCTTCGTCGACCGATTCAGGCCAGGTGATGCTCGGCTTGCCGCTGCCTCGCTTGTAGAAGCCCACCACCAGCGCCTTTTCCCTTTTGTGATGACGAGCCAGCCAGGTCCGGAAGGAGGCCTGGGTTTTGAAGTACTTGATCACATGGTGAGTTGACTACCGCAGTGCGATTCTCGCAAGTACCTGGACGGCTCGATCGATGTCTGCCTCGCTCGTCGCCATACCCACCGAGGCGCGAATCGCGCCGACGGCATGGTCCGTCCCGAGACAACGGGCGAACCGACGCGGCGTGAAGTCGCTGGTCGAGCGGAAGCAGCGTAACGATGCGGCTGAGGGGAACCGGAACGCGGCTTCGGCGGAGCCGGGGTTGCAGAAGCAGCCGCCGCGCACCGCGACCCCGGCCGCCCGCGCTCGCGCCTCGACCGTTTCGTAAGGGATCACCCGCCCGCGTCGATCCAGCAGGTTGAACGGAACCGTCCCCCCACGGTCGCGGACGTCAAGCGGTCCGTAGACCTGGAACAGCGGTGTCCCGTTGTCGTGCGTCGCCGCGGCGAGTCGAGCCAGCAGCCGCGCCGTCAGCTCGGCAACGCGCGCATGCAGTCGGTCGATGCCGACGCGCCGCATGAAGGAGAAGCCCGCCTGCAGTGCCGCGATACCGTAGTAGTTCGATGTGCCGTCTTCGAACGCTTCGAGCGTATGACGCAGCCGATGACGACGATGACGGATCGACACCCAGTCGACGGTCCCCCCGGCAAACCACGGCCGCTCCAGGCGCCGGAGCGCGTCCCGTCTGGCGACGAGCGCGCCGACGCCGGTCGGAAACCCGAAAATCTTGTAGAACGACAGAACCACGAACTCCGGCTTGACCCGGCGCAGGCTCAAAACGCTGGTCGGGACGAAGGCCGCGGCGTCGAGCAGGACGGTGTACCCGAGACGTTGCGCCACCGACACGAGCGAGAGGGGGTGCCGCACACCCGAGAAGTTGGACTGCGCCGGCATCGCCAGCAGGCGTGGACCACGCCCCCTCCCTCGCGTCGATAACCGGGACTCCGCATCCGCGAGGCGGAGCTCGCCGTCGAGCGGCAGTATGTGCAGTCCCGCGCCCGCGCGCAGGGCGTATTCGCGCAGCCCGTTGATCGAGTTATGGTTGTCGGCCGTCAGGGCGAGCACGCCCTTGGGTCCGAACCGGAATGCCTCGCCCACGAGCTTCGCCGCGGCCGACGCGTTGGCCGTGAAGCACACGCCGTATTCCGTTGGATCCGCGTCGAGGAACTTGAGTGTCGCGTGCCGGGCGGCTTCGACGAGCGCGGTGCTGGCGCGCGATGGAGCATGGTCGGCGTGTGGATTGCCGAGCGTCGCTCCGGCGACGAGCGCCTGGTGGGCATAGAGCTGGCTCCGCGAGGGGAGGGCGGCGCCCGTGTAATCCAGGTAGACGAGTGGTTGGCGGTCCAGCGCCGGGAACTCTTCCCGCCGCAGGCGGGCGAAGACCCGGTTCAGCACCCGCGACGCCTGATTTGCGCCACGCTTTTGGCCTGCTCGACCCGCGCGACTCCCGCTCGCGGTAACCCGCCGAAATAGCGGCTTAGGGGAGCGGCCCGGGCGAAGGCGAGGCGTTCGGCATCGGTCGCTCCGACGGCGAGGGTCGGGCTCAGCACCTGGTCGATCCATTCGTACATCCCGCCGCGCAGGAAAAAGACGCGGCGGAATCCCAAGGCTCGCAGGAACACCCATGCTTGCGCCGCATGGGCCCCGGCTTCGGAATACAGCACGACCGTGTCGGCGGCGCGGAGCCCGAGCCCGGTGAGCGAATCGATCGCCGCGTGCTCCGCTCCCGGAATGTGCAGGCTGTCGTACTGCGGCGCCGGGCGGAGGTCGAGGATGCGCACGGCGCGCCGATCCTTGATCCACTGGGCCAGCTCGAGCGCGGTGACGTGATCTTCCTCGTGTGCCACGATGCGCGACAGCTCGTCGACGTCGATCATGCCCCGCGCGCTCCGAAACGGGCTGCCCGCGAATGGCGCGGTGACCGCGAGGGCGATCGCGCTGACGGCGAGCCACCGCCGTGCCCCCGTCATAGGGTCGCGCTCCGCTCGAGTCGCTCGGCGATCCGGAACGCTCCCAGCGCCAACACGACGACGAGCAACGCGGTCATGCCGTACGAAACGTGCAGCAGATTGGGGAGCGTGCGGACACCCAGCGCCGTGCTGTTGGCGAACCGCTCCAGGGGCGCGAACAGGACGCCGGTCAACAGGACCCCGCTGAACATTCCCGCCACGACCATCGCGCCATCCCCGCGCCCTGTGGCCGCGGCCACGCAGGACGTGCCGGGGCACAGCCCGGCCAGCACGAACCCGAGGCCGAACACGAGCCCGCCCGCGAGCTGCGGGACGACGTAGGTCTCCGGGACGTACACGCGCGTCAGGTCGACCACGCCGAGCCGTCCGAGCCAGAACAGCCCGAGCATGGCGGTGACGATGGCGCTGAACATCACCTTCAGCACGGTGAAATCCGTGAGGTAGAACTGCCCGGCGAGCTTCCTGGCGCTCCCGAGACCGGCCTGTTCGAGCGTGACTCCGAAGGCGACGCCGATCCCGAGCGCCGCGACGAGACTGCCGCCCTCGCCTAGCGCCTGATCGAGGGGAAAGGGCGCGATCACGTCCAAAGTCTCCGGACGAAGGGGGCCAGGGCGTAGGCGCCCGCGAAAGCCCCGATCATGAACGTCCAGCTCCCCAGGCTCAGCAGCGCTCCGCCCGTCAGCGCCTGCCCGCTGGTGCAGCCGCGGGCGAGTACCGCGCCCAACGCCATGGTCGCGCCACCGGCGAACGCGAACCCCAACCGGGACCTGCTCGGCAGGTTCGGGCCGCGTTCCACGGTGCGGCGCAGCCGTCCCGCGAACCAGGCCGAGAGGGCCCCGCCGATTGCGACCCCGATGATTTCAACCACCAGCCAATCGCGCCAGGGAGAGGCGCCCCCCCCTCCGGCGAGATAGCGCGCGAAATACGGATTCTGCGCCGCCCGCTCGGGCGCCACGAGTGACGCGACGCCCGTGGCGGTGCTGGCGAACGCCCCGGAAGCGCCCAAGCCCCGGCCCATGATGACGAAAGCGGCGAGCAGCACGAGCCCGAGCGCCACGCCGGCCACGTAGGGATCGGCGTAGGGACGCGGTGAGCGCACTATTGCCTCTGTCCCGGCGTCGGAGCATCGACCGGCCAATCGTGCCGCGCCCAATCCTCGAACGACCCGTCGTACAGGCGCACCTCGAAACCGATGGCGCGCGCGGCGAACAGCATGGCGGTCGCCTGCTGGCCGATGTGACAGTAGCCGACGACGGTGTCGCCGGTCTTGATCCCGGCCGTGCGGAACAGATTGGCCAGGTCGGTCGCCGACTTGAACACGTTGCTGTCGTCCGTGACGCTTTCGAACGGCAGGCTCTTGGCGCCGGGAATATGCCCGCGCCGCTTGTGGTCGCTGGGTCCGCCCTCCATCACGCCGTCGTAGAAGCCGGCGGAGCGGGCGTCGACCAGGTCATAGCCGGGCGCGGTGGCGTGGGCGCGCACCCACTCGCCATCGACGACGAACGAGCGGATGTGGAGCGGGGAGAGTTTACCCGTGCGAGTCGCCGGAACCTCGGTGGTCGTGGCGTTCCCGGCTCGGATCCATGCGCCCATCCCGCCATCCAGCACCGACGCCACCCCGCCCAGACCGGCGTAGTCGAGCATGAAGTAGAGACGGGTGGTGGGGGAGATCCAGTCCTCGCCGTAGTAGATGATGACGCGGGAGTCATCCGAGATGCCCAGCTGCTCGAGACGAGCGCGCAGCGATTCCGCCGGCGGCATCTCGAGGGTCAGGCCCTGCGGCGAGTCGTAGTGAAACGCCGAGTGAAAGTCGACGAACCTGGCACCGGGGAGGTGACGCGCCTCGTACTGGTCCCGCTCGCCCATGTGGAGCAATACCAGGTTGCGGTCGCGCAAATGCTCGGCGAGCCACGCCGGTGTCACGAGCATCGGCGCCTTGGCGGCACGGGGCGAGAGCGCCGTGGTCACCGCGAGCAACGGCAGCAGCAGAGCAAAACGGTTCATGGCATCCTCGGAGACTTTGAGAGATTGATGCGGGTGATCCGGTGGGGAGGTTACGAGTCCGGCCGCTGGAATTGGTTGTGGAGGCGTGCCGGATTTGTGTCGAAACTGCGAGGAGATCAGGAGGCCAGGCGGTACCCGATCTTCCACACGGTCAGGATGTGTCGAGGGTCGGCCGGGTCGTCCTCGAGCTTGCGCCGCAGCTCGGCGACATGCGTATCGACCGTCCGGGACACCACGGCGGCCCCGTAGCCCCACACCTCCCGTAGCAATTCGTGACGCGAGGCGACCGCCCCCTGGCGGCGCACCAGTGCCAGCAACAGCTCGTACGCCTTGGGCGCGAGCGACACCTCCTGCCCGGCTTTCACTACCACCCGCCGGGCGAGGTCGATGCGGACCGTCCCGAATGTGACAGGGTCGATCCCTCTCGCCTCCGCGCCGCTCCGTCGC
>Ga0075429_100005790_pt1 | contig 10667 bp, 4 predicted proteins | sample RhiMetdeltSRZDD3_FD_75295 | JGI IMG/M metagenome (GOLD analysis project Ga0075429, IMG submission 75295) | Populus rhizosphere microbial communities from Tennessee, USA - Rhizosphere MetaG P. deltoides SRZDD3 | ecosystem: Host-associated > Plants > Roots > Rhizosphere > Soil | place: USA...
GCAGCCGCTCTTTCGCCTGTCAGATCTGCTCGACATAAGAAGCCTTGTATCCATTCTACTCGATCCCTCAAGCCCGATCGCACGAGAGTTGCGGGCCCATCTTTCCAGAGAAATCTTGGAAAAACTGGATCAGACGCCCGTGGATAATATCCCAGGTGACCTGCAAAAAGCCCTGGTAGGCGAACTAGAGCAGATGCTCCTGGCCTGGTCTCCCACATTTGATCTGTTGAGCAGCGGACCGGACGATCTACACTTCGTCGTAGAAATCGATAACGAGGGGCGCGCCCATTTGCGTTTCGGGAATGGTGAACTGGGGATGCTGCCGCAAGCGGGATCGGCCGTCTTTGCCTCGTATCGAACAGGCAATGGCATCGCCGGTAATGTCGGCGCGGAGACGATCTCGCGTCTGGTGCTTCGTAATATGACCTTGAGCGGAGCTCAGCTGCGCGTTCGCAATCCGTTGCCTGCTCAAGGGGGCACAGAACCGGAGTCGATGGCGGAAGTCAAGCTTTTGGCGCCCTTCGCCTTTCGTAGGGACATGCAGCGCGCGGTCACTGCCAGCGATTATGCAGAACTGGCGCAGCGGGACTTCAGCGGACAGGTGCAGCAGGGCGCGGCCGCTCTGACATGGACGGGTAGCTGGTATGAGGCCCAGGTAGCCGTTGATCCGCTTCGGAGCGAAGAAGCGGACACTGAACTGCTGGATGCGATAAAAAGCCGCCTCTATCATTATCGTCGTATCGGACACGAGCTGTCTGTGTCGACGGCTCAATACGTTCCCCTGGACATTGCCATGCAGGTATGTGTCAAGCCAGGTTATCGGCCGGGTCATATTAGAGCTGTACTGCTCGATGTATTTAGCAATCGCGTCCTGCCGGATGGCCGACTCGGTTTTTTTCACCCTGACAGGTTGACATTCGGCAGCGGGATTTATTTGAGCGAGCTTGTCACTGCTGCACAGGCCATCACAGGTGTGGAGAGTGTTGTGGTGACTACATTGCAGCGTCTTGATCAAGGTGATCAGGGCGAATTGAAAGCAGGTGTATTACGACTTGGTCCCCTCGAGGTTGCGCGCTTGGACAATGATCCCAGCTTTCCCGAGCATGGACACTTTGTGCTGGAAATGGGAGGTGAATAATGAACGAGCCCTGTAATTGCTGTGAAGGCACAAATCAGCTCACGCCGAGGTCGATCGTGAACCGGCCCGGTCTAGATGCGCTTGTCTATCGCGTCGGCACCCATGCTGCGTTCCTTGAGACCATGAAGGCCCGCCTTTCGAACATGGTTCTCGAGACTCCCGATCCAACCGACCCGGCGAGAACCGTGCCTGCCTATCCCTTGCAATCCCTGACCACTCGCGCACCGTACGATGCCTCGATTGCCCTGCTGGATGCCTGGGCAACGGTGGGCGATGTGTTGACCTTTTATCAGGAGCGCATTGCCAACGAAGGCTACTTACGTACGGCGACTGAGCGCCGCTCCATACTGGAATTGGCGCGCCTGGTGGGGTATGCCTTGCGGCCCGGCGTCGCCGCCAGCGTCTTTTTGGCACTGGAACTGGATAAGGATCATGATGTCATGATCCAGCCGTATGAAATCAAAGCCCAAAGCGCGCCCGGTCCCGGTGAATTACCACAGACCTTCGAGAATATGGACCCGCTCGACGCACGCTTTGGATGGAACAAGCTTGGGGCGCGCCTCACCCAGCCGCAGACGCTCGCGTCGATCGCCGAAACAGACGAATCGATAAATGTTCGCCTGTATGTAAAAGGCGTTAGCGCCAACCTGGCGGCAAATGATGTTGTGCTGATCACTGAAAACGACCAGCCATACAGAAACAAAATCTTTCATGTCGCCGAGGCCAGACCGGAGCCCGAACATGACCGCACGCTGGTCGTCTTTCAGGAGAAACAGAAGCCGCCCGTTCCGGCTGATCTAAAGGCAGCGACCGTCGCCGCCGCTGCCCGGCGGCAGCTCGCGAGCGTGCCTTTAACAAACGCTGATGTTGTGGATAGCGAAATAGGCCAGCGTGTAATTGAGCATCTCAGAGTACTCAGCGAGTTGACAAACGAGACTGCCGAGAGGCCGATCATGCTTTATAGGATCAAAAAAATCATCGAGGAGCGTGATGCGGTGGACTCAGACGACTACCGACTGGCGGAATGGCTGGAGGCGGTAGTAAAAGATATCACTGCCCTTCCTGCTCCTGCTCCGAATGGAGACGCGCCGGATACCGATCCGTTCAAGCGGTTGCTGTCCCGGCTGACAACACCCGCCTCGATTCCGCCTCGCAATACATATAACCTCGACCGTAACCTGGCACGCCTCTTCAACAAAAGCGCCGATACCGGCTTGAAACTGACTTCCACATTTGAGCCCCGTCTGCGCCAATCCCTGCCGGTTGCGCTTGAGAATGCCAGCGGAACGGAAGAAAGCAACGTGCGCGTTTATGCCTTCCGTGCGTTAGCGCATCCCTTTGGTCATAATGCACCCCAACAAGCGATCATCACGCCTGGTGAACCCATCACTTATAAAGAATGGGAGTTGCAGCCATTCTCGAAGCTTACTGAACCGTTTTCGATCGAGGTTAAATTTGAAATACTCACTGACCGAGTTCAGATTCAGACCACGATCAAGATTGGTGAAAGTTCCATAACCGATGATCCTCGACCTCTCAGTGATAGTGCTTTTCAAATTGATTTTCCGGCTGCAAATGAAGTTGTCGAAATCCAGATTCAATCATCAATACCCAGTCAGATTTCTTTTGACATGCCGATCAGGTTTCAGAAGCGCGGCATCCTCATCACCATGGGGATCGACAGCAAAGGAGATCTGTCTGTTTCTAGTGAAGGCAGCAATCCAACAGAGTTAGTCGTCCAGAATGTGGAAACCGAGCCACCTGTCTTGAACTTAGCTATCCAAGACCTCTCCGCTATCGTTGTAAACGGAACTTACCAAATCCCTGCCGGTGTACCGACTGAGAAAGAAGATACTATCTTTCTGGATACAGAATATAAAGAGATTCTTCCTGGCAGCTGGGTTGTGCTTGACCGCCCACATTCTGCAGGTAGCATCCCACAACTCATCATCAGCCACGCCAAGACAGCCAAAAACGTTTCGCGGGCTGAATACGGCATAACCGGTAAAAGTACAATACTTGAACTCGATCAGCGGTGGTTGAATCTTAATCTCGATAAATTTGATGTGATTCGCGGAACTACGGTTTTCGCACAGAGTGAACAACTTACCCTGGCCGAAGAGCCTATCGAAGCATCTATCTGCGGTGAAACCGATTCGATCGAGCTTGATGAGGTCTACAGCGGCCTGCAGTCGGGGCGCTGGCTGATCGTCTCAGGTGAGCGAGATGATATCAAGGACGCGAAGGGTAACACGGTACGCGGCGTCCAGTCCGCGGAGCTGGTGATGTTGGCTGAGGTGTTGCAGCAAACCAGAGGCGAGGGGGACGAGGAAGGAAACCAGCTTCCCGGGGATCACACTCATACCTTTATCACGTTGGCAACGCCACTGGCATATTGCTACCGGCGCGAGAGCGTAAGTATCTACGGCAATGTCGTAAAAGCCACGCACGGCGAAACGCGCAGGGAAACTCTTGGTAGCGGCGATGCCTCCAAAGTCTACCAGGACTTCACCCTCAAGCAATCGCCTCTCACCCTGGTTTCCGCGCCGACGCCGGCGGGTTTGGAAAGTACGCTCAAGGTCTATGTCAATGATATGCAGTGGCGGGAGGCAAACAGCCTGGCCGATCTCACAAAGACCGATCGCAAGTTCATCACCAAAACTGATGATGAGAATAAGACCACTGTGATCTTTGGGAATGGACAGCGCGGTGCCCGCCTGCCCACCGGCTTTGAAAACATCCGGGCCGTGTATCGAAACGGCATGGGCAAGCTCGGAAATGTGCGCGCGGGTCAGATCAGTCTGCTCCAATCGAAACCACTCGGGGTCAAGGGAGTCAAAAATCCTGTGCGTGCCTCCGGCGGCGCGGAGAAGGAAAGCCGGGATACTGCCCGCAAAAACGCGCCGCTGACCGTTACGGCGCTCGACCGGTTGGTATCGGTCCAGGATTACGCAGATTTCTCGCGTACGTTTGCCGGTATCGGCAAATCTGTCGCCGCCCGCATTCCTGATGGACGACGTGAATTGGTGCACGTGACTATCGCCGGAGCCGATGACATCCCCATTGACGAGACTTCCGATCTATTCCATAACCTGCTGAAGGCGCTGCGTGATTTCGGGGATCCCTACCAGCCGATCGCCTTGCAGGTGCGGGAACTGAAATTCATCGTCCTCAGCGCCAATGTACGCATCCTGCCGGATTATGAGTGGGAACCTGTTGTGAAAGCCATGCGTAGCAAATTGCTCGATACATTTAGCTTCGAGCGCTGCGACCTTGGACAGGATGTGCTGCTGAGTGAAGTGATTGCCACCATCCAGGCGGTGCGCGGAGTGGCCTATGTGGATGTAGATGTATTCGGCAGCATACCGGAGAAAAAGAGCGATCAGGATAGTCAGGGTCATCCAATTCGAAGACTTCTCACGCCGCAGGAAATTGCCGATGAAGCGCAGATATTTCTCACTGCGAGCAACCTCAACGAACGACCCGAAAAACGCGTTTCGGTGAACCTGGCCGGCTTTGAGGGGGGCGCCATGCACCCGGCACAGCTGGCGTACCTTACTCCGGATGTCGCCGATACGCTCGTGTTGAATCAGATCAAGTGATTGTGGAGTGAAATATGATCGAGCCCAAATCTGACCGACTGTATAACCTCCTGCCCGCGATCTATCGTATTCGGGACGCCGAGCAGGGTTCTCCTCTGCGCGCCCTGTTAGCTGTCATCGACGAGCAGGTGGAAATCCTCGAAGAGGACATTCGCCAGCTCTACGAAAACTGGTTCATCGAAACCTGCCAGGATTGGGTGGTGCCGTATCTTGGTGAGTTGATCGGCTACCGGCCGGTCCACGAGGCGGGGGAACCGGGTGATATTGCTGACGCCAGAGGGCTGGCGCGTAACAAGATCTTGATCCCGCGCCGCGACGTGGCAGATACGATTCACAATCGCCGGCGCAAAGGCACGTTGGCGTTGGTCGAAGAACTGGCTGCAGATGTGTCTGGCTGGCCTGTACGCGCCATCGAATTCTTCAAACTGCTCGGATGGACGCAGAACGTCAATCACTTGCACCCGGATCGCGCCCAAACCGCTGATCTGCGCGATGGCGATACGCTCGACCTGCTGCAAGGCCCCTTCGACAATATCGCCCGCACGGTTGACGTGCGCCGGATTAACTCTGTGATTGCCCGTGGTCAATACAACATCCCGAGTGTCGGGTTGTTCGTCTGGCGCCTGAAGTCATTTCCCGTAACGTATACGCAGGCCTACTGCCTGGAAGAGAACGGTCCTCATTGCTACACGTTTAGCGCGCTCGGCAACGATGCGCAACTCTATGTCAAGCCGGAACGCGAAACGGAGCTGACACACATTGCAGAGGAAATAAACTTACCAGTGCCAATCCGTCGGCGTGCCCTGGAGAAGGATCTTCTCCGGGCCCGGGAAGACCCAACCTACACGAGCCGGTATTACGGCACGGATAAAAGCTTCGCTATCTGGGCCAGGGATTGGCCTGACGAAAACGCACCTCAGCCCATCCCTCCTGAAGCGATCATTGTGGCTGATCTCACGGACTGGCAATATCAGCCCCCTCCGAACTATATCGCCGTAGATCCGGTGCTCGGGCATATTGCCTTCCCGCCGAGCCAGTTACCTCGGCGCACCGAGCATGATGTGCGCCGGTTGCGCGGCGTGCGCGTTTCCTATCGGTATGGCTTTAGCGCGGAGATTGGTGGCGGGGAGTATGATCGCCCTCTGCAACAGCCTGCAGGCGCAGAATTGGTCCGGGTGGAGAATGTCACAGACCTCGCCAACGCTCTTGCCCGTTGGAAGGCCGGCACAGATGCATTCAAAGACCAGCCGGCACAGGCCGTCATAGAGATCGCTAAAAGCGGTATATACGTGCTGCCTTTCGATATCACACTCAAGGCAAACAACTCACTGCAGATCCGAGCGGCGAACCGCACACGGCCGATCATCCGCCTGCTCGATTATCAGGCCGACTTCCCCGATTCCCTGCATGTGACGCTTGGAGTAGGGAGCCGGTTCACGCTGGACGGGCTGCTGATCACGGGGCGACCGGTACATCTACGGGCCGACAACGAAATGCGGGCGCAGATCCAGGCCAGGCAGGCAGGCCCTGGCGGGCGGGAAACACTTCCTGGTCCACGGAGTCCTGCCAACCATGTCCCCCTGCAGGACAGCACCTGCTTTACCGAGATATCCATCCGCCATTGTACGCTAGTCCCGGGCTGGGGATTGGAGAATAACTGTGATCCTAAACGTCCCAACGAGCCGAGCCTCGAACTCTACAACGTGCGGGCCCGGGTCAAGATCGAGCACAGCATCCTCGGTTCGATCCAGGTCAACGAAAACCAGGTCACGGCGGACCCTATTCCCATCCAAATTGCCGACAGTATTCTCGATGCCACCAGCGATGAGCGTGAGGCGTTGGGTGCACCTGCCAATCGGGTGGCTCACGCGATGTTGACAATTGAGCGCTGCACTGTTTTCGGGATCGTCCAAGTCCACTCCATTGATCTGGCAGAGAACTGCATCTTTACCGGTTGCCTGAATGTGGCGAGGCGGCAGCTGGGCTGTATGCGTTTTTGTTTCGTGCCGCACGGCTGCCGTACACCGCGTCGCTATCGCTGCCAGCCCGACCTGGTGGAAAAACCAATATTGGAATTGTTCGCCGGAAAAAACATGGATGACGAGAAAGAACAGCGCCTGGAGATCGAAAGGCTGAGAGTTCGCCCACGGTTCAACAGCGTTCGGTACGGCAAGCCTGAGCATTGCCAGCTGGCCGAGACATGCGCCGTGGAGATTCGGCGCGGCGCAGACGATGAATCAGAGATGGGCGTTTTCCATGATTTATTCAACCCACAGCGCGAGTCCAATCTCGGCGCCCGGCTGATTGAATACACACCCGCCGGAACGGATGCGGGCATCCTTTTTGCCAGTTAGGAGGCAGACATGAAAGGCGATTTTACACGCGATACATTCGACAGAGACAGGCATTTCAGCCGCGTGCTTTGGCAGCAGGGCCGCGTCCAGCTCGATGCTGATTTCAACGAGCAGACATCCATTCTGCTGCACCGCCAGCATGCATTGGCTGCCGACTTAATTGGGCCGCATGGCACCCCTCCCCCCAATGCCGCTGAGCCAGACCTCGATGGTTTTAAGATCAGCAGAGTTTCCGCCACCGACTTCAAGATTGGGAATGGACGGTATTATGTCGACGGCATTCTCTGTGAAAATGACGCGAAGGATGAAGCCGGGAATTTTGTTGATGTCACTTATAAAACGCAGCCCGGGTACGCTCAGGATTTGGATGCACCTTTACCGGCGACGCCGTTCCTGGTTTATCTGGATGTATGGGAGCGGCACCTGACGTACGTAGAGTTGGAAGACCAGGATGGCAGCGCGATCAGCATTCGCGAAAGCGCGCTCAAGGGACCCGATACGGCAACCCGCGCCCAAGTGGTATGGCAGGTGAAAGCTACCGACCTGTTGCCTGATGGCACAACCCACATTCCCGCCAACACCACCTGCGACGATGTGGAAAAGAATTACTGGTCCGACTGGACAAAGAACTGGCAACGGGAGCACCGCGGGATGTTGAAAGCAACCGCTGTTCAGACCAGACCGCCTTCCTCCGAAGACCCGTGCATCACACCACCCGAAGCTCGTTACCGCGGCGCCGAGAACCAGCTGTACCGTGTCGAGATACACAGGGCAGGTAGAGCGGATGAGGGGCCGAACAGTGCAACATTCAAATGGTCGCGTGATAACGGAACAGTCATCTATCCGATTCGCGAGATCGCTGAGAAAACCCTGACGCTTGAACATCTGGGACGCGATGGGCGTTCCGGCCTGCAGGTCAATGATTGGGTCGAGGTTGTGGATGATGATTACACGTTGAGCAACCAGGCTGGGGCCCTCCTACAGGTGACGGCGGTCGACCCCGACACCAACATCGTCACGCTCAACGCCGCGCCGGCGGTTGGGGACAACCCTGCGAAACACCGGCTGCTGCGCCGTTGGGACTGGCAAGAGGGCGTGCAAACTGAGGGCGAGGTGCCAGTCCACGAAGGCACATCCGAAGAGGATTGGATCGAGCTCGAGAACGGCATTCTAATCCAGTTCCAGCCCGCCCCGGAGGGGAGCCAGCACGAGTACCGCACGGGCGATTACTGGTTGATCCCGGCGCGTACGGCCACCGGCGATGTGGAATGGCCCGGCCCGGTCGACAGCCCGAAGGCACTCCCACCGCACGGCATTGAGCACCACTACGCACCGCTGGCGATCTTCCCCGCTGGAGATGGCTCGATTGCCGACTGCCGGAACTTACTTAGCCGGGGAAGTACTGGAGATATTACTCCTGCAAAGATCGGAGCACTTGCGTTAAGCGACTATGACCTTGGCAGGACAAGTATAAGTCATGTGACATTTGATCAGACCATCAGCGATGGAGGAATCAAGACAATGCCAATTGCCTTTCGACCTGCATTGATATTGGTAAGTGGAACTGGCCAGGCAAGATTGGGAGGCAGAGTCTATGGAGGAACATTCTCTGCATTTGTCGATCTTCGAGAAGGTCGAATGAGCGCTACCTGCGCTCCTTTGTGGATCGTAAAGTACCCTGGAATATATGACTGGCAGTCGTTCAGTTTTACTCACCAGCCGTACGTATGTTATGCCAATTTTGCCGATCAGTCGTCCTTCTTAATTCGCACGGAAACGATCACTGTGAGTGTTAATTCCATTACCCCAATCGATCCAAACATGTTTAACATTGAACTTAAATTTAGAAGAACTCTCGCCGCTGGGAGCGCTAGCCGCTTGGCAGAGTTCAGGATCGATTTAGAACTCTGTTGTCTGGGTTGAGTAATGGAGTCATCGAATTGATATGATCAAATTTCCCCAAAGGAGGCTCCTCGATGTGGATTATCTATCGGAAGAGTGATAAAAAAATTGTTGGTATGAGCGTCTATTCCGAACTGGAACTCGACAAGCAATTCGCGCTTGAAGAGGTGGTGAGAGGCTTGATCGACCCCGGCCCACCAGGTGAATTCGATGCGATCCAGGTGACAGATCGTGCAGAGGCCATGGCGATCATGTCCGCGCCGCTCGAGGAATTGGTTCTGGAAAAGGCACCTGCAGGCAACCTGCAAATCTCCATTGTCAAACCGAAAATATCGTTCCTCAAGCTGACGAGTGATGCGCCGGATGTACACCCCGTGGATGGCACGGCTGAGATCCCTGCGGACGGTAAATCCTTTACGACGATCACAGTCCAGAAAGTGGACGAAAGCTGGCAGCCTCAGACAAGCCGAAGTGATAATGATCTGCTTTATCTGCGAACAGATAATGGCATCCTGCAGAGCGAGGATGGCGCGGAAGAGATCAACTCTATCAAACTGAAGAAAGGACAGGCTGCATTCCGGCTCGTTTCCGATAAGGCGAAGCGTGTGGCCTCAATCCAAGCCTTCAATGCGGATCCGAATCTGAGTGACAGCGGTATCCAAATTGAATTCATTTGATCAAATATTGATGATCTGGTGATTTCGGTTCAACACCGGTGTGAGGCGTAGACCTCTGATCGTAAGGAGTTACTTCAATGCCTGAAGCTCTAATCGAAACCGCAATCGGATTGTTCTTTGTATTTCTATTGATGAGTCTTGTTTCCTCCCAGCTGGTCGAGTGGATCGCCAGCTATCGCGGCTGGAGAGCCAAGGAGCTCGAAAAGGCGATCCGGGCGATGCTGCATGATCCGGTCATTCAGAACAATATAGATAAGGAAGCGTTGATCCTGGCCAATAAGCTGTATGAGCATCCGCTGATCGAATCGCTTGCCCGGCCCGGTCGCAAACCGGCCTACATCCCTGCAGGCAAATTTGCCCTGGCGCTCTTTGATGTACTCCTTACGGCTGGAACCGAGGCATCCACGATCGGCCGGGCGCGCGTAGGTCTCGAGCAGATAAAAAATCATTTACTGTCAACCTTGCCAGCAGCCGCCGAGGTTGAACTAGTAGAATTGATCGCTGAGATTCAGAAGCTGATCGAGGATGCCAAGGCAGCCGGTGCAACCAATGAAACGATTGCGTCGTTATCTCTCTCGCCCAGGCTGAACGAGGAATTCAACGCATTTCTCAGACGTTATTCCATTTCACTATCGACACTGAATGCCCTGGTACAGCCTCTTATCGCCGATAGCGATCTGCAGCTGAATCAGATTTTCAATGCTGTGATCCAGCTCGCAAGATCCCGGCCTCAGTTGTCACAGCTAGTTTCCAGTCTCTTCTCCAGCATGGATACATATCTTGCGCAGGGCGAATCACGATTAGCGGCCGCTCGCCGTACAGTGGAGCAATGGTTTGACGATGCGATGGATCGGACGAGTGGCTGGTATAAGCGCTCGACCCAACTCTGGCTCGGAGTTGTTGGTCTTTTCTTGGCATGCATTCTCAATGTGGATACCCTGAGTGTCGCCACAGCTCTGTGGCGGGATCCGACGCTTCGATCCAATGTCGTAGA
>Ga0075429_100005796_pt1 | contig 10660 bp, 6 predicted proteins | sample RhiMetdeltSRZDD3_FD_75295 | JGI IMG/M metagenome (GOLD analysis project Ga0075429, IMG submission 75295) | Populus rhizosphere microbial communities from Tennessee, USA - Rhizosphere MetaG P. deltoides SRZDD3 | ecosystem: Host-associated > Plants > Roots > Rhizosphere > Soil | place: USA...
CGCTGCCGATCACGTTTCCGACCGGAGACGACCAGGAGCTCCGTGGCGCCGGCGACTTCACGCTCGAACCCAGGCTCCTCTTGTCGTGGTGGACCGGAGGGCCGGTGTCGCTCGCCGGCAGCGTCGGCTATCGCCTGCACACGAGCGACGAGGGGCGAGACGGCCCGGGCGGCGACGAGCTGACCTTCGGCGGCGGCCTCCGCTACCGGCTGCCGATCGCCAGCGACAGCGTGGTCCTCTCCGCCGAGCTGGTCGGCGGGCTCATGACCTCTGACGTCGGTCCGGCCTTCCGCGAGCTTCCGCTCGAGACGATCCTCGGCGCGATCTGGGAGGCGACGCCGCACTGGCAGCTCTACTTCGGCGGCGGCATCGGAATCATCGACGGCGTCGGGACCCCGGACTTCCGGCTGATCTTCGGCATCCGCTACGCCGACACCAGCCTGTCGGATCGCGACGGCGACGGCGTGGTCGACGAGCGCGACGCCGCTCCCGACCAGGCCGAAGACAAGGACGACTACGAAGACGAGGACGGCGCGCCGGAACGCGACAACGACGGCGACGGCATCGTCGATGACGACGACGAGTGCCCGGACGCACCGGAGGATCGCGGCGGCGACGGCGATGGCTGCCCCGAGCGCGGGCGCGCCGAGTACCGGCGCGGCAAGATCAAGCTCCTCGGCAAGATCCGCTTCAAGACCGACTCGGCCGAGCTCCTGCCGTCGAGCGACCCGATCCTCGACGACGTCGCGACCGAGATGAAGCGTCACCCGGAGGTCCGCAGGGTGCGGGTCGAGGGCCACAGCGACAACGTCGGCGATCGCGACTACAACCGGAAGCTCAGCGCCGAGCGGGCCCGCAGCGTCCGCAAGGCGCTGATCCAGCGCGGGGTCAGCGGCAAGCGACTCGACGCGGTCGGCTACGGCGAGGTCCAGCCGATCTCCACCAACGGCACCGATCGCGGGCGCGCCAAGAACCGCCGGGTCGAGTTCGAGGTCGTCAAGTAACCCGGAGGCCACCATGCGCTCACGGCGACTTGCATTTCTCACGTCACTCGCCGCCTGCGCGGGCACCCTCCCGGCTGTAGGTGTCGCGTTGGCCCAGACCTTCCCCGCCGACGAGGACTTTGCCGCGCTCGAGTGCGGCGATCTGCCGATGACCGATCTCTTCCGCGACGAGCCCGGCGCCATCGAAGATCGCGACCTCGTCGGCCTCAGCGGCGCGGCCGCCGGCTACCACGCCGACGATGACGAGTTCCTGTACCTCCGGCTGCGCCTCGACCGTGACCCCGCGCCGGGCGGCACGCCACAGAACCACGCCTGGGGCGTCGAGATCGACGTCAACGACGACCGCCGAAACTACGAGATCCTCGTCATGGTCGACGGGGTCTCTCGCAACGTGCTCCTCCTCGAGAACACGACCACGACGTCTCCCGACGACCCGACCGATCCGGCGGAGACGACCGTCGCGACCTACGACTTCTCGACCCACGGCCGCGCGACGGCGGCGGGCGAGACGTCGTTCGGAGACGATGGCGACTTCTTCTTGACCTTCGCGGTGCCCTGGTCCGATCTCACGAACCTCGGCCTGGACCGCGGCGACCGGCTCGAGGTCTGGGCGGCGTCGTCGAGCACCAACAACAGCCTCAACGGCGACTTCGCCTGCCACGACGGGGCCAGCGGCGATCCGTCGCTGGCCGGTGTCCGCGACGGCGACAGTGACGGCGACGGCAACTCCGACGCCGACGAGGTCGCGGGCGGGACCGATCCGCGCGATCCCGACAGCTACCTGATCCTCGCCGGCGGTGCCGGTTGCACCGCTGCCGGAGGTGCTTCGCCGGTGTTCGCGAGCGCGTTTGCGGTCCTCGTCCTGATGGTCGGCTCGGCGGCTCGCCGTCGCCGCAGGCGGTGACGCGACTCGCGCTGCTCGGTCGTGATGAATTATCGTGGCTGGGGGGCGTCGGCGCAGACGCGGAGGCCGACCATCGGCAGCGCCTGGTCGGCCTCGATCCGCCAGCGGTTGACGGTGGCGTTGGAGCGGGCGGCGACGAAGAAGCTGCCGCCGCGGACGACGATCTCGTCGTCGGCGAGCACCGACGTCGTGAGCTCGAGGACGTTGCCGGTGGCGTCGTCGAGGCCGAACGGGCTGCGCGACGCCGGGTGGCTGCCGATCTCGTCGGGACCGAACGCCGGGCCCTTGCGCCCATAGGTCTCGTCGAAGTTGGCGTCGTCGGGATCGAGGCGATCGCCGTGGGCGAAGCGGCGGTCGTCGGCGCCGCGGGCGGCGCGTTCCCACTCGTCCTCGCGGCAGAGGCGGGCGCCGCCGACGCGGCCGGTGGCGCGCAGCCAGTCGACGTAGGCGCGCGCCTGGGTCGACGAGATGCCGACGACCGGCAGGCGGCCCCAGTCCTGGCGCGCGCGGCGGTCGCGCTCGAGATAGACCAGCGGCTCGCCCCACGCGACGCGGTAGGCGTGGGTCGTCGGCTGCAGCGTCAGCGTCCAGCGGCCGCTGGCGTCGCGGTCGAGCGACATCGTGCCGTAGTGGCTGCCGGCGACCTGCGGCCGCAGCCGCTCGGCGGCGCCGGCGGGCTGGGCGTCGAGGAAGGCGATCCAGTCGGCGAAGGTCGTCTCGGTGCGCGCGATCAGGTACGCCGGCGTCGTCCGCGGGTGGAGCGGCGCGGTGTCGTACCACTGGCGCATCGGCTCGTCGTCGCCGCTGCCGAAGAGGAAGCGCCCGGCCGGGACGAAGACGAAGCCGGGCGGCACCGCGGCGGCCGGCGGCAGGGCGAGGCTGAGGGCGTGGTGCTCGCCGCGGGTGAGCCGCACCGGCGCCGCCACCGGCGCACGTCCCGGGTGGGCGGCGCGGACGACGTACGAGCCGGGGGCGAGGGAGCGCGGCGCGCCGTCCCAGGCCGCGGCGGCGCCCTCGCGCAGCCGGCCGCCGCCGGCGTCGTCGATGCGGGCGATCGACAGCGCGGCGCCGGCGGGCGCGACGGTCGCGGTCAGCGTGGCCGGCGCGCGCCACGCGCGGAGGCGGCGGCCGTCGTCGTCGTGGAGCCCGAGCCGCTCGACCAGCTCGGCGACGGCGTCGCCGTCGTGGCGCGTCTCGGCGAGGAGGGCGCGCTCGAGGAGGAGATCGGCGTGGCGGGCGCGGATGTCGGCGCGCGACGGATCGAGGCGGAGCGCCGCCTCGAGGCCGAGGCCGGCGCGAGCGTACTGGCGCTCGACGTCGGCGGCGCGGCCGCGCAGCGCCTGCCAGCGCTCCTCGCCGAGCGGCCGGGCCGGCTGATCGAAGGCGGCGAAGGCCTCGGCGCGCAGCGGCTCGAGCGCGGCGGCGGCGGCGCGCGCGCCGGCGAGGCCGCCGTCGGCGTCGGCGACCCGGCGGGCGACCTCGCGGTCGCGCTCGACGCGGACCTGGGCGCGGCTGGCGCTCCAGCCGGCGCCGACCGCGGCGGCGAGCGCGACTCCGAGCCCGGCGACCACGGCGCGACGGCGGAGGCGGGCCCGCTTGCTGGCGGCGACGAAGGCGCGCTCGCGCGGGCCGATCCCGGCCATCGGGATGGCGGCGGCCGCGGCGAGGGCGCGGCCGCGCCAGAGATCGTCGACGCGGCGGCCCAGGCGATCCCAGTCGGCGGCGGCGAGGGCGAGGCGCTCGCGATCGGCGCGGGCGCCGGCCTCGTCGTCGAGCCAGCTGCGCAGCCGCTCCCAGGTGTCGATCAGGACGTCGTGGGCGAGCTGGTAGCCGGGGCCGTCGTCGGAGTCGCGCGCGACCACCAGCCGTCCGCGCACCAGCGCCTCGACGGCGTCGCGGGCGGCGCCGTCGTCGGCGAGCTCGGCGGCGTCGAGGCGGGCGCGGGTCCGGTGCCGGGTCACGAGCCGGAGCAGCACGCCGCGGGCGGCGCGGCGCTGGCCGGCGGTCATGGCGTCGAGGACGGCGTCGGCGTGGCGCGCCACCGCGCCGCCGACGCCGCCGAGCCGGACCAGCGCGTCGTCGGCGATGACGCCGGTGGCCGGATCGCGGGCCTCCCACAGCTCGGCCAGGACGAACTGCAGCAGCGGCAGGCCGGCCGGGGCGGCGACCGCGGCGGCGACCAGCTCGTCGACCATCGCGTCGCTGGCGAAGGTGACGCCGGCGGCGCGCGCCGGCCCGGTGATCGTCTCGCGCACGCCGTCGGCGGTGAGCGGCCGGACGAGCACGATGGCGCGGCTGGCCGCCTCGCCGAGCTCGTCGAGGGCGCCGACCCGCGCCAGGTAGTCGGCGCGCACCGAGCCGATGACCCGGACGCCGGCGCCGGCGCCGGCGAGGAGCGCGAAGGCGCGCGCGGCCGCCGCCGCGTCGACCGGGTCGGCGGTGGTGACCAGCTCCTCGAGCTGATCGACGAAGACCACCAGGCCGGCGCCGTCGCGAGCCACGGCGGCGGCGACGTCGCGCGCGGCCGCGCCCGGATCCTCGGCCAGCCGGGCGGCGAGATCACCGTCGGCGCCGGCGGTGGCGGCGACCGCCGCGGCGAGCGCGTGCAGCGGCCGGCGGCCCGGCTCGAGAGCGACCGCGCGCCAGCGCCGGCCGTCGTCGAGGGCGCCGTCGACGATGCGCGGCAGGACGCCGGCGCGGACCAGCGACGACTTGCCGATGCCGGACTCGCCGGTAACCACGATCAGCGGCGCCGCCCGCAGGCGATCGATGACGCCGCGGATCTCGCGGTCGCGGCCGAAGAAGAGCGCGCGGTGGGGGGCGTCGAAGGGGAGCAGGCCGCGGTACGGGTTGCCGGCCGGCGCTTCCACGGCGGCGTCGTCGCCGCGGAGCTGCTCGAGGGCGTCGCGCAGATCCTCGGCCGACGCGAAGCGCTGGGCCGGATCGCGGGCCAGGCAGCGCTCGACCACGGCGGCGACGGCGGGCGGCACGCCGCGCTCCGCCAGCGGCGGCAGCGCCGCCGACTGGATCCGCTCGCCGAGCTCGGCGCGGGTCTCGGCCCGGAACGGCGGCGCGCTGGCGAGCAGCTCGTAGAGGAGGGCGCCGAGCGCGTAGAGATCGGAGGCGACCGTCGCCGGCTCGCCGCGCCAGCGCTCGGGCGCCAGGTAGCTCGGCGTGCCGACGACGACGCCGGCGCGGGTCAGGTCGTCCGGGATCCGGACCGCTGAGGCTCCGTCCGCGGAGCCGATCTCCTCTGGTGGAGACTGGGCGGGCGTCTTCGCCCGGCCAGTCGATCGAAGCAGAGGCCGTGATTCATACACGGCCTCTGCCGCGGCGGTGTCGGCCAGCGGCAGCGACATCGTGTGGTACGAGCCGTCGGGGCCCTCCGACGTCAGCGTCGGATCCGATCCGGTGTCGTCCCCGGTGGCCAGCGGCGGCGCGCTGCCGGCGCGGCCGCCGTCGACGGCCAGCTTGGCGAGGCCGAAGTCGACCAGCTTGACGTGGCCGTCGTCGCCGAGGATCGCGTTGGCCGGCTTGAGATCGCGGTGGAGGACGCCCTGGCGGTGCGCCGCGGCCAGGCCGCTGGCCAGCTCGATGCCGAGGGCGCGCACCTGCGGCCACGGCAGCGGCCGCGCGATCCGGTCGAGGCTGGTGCCGCGGACCAGCTCGCTGACGATGAAGGCGCGGCCGTCGCCGGTGCGGCCGACGCGGAACACGGTCGCGACGTTCGGGTGGTGGATGCGCGCGGCGGCGCGCGCCTCGACCAGCACGCGCTCCTCGACCCGGACCGCCGCGCCGTGGCCGATCTTGATCGCGACCGGGCGGTCGAGGACGGTGTCGTGGGCGAGATAGACCGTGCCCATGCCGCCGCGACCCAGCGCGTGCAGCACCTCGTACTCGTCGAGTCGGGTCAACGGCCGCCCCGGCTCCGGCTCGTCGCGGACCACGCCTCGAAGCTAGCCCATTGCGCGCCGGCCGGCAGCAGGCCTCACGCGTGTCCCGCGCGCGCCCCGCGCCGGCTGCCACCGGTGTCCCTCGCGTGTCCCGCGTCAGCGGCCAAGCGCGCGGATCGCCGCGCGTCGATGGCTGGCGCGCGCGCTGCAACTCGCCGGCTCGAACCCAACGGAGACAACACGCAATGCGAACACTGACCCTCCACTCCATCCTCGCCATCCTCCTCGCCGTCGGCACGGCCGCCCACGCCGCGCCCGCGCTCGATCGCGAGGTCGCCCTGGCGCGCTTCCACGCCGCCGTCGAGGCGGCACGGGCGCGGCCGCCGCGCCCGGCGCCGGCGGTGCGCCAGGCTCGCCTGCAGCTGGCGGTGCAGCGCCAGCTCCTCACCGCCGCCGAGGCGTCGGCCTTCGTCGAGGCCTTCGCGCAGGGCGACGACGCCCTGGTCGCGGTGTCGAAGCAGATCCTCGCCAACCCGGCGGCGACCGCCCTGGCGTCGGTGCTGGCCGCCGGCGCCGCCGAGGCCGAGGAGCCCGACGGCAGCGCCGACTCCGGCGGCGGGCCGACGCCGGGCGAGGTCTTCGACGCCGCCCTCGAGGGTGCGCTCGAGGGCCTCGGCACCGGCAGCCTGTTCGGCGCCGCGTTCGGCAATCCCAGCCTCGGCGGCGCCATCGGCGCCATCGTCGGCGCCATCGCGGGCGCGATCGACGCGCTCTTCGGCGGCGGCGGAGAAGAGGAGGGCGACGGCGGCGACAACGGCGACACCGGCGGCGACGGCGGTGACAACGGCGACACCGGCGGCGGCGACACCGGCGGCGGCGGCGACACCGGCGGCGGCGGTAGCGGCGGCTGATCGATCCGCACGGCCAGGCCCCCAGCCGCGCCCGGCTCCGCGGTGCGCGGAAGCGCCGGACGATCCAGCCCAAAGAGCCGAAGTAGGCCGGCGTCGCGCGCGGTCGCGCTGCTAGACTTCGGTCGTGACCGCGAGCGCGCTGGACGGAGGCGCCTGGATCGATCTCACCATCGGGATCGAGAACGGCATGGTGCAGTGGCCCGGCGATCCGCCGCTCGAGGTCGCGCAGGTCGAGCGGATGGCGGACGGCGCGGTCGCCAACGTGACGCGGCTGACGATGAGCGCGCACACCGGGACGCACGTCGACGCGCCGGTCCACTTCATCGACGGCGCCATCGCCGTCGATCGGCTGCCGCCCGCGGCGCTGGTCGGCCGCGCCCGCGTGCTCGACATCGAGGCCGCCGCCGCCATCGAGCCCGACGAGCTGGCGCGGCACCGCCTGCGCGCCGGCGAGCGGATCCTGCTCAAGACCCGGAACTCGCGCCAGGCGTGGCAGCGCCAGCCGTTCCGCAAGGACTACGTCCACCTGTCGCCGGCGGCGGCGCAGGCGATCGCCGACGCCGGCGTGGTCGCGATCGGCATCGACTATCTGTCGGTCGGCGGTTTCGACAGCGGCCCCGAGACGCATCGGCCGCTGCTGGCGGCCGGCGTCTGGATCATCGAGGGGCTCGATCTGTCGCGGTTGCCGGCCGGCGAGTGCGAGCTGGTCTGCCTGCCGCTCAAGATCGTGGGCAGCGACGGCGCGCCGGCGCGCGCCATCGCCCGCCCGCTCGGCGCCTGAACGAGGCGAGATCGCGAGGAGACACATGAGCGCGGAGCGCGAGCTGGGCATCGTCGGGCTGGGACGGATGGGCGGTGGGCTCGCCCTGCAGGCCCTCGAGAAGGGGTACCGGGTGGTCGGCCACGACCCGCGCGGCCCGACCGACGAGATGCGCGCCGCCGGCCTGGTCGCCGCCGCCGGCCTCGCCGACCTCCGCGATCTCCTCCAGCCGCCGCGGGCGGTCCTCGTCTACGTGCCGGCCGGGCCGCTCGTCGACCGCGTCCTCGACGAGCTCGCCGCGGTGCTCGCGCCCGGCGACGTCATCGCCGACGGCGGCAACTCGTACTGGGGCGACTCGATTCGCCGCGCCGAGCGGCTGCGCCCGACCGGCCTTCGCCTGGTCGATCTCGGCACCAGCGGCGGCCTCCGCGGCGCCCGCCACGGCGCCTGCTTCATGGCCGGCGGCGAACCGGAGGCGGTGGCCCGCCTCGAGCCGGCGCTGCGCGACCTCGCCGTGTCGGGCGGCTACGTCCACGCCGGTCCGTCCGGCGCCGGCCACTTCACCAAGCTCGTCCACAACGGCATCGAGTTCGGCATGCTGCAGGCGATCGGCGAGGGGGTCGATCTGCTCGAGCACTACCGCGATCGCCTGCCGGTCGCCGACGTCCTCCGCTGCTGGCGCAACGGCTCGGTGATCCGGTCGTGGCTGATCGATCTTCTCGAGCAGGCCTATCGCGACGTCGACGTCGCCACCGTGCCTCCCTACGTCGAGGACACCGGCGAGGTCAACTGGCTCGTCACCGACGCCCTCCAGATGGAGCGCCCGATCCCGGTCATCGCGCAGGCGGTGATGCAGCTCCTCGCCTCGCGCGACGCCGACCGCGACGGGTCCCGCGCCATCGCCCTCATGCGCCGTGGCTTCGGCGGCCACCCACTCGGCCCCGACGACGCCGTCCGCCGCGAGCGGGTCGAGGGCCGGGTCGGCGACTTCGCCGCTAGTCCGTCACCGCGAGATCGGTGACGAAGACCGCACCGGCGCCGCCGCCGTCGCTGGTCAGCTCGACGGTTGCGAGGTGGGCGAGGTCGAGATCGCGGCCGGCCGCGGCCAGGACCTCGGCGGGCACCCGGAGGGTCTGCAGCACCTCCTTCGGGGCGCGGACGTTGGCGGTCAGGTCGCCGCCCGCCCTGGTCTCGTACATGCTGGGCAGCGTCCGGAGATCGGACAGCGGCACCACCGCGGCATGGCCGGCGCTGTCGGTGGCCCGGACGCTCAGCGCGGGCCCGAGCGTCGACGCGTTCAGGTCGGAGTCGGCGGCGGCGATCCGGAACGACAGCGCGCCGTAGGCGGTGAGGTCGAGGTCGCCGAGCGAGAAGATCGCCTGGCCGTCGCCGGTGCTCCACGACAGGGCGAGGGCGCTGACCTCACCGCCGTCGTGCCAGAGCTCGTACGGCACGTCGCAGCCGTCGCCCTGGCAGCGGCCGACCTGGCCGGCGCAGCCGTCGGCGGCGCACACGCCGAGGCCGCGGTCGCAGTCGGGGCCGCTGCAGGCGCTGGCCTGGTCGAAGCCCTGGTAGCTGTTGGCCAGGCCGAGCAGGTTGGTCGGTGGCTGGCCGCCGCGGGTGAAGTCGTCGATGAGGCGGCGCTCGGCGCCGATGTACGAGGCGCGGAGGTCGAGGGCGGTGCCGGCCCACGCCGACCAGGCCGACGGCGACTCGGCCTCGGCGCGGAAGAAGGCCGGCAAGGGCGCGCCGCGCAGGGTGGCGTCGAACCAGGCGCCGGCGGCGAGCTCGAGGGTGGCCTCCTGGGCGGCGCGCGCGCGCTCGGGGCTGCCGCCGGCGAGGGCGGCCGGGGCGCACGACCGCGGCGCGTCGTTCTGCTCGGCGTCGTCGTTGTCGTCGCTGGTCCACACCGTGTTGAAGCCGTTGTGGTTGGCGCCGATGAAGAAGAGCTGGCTGCGCGCCACCGCCGTCGCGTCGCTGCGGACCCGGTCGTAGATGGCGATCCCCTCGAGGTTCCAGACGTCGCCGTCGCACGACGGCACCAGCACCGTGTACGGCACCTCGGTCGGCCGCGGCGTCGCGTGGCCGCTCGGCGCCAGCGCGAACACCGACGCCACCGTGACGCCGTCGACCGGCGTCCCGGCGAGGATCGCCGGCACCAGCGACACCGCGGCGCCGCCGCGCGAGTGGCCGAGCAGCCCGACGTGCTCGAGGTCGACGGCGTCGGCGAAGGTGGCGCCGAGCGGCGCGGCGCCGCCGGCGGCGGCGAACTTCGCCCACTGCCGCAGGTGCTGCACGATCAGCTGTGCGCGCTCGGGGACGAAGTCGTCGCGGCAGTTGAAGGCGTTGGCGTCGATGCTGGCGGTGATGTAGCCGCGGGCGGCCAGGGTGTCCTGCAGGTAGACGTAGCCGGCGGCGTTCGGGATGGTCTCGGCGTTGTCGATCGGGCAGGTATTGTCGACCGGGCCCGAGTCGGCGAGGTCGGGGCAGCCCTCGTCGCTGCCGCGCCGGCAGATGCCGTGGTTGCCGTGGAGGATCAGCACCAGCGGGCGCGGCCCCGCCGCCGACGCCAGCGAGCGCGGGTAGCGGACGAGGCCGCCGACGGTGGCGCTGAAGCCGACCGTCGGCACCCGCTGGCCCGGGACGCCGTACTGCGCGCGCTCGACCGCGAAGGCGTCGATCGCCGCGCCCGGCTGCGCGCAGTCGCCGGCGAGCGTCACGATCCGGTAGCGGGCGTCCGCGGTGAGCGGCGCCGGATCGGCGAAGGTCTCGACACCGGCGGCCGGCGCGGCGATCTCGGTCCAGGCGTCGGCGCCGGCCGCGGCGCGCTCGATCCGGTAGCCGCTGGCGCCGGGGATCGCGCTCCACGCCAGCGTGATCGCGGTCGAGCCGTCCTCGGCGAGCACCGCCTCGGCGATCGCCAGGTCGCCGACGACGAGCGGGCAGGCCGGGGTCGGTCCGTCGTCGCCGCCGAAGACGCCGATGTCGCCGGTGCACGCCAGCGGCACCGCGGCCGCGCAGGCGAGCAGCGCCAGACGGCCGATCATCGCGTCCCCGCGCGCAGCACCACGCCCGCGCCGTCGTCGCCGTGGTGGAGCGCGATCTCGGCGTCGTCGGGGATGAGGCTGGCGTCGGGGACGACGAAGCGGATGACCTCGAACTCGGTGTAGCGGTAGTCGTGGTAGAGG
>Ga0075429_100005799_pt1 | contig 10656 bp, 9 predicted proteins | sample RhiMetdeltSRZDD3_FD_75295 | JGI IMG/M metagenome (GOLD analysis project Ga0075429, IMG submission 75295) | Populus rhizosphere microbial communities from Tennessee, USA - Rhizosphere MetaG P. deltoides SRZDD3 | ecosystem: Host-associated > Plants > Roots > Rhizosphere > Soil | place: USA...
TACGACCACGTCCACCCCGTTGCCCGCGGCGGAGAGGCCACGGTCGCGAACTTGCGTCTTCGCTGCCGGGCACACAACCACTACGAAGCCGAGCGCACGTATGGCGCGGGCTTCATGCGCGAGAAGCGGCAGGCGGCCAGGGCCAGGGCCGAAGCTGCCAGCATGCTGCGTGGTACGGCGGCAGAACGCGCGAGGATGCGCGACGCCGGCCCAGACGCCACTCGCGCTTGAAAAGTCAGGCCCCGCTCGCACACTTCAAGCGGAGCCGTATGCCATGCGCCACCCCTGCGAGGGGGTACTGAACTCTGTTCTGTCGGGCAGAACGCTCTCTCTCTGTCCGATACTCGAGGAGCGAACATCCGCTTCTGCATTCGGCCTATCTCGACGGGCTGCCACGCGGGATACTCTTCCTATCCCCACTGGCGGCCCTCGCCGCCCCGCGCACGGCTGCGCCGCACGCCGCGCCACGAGGCGCGTTCTCGAGAAGCGCAGTCCCTGCGCGCCGCCCACTCACGGGCGGCAGGCGAGATGTCTTGAGTCGCGAATGCCGAAACGGTTCCGGACCCTTCGACGGGCGTCGTGTCCTGCTTGCGGCACTCCTTCTGCTTGGCGCCGGCGGTACAGCGAGAGCTCGCACCACGATCGTGCCGGATGACTTCCCGACGATTCAGGCCGCGCTCGATCACATCGGCGAGTCGGCTGTTCAAGAGACTGTCCTCGTTCGCCCCGGGGACTATCCCGAGATCATTGACCTCAGCTACGAACTGCTGATCCAAGGGATGGGCGTGGCCCCTGGCGGCGCACCCTCCGTGAGAATCGCAGGACTGAGGGCTTGTTACAGAGGGGGGAGCCCGGCTGGCCTTCTCGCCACACCGGCGCATGGCGGTCAGCGTTACAACGGCCTTCACTTCACAGGACCCGTAGTGGTCTGCGGTACGAACGGGCCGGTGAGGATCGGATTCCAGGGCTGCCGCTTCGACGCCGGTGTGACCTCGAATGGTCTCTTCGGCTATCCCGATCTCACGGAGATCGCGTTGAGGCACTGTGAGGTGTTTGGCGCAGCGTCGTTGCTCGCGCAACTCCTGAATGCCGACTCGAGCACGTTCCACGGCCCGCTGTGGCTGAACGCGTCAGACGCGACCTTTGTGCGAGACAATCGCCTCGAGGACATTCACGGCACGGCCATCACAGTCTTCTCAAGGGAGGCGCTCATCGCAGGCAACCTCATCCGAAGGGGCACCGCCGGCATCCACGCCGTCACGGACGAGGGTGACATCCACGTTCAGGACAATCGGGTCGAAGGCTGCCTGAGCGATGGGATCGTCGCCAACCCGGGGCTCTCCGGCGACAGGTCCTACCTCGAGCGCAACGTCGTGTCTCACTGCGGGGGCGTTGGCATTCGCGCGACCAATCTCAAGCTCGCTCGCGGCAATCGGGTACTGGGCTGCTCCGGGATCGGGCTCGACCTGCACCACTTCGAGGACCCGGCCGTCGTCGAGGCAAATGTCGTCGGACGATGCGGCAGTCACGGCATCGAAGTGACGCACGATTACTCCGGCTCGCCCGGGGTGGTGAGCATCCACGACAACACCGTGTATGCCTGCCGCGGAACGGGGATCGTGCTTACCGACCTGGCCGAGGGATCGCTCTCCCGAAACATCTCCTGCTTCAATGTCGGCGCGGGGCTGGAGGTGTTCCGTACCGTGGTGCCATCGCTCTCCTGCAACGACTGGTATGCCAACGAGGCCGGCGCGCCGCCCCGCTTCAGCCCCTCACCCACGGACCGGTTCGTGGACCCGATCTTCTGCGATCTCGCGAACGACGACGTGCAACTTCGCAGCGACTCGCCACTGCTCGACGCGCCCGGTTGCGGGCGGATCGGCGCGCTCGGGCAGGGCTGCGAGCCACCGGTCGAGATCACGTTCCGATTCACGCCCAGTACGTTCCATGTCGCTGCTCACGGCCGCTGGGTCACCGGGGAACTCGAGCCGCGCGCCCCATTCTCGGTTGACGCGATCGACGTGGCGTCCATCCGACTGAATGGCGTTCCCGTGGACGCGGCCGCGCCCATCGGACCTGGCGACCGCGGACGCAGCTCCCATCGAACGCTGATCGTGAGATTCGACCGGGACGCGATATCACGCACGCTCACGCACGGCGACGCAGTTCCCGTCGTGGTGACCGGTACGATCGGCGACCGCACGTTCCGCGGCGCGGATGTCATCCGCGTGCTGCGCGGCACGGGGCCGATCGCAGTGGACCTCAGCCACGAGTCTGCTGCCGTCGAGATCCCGCCAGCACTTTCGGTCCGGGTCTCGTCACTCCACCCGGCAGCGGGCGGGCGGCTGAGCATCGAGTTCACGCTTCCGGACCAAAGCCCGGCCCGATTGGAGCTGCTGGATGTGGCGGGGCGGGTGATGATGTCGCGACAGGTCGGCGAGCTGGGACGAGGCCAGCACACGCTCGAACTGGCACCCGAGCGCGCTCTGCCACAGGGCATCTACTTCGTGCGACTCCGGCGCGGAGCGGACGAGGCCCGGTCGCGGGCAGCTGTCATCCGCTGACTTTGCCGGGCCTGCGTAAGAGCTCTATCGGCGTGCGCTTCGAGGTCGCCGAAAATCCCTGGGGCACGTTCGGAGGACGCGTACGCGGAGCAGCCAGGGACAGCGGGATCCTGAATGCTCCGTCTCCCGGCACCGGGTTCAGGTCATCGCCTGGTTCCCGATGCCGGGGCCGGACTCGAGCCTGTGCTACCGGCTACGCCGCTTCCTTGTAGACGATATCGATGGCAAGGCCCGCGGCGAGCAGCAGCGGTGCCTGGTCGGGCTGCCCGGCGACCTGGTCGTTGAGCGAGATCATGTAGTTGTCCGAGGTCGTGAACAGTTCCTTCCCGATCCCCGCCCACTTCTTGGTGACGACCCCCATCTGCTGGCCGCGCTCGTCGAGCATCTTGAAGTTCCAGCCCTTCCAGTCGCCCTGCACGTGCGCGATCTGACGGCCGGTCTTGTCGAACACGTGGAAGCCGCCGCCGAACGAGAACAACTTGCTCCGGAAGCGCCCGATCTCGCGATTCGCGGCGTCGGTCACGATGACGGTCGTGCGCAGGAAGCCGGGCTTCTTCTGCAGCGAGATGACGGCGGGCGAGGATTCGTTCTCGTAGATCCTCACGAACGTCGGCAGCAGGGGCTTCTTGACCAGCAGGCGAAGGAACTTGGCCCACGTCGGCGGCTCGTCCTTGGCGATCCCGACCGACTGCCTGGTCTCGGGATCGAGGATGTCGTACGTGTCGGCCAGCTTGAGCAGTGACGCGCGCTCTTTCACGAAGAAGCTGCGGCGTTGGAGAAGCATGAGACCTCCGGTGTCAGCCACGAGCCGGAGTGGTTCGGGCACCGGGTGTTTTCGGCCGATTCGGCGGCGACCTTGACCGGGATGGCCGGCACAGGGCGCAAACAAGAACGGACGGCCAGCTGGCCGTCCGTTGCGAGCGTTTTGAAGAAATGGAGCTGGTGACCGGAATCGAACCGGTGACCCCGTCATTACGAGTGACGTGCTCTACCAGCTGAGCTACACCAGCTCCGGATACGAGAAGCCGACCCGTCGCTCGATCCGGCCGCGACGGGTCGATGCACAAGATGGTGCCACCCCCCAGAGTCGAACTGGGGACACCACGATTTTCAGTCGTGTGCTCTACCAACTGAGCTAGGGTGGCGAGGCTGGCAAGGCCCAGCGGGACCCGACCGGCCGAATCGTGTACCACGCCGGGGAAGCCAGCGTCAAACGCTGTCACGGCCGACACTTGCCCCGTCCGAGTGATCCTGCGACGAAGCTCCGGAGCGGCTAGGCCTCGGGCCCCCGGCGCCGTCGCTCGGGACGAGCGCCGCGACGGTCGGCGTGCCGGCGGCGATCCTGGTTGGCGAGCACGGGCAGCGTCACCGAGAACACGCTCGACCACTCGTCCTCGGTGCGCACGCGGATCTCGCCGCCATGCTCGCGCACGATCTGCTGCGCGACCCCCAGACCCAGCGCAGCGCCGGCGGCGCGGCCGGCGCCGAACGGCGCGAACAGCTGCTCGAGCACATCGCCGTCCGAGCGCGCCCGGTCGTGCACCACCTCGAGCACGACGAAGGATCCCGAGCGGCGTGTCTCGATGCGCATGCGGCCGCCGACGGGGACCGACTCGAGGGCGCACGCCATGATGTTCTCGAGCACGCGCCGGATGCGCGCCGCATCCAGCAGCAGCGCGGGCAGGTCCGGCGCCAGCTTCTTCACCAGTCGCACGCGGCGCCTCGACAGCGCTTCGTTGGCCGTACGCAGGGCCTCCTGTGCCACGTCGTTGAGCCCCTCCATACGAAGCCGAGGGCGTTCGAGCTTCGCGTAGGCGGCCTGTTCGTCCATGAGCGACTGCAGCCGCTCGGCCTCGCGCTGCACCGCCTCCAGGTACTCGCGCCGCGGGTCGTCCTCGGGCAGCTCACGCAGCGCGCGGGCCGCGAACGCCGTCATCGTCGCGAGCGGCGCGCGTGCGTCGTCGGCCACGCGGGCCGCCATCTCCCCCACCGCGGCGACGCGGTCCTGTTCGCGAAGTCTCGACGCGAGGTCCTGGTGCCGGCGCTCGGAAGAACCCAGCTCCTCGAGTCGCCGCGCGTGCTCGAACACCAACGCAGCGTGATCGGCGAGCGTTGCGGTGAGCTCGAGGTCGCCGCGTTCCCATTCCGGGCTCGAGGGCGCTCGCTCGACACCGTCCCACACGGCGAGCACGCCGAGCAGGCGTCCGTAGGCGACCACCGGCTGCAGCGCCCACACGCTCACCTCGCCCGCGCCCTCGGCCGGCGGGCCGGGCAGCTCCGTGGCAAGCGTGCCGGAGATCGCGCGCGGTACGCGCGCCACTTCGGCTGCCGCCAACTGCAGTGCGCGCGCCTGCGTCTCGCGTGTGGCCGCGGGGCCGTGCGCCAGCTCCAGCGCCAGCACCTCGTCCTCGCGCCAGCGGTAGTACGCGGCGTGCGAAACTTGAAGCGCTTGCGAGGCGATGCGCACCAGGGCGTGCGTGGCTTCGGCGACGTTGGTCGCCCCCACCGCCAGGTGCGCGAACTCCGACAGTCCCGCGGCGTGACGGGCCCGGCGTCGCGCATCGGCGGCGCGCAGTTGCGCCGCGAGCGCGAGCTGGCCCGCCAGCGCCAGCCACGTCAGGCCAGGCTCGCGCGCGGAACGCGCGGTGAGGCCGAGCACCAGCAGTCCATGAAAGCGTGCTCCGCGTCGCAGCGGCACCACGCCGATGCGCGCGCACGCGGCCCAGGGGGCACCCGGGAGTTCCGAGCCGGCGCCGGTCGCGGGATCGCCCGTGCGCCACGCCGCCTCGCACGCGCCCTCGAGTGCCGAGACCGGACTCGACCATGCGCGCTCGGCGGACTCGGGCGGTGAAGGCGGAGCGCGACGCGCGCGCGCGATCGCGGCCGCCAGCGTCACGTCGGCATCGGCGGCAGACAGCGAGCGCCATGACTCCAGCCTGCCGCGGCGCTCATCCCAGCGGACGAGCCACGCAGCCTCGGCCGCGCCGGCTGACGGATGCATCGCCGCGACGAGCAGCGCGCGTTCCAGCGCGTCGAGGTCGGCCTCGCACTCGAGCAGCGCGGCGAGCGCGGCCGGGTCCGGAGCCGGTTCGGACGCGGCCGGTCGCGAAGAGTTGGGGGGCATTGCACAGGTCATCGGCGTTTGGGGCTTGGCGCTTCAGGCCGCATCGTCCCGCCGGATGTCGAAGTGCCATCCCGTTTCGCCCCAAGGGCTTCCAGCCATGCGCTCGAGCGAGACTCAAGCCTCGGGACGCCCGCCTCGGGCCGCAGTCCCGGCTTGACCCGCGAGCGGTGCGCGTGGAACGTTGCCCGCCCCGTTCCCCTGCGTCCACCTGCACCTGGGAGATCCGTCTTGGAACAGCCCGCGCCCACTCCCCAACAGATCGAGATCGGCCTCAACGAGCGCGAGGCCGAGGGCATCTACTCGAACCTGGTGTTCATCGCCCACAGCCCGAGCGAGGTCATCTTCGACTTCGCACGCGCGCTGCCGGGGCTCGCGAAGCCGCGCGTGTTCGCGCGCATCATCATGACGCCGCAACACGCGAAGAGCCTGCTCCAGGCACTGGAACAGAACCTCGGCAACTACGAGAAGCAGTTCGGGCCGATCCTGCTGCCGGGCGGTGAGCGCGACAAGGGCGAGCCGATCGGCTTCACGAGCCACGTCCACCCGGGCTCCTGATCCGTCACTCGGCGCCGGCGGCAGGCGCGCACGCGAAACCGCCTGCCGAGCGCACGACAGCGGCCCGCTAAGGCTCGCGCGCGAACATCTCCACCAGCTCCGCGTCGGCACGCGGCGCGGCCTCGAGCAGCGCGGCGAGTGCCGCCGGCGGGCGAACCGGGCGCGCCTCGCGATTCACGACGCAGTGCTCCGTGTACCCCAGCGCACACACCGTGCCGTCCTCGCCCACGATCCGATAGCCGAACCGCAGCGTGGCGCGCGTCACGTCCAGCACGCCGGTGTGGATGGTGACCTGCTCGTCGTAGCGCGCGCCGTGGAAGTAGCGGCAGCGCGCATCCAGCACCGGCAGCAGCACACCGTCCTCCACCTCGACGTCGCGATAGCTTCGCCCCAGCGAGCGCATCATCTCGGCGCGGCCGATCTCGAACCAGCGCAGGTAGTTCCCGTAATAGACCCAGCCCATCTGGTCGGTGTCGCCGTATCGCACGCGCAGTTCGAAGCGGTGCATCACCATTCCTCCTGCTCCTCCGGGGGCGCGGTGACCGGATCCTCGTCGTCGTCGAGCGTGCCGGGCATGCGCGGCGCGGTCTTCCAACGCCGGTGCAGCCAGAACCACGACTCGGGCCGCTCGCGGATGACCGCCTCGAGCATGCCGGTGTGGCGCTGGGTCAGCGCCAGGACCTCGTTCGCGTCGTCCGCCCGCCCGGTCGGCACGATCGGCGGGAAGAAGCGCGCTTCGTAACGGCCGTCGGGACCGCGCAGGCAGGTGCCGAACACGAGCGGCGCGCCGCTCGCGAGCGAGAGCCACGCCGGTCCTGCGGGCGTGCTCGCCATGTGGCCGAAGAACGACACGAACACGCCATCGCGGCGCGCGTCCTGGTCGGCCAGCATGGCCACCGCGCCGCCCGCGCGCAGCCGGCGCAACGCACCGCGCACGCCGGCGCCGATCGGCAGCTGGTCCACGCCGGAAGACTGGCGCAGCCGCGCGATCCACGCGTTCGCACCGGGGTTCGACAGCGGCTTCACCACGACCGCCAGCGGCATCAGCTGCGACATCACCGAGGCCAGAAGCTCGAAGTTCCCGAGGTGCCCGGTCACGAACAGCACGCCGCGTCCGCGTGCTCGCGCCGCGTGCACGTGCTCCTCGCCCACGAACTTGCTGAACACGCGGTCGCGAGGCGCGCGCGCGAGCGACGCCAGCCGCGCGTAGTCCGCCGCCACGCGGCCCAGCTCGCGGTAATGCTCGGCCAGCACGCGTGCGCGCCAGCGGTCGTCGCGACCGGGGAAGGCGCGCTCGATGTTGGAACGCGCCACGTCCTTGCGCACGCCGAGGGCACCCATCGCCGAGCCGAGCAATCCCCCGGTGGCGAGTGCCAGTCCACGCGGCAGGACCGCGAGCAGGCCCGCGGTCGCCTGCAGCAGCAGCGTCTCGGCGACGTGCGACGCCTTCATGCGTCGCGCCTCGACCAGCGGCCCCCGGGATGCGCCACCGCGATGCCGCTCCACTGGAGCCGCAGCAGCCGCGCGAGCGTGTCGGCCACGGGCATCCCCGAAGCCTCGGCCAGCGCGGTCACGTCGCGCGGCAGCGAGCCCAACGCAGCCTCGAGCCGCGACTCGGGCGTGTCGCTTGCTTGCGCCGCAGCAGGCAGTGACGCCAGGACGTCGGCCGCGTCCGCACACGGGCGTGCACCCTGGCGCAGCAGCGACAATGTGCCCTGCGCTCCCGGGCGGTCCACGTCGCCCGGAACGGCGAGCACCGCACGGCCGAGCGCGCGCGCGATGGCCGCGGTGGCGAGTGCACCGCTCGCCTCACCCGCCTCCACGACGACCGTTGCTCCCGCGAGCGCGGCGATGATGCGGTTGCGTCGCACGAACGCTCCGCGGCCGAACGGGCCGCCCTCGGCCACCTCGCTCATCAGTGCACCCGAGCGCACGATGCGCGCGGCGAGCGCGGTGTGCGCGACGGGCGTGACGCGATCGAGTGCCGACGGGATCACGGCCAGCGTGCGCCCACCCGAGGCGAGTGCGGCTTCATGCGCGGCTGCGTCCACGCCACGTGCGAGCCCGCTCACCACCACGATCCCGCGCGCGGCCAGGTCGGCGGCCAGCCGCGAAGCGAGCCGCAGCCCATAGGGCGTCGCGGTGCGCGTCCCGACGATGGCCACGGCACGTGCCGGCGCCGGGATCGCGTCGCCGCGCACGTAGAGCCGGAGCGGCGGGTCCTTGAGATCTCGGAGGGCCTCGGGGTAGCCGTGCTCCCCGGGTGCCAATGCTCGCGCGATCGCGGTCTCGGCTCGCGGTCGCTCCCGCACGAATGGGATCAGCGCGACGATGGGCCTTCTCCCGTGGTCGGCGGCGCGGCGGTCTCCTGGGGGGCGCCCGGCAGGTCCCATGCGACTCCCTCCTCGAACTCGCGGACGAGACTCGCGTCGTCACGCAGCGCGCCGGGGTCACTCTTCTGCATCAAGGGCTCGTGACGCATCAGCCGGTCGAGCCGTGTGCCCACGGCCGCATCCGCACGGCGGATCCCGGCCAGGGCCTCGAGCCGTGCCGGGGCCTCGAGGCGATGCAGCTCCCACGCCAGCCGCGCGGAACCGCCCGCGCGCGCCAGTGCGACCAATGCCGCACGCGCATCGGAGGCGACGGTGGCCACCGAGTCGCGCGACAATCGCAGCAGGCCCGGCACCGCCGCGAGGTGCCCCATGCGGCCCAGCACTCGCGCCGCGCTCGCGCGGGTGTACCACAGGCCCTGGCCCAAGAGCGGTGTCAGCGCCGCGGTCACCGACTCGCCGCGTCGCAGGAGCGCGGCCTCGGCCAGCTCGCGCAGGTACGACGAATCGGCCGCCAGGCACTCGACCAGCAGCGAGATCGCCTCGGCGTCCGTGCGATGCTCGAGCGAGCGCACGTAGTCGCGGCTGCCCGCCAGGCGCCGGGAATCCAGCGGGTCGGGAACACCGCGTCCATTCGGGGTCTCATCCGCCATCGGCGGCCTCCTCGCGCGTCGCGGCCTCATCGGCGAGGATCAACGTCCACAGGTCGTCGAGCAGATCGCGCAGCCCCTCGCCCGTGTGCGCACTGATCAGCCGCGCGCCCGGCAGTCCGCGGCGCTCGGCGAAGCCGGCGTGCTCCTCGGGGGGCATCAGGTCCGCCTTGCTCAGCACGACGCGGTTCGGCTTCTCGGCGAGCGCTTCGCTGTATCCCGCGATCTCGCGCCGCAACAGCGCCAGCGTGCCGGCGGGATCCTCGCTCGCGGCGTCAATCAAGAACACCAGTACGCGTGTGCGCTCGACGTGGCGCAGGAACTGGAGCCCCAGGCCCTTGCCCTCGTGTGCGCCCTCGATCAGCCCCGGCAGGTCGGCGATCACGTACGTGCGCTCCGCATCCAGCGCAGCGATCCCCAGGTTCGGCTCGAGCGTGGTGAACGGGTAGTCCGCCACCTTGGGGCGCGCGCGCGTGACGCGCGACAGCAGCGTGGACTTGCCGGCGTTGGGCAGGCCCACCAGGCCGATGTCGGCGATCAGCTTGAGCTCGAGCTCGACCGTGCGCTCCTCGCCGGACTCGCCCGGATCCGCGCGGCGCGGAGCCTGGTGGGTGGGCGAGACGAAGCGCGCGTTGCCGCGACCGCCGCGACCGCCCTTGGCGATGCGCACGCGCTCGCCGGGCGCGATCAGGTCGGCGATGATCTCCGAGGTCTCGACATCCCGCACCACGGTACCGGGCGGCACGTGCACCACCAGGTCGTCGCCCGTCTTGCCGGTGCGGTTGTTGCCCGAGCCGGGCCGCCCGTTGACCGCCAGGTACTGCGGCCGCTCGCGGCAGTCGAGCAGCGTGCGCACGTGCGGGTCCACCTCCAGCCACACGTCGCCACCGCGGCCGCCGTCGCCGCCGTCGGGCCCGCCCTTGGGCACGAACTTCTCGCGCCGGAAGCTGATGCACCCCGCGCCTCCCCTGCCCGAGCGGCAGTGGATCCGCGTGAGATCGATCAGCATCGGCCTGCTCCTTCCGAGGGGCGTGTCCGGGTCATCGTTCGTCGCTGGCCACGCCGACGGCCATCGCGCGGCGCAATCCCCCCGCGCGGGCCAGCTCGCGAAGCGAGGGGTCCAGGTCGCACCTTACATCGAACGTGAACCCTCGCGTCAGGTGGCGGACCGCCACTCGACCCCCGGGACCAAGCAGCGCCGGGGGCGGCGGGATCTCCAGCTCGTCGCCCACGCGCACCTCGCGCCGGTCCGCGGACTCGAGCCACACGAGCGGGAGCACGCCGTGCAGCGCCAGCAGCCGGTCGTGGCCGTCGGAGAACGAGGACGCGATCACCGCGCGCACGCCGAGCGCCGCCGTGGCCCGCGCGACCGATTCCGCATGCCGGCCGCCGCCGTAGCGCTCGCCGGCGATCACCAGCGAACTGCGCACGGC
>Ga0075429_100005804_pt1 | contig 10649 bp, 9 predicted proteins | sample RhiMetdeltSRZDD3_FD_75295 | JGI IMG/M metagenome (GOLD analysis project Ga0075429, IMG submission 75295) | Populus rhizosphere microbial communities from Tennessee, USA - Rhizosphere MetaG P. deltoides SRZDD3 | ecosystem: Host-associated > Plants > Roots > Rhizosphere > Soil | place: USA...
GCACGCGGCAAGGAGCCCGATGAGCACTGCTCCCAGAACAATCGTCTTCATGTCGCGAGCTCCTCTCTTACGCGGGAACGCGGCGCGATCGCAGCGTCCCCTTCGCTACGAGTTCGAGTGGCAAAAAGTGGCGGGCAACGTATCGATCGGGCCCCTCAGGGGTCAAGGTGCAGGGATCGCTGCACGTTCGATCTATGTGGCGCCTTACCATGCCCCGGCGGCGATGATGCGGATCACGGGTGCGCTGACAGCCGCTGGCGCACTGCATCGAGGGCGCTGCAGGTGCGGCGCAAACGATGTCGCATACATAGTCCCGAAGCGGCGCGAGCGAGGGAACCGAGGGTTCCGTCCCCGCCCGGGGATGTTCCTGGGGCGCCGCGCCGCCCACACCACCGACGGTGCGCTTCGATCGCGGCGCGGATGCGCGCATCGCGCGCGCCGCGGCGCATGTGAACCGACACCACGTCGACGTCCTCTCCTGGTCTAACCGGGGCGATGTCGCGCGTGGTGCCGCGCGCGCCGACGACGAAGATCGTCGTCGGGCCTACACCGCGCGACCGCCGCAAACGAATTGCAGCGCGGTCGCGATCGCGCCGTGCATCCAGGCTAGGATGGCCGCGTGCCGGCCGACGGCGGCGTCTCCTTCGGGAACTACACCCTGTACCGACGCCTGGCACGGGGTGGGATGGCCGAGGTCTTCCTCGCTCGCCAGGGCGGGCTCGAGGGCTTCGAGCGCCGGGTCGCGGTCAAGCGCATCCTCCAGCACCTGTCCGGCGCCGAGGACTTCGTCCGGATGTTCCTCGTCGAGGCGCGGCTCGCCGCGCGCCTCACGCATCCCAACATCGTCCACATCTACGAGCTCGGCCAGGTCGACGACGACTGGTTCATCGCGATGGAGTTCGTCGACGGCGTGCACGCCGGACAGCTGGTCAAGCACGCCGCCACCGAGCCGGTGCCGCCGGCGCTGGTCGCGCGGATCGGCGCCGACGCCGCGGCCGCGCTCCACTACGCGCACCACTTCCTCGACCCCGACGGCGCGCCGCTCGGCCTGGTCCACCGCGACATCTCGCCGCCGAACTTGATGATCTCGTACGACGGCGTCGTCAAGCTGGTCGACTTCGGCATCGCCAAGGCGCTCGGCAGCGGCGACCAGACCCGGCCGGGCGTGGTCAAGGGCAAGTACACGTACATGTCGCCGGAGCAGACGATCGGCAAGCTGCTCGACGGCAAGAGCGACGTCTTCTCGCTCGGGCTCGTCCTGTGGGAGCTGCTCGCCGGCCGCCACGTCGTCGAGCGCGGCGACCCGGGCGAGGCGATGCGCGCCATCCGCGACGGCCGCATCCCGCCGATCGAGAAGGTCGTGCCCGACGTGCCGCGCCCGCTGGCGGCGGCGCTGGCGCGCGCCCTGGTCGTGCGCCGCGAGGACCGCTGCAGCGCCGCCGAGCTCGGCCAAGAGCTCGAGGGCTTCATCAAGGCGTCGCCGCAGCTGGCCACGCCGATGCAGCTCGGCGAGTGGATCCGGGCCCGCTTCCCGCGCGCCGCGACCGGGCCGCAGCCGATCCTCGACGACATCCCCGACGGCGAGCCGCTGCAGCCGGTGACCGGCAACCAGCAGGGCGCGCCCGACATGGGCTCGGTGTCGATCGAGGTCGCCATGCCGGCGCGGGCGGCGTCGCAGCCGTCGGTCGAGGTCGCGTCGGCGCTCGAGGCGTCGGCGGCGGAGCCGCTCGCCAGCGACGACCGCCATCTGGTCAACGAGTCGGCGCTGACCGCGCTCGACTTCGAGGCGGAGACCGCGCTCATCGATCTCACCGCGACCGCCGTGCGCGTCGGCCGGCGCCGGCCGCAGCTGTGGCCGTGGGCGCTGGCCGCCGGCGTGGCGGTGGCGGCGACCGCGGGGGCGCTGGCGGTGGCGGAGCGCGCGTCCGAGCGCCGGACGCTCATCGCGGCGCGGGCGGCGGCCGCGCGCGTCGTCGCCGGCGAGCCGGCGACGGTGCGCCCGACGACGGCGACCCTCGAGGTGGTCACGACGCCGCCCGGGGCGCTGGTCGTCATCGGCGAGCAGCGGCGGCGCTCGCCGGCCACCTTCGCCGGCCTGACGCCGGGGCCGATCGCCCTCGCCGTCCACCTGCCCAACCGCGATCCGCTGCGGCGCCAGCTCGCCCTCGAGGCGGGCGAGCGCCGGACCCTCGACATCCAGCTGTCGGACGCGCCGGCGCCGCTGGCGGTGGCCGCGGCGTCGCCGGGCAAGGGCGCCGCCCCGGTCCGCCCCGCCGCCGCCGCGCAGGCGGTCGGCTACCTGACCGCCAGCACCCGACCGCCGAGCGTCGTCTACCTCGAGGGCCGCCGCCTCGGCGAGACGCCGCTCGACACCGTCGGCGTCGCGCCCGGCGTGCACACGGTGGCGTTCAAGCACCCGCGGCGGCGGACCGTCTTCCGCAAGGTGGTCATCAAGTCGGGCGAGACGACCCGGCTCGACGTCGCGCTCACGGCCAAGCCGCGATAGCCACGGGGTGTCCCTAGTCGTCGAGGCCGCTCGCCCACGAGTAGGCCGGCTTGGTGTTGAAGTGGTGGGTCGAGTGGATGACCCGCACCGTCCCCGACTTCGAGCGCATCACGATCGACTCGGTCTTGGCGCCGCCGCCGAAGAACTGGACGCCGTCGAGCAGGTAGCCCTGGGTCACGCCGGTGGCGGCGAACATGACGTTGCCCTGCGCCAGCTCGTCGGTGGCGTAGATGTAGTCCTCCGGCTTGGCGCCCATGCGGCGGGCGCGCTCGCGCTCCTCGTCGTTGCGGAAGCGCAGACGCCCCTGCAGCTCGCCGCCGACGCAGCGCATCGCCGCCGCCGCCAGCACGCCCTCGGGGGCGCCGCCGATGCCGAACAGGACGTCGATGCCGCTCTCCTCCTTGCAGGTCATCACCGCCGCCGAGACGTCGCCGTCGGAGATGAGCCGGATGCGGGCGCCGGTGGAGCGGACCTCGTCGATCAGCGCCTGGTGGCGGGGCCGGTCGAGGATGATGGTGGTGACGTCCTGGACCTTCTTGCCCTTGGCCTTGGCGATCCGGTCGAGGTTCCAGGTCGCGCTCTCGCGCATGTCGATGACGCCGCGGCAGTCGGGACCGACGGCGATCTTCTCCATGTAGGTGTCGGGCGCGTTCAGGAACTTGCCGTCGTCAGCGATCGCGATCACGGCGATGGCGTCGGGCTGGCCGGTCGCGCACAGGTTGGTGCCCTCGAGCGGATCGACGGCGATGTCGACCTTGGGCGAGTCGTCGTTGCCCTCGGTCCAGCCCTTGCCGACCCGCTCGCCGATGAACAGCATCGGCGCCTCGTCGCGCTCGCCCTCGCCGATGACGACGGTGCCGCGGATGTCGATGTGGTCGAACGCGCGCCGCATCGCCTCGACGGCGACGTGGTCGGCGAGGTTGCGGTCGCCGCGACCCATGAGGCGCGCCGACGCCAGGGCGGCGGCCTCGGTGATGCGAACGACTTCGAGTGCGAGGTTGCGATCGTCCATGGGGCCTCCGAGCCAGTCAACCACGCCGGCCGGCGACGATCAACGCGCGGGAGGCGCGGGGACGATCGCGCTGCGCAGCGCGTCGGGCAGGGCCCGGGGCCGGCCGTTGCGGTCGATGACGGCGTGGCGGGTGAAGCCCTCGGCGAGGAGCTCGCCGTCGCGGCAGACCAGGTACTCGAAGCGGAGGCTGGCGCCGCGGACCTCGGTGATCTCGACCTGGACGTCGAGGAGATCCTCGTAGAAGGCCGGCTTCCGGTACCGGCAGTGGGCCTCGACGACCGGGAGGGCGACGCCCCAGTCGTCGATGTCCTTGTGGGTGCGGCCGAGGCCGCGCCAGTAGGCGGCGCGCGACGCCTCGAAGAAGCGCAGGTAGTTGGCGTAGTAGACGACGCCCATCTGGTCGGTGTCGCCGAAGATGATGCGGACCTGGTGGATCACTTTTCCCCCGCGATCCGGATGAGGCGGGCCGGCTCGACCATGACCGGCAGCGCCGCGATCTTGTCGACGGCGGCCTGGACGTCGCCCTCGCGGGCCTCGTGGGTCAGCACGAAGACGCGCACCGAGCGGTCCTTGTCGCGCGGGCCGTCCTGGACGACCTGGGCGATCGAGACGTCGTGGGCGCCGAGGATGGTCGTGATCTGGCCGAGCACGCCGGGGCGATCGACGACGCCGAAGCGCAGGTAGTAGTGCGAGCGGACCTCGGCGAGCGGCAGGAGCGGCCGGTCGGCCAGGGTCCGGTAGTGCCGGGTCGGACGGGCACCGGCGCGAGCGGCCAGGATGTTGCGGCTGATCTCGATCATGTCCGACACCGCCGCCATCGCGGTCGGCATCATGCCGGCGCCGGCGCCGTAGTACATCGAGCCGCCCAGGGCGTAGCTGTTGACGTAGAGGGCGTTCTTGGCGCCCGGGACGTCGGCGAGGAGCCAGTGCGCCGGCAGCAGCGCCGGGTGGACGCGGGCCTCGACGGCGTGGCCGTGATCGCGCCCGATCACCAGCGGCTTGATGACGTAGCCGAACTTCTCGGCGTACTCGAAGTCGATCGGATCGAGCCCGTCGATGCCCTGGCGCGGGATGGCGTGGACGTCGACGTTGGTGCCGAAGCAGAGCCGGAGCAGGATGGCGAGCTTGTGGGCCGCGTCCATGCCACCGACGTCGAGGGTCGGATCCGCCTCGGCGTAGCCGAGCTGCTGGGCGTCCTTGAGGACGTCGTCGAAGGCGCCGCCCTCGGACGACATCGTCGACAGGATGTAGTTCGAGGTGCCGTTGACGATGCCGAGGAAGCTGTCGACCCGGTCGGAGGCGAGGCCCTCGCGCAGGACCCGGATGATCGGGACGCCGCCGCAGACCGCCGCCTCGTAGTAGACGTCGACGCCGTGGGCCTCGGCGGCGGCGAAGATCTCGCGGCCGTGCTCGGCGAGGACCGCCTTGTTGGCGGTGACGACGTGTTTGCCGTTGGCGATGGCGTCGAGGATGACCGCGCGGGCCTCCTTCACGCCGCCGATGAGCTCGCAGACGATGTCGACGTCGGCGCGGCGCGAGGCGGCGTCGAGGTCGGTGGTCAGGAGCGCCGGGTCGACCTCGACCAGGCGCTTCTTCTTGCCGGGGGCGCGCACCGCGATGGCGCGCACCACCAGCCGCGCGCCGAGGCGCGCCTCGAGGGCGGCGGCGTTCTCCTCGAGCAGCTTGACCACGCCGGCACCGACGTTGCCGAGCCCGAGCAACGCGATCCCGATTTCCTTGGCTTCGGACACGGGAGGACGCTATCCGCGCCGGCGCCGGCGATCAACTACTCGGCTGCGGCGCGAACGAATAGTGTTCGCTGACGATCACCCAGCGCTCGCCCTCGACCCGCAGCACCAGCGACAGGAAGCCGGTCTCGGTCACGGTGGTGACCCCGTCGGAGACGTCGCGAGTGATGGCGCTGGTCACCGCCACCGCCTTGGGCCCGAGCGGGACGACCTGGATGTCCTTGAGGCGGACGTGGATCTCCTGGGCGTGGGTCAGGTCGCCGTGGAGCTGGTTCTCGACCTCGCGCCAGCCCTTGACCGCCCGCCCCTGGTGGATGCGGACGACGTCGTCGGCGTGGGTGTACAGCGGGGACATCGCCTCGAGGCTGCGCACCTCGTAGGCCTGGCGCCACTGCTCGACGCCGCGCAGGATGTCTCCGGCGACGTCGCCGGTGGCGGCGGCGCCCTGGGCGCCCTTGCCCTGGCCGCCGCAGGCGGCGGCAGCGAGGGCGACCGCCAGGGCCACGGCGCGCAGGTGGGCCGATCCTGTCGTCTGCATGGCGGCTTCTTAACACGGGCGGGGACCCCGGCGCTGGCACGTGATCGCGCCCGTGGCTTCAGGTAAGGTCCGCGCCATGACCGAGATCGTCTGGATCCACGCACGTGAAGTCCTCGACTCGCGCGGCAATCCGACCGTGGAGGCGGAGGTCGGCCTCGACGGCGGCGGATTCGGCCGTGCCATCGTCCCGTCGGGCGCGTCGACGGGCGCCCACGAGGCGCTCGAGCTCCGCGACGGGGACGGCGCCCGCTTCCTCGGCCGCGGCGTGACCCGCGCCGTCGCCAACGTCCGCGACATCATCGCGCCGGCGCTGGTCGGCATGGACGCCTCCGACCAGGCGGCGATCGACGCCGCGCTGCTCGAGCTCGACGGCACCGCCACCAAGTCGAACCTCGGCGCCAACGCCATCCTGGCGGTGTCGATGGCGACCGCGCGCGCCGCCGCCGACGCCCACGAGCTGCCGCTGTACCGCTACCTCGGCGGCGTTGGCGCCGTGACCCTGCCGGTCCCGCTCATGAACATCATCAACGGCGGCGCCCACGCCGACAACAACCTGGACATCCAGGAGTTCATGATCGCGCCGGCCGGCTTCGACAGCTTCGGCGACGCCCTGCGCGCCGGCGTCGAGACCTTCCACCACCTGAAGAAGATCCTGTCGAGCAAGAACAAGGCGACCAACGTCGGCGACGAGGGCGGCTTCGCGCCGTCGCTCGACTCGGCGGAGGAGGCGATCGCGGTCATCCTCGACGCCATCGGCCGCGCCGGCTACAAGGCCGGCGAGCAGATCTTCCTCGCCCTCGACGTCGCCGCCACCGAGTTCTTCGACAAGACGACCGGCACCTACGAGTACGAGTCGCGGCGGCGCACCGCCGGCGACATGGCCGACCTGTACCAGTCGTGGGTCGAGAAGTACCCGCTGGTGTCGATCGAGGACGGCCTCGCCGAGGACGACTGGGACGGCTGGCGCGCCCTGTCGGATCGGCTCGACGAGAAGGTGCAGCTCGTCGGCGACGACCTGTTCGTGACCCAGACCGCGCGCTTGAAGCGCGGCATCGACGCCGGCATCGCCAACTCGATCCTGGTCAAGGTCAACCAGATCGGCACCCTGAGCGAGACCCTCGACGCCGTCCGCACGGCGCAGCACGCCGGCTACAGCGCGATCATCTCGCACCGCTCCGGCGAGAGCGAGGACGCGTTCATCGCCGACCTCGCGGTGGCGACCAACTCGGGGCAGATCAAGACCGGCTCGGCGTCGCGGTCGGATCGGATCGCGAAGTACAATCAGCTCTTGCGCATCGCCGACCAGCTCGGCGAGGAGGCGCGCTTCGCGGGGCGGCGGGTCTTCCGCCGCTAGGCGGTGCGAGAGGTTACGACGCTTTCGGTCTGCGACGGCGAACGTTCGTTCCTCGTCGATGTTCTGGTCCGACGCCGATTTTTCCGCGGCGCCCATTTTTTCTCGGCCGGGGCTGCGCCCTCCCCTGTTAGCGTGGTCGTCCTGGCGCGCCGTCCCCGAGCGGCGCGGGAACCGCGTTGCCCGGAGGACACCGCTTCATGCATCGTTCGTGCGCTGCTCGCGCTGCCGCCCTGCTCCGTTTCCCGTTCTCCAGCCTCGCCGTCGCGCTCGTCGCTGCCGCGTGCGGCGCGGCCTCTCCGTCGGCGGGCACCTCGCTCGCGGTGCCCGCGCGCGCGCGCCACGCCCCGCCGCTCGCGGCCGAACGGCCCGAGGCGCCCCCCACCGCCGAGCAGGTGCTGGCCGCCTACGTCGACGCCACCGGCGGCCGCGCCGCGCGCGACGGCCTGGTCGCCATGCGCATGCACGGGACGTTCACGATCGAGAAGCTCGGCATCTCGGGCCCGATGGACGTCATCATGGAGGCGCCGGGGCGCGCGCGCACGACCATCGACCTCGGCCGGCTCGGCCGCCAGGAGCAGGGCTGCGACGGCGACGTCGCCTGGCAGAAGTCCGAGTCCGGCGTCCGGATCCTGAGCGGCGCCGAGCGCGACCGCGCCCTGCGCACGTCGACGATCCACAACGAGCTCCTCTGGCGCCAGCTCTACAAGTCGGTCGTCCTCGTCGGCGACGCCCAGATCGACGGCCGCCCGGCCTGGAAGCTCGCCCTCACGTCGCCCGACGGCGAGATCGAGCACCGCTACTTCGACAAGCAGAGCCACCTCGAGGTCGCCTCCGAGCGCACGATCACCACCGAGCGCGGCGCCGTCGCCGCCCTCAACCGCGTCGTCGCCTACGGCCAGTTCGGCCCCGTGCGCATGCCGAAGACGATCCGCCAGACCATGCAGACCGGCCTCGAGATCACGATCGCGGTGCAGGACGTCGAGTGGAACCCGCCCCTGCCGCCGGAGGCGTTCCAGCCGCCGCCCGCGCGGGCGCAGGGCATGCGGCAGTAGGCTCGGCGCTACCGCGTCGTCCACGCCGCCGCGTGGTGCTCGCGGAGCAGCCGCTGGACCTGGCCGCCCAGGTCCGCGGTGCCGTCGACGTGCAGGAGCGCCCGGTTGCCGGTCGCGCCCGGCGGGCGGTCTGCGATCAGGGCCAGATGCACCTGGGGATGGGTCACCGCGAGGAACCCCATCAGGTCGCGCCCTTCCGTGTTGAGGAGCTGCTCGGCCACCAGGGCGAACGAGAAGTGCATCTGCGACTGATCGATGAGCCCGATCGCGTCGAGCGGCGTCGACACCTCGAACGGCGAGCAGCCGGCGCGGCGGAGCTCGGTCGCCAGACGCTGGCGCCTCCGGTCGATCGGATCGACCACGATGACGCGGAGTATCCGCGCGGCTTCGAGAGCCGCCAGCACTTCGTCCTCGACCAGATCCTCGAACTCCGCGGTGACGTCCCCGAACTCGACGGCGAACGCCCCGCCGGCCACGCCGGAGCGATGGACGACTGCGCGCAAGGTGAACCACCCGGTGTCGGCGGCGTCGAGATGCAGATCGACCGTGACGCCGACGCCCGGCAAGGGCGCGGCCGCACCGTTGCCGACGGGCCGCAGCAGGGCGCCGCCCGTCGACAGGTCCACGATCTCGCAGCGCATGACGCTCACCGGACCATGAACGACCGCATTCCCGCTGACGTCGATCCGCTGACTGTGACGTCGTTCGTCGAACGACGGTCTTGCTCTGTCCCTGTCCATCACAGACCCTCCCTCGATCGACGTGGTCCGCCGACCGTTCCTCGCCCCGACTTACAGTCTACGCGATGGCAGGATTTCAGCAACAGGGGTTTCCGAGACTCAACCATTGCCGGCGGGAGGCGTCCGACTTCAGCCTCCGTTCCCGGGTACGGGTGCCGGCGCCGTCCTCGACTCCGGCAAGAGCCTGTTCCTCGCTTCGGGCACTCGGACGGTCTGGTCGGCTTCGATCATGGCGTTGCGCATCTGCTCGGTGAGGCTGGCGAGATTCCCGGGCGAGTGGGGAATGAGGATGGCGTTCGTGCGCGACGACGCGCCGATCTCCTTGAGCATGTCGAAATACTGAGTCATGAGGACGAGATTCATCACGTCCTTGGCCGTGGTGCCCGGCACGGACTTCCGGAACTCGTCCACCGAATCGCGCAGACCGGCGACGATGGCCTGTCGCTGGTCGGCGATGCCGCGGCCCTGCAGGGCCTTGCTCTGGGCATCGCCCTCGGCCGCCTTGACCTTCAGAATCCGATCGGCTTCCCCCTTCTCGGTCGCCGCCACGCGCATCCGCTGCGCCGCGTTGATCTCGTTCATCGATTCCTTGACCCGCGCATCTGGCTCGATGTCGGTGACGAGCGCTTTGAGGATCCCGTACCCGAAGCCGTCCATCACCTGGGCGAGCTCGCTCTTCACGATGTCGGCGATCTCGTCCTTCTTCTCGAAGACGTCGTCGAGCTTGATCTTGGGCACCCGGGCGCGAACGACATCGAAGACGAAGGAAGTGATCTGCCGGTTTGCATCATCCAGCTTGTAGAACGCGTCGTAGACCTTCTCCGGCAGGACGTAATACTGGACCGCGACCACCATGTGGACGAACACGTTGTCCTCCGTCTTGGTCTCGATCCTGACGTCGAGCTGCTGCACCCGCAGGTTGATGCGGCCGACCACCTTGTCGATGAAAGGGACCTTCGCGTGGAGGCCGGGCCCGGCCTCCCGCAGGAACTTTCCGAGCCGCTGAATGATGACCGTCGTGCGCTGCTCGACCGTGAAGAACGCGCCGAGTATCGCAATCACGGCGAGCCCGAAGGCACCCGCCACGAAGAGAAGCACAAGAGTTTGAGTCGGCATGTCGCGCCTTCCTTTGCGTGGGGCGCATGCGATCCCAGCGGCCGCCAAGGGCGCCGGCGACGTGCTGCCCCGCAACGCCGTCACTGCACTATTCGGGCCACCGCGCGGATGCGACGGGACCTTCGAGCGGTCGGCTTCCGGTCACCCGTTCGCCGGCCGATCAGGCCGTAGCTCTTGAGCTTGCGGTACAGGGTCGCCGAACCGATCTGGAGCTGCTGCGCCGTGCGCGTCTGGTTGCCACGATTCAGCTCCAGCGCCGCAACGATGTACTCCTTCTCGATCTCGTCGAGCGGCCGCACCGCGCTGCCGTTGCCGATCGATGGCGGGAAGGCCTGGCGGACCTCCTCGGGCAGGTCGTCGAGGTCGACCTGGTTGCCGCGGGCCAGCGCCACCGCGCGCTCCATCGCGTTCTCGAGCTCGCGCACGTTACCTGGCCAGTGGTAGCGAAGCAGCTGATCGGCCGCGGCCGGGGCGAGGCTGGAGATCTTGCGCTGCATCCGCATCGCCGAGTCGGCGAGCAGCACCCGCGCCAGCGGCAAGATGTCGTCTCTGCGGTCGCGGAGCGGGGGAACGTGGAGCTCGA
>Ga0075429_100005805_pt1 | contig 10647 bp, 7 predicted proteins | sample RhiMetdeltSRZDD3_FD_75295 | JGI IMG/M metagenome (GOLD analysis project Ga0075429, IMG submission 75295) | Populus rhizosphere microbial communities from Tennessee, USA - Rhizosphere MetaG P. deltoides SRZDD3 | ecosystem: Host-associated > Plants > Roots > Rhizosphere > Soil | place: USA...
GTGCTCCATCGCGATGAAGTACTCGCCGCCGGCGCGGGCGAACTCGTAGACGCGGGCGATGCTCGGGTGGCGGAGGACGCTGGCGATCTTCGCCTCGTCGACGAGCATCTGGATGAAGTCGTCGTCCTCGGCCAGATGGGCGAGGACCCGCTTGACCGCGACCAGATGCGCGTGGCCGTTGCCGTCGAAGGTCTTGGCCCGGTAGATCTCGGCCATACCGCCGAAGGCGATCCGGTCGAGAAGGTGGTACCGGCCGAGCTGCTGGGCCCTGCGCAACGCCCCGATCGTACCGGCCGGCGCATGGGGTTCCAAGGGGGCGAGAGACCTCCCGAGCCTCGATTCCCTGGGGCGCGCCACGCACATCGTGCGCGGACCCGAGGTTCGCCTATACTGCCGGACATGCGTCGCGCCTGGATCCCCGCCGCCGCGGCCACTGCCGCCGCGTTCATCGTCGTGCTGTGGGCCTGCACCAAGGCCGAGTCGAAGCCAGCCCCGCCGGAAACGACCGCCGCCGCGCCCGCGCCCGCGCCGGTCGCGCCGGTAGCCCGAGCCGAGCCGGGCTCTGCGCCGGCCGTCGAGCCGCCCGCCGCCGCTCCCGCCGGAGGCGGCAACCAGCCGGCCGGTCCCGACACCTCGTTCAAGCTCGAGGTGACGTCGCCGCCCCCGGGGGCCGCCGCCAAGGAGCTGGTGGCCCGGGTCAAGGTCGTGCCGGGAGCCGGGTACCACATGAACAAGGAGTACCCGACCAAGCTCGAGGTCCAGCCGCCCGAGGGCGTCACGGTGGCCAAGCCAGTGCAGCGGATCGAGGACGCCGCCGCTTTCGACAACAACCAGCTCGCCTTCGATGTCAAACTGACCGCCGCCAAGCCGGGGACCTACAAGGTCCCGGGCACCTTCAAGTTCGCGGTGTGCACCGACTCCACCTGCGATCCCAAGAAGCAGACCATCGCCATCGAGCTGACCGCCAAGTGAGCGTCGACATCGCAGCCCCCGGCGACACGGCTCGTCCCGAGCGTGTCGATCGCCCCGCCTCCCGCGAGCCCGGCACGTCGCCGGACGCAGCCGCGGCCGCCGCCGTCGCCGCCCAGGCGGTGGCGCCAGCGCCGCCGGTGCGCCAGGTCCTGTCCTCGCTCGGCGACACCATCCGCGACGAGTTCACCCGCAACAAGCGGGTGATGTCGTTCGCCGAGTACCTCGACCTCGTGCTCGCCACGCCCGATCGCCAGCTGCGCTCGGCGCCGCAGTACACGGTCGACTGCATGCAGCACTACGGGATCGAGGAGGTCGACTACCCGTGGGGCAAGGTCCGCCGCTTCCGGCTGTTCGACGCGCCGTGGGCCAACGGCCGCGATCGCCTGATCGGCCAGGAGGTGGTGCAGAACCACCTCTACCGCATCTTCATGAACTTCGTGCAGGACGGCACCGCCAACAAGCTGATCCTGCTGCACGGGCCCAACGGCTCGGCGAAGTCGACCCTGATCCGCTGCCTCGGCCGCGGCCTCGAGGACTACTCGACGCTCGAGGAGGGTGCGCTCTACCGCTTCAACTGGATCTTCCCGGCTCAGCGCACCACCCGCAGCGGCATCGGCTTCGGCGGCTCCGGCGAGCGCGCCGACGCCGGCGACACCTTCGCGTACCTGCCCGACGAGCTGGTCGACGCCCGCCTCGGCGACGAGCTGCGCGACCATCCGCTCCTGCTCCTGCCGCGCGATCAGCGCCAGGCGTTCCTCGACCGGGCGGTGGCGGCGTCGCCGCGGGCCCGCGACTTCATCGCCTCCGACTACATTCGCCACGGCGCGCTCTCGCACAAGAACCAGGTCGTCTACGAGGCGCTGCTCGCCAGCTACCACGGCGACTTCCTGAAGGTGCTGCGCCACGTCCAGGTCGAGCGCTTCTACATCCAGCACCGCTACCGCACCGGCTACGTCACCGTCGAGCCCCAGCTGTCGGTCGACGCCACCGAGCGCCAGATCACCGCCGATCGCTCGCTGGCGGCGCTGCCGCCGTCCCTGCAGTCGGTCGCGCTCCACGAGTTCGGCGGCGAGATCGTCGGCGCCAACCGCGGCCTGATCGAGTACGACGACCTCTTGAAGCGGCCGATCGAGGCCTACAAGTATCTGCTCACCACCGTCGAGCGCGGCTCGGTCTCGCTGCCGAGCGCGAACCTGTTCCTCGACCTGGTCATGGTCGGCAGCTCCAACGAGATCCACCTGTCGGCGTTCAAGGAGATCCCCGACTTCCAGAGCTTCAAGGGGCGCATCGATCTCGTCCGGGTGCCGTACATCCTCGACGTCGAGCACGAGAAGCAGCTCTACCAGGAGAAGCTGCGCGAGGCGGCCGGCCCTCGCCACGTCGCCCCGCATTGCGCCTACGTCGCCGCGCTGTGGGCGGTCTTGACCCGCATGCGCAAGCCGCAGGTCGATCGCTACCCGGCGCCGATCAGCGAGCTGGTCGCCAAGATGACGCCGCTCGAGAAGGCCGAGCTCTACGCCTTCGGCACAGCGCCGTCGCACCTGAGCCCGGCCCAGCAGAAGGAGCTGGTCGCGCGCATCAAGGAGCTGGTCACCGAGAGCGACACCTACCCGAACTACGAGGGGCGCATCGGCGCGTCGCCGCGCGAGATGCAGGGCGTCCTGCTCAACGTCGCCAACTCGACCCGCTACGGCTACGTGTCGCCGCTGGTCCTGCTCGAGGAGATCGCCGATCTCTGCAAGCAGACGTCGCTGTACGAGTTCCTGAAGCAGGACGTCCAGCCCGGCGGCTACCACGACCACCGCCGCTTCATCGATCAGGTCCGCGAGCGGATGTATGACCGGATCGACGACGAGGTCCGGACCGCGCTCGGCATGGTCGAGGAGTCCGAGTACGCCCGCGTCTTCGAGCGCTACATCACCCACGTCACCCACTGGGTCAAGAAGGAGAAGGTCCGCAACCCGATGTCGGGGCGGACCGAGGATGCGGACGAGGGCTTCATGCGCGAGGTCGAGAAGACCCTCGAGATCCCGGGCAAGAGCGAGGAGTTCCGCGGCGGCCTGATCGCGAAGATCGGCGCCTGGTCCCTCGACCACCGCGGCGAGAAGCCGGTGCTGTCGCAGATCTTCGGCGACCTCATGAAGAAGCTGCGCGACGCCTACTTCGAGCGCCACCGGAAGGCGATCGCCAAGGGCGTCACGTCGCTGGTCGCCGTCCTGACCGGCAACGAGGCGTCGCTCAACGCGGAGCAGCTGGCGCAAGCGCGACGTGCCGAGGACGTCCTGATCAACCGGTTCGGCTACATCCACGAGAGCGCGCGCGACCTCGTCGGACTGATGGCGAAGCACCGCTATCGGTAGCGCTGTACGGCGGGGTGGGGCAGTCGTTCTCGGTCATCCGGATTTGGTCGTCGATCCCCGGAGGAAACTTGCTGCGGCCCGGGGGATCCGTATCCTGGGTGCCGTGTCGAGGCTCGCCGGCCGGTTGGCCAGGCTCAGGACAGGCGTACTGGCGGCTGTCGTCGCGGTCGTGCTGGTTCCCGGGGCCGCTGCCCACGCGGAGACCAAGGTGGTCCGCGGGCCCTATCTACAGAACGTCTCGCCGACCGCGGTGACCGTGATGTGGGAGACCAGCGCGCCGGCGCCGGCGCGGCTGCGCATCGTCGGCCCGGGCGCCGAGCGCGTCGTCGAGATCGCCGCCAGCGAGCGCCAGGAGATCGACGTCGACGGCCTCGAGCCGGCGACCCGCTACCAGTACGCCGTCGAGATCGGCGCCACCCACGCCGGCGGCGAGCTCACCACCGCGCCACCGGCCGGCGCCGACGTGCCGGTCACCTTCGCCGTCTTCGGCGACAGCCGGTCCAACCTCGATGCCCACCGCCGCGTCGTCGAGCGCCTGCGCGGCGAGGTCCCCGACTTCATCATCGGCACCGGCGACATGGTCGACGACGGCGGCCGCGACCACGAGTGGGACCAGTTCTTCGACGTCGAGCGCGACCTCTTGCGCGACAACGTCTTCTACCCGGCGGTCGGCAACCACGACCGCCAGGGCCGCGGCCGCACCGCCGACAACTACCGCGCCCTCTTCGCGGTGCCCGAGAACTCGCCCGACCCGGAGCGCTACTACGCCTTCACCTACGGCCAGAACCGCTTCCTCATCCTCGACTCCAACTCCAACAGCTTCGCGCTCACCGACCAGACGTCCTGGATCGAGCGCGAGCTGCAGGCCGCGCGCCTGGATCCGAGCATCCGCCACGTCTTCGTGACGATGCACCACCCGCCGTTCTCGGTGTCGCTGCACGGCGGCCAGCGCGATCTGCGCGAGCGGTGGACCCCGCTGTTCGAGAAGTACCAGGTCACCGCCGTCTTCTCCGGCCACGACCACGTCTACTCGCGCGCCGAGAAGAACGGCGTCCGCTACTTCATCTCCGGCGGCGGCGGCGCGCCGCTCTACCCGAAGGCGCCGCGCCCGGCCGCCATCGACGTCGACGCGGTGAAGTACTTCGAGCGGACCAACCACTACCTGCGCGTCCACGTCGCCGACGACTTCGTCGAGGTCACCGCCATCCGCGCCGACGGCACGCCGATCGAGACCGTGGCGTGGGGCTCGCCGCCCACCTTCGATGCGCCGCCCCCGGCCATCGCCGCCCGCCCGGCCGCCGTCCGCATCACCGCAGCCGGCGCCGGCGCCGCCGCGGCCGGCGGCTTCGGCTGGCTCGGCCGACTCGGCGCGGGTCTGGTCCTCGCCGCGGTCGTCGTGCTCTGGCGCGCGCTGCGCGGTTAGCCCCGCTCAGCCCGCGACCGGCAGCGTGATCCGGAACCGCGCGCCGCCCAGGTCGCCGCGCGACAGCTCGATCGTCCCGCCAAAGCTGGTGACGATGCTGCGGCAGATGGCGAGGCCGAGCCCGGTGCCGTGGCCGGTCGCCTTGGTCGTGAAGAACGGCTCGAAGATCCGGGGCGCGATCTCGGGCGCCACGCCGGGGCCGTTGTCGTCGATGTCGATCAGGACCCGGTCGCCGGCGGTGCCGGTCGAGACCCGGATCGCGCGGTCGCCGGCGGCCGGAGCCGCCTGCGCCGCGTTGACGAGCAGGTTGAGGACGACCTGGCCGAGCCGGCCGGCGTGGGCGCGCACCGCCGGCACGTCGGCGAGCGCCAGCTCGAGGCGGGCGCGCTGCCGGATCTCGGCGCCGGCGATGCGCGCCGCCGACGGGATCACGGTGCGCAGGTCGACCGCCTCGAGCGTCTCGGCCTGGACCCGGGTCAGCGCCTTGAAGTCGTGGGCGATGGTCGCGACCCGGGCGAGGCCGTCGCGCAGCTCGTCGAGGTGCGCGACCAGCCGCGCCAGGACGTCGAGGTAGCCGCCGTCGGTCGGGCGCACGCCGGCGAGTCGCTGGACGTCGCCGCCGAGCTGGTCCTGGACCAGCAGCAGGTAGCTGAGCGGGTTGTTGATCTCGTGGTTGACGGCGGCGGCGAGCCGGCCGATCGACGCCATCAGCTCGGCCTCGACCAGCCGCTGCTCGACGGCGATCCGGTCGGTGACGTCGCGGGCGATGGCGAGGATCGCGGGCGTGCCGTCGAGCTCGATCGGCACCGAGCTGGTCTCGACCAGGCCAATCGTGCCGTCGGCGTGGACGTGGCGAAACACCTCCGCCGGCTCCGGCGCGCCGCTCTCGAGCATGCGCCGGATCCGGGCCGCCACCCGCGGGCGGTCGTCGGGGTGGGTCAGCTCGACCACGCTGCGGCCGACCACCGCGAGGTCGCCGTGGGAGCCGACGTAGCGGTGCAGCGCCGGGTTGGCGTAGATCAGCGTGCCGCCGCGGTGGACGGCGACCAGATCGGGGATCTGCTCGATCAGCGCGCGGAAGCGGCGCTCCGATCCCGCGAGATCGTCGACGGCGCCGCGCGCCGCGGTGACGTCGCGGACGGCGAGGACCCGCGCGGCGCTGCCGCCGAGCTGGCAGGGGCGGGCGGCGGCCTCGACCACGCAGCGGCCGCCGTCGGTCCGGACGACGACCAGGTCGCGGCGCGCCTCGTCGTCGCGGGCGAGGTCGGCCAGCACCGCCCAGGACTCGGCGGCGACCCGTTCGCGGATCGAGGTTCCGACCAGCTCGCTGGCGGCGCAGCCGACGATCGCGGCGAAGCCGGGGCTCGCGTACGCGATCTCCAGCCCGCGGGTGACCACCAGGCCATCGAACGCCGCCTCGATCAGGCTGGCGTACGGCAGCGTCGGTTCGCCCGTCCCCATGGCCTGCCTCTGACTGTCGAGCGTACCGCAGCCCGGCCGCCCGCACGCCTCTGCCAGGCATTGTCGCTCACGGCCGATTGGTGAGGGCCGGTCATTCCGTAGAGTCCGGCAACGATGGCGACCGGATCGAGAGTTGCGCGCGCCCCGCTCGCGGCGCTGATGGCCCTGGCAGCGGCGTGTGGATCGGTGGATCCGAGCACGCCCTCGGACGGCCCGGCGCCGGTCGACGCCTCGAACGGCGCCGATCGGCCGCTGGCCGCGCCGCGCACGTGCAAGGAGATCCACGAGCGGGACGGCGCGGCGCCGAGCGGCACGTACACGGTGCGGAGCGGGAGCGGCGGCGACGTCCAGGTCTACTGCGACATGGAGACAGCGGGCGGCGGCTGGACGCTGCTCTTCCACGTCTTCGACCTCGGCGGCGCCGGCGGCCTGCGCGAGCAGCAGTTCATCGACCTCTTCCACGACAACCTGTGGACCAACCACAGCTGGTCGTTCGCCCGCGACTCGGCGACCATCGCGCCGGCGGCGGCGTCGGGGCCGGTGCCGCTGATGGCGCAGGGCGGTCTCGACATCGGCCTCTTCGAGGGCTGGACCGACCTGCGCATGGCCTGCCACCGCCAGGACAGGGCGAGCTTCGCCGAGCAGTTCGTCGAGATCGACGGCTACGCCGACGTCAACGCCAACCGCAAGCTCCTCGGCGGCGCCCCCAACGGCACCGCCTACACCGTCGCGGCGGCGTCGAACTCGATGCACCTCACGAAGATCTGGCACGACAACGAGCCGATCACCGGCAACGGCTACCACTACCTGTGCGACGTCACCAACAACGGCACCGGCGCCGCCCAGTTCGGCTTCTGCTACACCGACTTCCTCAACGACCCGAACGCGCCCAACGGCGACTCCGGCGACTCGATCGTGACGATCGCCTTCGGCTCGAAGTACGGCGGCGACGAGAGCGCCGAGTGGTCGAACGGGTTCACCGCCGAGTGCGGCAACATGGGCAGCGGCGCGACCGGCGCGCTCCAGAACGCCGGGACGTTCTGGCTCTGGATCCGCTGAGCTACTTCTTGGGCGTCGGCGCGGCCGGCGACGTCGCGGCCGGCGGCGCGTCCAGCGCGGCCAGCGCCGCCTTCGCCTTCGCCAGCGCCTCCGGCTGCGCCATCGCCGGCGGCAGCTGCTCGTAGATCGCGACCAGCGCGGCGCGCGCCGCGCGCTCGGCGGCGACGTCGCCGCGCGCCTTGTGCACGTCGGCGATCACCGACTGCACCCGCGCCTTGCGCGGCCCGTAGGACAGGGCGAGCGCCTTCTCGGCCCAGGGCAGCGCCTGGTCGGGCTGCTTGGCCTGGAGGTAGATCCACGCCAGGCGGTACGGCGGGTCGTACTCCCGGGGCAGGTCCGCCGCCGACTTCTCGAGGGCCGGCACCAGCTCGAGCGGCCGCCCGAGGTAGGCGTACACCTCGGCGCGCGGCCAGTTGTACGTGCTGGCGGCCACCGGCGACGGCGCCTTGGCGGCGGCGTCGTCGAGGAGCGCGCGCTGCTGCTCGGCGACCGCGCGCGCCGCGTCCTTCTGAGCGAGCGCGTCGAGGGCGCCGCGCAGGTTGGCCATGGCGTCGGAGCGATCGTCGACCGACAGCGGCGCCTGCTCGTCGGCGACCAGGCCCTGGAGGCGGGCCACCGCCCGCTCGCGCACCGTCTTGGCCTTGGCCGCGTCGACCTTGGCCAGGTCGTCGGCGCACGCCAGCGAGAACGACGCGAAGTCGGCGGCGCTGGCGGCGCGACCGGTCTGGTCCATGACCTGGAGCGCGAGGTCGGCGCAGGGCGCGAGCTGGTCGTGCTTGTAGAGGACCTGGATCAGCGACACCAGCACGTCGGGGCGCCGCGGCCAGTCGGCCGGCGCCGCGGCCAGCGCGGCGGTGTACGCCGTGGCGGCCGCCTCGTGGTCCTTGGCCACCGCCGCGCGGTCGCCGGCGCGGACCAGCGCCAGCGGCGACCCAGCGGCGAGCGCCCCCGACTTCGCCCGGGCGTCGAGGTGGCCCTGCTCGCCGGCGGCGAGCAGCTCGCGCCACTGCGCGATCGTCGCCGACCCGACGAAGCGGGCCTGGATCGACTCGTCGTCGGGCGACACCACGAAGAAGGTGGGCCAGGTCGAGACCGGGAACTTCGCGACCACCGCCGCGTTGGCCTCGCGATCGGTGTCGATCCCGACGAACACGAAGCGGTCGGCGAGAGGGGCCAGGCCGGGGTCGGAGAGCACGTAGCTCTGCATCGACAGGCAGGTGTGGCACCAGGGCGCCCACATATCGAGGACGATCGGGACCCCGCGCTCCCGGGCGCAGGCGAGCGCCTTGTCGTAGGCGTCCTCGAACCAGGGCAGGGCGCCCCGGGTCTCGGTGCCGGCGCAGGCGCTGGCCGGGCGGGCCGAGGGCGGCTCGCTCGTCGCGGCGCGGGCGTCGTCCTTGCGGCAGCCCCCGGCGGCCAGGGCCAGGGCGGTCAGGGCCCAGCTCCATCGAAAGGCAGCGGCGGGGACGCCGTGACCGGTGCGACGAGTCATGATACGGGTTCCTAGCACGAACCCGGCGCCGTGCGGCCGCGCGGCGCCACCGCCTTTTGCTAGAGTCCGCCGACCATGTCGTCCCGCGAAGCCGACGCCGCCCCCGAATCGACCCTCGCTCGCATCATCGGCGAGCGCAAGGGGAAGGCCGAGGCGCTGCGCCAGGCCGGCCGCAACCCGTACCGCAACGACCTCCGCCCCGAGCATTCGCTCGCCCAGGTCCGCGCTCGCTACGACGCCACCAAGCCGGAGCAGCCGGCCGACAAGATCACGCCGGTCGACGGCGAGAAGGTCCGCGTCGCCGGCCGGGTCATGGCCAAGCGCGGCTTCGGCAAGACCGTGTTCGTGCCGATCCGCGACGCCTCGGCCGACCTGCAGCTCTACCTCAACGTCGAGCACCTCGACGCCGACGACTTCCAGCACGCGGTGCCGGCCCTCGACGTCGGCGACATCGTCTGGGCCGAGGGCCAGGTCTTCTGGACCAAGCGCGGCGAGATGTCGGTGCTGGCGTCGCGGGTCCAGGTCCTGACCAAGTCGCTGCGGCCGCTCCCCGACAAGTGGCACGGCCTGACCGACGTCGAGCAGCGCTACCGGCAGCGCTACGTCGACCTCGCCATGAGCCCGGAGGTCCGCGAGGTCTTCCGCAAGCGCTCGCTGATCGTGCGCGGCATCCGCTCGTTCCTCGACGCCCGCGGCTTCCTCGAGGTCGAGACCCCGATGATGCACTCGATCATCGGCGGCGCCGCCGCCCGGCCGTTCGTCACCCACCACAACGCCCTCGACATGCAGCTCTACATGCGCATCGCGCCCGAGCTGTACCTGAAGCGGCTGGTGGTCGGCGGCTTCGACCGGGTCTACGAGATCAACCGGAACTTCCGGAACGAGGGGCTGTCGCGCCAGCACAACCCCGAGTTCACGATGCTCGAGTTCTACATGGCGTACGCCACCTACACCGATCTCATGGACCTCACCGAGGAGATGATCGGCGGGCTGGCGCGCGACGTGAACGGCACCACCAAGGTGACCTGGGACGGCGTCGACATCGACCTGGCGTCGCCGTGGCGGCGGCTGACGATCCAGCAGGCGGTGGTCGAGCTCGGCGGCGTGCGCGGCGGCGAGGCCGCCGACCTGTTCGAGGACCCGCTGCGCGGCGCCGAGACCGCGATCAACCGCGGCGTGCCGGCCGGCGACGTCTTCCGGGTCTTGCTCGAGGGCGTCACCCACCACGACGGCGACCCGCCGCTCCTGGTCGAGGCGATGCTGCACCAGTTCAAGGAGCCCAGCCTGCGGCCGGAGGTGGCGCGCGCCCTGGTCGAGCGCTACGAGAACAAGGACGAGGCCCGGCTGCGCGCCGGCCACCTCGGGTACCTGGTCTTCGAGGCCACCGCCGAGTCCAAGCTGGTGCAGCCCACCTTCCTCACCCAGTTCCCGGTCGCGGTGTCGCCGCTGGCGCGCCGGTCCGAGTCGAACCCGATGTTCTGCGACCGCTTCGAGCTGTTCGTCCACGGCCGCGAGATCGCCAACGCCTTCTCGGAGCTCAACGATCCCGAGGACCAGCGCGCGCGCTTCCAGTCCCAGATCCGGGCCCGCCAGGCCGGCGCCGACGAGACGATGGACTACGACGAGGACTACTGCCGCGCGCTCGAGGTCGGCATGCCGCCGACCGCGGGCGAGGGCGTCGGCATCGACCGCCTGGCGATGCTGCTGACCGGCCAGGCGTCGATCCGCGACGTCATCCTCTTCCCCCTCATGCGGCCGGAGTGATGCGCGCCACCATTTCATCTCTGTTCGGGCCAGGCTTCCAGTGGTTCGTGGCGTGGCGCTACCTGATGGCGCGCCCGCGCCGGATCAGCCGCCTCGCCTTCTCGATCGCCATCGTC
>Ga0075429_100005807_pt1 | contig 10647 bp, 7 predicted proteins | sample RhiMetdeltSRZDD3_FD_75295 | JGI IMG/M metagenome (GOLD analysis project Ga0075429, IMG submission 75295) | Populus rhizosphere microbial communities from Tennessee, USA - Rhizosphere MetaG P. deltoides SRZDD3 | ecosystem: Host-associated > Plants > Roots > Rhizosphere > Soil | place: USA...
GTCGGCCCATCCGTCTTGGGCCGGCAGCTCCTCCGCGTCCCCATGGCGGAACTCGACGTTGGACAGCACCTGGGCGGCGGCGTTCTGGCGGGCCCTGACCAGCATGGGCTCGGTCATGTCCACGCCGAGGACGGCGCCGGAGGGGCCGACACGCCGGGCGGCGGCCAGGGCATCGAGCCCGGGGCCCGATCCGACGTCGATGACGCGCTGGCCCAGCCGCAAATCGGCCACGGAGAGCGGGTCGCCGCAGCCGAAAGAGCTTTCGGTCTTGCCGCAGCAGCCCGATGCCTCCTGCGCCCTCGCCCCGTATGACTCGCGTACCTGCTGCTTCTGCTCCTCCGCGTTCATTTGTGTCTCCTAAGTGTTATCAGATCCCCCGAGCGCTGGTCGAGCGCCGCGTTCAGTTTCCTGAGTCCGTGGATGAGGCCCTCCCGCTCCTGCGTGGTGAGCCGCTCGAGCAGATCGCGCTCGGACCTCCGGATCATGCCCTCCAGCCGCTTGAGCAGATCCCTGCCCGAAGGGGTCAGCTCCACGCAGCAGACGCGACGGTCGGCGGCCAGCCGCCGCCTGGCCACGTGGCCCTTCTTCTCCAGCTGGTCGACAACTCTGGTCAGGGAGCTGGCTTTCAGCGACATTCGCCCGGCCAACCGGCCCATGTCCAGACTCCCTTCCTGGCCCAGCTCCTTGAGGACGTAGCACTGGGACACGGTCACGTCGCCGCAGCAGACTTCGTTGCGGTCACGGAACTGATAGCGTTTGATGAGCGCTGTCAGGAGCCGATCCAGCTCTGCTGCCTGATTGTCGATCACTTCTCTCGCCATCCCGGCGCTGCCCTCCAGAAACAGGACGAATTCATTTGTATGTGCGTAATATATGCGGGCCAGGCTCCCGGCGTCAAGAGGGGTCATGAAAACAATCAGCCGCGCCGGGTGGGCTCTGAGTCGTCGTCGCGCAGGAACTGCACGCCCGGGCTGGAGAGGATTTTCTTGAGCTCGTCGCCGCTGACGTCCTCGCGCACCACCAGGGTCATCGGGTCGCCCCGGTAGAGTTTCTCGTTGGCGGCGGTGAGCAGAGCGTTGAGCTTCAGGTAGCTCTTGGCCGTGGGCTGGTCGGCCACCACGGTGAACTGGCCGCCGTGGAAGCTGATCAGCCTGACCTCCTTGAGGGAGGAAGCCTTCTTCACGAAACGCCGCGTCTCGCGCTGCCCGCGGTTGCGGAACCGGCGGTAGATGAAGGCCGCGAGGATGAGCATGAAGAGCAGACCCGGGCCGACATCGCCTTCCCTGTTCAGGAGCATCGCGATGAGCAGGCCGCCGACGATGGCGCCGAAGATCGCGGCCCAGATCACGCCGCGCGTGGTGAAGCCGCCCATCCAGCCGCGCATCCTCTCGGTGATCGGGATGCCACTGGACACTCCCGACTCGATCTCGCGTTTCACGGTCCTGAGCTCCGCGACCGTCTTGCGAAGATCCTGGTAGCGATCGTCGGGCTTCTTCTGCATGCAGCGCTCGATCACGCGCTGCAGCGACCATGGCACGTCGGCGCGCAGGGTCGTGACGGCCTGCGTCTGTTCGAATGCGATGGCGTGCATCGTGTCCAGCGCGCTCGCGCCTTCGAAGGGCAGGCGGCCGGTGACCATCTCGTAGAGCACCACGCCGTACGAGAAGACATCCGAGCGGCGATCGGCTGGCAGGCCGCGGGCCTGCTCCGGGCTCATGTAGGCCACCGTGCCCATGATCATGCCGGCCTGCGTGCGGGCTATCGTCTCGATCTGCGTCCGGTTGATGTCCGAAGCGTCGCCGGCGGGGTCGAGCAGCTTGGCCAGGCCGAAATCGAGAATCTTGGGATGGCCGTCGCGCGTCACCATGACATTGTCCGACTTGATGTCCCGGTGCACGATGCCCGCTTCGTGGGCGCGGGCGAGGGCGTCGGCCACCTGGATCCCCACCTCCACGGCGGAATTCAGGTCCAGCTCCTTGCGGGCCACCAGCTCGCGCACGGTGGAGCCGTCGATGAACTCCATGACGATGAACGCGAGGTCGCCCTCTTCCTCGATCTCGTAGATCTGGGCGATGGCGGGATGGTTCACGGCCGAGGCGGCCCGCGCCTCCTGCACGAACCGCCGGCGCCTGTCCTCGTCGCGCACCAGCTCGGGAGGAAGCACCTTCAGGGCCACGCGCCTGTTCAGCCGCGTGTCGCGCGCCCGGTAGACGATCCCCATGCCGCCCTTGCCGAGCATCTCCTCGATCACGTAGTTCCTGAGCGTCTGGCCGATCACGAGGGGCCCGCGCCCAGAAGGTGCTCTGTGAAGAAACGGGTGATCTTCTCGTAGACGTGGGTCCGCGCCTGCCTGCCGGGGATGCCGTGGTTCTTTCCCGGATAGAGCATGAAGTCGACAGGGCGCCCCGCCTTCACGAGCGCGTCGAGCATCTGAACGGAATTCTGCAGATGCACGTTGTCGTCCGCCGAGCCGTGCACGAGCAGGAGCGGCGCCTCCAGCGCGGCGGCCTTCTCCAGGGGCGCGCTGTCGACGTAGCCCTTGGGGTTGTCGGCCGGACGCCTCATGTACCGCTCTGTATAGATCGTGTCGTAATCCTTCCAGGTCGTGACCGGGGCCACCGCGGCGCCGGCGCGAAACACCTTTGGCGCGTTCACCAGCGAGTAGAGGGTCATGTAGCCGCCGTAGGACCAGCCCCAGAGGCCGATGTGCGACGCATCGACGAAGGGCTGCTTGCGCAGCCACTCGACGCCGGTGAGCTGATCCTCCAGCTCGCGCCGTCCCATGTCGAGGTGCAGCGGCGTCTCCCAGGCATGTCCGCGCCCGCCCATGCCCCGGTTGTCCAGGGACCAGACGATGATGCCCCGCGCGGCCATCATCTGGTGCCACAGACCGCGCGGGCCGACCCACTGGTTGGTCACCACCTGCGCGTGCGGACCGCCATAGACGTAGACGAGCACAGGATACTTTCGCGCGGGGTCGAAGTCGGGCGGCAGCGTGATGGAAGCCGGCAGCGCCGTTCCGTCGGGCGCGGTCACCGTGCGGAACTCCACACGTCCCCTGCGGTAGTCCGCCAGGTCGCCGGCCAGCCCCTCGTCGATCGTGTCGACCACGGTGCCGTCGAGCCGGCGCAGCGTGACGCGCGTGGGCTGGTTGGCGGTGGAATGGCCGTCGAGGAACATGGCACCGGCTCCGCTCGCCCCGCCGATCCACGTCGTGTGCCAGCCCTCCTCGCGCGTGAGGCGCGTCAGGCCAGAGCCATCCCGGTTTGCCCGGTAGAGATGGCGCTCCAGGGCGCTCTTCTCCGTAGCGGTGAAATAGATCGGGCCGCTCGAACGCGCCAGCGCGAGGTCGGTCACGGCCCAGGAGCCGCGGGTGACCCGGCCGGTCTGCCGTCCCTCGTAGTCATAGGTATAGAGATGGTGGAATCCATCACGCTCGGAGCCCCAGATGAAATGGTCGTCGAAGTACCGGGCATCGTCATCGATGTTCAGCCAGTGCGGATCCTTCTCCTCGAGCAGAGTCCGGCAGGCGTCGGCGGTGGGCGGACAGAGCAGCAGCTCGAGGCGCGCCTGCGTCCTGTCCATGCGTACTACGGCCAGCGAGCCCCGCGGGGTCCACGCGACCCGCGGGATGTAGATGTCCTTTTCGACGCCCAGGTCGATCCAGGTTGTCTCCACGGCCGCGGCGGCGGCGCTCTTGTCCGCCCGGACGACTCCCAGCCTGAGGATCGGGTTCGGGTCGCCTGCCTTGGGATATCGCTGGCGCTGCGTCTCGGGATGGGTCGGCAGCCAGTCCACGATGGGATAGGCCGGCACCGCGCGCTCGTCGAACTCCAGGTAGGCCACCTTGCCGCCGTCGCTGGACCACCACCAGGCGCTGGCCAGGTCGAACTCCTCGTCGTAGACCCAGTCGACCTCACCGTGCGTCACCTCCTCGGTGCCGCCGCGCGTGAGCGCGCGCTCGGCGCCCGGCTTTCCATCGACGGGGCTCACGTCGATGACGAAAAGGTCGTGATCGCGCACGAATCCGATCTGCGTGCCGTCGGGCGAGAACTTGGGGTCCTTTTCTTCGGCGTCGGTCGACGTGAGACGCCTCGGGTCGGGCAGGGCGCCGGAGCGCGGGACTCCGATCAGGTAGAGATCGTCCCCGGACAGCACCAGCAGCGAGGTGCCATCGGGCGACCATTGCGGTGACGCGACAGTGAGCTTGCGCACGCCCTCTTCGCTGGTCAGCTGCGTGATCTTGCGCGTGGCCGTGTCGTAGAGGCGCAGAAGGGGAGGGTCGTCCTTGCCCGAACCGGAGCGCTGCGTGAAGACGAAGCGATCGCCGGCCGGCGACCAGACGAAGCCAACGGCCGGCCGGCCCTCCAGCGCCCTGCCATGGATCAGCTCGTTGGTCAGGTCCTTGGCGGCAACCCCGGCGCCCGCACCCGACGGGGCGAACGCCAGGCCGGCCGCCAGCGCGAACAGCGGCAGCCACCTTCGGCACCTGGTCCGCTTCATGGGGTGGCTACCGCGGCGCCCGCCGCCTCCAGTCGCGAGCGGGCCAGGTGACGGCCGTAGATCATCTCGAACAGGGGCGAGGCCATCAACGTGGTGAGCACCGCCATCATGACCATGATGGTGAAGAGCACCGGCGTGAGAATCCCTTCCTGCAGCCCGATGTTCAGGATGATCAGCTCCATGAGCCCGCGGGCGTTCATGAGCGTGCCGATGGCCAGCGACTCGCGCCAGCTTTCGCCCGACAGCCGCGCCGCCAGCGTGCAGGCTATCCCCTTGCCCGCCACAGCCAGCAGGAAGATGAGCGCCGTGAGGCCCCAGAGCGCCAGCGAGTCGAGCAGGCCGATGCGCGTGTTGAGACCCGAGTAGACGAAAAAGATGGGCAGGAGGAAGGTTGTGGTCAGGTACTCGAGGTGCCCGCGCACCTCGGTGGCGAACCGCCCGCGCGGCATCGCCACGCCGGTCAGAAAGGCTCCGAAGACCGCGTAGATGCCGATCACGTCGGTGAACCACGCGGCCATCATCAAGATGAGGAGCACGCTCAGCAGCGTGCCGCGGCTCACGCCGTCGTCGCGAACGGTCGCACGCGCAAAGACGCGGAAGAGCGGCTTTCCCACGAAAATCATGAAGCACGCGAAGAGGATGCCGCCGCCCACCGCCAGGATCGCGATTGATGTGGACCCCTTGATCGAAGCAAGCACGACGGCCAGCAGGCACCAGGCGATGGCGTCGTCCAGTGACCCTGCGGCCAGGGCGAGGGTGCCGAGCCGCGTTCCGGCGATCCCCTTCTCGAAGATGATCCTGGCCAGCATCGGAAAGGCCGTGATCGACATCGATGCGCCGAGGTAGAGCGCCGCCATGCCGGGGGAGATTCCCGGGCGGAACAGCTCGCCCGTCCCCGACAGGCTCAGCGCCGCCACGCACCCCAGCGAGAACGGGACCAGGATCCCGGCGCCCGAGACCAGCCCCGCGCTCTTCAGCTTGCCCAGAATCAGCTCGCTGTTGAATTCGAGCCCCACGAGGAACATGTAGAGCACCAGCCCCACCTGGCTGACGGCATACAGGATGGCCATCGACGGGTGCGTGATGCTGGCGGTGGCGGAGCCGACCTCGAGGATGGCGCGCTGGGGGAAGAGCCACTCCTGCGCCGCAGGGGCCAGCAGGCCGAACAGCGACGGGCCGAGCAGCACGCCGGCGATCATCTCGCTGACGACCTGCGTCTGCCCGATGTATCGGCCCAGGATCCCCACCAAACGGCAGGCGGCCAGGATGATCGTGAGCTGGAGGAAGAGCTTCAGTGTCAGGTCGAAGCTGGACATCGGTTGCCGGCCCTCAGCCGCGCCCCGAGAGACTGCGCAGCACGAACTGCAGGATGCCGCCGTGGCGGTAATACTCCACTTCCTGCGGTGTGTCGAGCCTCGCCACGGCGTGGAAGATTCTGCGCTTGCCTTCGACGGGTGTGGCGGTGACGGTCAGGCGCTCTGCCGGCTTCAGACCGCCTGTGATCCCCTCGATGGCAAAACTCTCGGTTCCGGTCAGCCCGAGCGAAGCGGCCGTCTCGCCTTCCTGGAACTGCAATGGCAGCACGCCCATGCCAGCGAGGTTGGAGCGGTGGATCCGTTCGAAGCTTTCCGCGATCACGGCCCTCACGCCGAGCAGCAGCGTCCCCTTGGCCGCCCAGTCGCGCGACGAGCCCGTCCCGTACTCCTTGCCGGCGATCACCAGAAGGGGCACCTTGTCCTCACGGTACTTCATGGCGGCCTCGAAGATGGTCGTGACGGCGCCGTCCGGCTGGAACGTCGTGAATCCGCCCTCGGTGCCCGGCGCCATCTTGTTGCGCAGCCGGATGTTCGCGAAGGTTCCGCGCATCATCACTTCGTGGTTGCCGCGGCGCGCGCCGTAGGAATTGAACTCCGAGGGCTGCACGCCCTGCGCGATCAGGTAGCGCCCGGCCGGGCTGTCCTTGGGAATGGAGCCGGCGGGGGAGATGTGGTCCGTCGTGACCGAATCGCCCAGCACGGCCAGCACGCGTGCGGCGAAGATGTCGGAGGGGTCCTGGGCCCGTTCGGCCAGATCGTCGAAAAAGGGCGGACGCTTGATGTACGTGGAGTCGTCGGTCCAGGCAAACGTGTCGCCTCCCGGAACGGCGAGCCCGCGCCATCGTTCGTCGCCGTCGAAGACATGGGCATAGCGGCTCGAGAACATGCCAGCGTCGATCGACGACGCCATGGTGTCGCGGATCTCCTGAGGGCTCGGCCAGATGTCGCGCAGGTAGACCGGCGCGCCCGTCGTGTCGTGTCCGAGGGGGTCGTTGTAGAGGTCGATGTTCATGTCGCCGGCCAGCGCGTACGCCACCACCAGCGGGGGCGAGGCCAGGTAGTTGGCGCGCACGTGCGCGTTGATCCGACCTTCGAAATTGCGGTTGCCGGAAAGCACGGCGGCGGCCACCAGATGGTTCTGCTTGATCGCGTCGGCGATCGGCTCGGGGAGCGGCCCCGAATTGCCGATGCAGGTGGTGCAGCCGAATCCCACCAGGTGGAAATTCAGGGCCTCGAGGTCGGCCGTGAGCCCCGCCTTACCGAGGTAGTCCATCACCACCTGCGAGCCGGGTGCCAGGCTCGTCTTCACCCAGGGTTTCACCTTCAGCCCGCGCGCCACAGCCTTGCGGGCCAGCAGTCCAGCGCCCACCATGACCGCAGGGTTGGAGGTGTTCGTGCACGAGGTGATCGCGGCGATCACGACGGAGCCGTGATGGATCTCGAACGACGCTCCGCCCCCCATCGACACACGCACGGGAACCGGGCTCGCGCCGGCGGACGGCGAGTCCGCGGGCAGCATCGAGGACAATGCGGCTCTGAACGACGCGGCTGATTGGCTCAGCGGGACCAGATCCTGCGGCCGCCGCGGCCCGGCGAGGCTGGGCGCTACTGTGGCAAGGTCCAGCTCGAGACGGCTCGAGTAGAGCGTGTCGGCCGACTCGCCCAGCCTGAAGATTCCCTGCTCCTTGCAGTAGGCCTCGACCAGTGCCACCGATTCCTCGTCGCGGCCCGACAGGCGCAGGTACCGCACGGTTTCGTCGTCCACGGGAAAGAATCCAACGGTCGCACCGTACTCGGGGGCCATGTTGGCCAGCGTGGCGCGGTCGGGCAGCGACAACGACTCGAGCCCCGCCCCATGGAACTCGACGAACTTGCCCACCACGCCGTGGGCGCGCAGCATCTGCGTCACCGTGAGCACCAGGTCGGTTGCAGTGGCGCCCTCGGGCAGCCTGCCCGCCAGGCGGAATCCGACCACGTCGGGGATCAGCATCGAGATCGGCTGGCCCAGCATGGCCGCCTCGGCTTCGATGCCCCCCACGCCCCATCCGAGCACGCCCAGCCCGTTGATCATCGTCGTGTGGGAATCGGCGCCCACCAGCGTGTCGGGATAGAGAAGCGGGACGCCGTTGCCTTCCTCCTCGCCCCCCTCCGGCACGGCCCGGAACACCACCGACGCCAGGTATTCCAGGTTGACCTGGTGCACGATGCCCGTGTCGGGCGGCACCACGCGGAAATTGCGGAACGCCTGCTGGCCCCACCGCAGGAACAAGTAGCGCTCGCGGTTGCGCTCGAACTCGAGCTGCGCATTCTGACGGAACGAGCCGGACGTGCCGAAGTTGTCCACCTGCACCGAGTGGTCGATCACGAGATCGGCCGGTTGGAGAGGGTTTATCCTGGAAGGGTCGCCGCCCAGCTTCCTGATGGCGTCGCGCATCGCCGCGAGATCGACCACCGCGGGCACGCCTGTGAAATCTTGTAACAGCACGCGAGCCGGCATGAACGCAATCTCCCGCTGCGCGTCCTGGGCGTCGGGCTGCGGGCTCCACGATGCGAGCGCCGCGATGTCCTCCTTGCGGACGGTGAGTCCGTCCTCGCACCGCAGCAGATTCTCGAGCAGGATCCGAAGCGAGATCGGCAGTTTGGGCACGTGGCCGACGCCCGCCTTCTCGAGGGCGTCGAGCCGGCAAATCTCGTACGACACACCGCCTGACTGCAGGCGGGCGCGGCTCTTGAAGCTGTCGAGCGACCTGGAGGTCATCTTCCTGGACTCCTCGTTTCCCCGGTGAACGCAGCGAGAATGGCCGTCATTATAGATGAGCAGGTCAGACAGGGTACAGCAGATGCCCGGCGGCTTCCTTTTCGAAGGCGCGGATCTCCGGACGCCACGACGCGGCCATGGCGCGCAGGTCGTCGCCCGATTCAATCGCCTCTCTCACCGCGGGGTTTCCGGTCAGCACGTCGATAGGAAGCCTGTCGGTCACGTATTCGTACGGCGGCTGCTTCCAGGCGAACTCGCCGCTTCCTCGAGCGCCATGCAGCCACACGACGTCCTGCAGCAGGGCGAGCGTGGTGAGATAGGGCAGGTAGCGGTCCCTGTCGGTGACGTGAATCTGGAATCCCCTGCAGACCTGGCCCTGGAACTTGTGGAAGGTCGGCTGGAAATCGTGCTCGCGCAGCGTGCACCCGGGGAGCCGTCGCTTCTCGAACTTCGCGCGCAGGCCTGCCGTGTCGAGCCACGGCGCGCCCCACACCTCGAACGGACGGCAGGTCCCGCGCCCCTCGGACAGGCTGGTCCCCTCCAGCAGCACTTGCCCGGGGTAGACATCGGCGGTGTCGGGCGTGGGCATGTTGGGCGACGGCAGCACCCAGGGCAGCGCGGTATCCTCGAAGCGATGGCGGCGCCGCCACCCCTGCATCGGGACCACCGTGAGGTCGCACGCCCGGGCGCCCGAGCGCGACCCCAGACGCGCGTTCACCAGCAGCGCCATCTCTCCCAGCGTGAGCGCATGCCGCATCGGCACGGGATAGAGGCCAACGAACGATTCGTAGCCGGGCTTGATCAGATTCCCCTCCATGACGGTGCCGCCGAGCGGGTTCGGACGGTCCAGCAGCACGACGCTCTTGCCGGCGTCGGCGCAGGCCTGCAGCGCGAGGGCGGTGGTCCATTCGAACGTGTAGACACGGGTGCCGACGTCCTGCAGGTCGACCACCAGCGTGTCGATGCCCTCGAGCATTCGCGCGGAAGGGGAGCGCGTTTCGGAGTAGAGGCTGTAGACGGGGATGCCGAGCCGGGAATCCGTGGCATGGGGCGACTCGATCATGTTGTCCTGCTTCTCGCCCGCGATGCCGTGCTGCGGACCGAACAGCGCCTTCAGGCCCGCGCCGCAGAGACGGTGCAGCACGTCCCTTGCGGATTCCAGCGATCGCGTGACCGAGGCCTGGTGCATCAACAGCCCGACGCGCCGTTGCTTCAGCCATCGGGGGCGCGAGCGCGCCAGCATCTCGAGGCCGGTCAGCACAGTCGTACGCTTCGCCAAGACACTCTCCAGGAAGGAGGAACGACGTCAGTTCACGCTGTCTTCGGTCCGGTGCTCGGCCGGCGCGGCCTGGGGAAACAGCTCCCGCTGGAGGAACTGGGCTTGGGAGTATTCCCGCCCAGCATCCTCGAATCGTCCCATGGCCAGGTAGAGCCGCGCCAGGTTCAGGTAGGGATAATGCCTCGGCTCGTAGCGTGGCGCCGACTTGGCCTTCTCGAGCCAGCCGATGGCTTCCTCGAGCTTTCCCTGTTTCATCAGATACGAGCCGATGTCGTTGTAGGGGTTGCCGAACTCGGGGTCGACCGCGATGGCCCGATGGCACTGGGCGATCGCTTCGTCGAGCCTGCCCATGAAGCTGTACGTCCATCCGAGAAAGGTGTGGGCCTCCGCGGTGGGGTGAGCTTCCAGCGAGCGCTGGTACAACTCGGCCGCCGCATCGAAGCGCCCCGCGCCCTGCTCTCGCAGGGCTTCCTGCAGCAGTCGATGCGCGCGCTCCATGTTGGTATCGCTGTCCATCGGCGGTCGCTGTCCTTTCCGTTCGCGTCTCCGTTCGCGTCTCGATGCGTCGCGCAGCGCGACGCTCCAATAATACCAGCGCCGGGGTTGATGTTGTTGCCGTCGCGAGGCGACAATACCAGAATGAATGAGCTGGAACGCTTCCTGCTCGCCCCCGCCGCCGACCCGCACGCGATTCTGGGCGCGCATCCCGCGCCCAAGGGACGCCGTGGCGTGGTGGTTCGGGCGTTCGACCCTTCCGCCCAGGCCATGACGATCATCGAGCGGTCTTACGA
>Ga0075429_100005815_pt1 | contig 10640 bp, 11 predicted proteins | sample RhiMetdeltSRZDD3_FD_75295 | JGI IMG/M metagenome (GOLD analysis project Ga0075429, IMG submission 75295) | Populus rhizosphere microbial communities from Tennessee, USA - Rhizosphere MetaG P. deltoides SRZDD3 | ecosystem: Host-associated > Plants > Roots > Rhizosphere > Soil | place: USA...
TGTACGAGCGCATGGTCGTGAGAGACAACGGCGGCAGAGCATTGCCGAGATTCGCCTAGCCGTATACAGATCTGACACGGCCGACGCACCGCTCGACGAGCCGCTCAGATGAGCACGCCGCGCCCGGGCGAGCCGTGCGCGTCCTGGGCGAAGGAATCGGACGTGCGCTCCGCGAGACGGCCGGCCAGAGTCAGCAGCGCGACGACGATGAGGAGGGTACGGCGCATCACCACGCCACGGTACCCGCCGGGGTGTCTTACGACGCCGCAGGCCGCGGCCGGCAGACGCACAGCATGTATCTGTGTATCACGCGGAAGCGCTCGGTCGACTCGATCTCGAACGCGGCCTCCAGCGCCTGCACAAGCCGCGCGGCCGTGCGCGGGTGGGCGCCGCGGTCGTAGCGCCAGAGCACGCGGCCGAGGCTCGGACGCGCCGACCACACCGCGTCGACGAACAGAAGGCGGTGGCGCGTGATCCGTGCGAGCTCGTGCGCGAAGCCGAGCAGCTGATGGTCATCGAGATGGTGCGCGACGTCGATGCAGACGGTCCAGTCGACGGCCGCGTCGTCGAGCCCGGTGTCGACGGCGGAGCGCAGCAGCCGCCGCGCGCGCGGCAGCTTGCGCGCGAGGCGCTCCAGCTTGGCCGGGTCGTTGTCGAGCGCCCAGTACTCCGCATCGGCTGGCAACAGCGAGGCGATCGCGCCGGTGCCGGCGCCGACGTCGAGCACCGTCGCGCCGGACGCCCCAGCGAGGATGCGCCGCACACGCTTGTCGACCACGTGCCGCCCAGCCAGGAACTGGATCACGTCGTAGACGCGCGGATCGTCGGCTACCCCCATCGCCCCACAGTACCGTCGAAGCAGAGGCGCGCGCCTCCGATCCCGGGGCACGGACGCCGTTATAGTCAGAGCCCTAGGGGGTTGAGTGACCGGTCGCTCGTGCGCTGGAGGGGGAGTGGACGCGTCCACGGACACCAGGGACGAACTGCTGCATGCCTCGCGCCGCCGACGCGCCGTGACGCTCGCGGTCGGCCTGGCGCTGCTCGCCGCAGCGCTGGCGGCGACGCTCTCGCACGCGGCGAAGCGCCGCACCGCGACGAACGACGTGATCACGACGGTGGCGTTCGCCGCGGTGGGACCGGGCACCACGATCTGCCAGCGCGGCGAGCGCATACCGTCCGGAACGGGCGCGATCCGCGTCACGCTCGAAGGCGCGCGCGGCGCGGCGACGCGCTTCTCGCTCACGCTCTCCGAGCGCGGTGCGATCGTCGCCTCCAGCCGCACGGTCGCAGGCCAGGAGGGCGCGGGCATAGTGCGCATCCCGCTCGCGCAGCCGCTGCGTCGCGAGGTCACGGGCAGTGTCTGCGTCGGCGTGCTGCCGGACGGCTCGCCCGCGGCGCAGTATCGGCTGCTCGGCGCGCCGAGCGACCTGGCGGATGGCACGCGGGTGGACGGCGCCCCCGTCGCGGGGCGGCTGCGACTGGAATTCCTCGCGGCCGGCGGCGGCTCGTGGTGGTCGTTCGCGCCTACAGTCGCGCGCCGGATGGGCCTTGGCCACGCATGGTCGGGTCCGACGGTCGCGCTGCTCGCGCTCGCGCTCACGCTCACGTCGATCGCCGCCGGGGCATGGCAGGTCGTCCGCGGCGAGCGCTGACGCGCAGCCGCTGGGGCGGGCCGTCTCCGCTGCGCGCAGCGCTCGCGCGCATACCTTCGGCCGCCGCGGTCTGTGCGCTCGCTGCGTTGCTGAACGCACTCGCGTGGTCGATCGTCGTGCCGGCCTTTCAGGTGCCCGACGAGCCTGTCCACTACGCCTACACGGAGTACCTCGTCCAACACGGCAAGCCGCCGAAGGCGGGCCCACGCGACCGCTTGTCCAGCTCGGAGCAGCATGCGCTCGCGGCCCTCCGCTTCCGGCGCCTGCTGTTCGGCGTCGGCAACGGCGCGATCTGGACGGCGCCCGAGCAGACGCGCATGAGAGCCCTCCTGGACGCTGGCGGCAGACGGGCAGACGGCAACGGCGGCGCATACGCAACCGGCAGCGAGCCGCCGCTCTTCTACGCCCTTCAGGCGGTGCCCTACGCGCTGGCCAGCGGCGGCACGGTGCTTGACCGGCTCACGCTCATGCGCCTGTGCTCGGCCCTGCTGGCGGGCGCCACGGTGCTGTTCGTGTTTCTGTTCCTGCGCGAGGCGCTGCCCGCCGTCCCCGAAGCGTGGACGGTCGGCGCGCTCGGCGTCGCGTTCGCGCCGATGTTCGCCTTCATGAGCGGCGGGGTGAACTCCGACGCGCTGCTGTACGCCGCGTCCGCCGCGCTCTTCTACCTGCTCGCCCGCGCCTTCCGCCGCGGGCTTGACGCGCGGCTCGCAGTCGCCGTGGGCGCCGCCCTCGGCGCTGCGCTGATGACGAAGTACAACGCGCTCGGCCTCCTGCCCGGCACCGCTATCGCGCTGCTGCTGATCGGCGTGCACCAGCAGCACGCCTGGCGGATGCGCGCGCTGGCGCTGCCGGCGCTCGCGCTCGGCGTGGCGACCGCCCCGGTCGCGCTCGAAATGGCGCTCAACGCGACGGTCTGGGATCGCCCCGTCGTGGGCGCGACCGCGAGCGGCTTCGACGCCACTGCGGTGCACCCTGCGATCGGCGAGATGCTGAGCTACGTCTGGCAGTTCTACCTGGGCCCGCTCCCCGGCATGACGCGCCACTTCGTCGGCGTGCCGCTTCGCTATCTGTGGATCCACGGCTTCGTCGGCAGCTTCGGCTGGGCGGAAACGACGTTTCGCCCGGCCGTCAACGACGCGGCGCTCGTGCCGCTGGCGGCGATCGCGCTGCTCGCCGTGCGCACGCTGATCGCCAGCGGACGCCGGTTGCGCGCACGGCGCGGCGAGCTGCTCGCCTACGCCGTGCTCGTGCTCGGCCTGATGTGCTTCGTCGCGGTCGCGTCCTACATCTCGTACCTGCGCTACCAGGCGAGCATCGCGCAGGTCCGCTACCTCTTCCCGCTGCTGCCGCTTTACGGGGCCGGGCTCGCGCTGGCGGCGCGCGGCGCGGGCCGGCAGCTGGCGCCGATCGTGGGGACAGCCATCGTGGTGCTGGCGATCGCGCACAACGTCTTCAGCCAGCTGCTCGTGATCGCGCGCTACTACGCCTGACCGGCGAAACCCAGCGAGACGCCCGCCCCAAGCGCGTCGTGCACGCCGTCGACGACGCGGGCCACGTCGCCGGCCTCCATGCCCACCCACAGCGGCAGCCGCACGAGCCGCCGGCTGAGCGCCTCGGCCACCGCCGCCGGCTCCGGCTCGCGACCGAAGCGGCGACCGCCCGGCGAGCTGCCGAGCGGGACGTAGTGGAAGACGGCGTGCACGCCCGCGCGCCCGAGGGCGGCGACGAGCGCATCGCGCGCCGCTTCGTCCGCGAGCAGCAGGTAGTAGAGATGGCCGCTGTGTACGCAGCCCGCCGGCACGCAGGGCCGCCGCACGAGCCCGGCGCGCTCGAGCTCCGCGAACGCCGCGTGGTAGAGCGCCCATATGCGGCGCCGCTCGGCCGTGGTCGCATCGGCCTCCTCGATCTGCGCCCACAGGAATGCCGCCGAGACCTCGCTCATCAGGTACGACGAGCCGATTTCAAGCCACGTGTATCTGTCGGTCTCGCCGCGGAAGAAGGCGGTCCGGTTCGTGCCCTTCTCCTGCACGATCTGCGCCCGCTCGATGAGCGTGGGGTCGTTCACGAGCAGCGCTCCGCCCTCTCCGCATTGGATGTTCTTCGTCTCGTGGAAGCTCAGCGTCGCGAGCTGCCCGATCGATCCGAGGCGGCGCCCGTCGCGACTCCCCGGAAGCGCGTGTGCCGCGTCCTCGATCACGAGCAGGCGGTGCCGCTGGGCCAGCTCCATCAGCGCGTCCATCGCGCAGCCGACGCCGCCGTAGTGCATCGCGACGAGCGCACGCGTGCGCGGCGTGATCGCGCGCGCGGCAGCCGCGACGTCGATGTTGAGCGTGCGCTCGTCGACGTCGACGAAGACCGGCGTGGCGCCGTGCGAGGCGAACGCGTTCGCGGTCGAGACGAACGTGAAGCTCGGGACGATCACCTCGTCGCCCGGGCCGATGTCGCCGAGGACCGCCGCCATCTCCAGCGCCGCGGTGCAGGAGGGCGTCAGGAACGCGGCGCACGAGCCGACGTGCGCGCGCAGCCACGTTTCGCAGCGCTGCGCGAAGATGCCGTTCCCGGAGATCTTGCCGGTCGCGATCGCCTCGTCGACATAGCGATGCTCCGTGCCGACCAACCGCGGACGGTTGAACGGGACCACCCCCATCCGGCTATTTTACAGACGAGTCGATTTATAAGGCACTGTTGGATCGCCTATCAGGCGTCCCGTTGTGGGAAGATCGACCCGTGTTGGGGGAGCCGCACCCGAGGCTGAGCCTTGTCATTCCGCTGTACCGCGACGAGGCCGCGCTCGAGCAGATCTTCGCGCGCTGTGAACCTGTGCTCGACGAGGTCGACGGCGGCGAGCTCGTGCTCGTCGACGACGGCGGCTTCGACGGCACGACCCTGCGGGCGCTCGAGCTCGCGCGCGCGGCGCGGCACCCGACGACGGTGGTGCGGCTGGCGCGCAACTTCGGCCAGCACGCGGCCGTCTTCGCCGGGCTCGCGCACGCGCAAGGAGACGCCGTCGCGACGCTCGACAGCGACCTCCAGTACCCGCCGGAGGAGCTCCCCATGATGCTGCGTGAGCTGTCGCCTGAGTACCCGGTGGTCTCCGGCTGGCGCGAGCATCGCCGCGATCCGTTCCTGCGCCGGACGGTCACCCGCCTCCTGACCCGCTGGCTCAACCGCCAGACCGGCGCAAGGCTGCGCGACTTTGGCTCGATGTTCCGCGTCTACGACCGCGCGACAGTCGACCTGATGCTGACGTTCACCGAGCGCCACCGTTACGTCCCGGCGATCGTCGCGTGGCTCGGCGTGCCGATCAAGGAGGTCCCGATCGCGCACCGGGAGCGCAGCGCGCGGGGTTCCCACCACCGCATCGGTCCGCTCGTCGAGATGACGCTTGACCTCGTGACCGGCTACACGGTCTTCCCGCTGCGCGCGCTCACGACGCTCGGGCTGCTGGCCTCGCTCGTCGGCTTCGTCGGCACGGTCGCTCTCGCGCTCTACCGCGTGCTCGTCGGCGGCGGCGGCGCGGGGACGGTCTCGGCGTTCGCGCTGATCTTCGGGCTGCTAACGGTGCAGCTGCTGATCGTCGCGCTGGTTGGCGAGTACATCGGCCGCGTCTACAGCGAGGTGAAGGGCCGCCCCTACTACGTCGTGGCAGCGACCAGCCGCGTCTGCGACGGGGAGCTCGTCTCGATGCGCGCGGCATGACCGCGCCGATCGTCCGGCTCGACTGGGACAGCGCCCACTTCGGCGTTCCGATCGCGCGCGTGACCGCGACGCGGCTCGACGAGCCGACGCTCGCCACGGCGCTGGCCGCTGCGCGACCGAGCGCATCCGCTGCGCCTACCTGCTGCTCGACGCGGACGACGTGCACGGCTGCGCGCTCGCGCAGGCGGGCGGCTTCGTGCTGCGCGACGTGCGGGTCGTGCTGGAACGAGCGGTCGAGCCGGCGGAGCGGCCGGCCGGCGCGGCTCCCTGGACGATCGCACCGGCGCGCGCGGACCAGGCCGCCGCCTTGGAGGCGCTCGCGCGCGAGGCGTTCCCGCTCACGCGCTTCCACGCCGACCCGGCCTTCTCGCGCATGCAGTGCGGCGACCTCTACGCGGCCTTCGTGCGCCGCGGCATGTCGGGAGCGCCGGAGCGGCTGACCCTCACCGACCCGAGCGCGACGTGCCTCAACGTCTGTCACCTGCAGCCGGACATCGGCGTTGGCACGATCGAGCTGATCGCCGTCGCGCCCGAGCGGCGCGGCCAGGGCCTCGGCGCCGCGCTCGCGGAGGCCGCCCTCGCAGCCTTCGCCGACGCCGGCCTGCGCCGCGCCACGGTGGCGACGCAGGCGGCGAACGTCGCCTCGCAGCGGCTGTATCAGCGCGTCGGCTACCGCACGTGCGAGGTGGGACTGTGGCTGCATCGCTGGTTCGACTGAGCGCGCGTTCAGCAGCACATGAGCGACAACTAGAACGCCGACCCACAGCTGTTCGACCACCGGCAAGACCCGCGCGAGCTGCACGCCGCCGTGCCAAGATCACACCTTTTTCTGGTCAGCTCACGTACACTCATGGGTGAGAGCGCCCCGCGACAGGCGCCGACGGATAGTCCCAGCCTGGAAGGAGGGCGAGGCAGCGCGTCGCCGGGGCATCCATACCTCATAGGGGGATAATCGCCATGCGCAAGACGACGCGCGCGTTGGTGAGCGCGATCGCGGCTGCGGCCGTCCTGGCAGCCGGAGTCGGTGCCGCTACAGCAAGGATAATGTCGGTCAGCAACCAGAACTTCAGATGGACCTGGGCGACGCTGACATTCAGGAGGACGGGTGAAATATCGTGCGCGTTGACGATGGAAGGGTCGTTCCATGCAAGAACGTTCCCGAAGGTCGTCAACTCGCTACTCGGCTATGTCACCAGAGTCACCGGAGCCTGCAACGCGGCGACGTCGATAGGGAATCTCCCCTGGCACGTCCAGTACCGATCGTTCTTCGGCACCCTACCGAGGATAGAAAGGATGGGCGTCAACATAGTCGGGCTGTGGGTGCTAATAAGGGAAGCGGCTACCGAATGCCTATATATAACGACCCCGGGATCGCCGGCGGTCGGGACGTTCAACCGGGACACGACTACGGGCGTCCTCACCGGACTCAGATTGGAGGAAACGGCGAGAATAGGGCTGACCATGAGACTAGGTGGGCTCTTCAACTGCAATGAATTCCTCACCCTCGCGGGCACCGCCGGAGTCATGCTACTAGGCACCACGACGGCGATCACGCTCACACTAATATAGCTGGGTAATTATTTCATGCGCGGGCCCGGGGCTTCCCGGCCCGCGCGTTCAGCCCTTCAGCGTCTTCTGCAGCTGCCGCTCAACGGCGGCCGACATCGTCTGCTGGAAGGCAGCGCCGACCGCCTCGCTTGCGAGTGGACGCAGGCGCGTGAGCGCGTCGCTCAGCAGTGCCCACTCCTGCGGCGAGCGCTTCGACGGATCGAGCTCGCCGCCGGCGACGTCGTTGACGAACAGACGCACGAACTGATCGGCAATTGCGCGCGTGTGACGCTGGATCTGCTCGGCGACCGCGAGCGCGTGCATCGGCGGCACGCCCATTGCCGCCAGCTCCTCCCCCGCGCGCAGCAGCGTCGGGCTCGGCACCTCGTAGCGGCCGTCGCCGAGCGCGCGGATCAGTCCAAGCTTCTCGGCCCGTCGGATGGCACGCTCGTCGGTACTTCTCAGCCGCGTCGTGAGGTCCTCAAGCGTCGCGACCTCCGGCTCCTCGTCGGCGAACGCGGTCAGCACCTGGCGACCGAACGCGAGCACCTCCTCGCTCGCGCCGTCGGAGGCGCTGATCAGCCGCTCGATCGCCTTGAGGTTGAAGCCCTCCGCCTGCAAGTCCTGAATCAGTCGCAGGCGGGTCGCGTGCTCGGGGCCGTAGTAGCCCGTGCGCGCGCGCACCTCCGGCGGCGGCAGCAGCCCGCGCGACTGATGCGCGCGAATGTTGCGGACCGTCATCCCCGTCTCGCGCGCGAGCTCATCGATCGTCAGCTCGCCGGCACGCCGCTCGCTCATGCGCACATCCTATGGACCGCACGCTGACATGACAGGTTTACATGTGTCATCAGTCGATGTAGCATTTTGCCATGCACTCTTTTTTGACGCTCGCGACCGCGAGCGCGCCCCCGGCAGGTGGCGCCGCGCTCGGCCAGGTCGTTGGAGCGACACTCGGCGTCAGCGCCTTGACCGCCATCCTCGTGGCGGTCGGCCTGCGCCATCGCGCCGGCCGCGGGCAGCTGCTCGCACGGCTCGGCGCCGCGCTCGGCCGGCACACGGGACTGCCCGGCTGGGCCGCGCTGCCGAGCGCGCTCGCGGGGCTGTCCCTGCTCACCGCCGCCTTCGGCATGTACTGGGACATCGCGCTGCACATCGACCAGGGCCGCGACGCCGGCCCGCTTGCGAACCCCGCGCACTACTTCATCCTGCTCGGGCTCTACGGCATCCTCGCGGCCGGCTGGTTCGCGATCGTGCTGCCGCGCGAGCGCGACCCGCGCTCGCCCGCCGCGCTCCGAGTCGCTCCCGCTTTTCACGTCCCGGTCGGGGGCGTGCTGCTGACCGCGTGCGCCTCGTTCTCGATGGTCGGCTTCCCGCTCGACGACGTCTCGCACCGCCTGTTCGGACAAGACGTGACGCTGTGGGGGCCGACACATCTGATGCTGCTCGGCGGCGCCGCGATGACGCTCGTCGGCATCCTCGTCCTCGTCACGGAGGGGTGGCTCGCGGCTGAGCCGCGCCAGGGCGCACGCGCCCGACGGGTGGCCGATCGCCTGCGCCACAGTCGGGCGATCGGCGCCTGCGGCGGACTGCTGATCGGGCTCTCGATCTTCCAGGCCGAGTTCGATTTCGGCGTGCCGCAGTTCAGCCAGCTGTTCCATCCGCTGCTGATCGCCTTCGCCGCCTCGCTCGCGCTCGTCGTCGCGCGCACGCTGATCGGGCGCGGCGGCGCGCTCGCGGCTGTCGCCTTCTATCTCGCGATCCGCGGCGGCCTCTCGCTGCTGACCGGCCCGGTGCTCGGCGAGACCCTCCCCCACTTTCCGCTCTACGTCGTGGAGGGCGTGCTCGTCGAGCTGCTGGCAGTACGCGTGAGGCCGGTGGGGGCGGCGGGCGGGATCGGATCATTCCGCTTCGGCGCGCTCGCCGGCGTGCTGATCGCGACGCTCGGCGTGCTCGCCGAGTACGGATGGAGCCACGTGTGGATGCCCCTGCCGTGGGTGGCGCACGACCTGCCTGAGGCGATCGCGCTCGCGCTGCCGGTCGCGGTCGCAGGCGGCGTGCTCGGCACGTTCGTCGCCGGCGGCCTGCGGCTTGACACGGCGCTCGTCGGCCGCCCGCGTGTGTGGGCCGCGGCCGGCGCCAGCCTGCTGACGGTTGCCGCCGCGGTTGCGTTCCTGCTTCCCACGACCGCGCCCACGAGCGCGCGCGCTCACATTGCGCTGCGCACGCTCCACGCGGGCGGTCCCGGCGACGCGACCCGCACCGTCGCGGCGACGATCCGCTTCGAGCCGCCGAGCGCCGTCAAGGACGCCGAGTGGCTGACCGTGACCGCCTGGCAGGGCGGCGGGAGACTGGTCGTCGACCGCCTGCGCGCGCTCGGCGGCGGCGTCTATGCGACGACGCGGCCGATTCCGGTCGGCGGCTCGTGGAAGGCGATGATCCGCATGAACCGCGGGCGCGACCTGGCAGCAGTCCCGCTTGCCCTGCCGGCTGACGCGGCGATTCCGGTGCGGGCGGTGCCCGCGCTGGCGTCGGCGACCCGCTCGTTCCGGTCCGACCAGCACGTGCTCCAGCGCGAGCGCAGACACGACGTGCCGGCGTGGCTGTGGGGCGCCGCAGGTCTCGTTGTACTGAGCATCACGTCGGCGCTGCTGCTCGTGCTCGGGTGGGGCTTGGTGCGACTCGCGCGGCGGGGAGGCGCCCCCGCCGGGGAGGACCCACAGCGGGCCGCGAACGCACCGGCGATCGAGCAGCCGGTGTCCGGCGCGCCCGTGCTCGCCCTTCGCGGCTGACGCGCGCGGCAGAAGGCGCGGCGCGCGGCCGACGTGGCCGCGCGCCGTCCTTCGGGGGGACCGAGCGCTACGAGTCCGTTTGGGCGGGCTCGTGCACGATCAGCTTCTTGATCGTCAGCGTCGGCGTGAAGCCGGTCTGGTCGCACCGCTTCGCGAGCTTCGTGACCTTGCCGATCACCTTCACGCGGTCGCCGGCGGCGACGTCGGCGAGATCGACTCTGCCGTCGCTGTTCTGGTCGTCGAGCCCGAACACCACGCGCGCGTGGTCGAGCGTGTACGTCTTGGTCGTGCCCTTGTCGCCCTTCGCGGCACGGTTCGTCCGCTTGACGTCGATCGTGACGTCACCGCTGTAGGTCGGCTTGGAGCCGCCTCTGTCCGCCGCCACAGCGTCGACGACGAGCGTCTGGCTGACAAGCGTGCCGGCGGCGACATAGCCGACCTTGTGCGGCGTGCACTTGTGCGATCTCGCCGGCGGGGTTGGGTGGTCATCTCTGCCGTGCGCCCATGCGGGGCTGGTCGTGAGCGCCGCGGCACACGCCACGAGCGCGATCTTGCGAGCGATCATCGGCCTCTCCTTGGTCAGTGGGATCGCGAGCGCCAATGCGCCCTTTTCTTCGCTAACACCGGAAACGTGGGATCGGTGCGCAGGTTGGCGGCGTCCAGACGGCGCTGGACGCACGTCGAACGGCTACATTGGCGCATGTCACGTTTCTCGACGTGACCGAACCCCTGCTCTGACAAGGAATCCGTCGCCATGGCATCCACGATCGAACTGCCCGAGGCCGCGGGCGAGAGCGCCTTCTCGCTCGAGCTCACCCAAGACCAGAAGGACGTGCGCGACTGGGTGCACGGATTCGCGAGAGATGTCGTGCGTGCCGCCGCGGCGGAGTGGGACGAGCGCGAGGAGACGCCCTGGCCGATCATCCAGGAGGCCGCGAAGATCGGGCTCTAC
>Ga0075429_100005817_pt1 | contig 10639 bp, 10 predicted proteins | sample RhiMetdeltSRZDD3_FD_75295 | JGI IMG/M metagenome (GOLD analysis project Ga0075429, IMG submission 75295) | Populus rhizosphere microbial communities from Tennessee, USA - Rhizosphere MetaG P. deltoides SRZDD3 | ecosystem: Host-associated > Plants > Roots > Rhizosphere > Soil | place: USA...
CGGGCAGCAATGGCATCTCCGGCACGGACGACGCCGCCTGACGAAGCGATCGCTCGTCGCGACTTGCGAGTGCGTCCTGCTGCCCGTGCTGCGGCCCGAATGGCGGCTCAGCGGCCGAGCCACGTTCCTTCCAGCCAGGCGCCCGCTTCGACCGCCTGCCTGGCGCACTCCACCAGCAAGTCGACCGTGCTGCGCACGTGCTGACCCGTCACCCGGTTCCTCGGCAAAGCCAGGACGATCGTGCGCGTGATGGCCGGATCGGCGAGAGGCGCTCCCGAGAGCTGCTGGGACCGGAGGTCGTCCGCCACCGCGATGGGTGGCAGGATCGTCAGGCCGTGGCCCCCGAGAACCAGGCAGCGCTGCACGCTCAAGGCATTGGTCTCGGCAGAGATCGTCAGTTCCAGGTTGGACACGGCGCAGGCATGGTCCACGAGGGTGCGAATGCCATGCGGAGGGCTCGGCAGCACGAGGGGCTGGCCGACCAGCTTGGCCAGCGGTATCGGCCGGTTGCGCCTGAGCTTCGCCTCGCGCGGGCCGACGACCCACAAGGGCTCCTCGATCAAAGGCGTGCTTTCGATGTCGGCCGAGCGTTCCGCGCCGTACAGCAACGCGGCGTCGATCTCGCCGGACTGCAGCCACCGCAGCAGCGTGCCTGCATAACCCATCGCGATGCGGACGCGGATTCCGGGGTAGCTCGCCGCCACCGCCGAGACCAACGCGCTCGACAAGGTATCGACCGTGCTCGGCAGCAGCCCCAGGGTGGCAAGGCCGCCGACACCCTTGGAGGCGCCTGCGATCTCGGCACGGGCGCGATCGAGCTCGAGCATCGCTCGCCGGGCGTACACGACGAGCGAGCGGCCGAAATCGGTGAGCACCATGCCGCGCCGGTCGCGCTCGAACAGCGCGACGCCGACGTCCTCTTCCAGGAGCTTGAGCTGGCGGGAGACCGCAGGCTGCACGAGGTGCAGCACTTCGGCCGCCCTCGTCACGTTGCCGGTCTCGGCGACGGTGAGAAAGGCGCGCAGTTGCTTGAAGTCCATGCCGGTACCTCGATCAAGAGAGGTGATGCAGCGATGCGAAAGTGTTATTTCACACGCACATGAATCAGATTCTATTATCTGTCCATCGCTCAGCCACTCCCCCACCCCAATGAACCATCCCGTCTCGAAACCCCCTGCCTGGCAGGAGGCCGTGTTCAACGTCCTCAAGGCCGGCGGCGTCAAGCAGATCGCCTACGTTCCCGACGCGGGTCATTCGCATGCGATCCGCAGCGCGATCGCCGACCCCGAAATCGAGGACGTGGTGCTGACCACCGAGGAAGAAGGCGTGGCGCTGGTCAGCGGCGCCTGGCTCGGCGGACAGCGTGCGGTGCTGCTGATGCAAAGCAGCGGCGTGGGCAACTGCGTCAACATGTTCTCCCTGCTGCAGGCCGCCGACTTCCCGTTCTTCACGCTCGTGACGATGCGCGGCGAGTACGCCGAGTTCAACGGCTGGCAGGGCCCGATGGGCAAGGCCACGCAGGCCGCGCTGGAGCTCATGGGCATCCACGTGCTGCGTGCCGCGCACCCGGACGAAGTCGAGGAGATCGTCAGCGCCGGCTTCGACGCCGCGTTCGAGGGTGGCGACAAGGTCGCCGTGCTGCTCGGCCAGAGCCTCATCGGCCGCAAGAAGTGGGAGCGCAACTGATGGGCACGAACGTCTCCAGCAAGCGCGCGGATCGGCGCGAATTCGTCTCCAGGCTGCTGGCCGCCGTGCCGGATGCGCTGGTGGTCACCGGCCTCGGCTCGGCGTCGTACGACGTGTTCGCCGCGGGCGACCGCGATACGAACTACTACCTCTGGGGCGCGATGGGGGGCTCCACCTCGCTGGGCCTGGGCCTCGCCCTCGCGCAGCCCGACAAGGCAGTCGTCGTCATCACCGGCGACGGCGAGCAGCTGATGGGCATCGGCAGCCTGGCCACGATCGCGGCGAAGCTGCCGCGAAACCTGACCATCGTCGTGCTCGACAACGGGCACTTCGGCGAAACCGGCATGCAGCGCAGCCACTCGAGCCTCGGGTCGGATCTGGTGGCAGTGGCCAAGGGATTCGGCATCGCCGATGCGTTCTCGACCGACAGCCCGGACGGCTGCGCGGACATCGCGCGCCGCATCAAGGCGCGGCAAGGTACGGCCTTCGCGCAGGTCTTCATCGAAGCCAACGAGCCGCCGCGTGCACTGCCGCCGCGCGACGGGCCGTTCATCAAGAACCGCTTCCGGGCGGCGCTTGGACTGAAGCCGTTCTGAGACGGCGAGGCCGGTCAAAGCACCCGGCCATCGAATCCTGGTGCCGGGGACGTAGCGCACGCCAACCGGCCGCGGCGACCCATCCTGGCCGAACGCCGGGCTCGACCGCCGTCACGTCGCAGTAACGGTGGGCGACGTTTGCCTGCCGAACGACAACATATTCAGCCACACCATGAAGCGCTACCAACTGCGCATCGACGGCCAGGCCGTCGATCCGCTCGGCTCAGCCTGGTTCGAGACACAGAACCCGTACACCGGCCAGGCTTGGGCCGAGATCCCACGCTGCACCGCGCAGGACGTGGACCGTGCCGTGCAGGCCGCCCATCGCGCGCTGAGCGGAACGTGGGGACAGCTGACCGCCACCGAGCGCGGCGCGCTGATGCGCAAGCTCGGCGATCTGATCGCGCGCGACGCTGGCAAGCTCGCCGCCACCGAGGTGCGCGACAACGGCAAGCTCTATGCCGAGATGGGCGCTCAGCTCAACTACATCCCGCAGTGGTTCTACTACTACGGCGGACTGGCCGACAAGCTGCAGGGCGCGACGCTGCCGCTGGACAAGAAGGGCTACTTCGCCTTCACGCGCCACGAGCCGGTGGGCGTGGTCGCGGCGATCACACCGTGGAACTCGCCGCTGATGCTGCTCGCCTGGAAGCTCGCCCCGGCGCTGGCCGCAGGCTGCACGGTCGTGGTCAAGCCGTCCGAGTTCACCTCCGCGTCGACGCTCGAGCTCGCGGAGCTGTTCGACGAGGCCGGCTTCCCGCCCGGCGTGTTCAACGTCGTCACAGGGTTCGGCGCGGAAGTCGGCACGCCGCTGGTCGAACACCCCCTGGTCGCGAAAATCAGCTTCACGGGCTCGGACGCCACCGGCCGCCTCATCAACGAGAAGGCGGGTCGCGCCCTCAAGCACACGGCGATGGAACTGGGCGGCAAGTCGCCCAACATCGTGTTCGACGATGCCGACCTCGAGCAGGCGGCGTTCGGCGCGATCTCCGGGATCTTCGCCGCGACCGGCCAGACGTGCATCGCCGGCTCGCGCCTGCTGGTGCACGACAGCATCCACGACGCGCTCGTCGAGCGGCTGCTGGCCGTGGCGCGCACCGCGCGCATGGGTGATCCGATGGACCCGAGCACCCAGGTCGGCCCGGTGACGACGCCGCCGCAATACAAGAAAGTGCTCGAGTACATCGACATCGCCCGCGGCGAAGGCGCCCGCGCCGTTCTCGGTGGCGCGAAGGGCGACGCTCCGGAGTGCGGCAACGGCTGGTTCGTGCAGCCGACGATCTTCACCGAGGTGCGCAACGACATGCGCATCGCGCAAGAGGAAGTGTTCGGCCCGGTGCTGTCGGTGATCCGCTTCAAGGACGAGGCGGATGCCCTGCGCATCGCGAACGACGTGCGCTTCGGCCTCGCCGCCGCCGTTTGGACCCGGGACATCGGGCGGGCCATCCGCATGTCGGAACGGCTGCAGGCCGGCACCGTGTGGGTCAACACCTACCGTGCGGTGAGCTTCATGGCGCCGTTCGGCGGCTACAAGGATTCGGGACTGGGCCGCGAGAACGGCATCGATGCCGTGCGCGAATACCTGCAGACCAAGACCGTCTGGATCAACAGCGGCGCCGTCACCGGCAACCCCTTCGTGCTGCGCTGACGCAGCCGATTCATCACCATTCTGGAGACAAGCATGTACAAGACTACCCTCACCCGGCGCGACGTGATCAAGCTCGGCGCCGCGGCAACGCTCGGACTGCCGGCGGCACACGGGTTCGCCCAGGCCACGCTGCCCAAGGGGCCGATCACGCTGGTGGTCCCCTTCGCAGCGGGCGGTGCGACCGACGTCGTCAGCCGACTGGTGGCGCAGAAGCTCTCCGAGCGCATCAGCCGCACGATCGTGGTCGAGAACGTCGCCGGCGGCGGCGGATCGATCGGCGCGGCGAAGGTCGTGAAGGGAAACGCCGACGGCAGCGTGCTGCTGATGGGAACGATCGCCACGCACGTCATCAATCCGCTGTCGGCGACGCAGTCCACGTACGACCCCCAACGGGACTTCACGCCGATCTCGCTCCTGGCGAAGGTGCCCAACGTGCTGCTGGTGAACAAGGACGTCAAGGCGCAGAACCTGAAGGAGCTGATCGCGCTGCTGAAGTCGCAGCCAGGCAAGTTCTCCTACGGATCCTCGGGCATCGGTACGCCGCCGCATCTGTCCGGCGAGCTGTTCAAGGCGATGGCGGGTGTCGACATCGTCCACGTGCCCTACAAGGGCGGCGGCCCCGCGATGAGCGACCTGATCGGTGGACAGATTCCGATGCTGTTCGACGTGCTGTCGGGTGCGGCATCGCACATCCGTGGCGGATCGGTCCGGGCGATTGCCGTCACGCTGGCCCAGCGCGCTCCGTCGTTCCCCGACATTCCGACGATGGCGGAGGCCGGCGTGCCGGGTTACGAGACCTACACCTGGAACGGGGTGTTCGGACCCGCCGGCATGCAGCGCGGCATGGTGGAACTGCTCAGCAAGGAACTGGTCGCGGTGACGGCACTTCCCGAGGTCCAGGCCAAGCTCAAGGAGATCAGCGCCGCGCCGGTGGGGTCCACCCCCGACGTCCTGGCCGCACTCGTGAAGTCGGACCTCGAGAAGATGGGCGGTCTCATCAAGTCGATCGGTGGACTGAAGCGCGAGTGAGCCGCGAAACACCCGTCCGGACCGAACCGCCGCGCGCGATGACGAAGCGCGCCTGACCCAACCTCGTGAAGTCACCCATGTCAGCAGCCACCTGCCTCTCCTTCGACCCCGTCCTGCCGCCACCGCGCGAACGGCTGCCTGCAGGCACCTGCGACTGCCACTTCCACGTCTTCGAGGACGTCGCGCGCTACCCGCTGGCGCCGGGGCGCAGCTACACGCCTGCGGCGGCGCCCATGGACGACTATCGGCGCATGATGGCGGCCACCGGCATCGAACGCGCGGTACTGGTGCAGCCCAGCGTCTACGGATCGGACCACACGCTGTTCGTCGACATGCTGCGCGAGCACCAGGCGTGGCTGCGCGGCGTGGCCGTGGTGCGCGCCGACACGCCGGACAAGGACATCGAGCTCTGGCATCGCGCGGGCTCTCGCGGCTCGCGCGTGAACGCGCTGTACGCGGCCGGTGCGCCGGTGGCGGAGATCGAGGCCATCGTGCAGCGCATCCGGCCGCACGGCTGGCATCTGCAGGTCTGCATCGACGTGGACGCTCAGCCGCAGCTGCTCCAGCGCATCGTCGACATGGGCGTGCCGGTGGTCGTGGACCACATCGGGCATCTGCCCGCCGAGCGGGCGGCGCCATCGCAAGGCTTCGCCAGCCTGGTGAGCCTGCTGCGGGAAGGGCGCATCTGGGCGAAGCTGTCCGGCCCGTACCGATTGACCGCGCAGCGCACCGGCTTCGGCGACGTGCGGCCGCTGGTCGACCGCCTGGTGCAGGCCAATCCCGGGCGGCTCGTGTGGGGGTCGGACTGGCCCCACCCCTCCATCGACGCACCGATGGTGAACGACACCGACCTGGCGAACCTCGCCTGTGAATGGCTCGGTGACGCCGTGTTGCGGCAGAAGGTGCTCGTGACCAACCCGACCCAGCTCTACTGGGGCTGAGCAAGAGGAGACCGAGCGATGTCGCTCTGGACAGAATTCGAGGACGCCGACGTCGTCCAATCGTTTCGCTCGTTTGCCCTCGAGCACGTCAAGCCCGCAGCAGCCGAGATCGACCGCGACGATCGGTATCCCGCCGAGCTCGTGCAGGTGGCAGCCGACCATGGCTTCAATGCGCTGATCGTGCCGAAGCAGTACGGCGGCGCCGGCTGCACGTTCCGGCGCGTCGTCTCCTTCTTCGAGGAAGTCGGGGCGCACAGCGCAGCCGTCGGCATCTCGCTGAACTCGAACTTCCAGGCGCAGAACGCGATCCTGCGTTCGGGTTCGGAAGAACTTCGTCAGCGCTACCTGCCGAAGTTTGCACAGGGACTCAAGGCCTCCTACGCGTTGACCGAGCGCAACCATGGCAGCGACATCCGTTCCCTGGATACGCGCGCCGTGCGCGAGGGGGACCACTGGGTGCTGGACGGCCAGAAGTCGTTCATCACCTCCGGCTCGGGTGCCGACTTGTTCATCATCCTGGTCGAAACGGACGAGGGCCTGGGCGTGTTCGCGGTCCCGCGCGAGGCGCCGGGCGTCAGCACCTTCATCAGCGACCGCAGCGAAACCTTCGGCCTGCGCAACGGACCGCACGTCGAGCTGCTGCTGCAGAACGTGCGCGTGCCGCTGGACCACCTGATCGGCAAGGCCGGTGAAGGCCTGAAGGTCGTGCTGCGCAACCTGAACTACTCGCGCACGCTCAATGCGGCCATGACGATCGGCCTGGCTCGCTCCGCCTTCGAGGAATCGCTGGCGTACGTCAAGCAGCGCAAGGCCTTCGGCCAGTTCGTCTTCGACTTCCAGGGCATCCAGTGGTACTTCGCCGAGTCGCTGGCCGAGATCGATGCGGCGCGCTTGCTGCTGCACTCGGCGGCGGAGGCGATCGACGAGCAACGCGACATCGATCGACATTCGAGCGAGGCGAAGCTGGTCTGCTGCGGCGTGGCCAACCGCGTGACCGCCCACGCCATCCAGGTCTGCGGTGCCTACGGGACGATGGTCAATTCGCCGTTCAACCGCTACTGGCGCGATGCCAAGACCTTCGAGATCGGCGGCGGCTCCATGGAGGTCCTGAAGAACAACCTCGGGCGCTACCTGTCGCGACTGGACATGAGCGAGTACCTCGATCCGTCAGCGGCCTGATCGCACCGCCACGCACGTCGTTTCTCTCACCGGAACTCATCATGTTCAGCAACCAGAATCTGGCTCAACTCATCACCGGCGCGGCCAAGCGGTCCCCGCAGGCGCTCTTCGGCACGGATACGGTGTCGATGCCGCTGGCCGACGCGCTGGAGCTCGCCCGCAAGCTGGCCCGGCAACTCGGCGCGGCCGGCCTGCGGCGCGCCTCCACCGTCGCCTTCATCGGCGTCACCAGCGAGCACTACCTGATCCTGTGGATGGCCTCGCAACTCGTGGGCCTGCGCACCGCGCTGATCAACCCGCACTATCCGCAGGAGTTGCTGCGCGACATGCTGGTCGATCTGCGCCCCGATGCAGTCGCGGTCTTCGACGACCAATTCGCCGCGCCCACCAGTCCCGACTGGCGGCAACTGGATGCGCGCCGCGCCTGGGCTGGAGAAGTCACGGTGACGCCGGCCGCCGGGAAGGCGCCGGCCGTCGGCGCGGGGGACCCTGCCGAATGGGGCGCGCAATGCGATGGCGGCGAGATCGCCAGCTACATGCACACCTCCGGCACCTCCGGGCGGCCCAAGTTCTGCGCGCAGAGCCACACGTACTTCATCCGGCTCGGTCGCTTCATCGCCGACTCGATGGGCTACACCTGGCGCGACGTCGTCTACGCGCCGATGCCGATGTTCCACATCAACCCCTTGGGCTATGGCGTCGTGGCCGGGCTCACCGCAGGCGCCAGCGTGTTCGGCACGCGCCGTTTCTCCTCCGGCGAGTTCTGGAGCACCGTGAAGCGGATCGGCGCGACCGCCGCCGTGCTGCACGGCACGCCGCTGAAGCTGCTGCTGAAGGACACCACCCCGCAGGACAGCGAGGGGCACAGCCTGCGCTGCGTCTTCTTCGCGTCCGAGGAGTTCCTCACCCGCTTCTCCGTGCCGATGGGCATCACGCTGTACGGCTCGACCGAGGCCGGCGGCCTGTGCCACCTCTGGCAGCTGCGCCCGGGCGACGCGCAGCCGGCAGAGGAAGGGCCGACCCAGTACGCCGGCCGCGCCCGCTTCGACATGGAGGCGAAGATTTCCGACGAAGGCGAGATCCTGGTGCGCCAGCTGTCGGAGCACACGATGTTCTCCGGCTATCTGCGCGATGGCGTGCTCGACCCCTCGGTCGACGAGCAGGGCTGGTTCCACACCGGCGACCGGGGCCGCGTCGACCAGTACGGCAACCTGGTCTTCATCGAGCGCCTGAGCGAGGCCATCCGAGTCAACGGCGAATACGTTCCGATCGACTACGTGGAGCGCAAGCTGGAGACCGAAGCCGGTCTCACGGAATTCGCGATCTGGAGCAAGCCCGACGACATCAGCGGCCAGCGCGTCGTGCTGTTCGTGACCGATCCCCAGTTCGACCTGGCCCGCACCACCGCCGTGATCAAGACGTTGCCCGGGATCATGCGACCCGTCGAGATCGTGCGGATCGCGGCGCTTCCCCGCGATACCGGCGTCAACAAGGTCCAGCGCCGGCGCTTGCAGGGCGAGCCCGTGCTCGCGCGCCATGCGCTGTCCTGAGGTGGGGCTCCGCATGACTGCATTTCTCAAGTACGAACAGCGCGACCATGTGGTCACGCTGACCATGTGCCAGCCCGACCAGCGCAATCCGCTGACGGGCAACACCGCTGTCGTCGAGCTGCTGGCCGCGGTGGACCGCATCTCTGCCGACGCGAGCGTGCGCGCGGTGATCCTGACCGGCGAAGGGCCGGCGTTCTCGGCGGGCGGCGACATCCGCAAGATGAAGGAGCAGTCGTTCGGCGACGTCGACGGCATGCGCATCCGCGACGACTACCGCTCGGGCATCCAGCGGGTGCCGCTGGCGCTTTTCAACCTGGAAGTGCCGGTCATCGCCGCCGTGAACGGCCCCGCCATCGGTGCAGGGCTGGACCTGGCCTGCATGTGCGACTTGCGCATCGCCTCGGAAGAGGCGCGCTTTGCCGAGAGCTTCGTGAAGATGGGCATCGTTCCCGGCGACGGCGGCGCCTGGCTGCTGCCTCGCGTGATCGGCCTGTCCCGCGCAGCCGAGCTTTCGTTCACCGGCCGCATGATCGATGCCGCCACGGCGCTGGCCTGGAACCTGGTGTCGCAGGTGGTGCCGCACGAGGATCTGTTGGCCGCTGCCAACCGCCTTGCCGACGACATCGCGGCCAACCCGCCGCAGGCCACGCGCATGACGAAGCGGTTGATCCGCGAGGGCATGCACATGAGCCTGGCCTCGTTGCTGGAGCTGTCGGCCGCCTACCAGGCGCTGGCGCACCAGACCGCGGACCACCGGGAGGCGGTGTCGGCCTTCCTGGACAAGCGCACGCCGAAGTTCGGCGGCTGAGCCCCATCACGAGCAGGACGAAGCCATGAACACCCGCCCATTCAACGTGGTCCGCCTGGAGTTTTGGATGGATCCCGCCTTCGACGAGATCCTGTCCGCCGAGCCTTGCATCGCGCTGCAGACCTGCGCAGTCGATGGTGCCAACGACGCGCTCGGTCAGGCGATGTCGCGTGCACACGTGCTTCAGACCAATTCCGCTCGGGACGAGCTGCCGCCGCACCTGATCGCCGACGCCGCGCTGCTGGAGCGCTGCCCCAACCTGCTGGCCGTCTCTGCCAATGGGTCGGGCTGCGACACCATCGACATCGATGCCTGCACGCACGCCGGCGTGATGGTGATGAACCAGGTCGGCGGCAACGCCGACTCGGTGGCCGAGATGACGCTGGGTCTGATGCTCTCGGTGCTGCGACGCATCCCGGAGTCGGACCGCCGCCTGCGCAGCACCGAGCGGGGCTTCAGCCGTGAGGACCTGATGGGCCGCGAGCTGCGAGGGCGCACCTTGGGGTTGGTGGGCATGAGCGAGATCGGGCGCCGCACCGCCGCGCTGGGTCGGGCCTTCGGCATGCGCGTGCTGGGCTTCGATCCCGCGTTGGACGCCCAGGAGCTCGCACGTCGAGGCGCCGAGGCGGTGTCATTCGACGAATTGCTGCAGCAGTCCGACGTCGTCTCGCTTCACTGCCCGCGCAATGCGCACACCGTCGGAATGATGAATGCCGCACGCTTCGACGCGATGAAGCCCGGCGCCATCTTCATCACGACCGCGCGCAGCGGAATCCACGACGAAGCGGCACTGGCCGACGCCCTGACCCGCGGTCACCTGGCGGGCGCAGGGCTGGATGTGTGGGAGCAGGAGCCGCCGCCGCCCGACCACCCGTTGCTGGCACTGCCGAACGTCGTAGCCACGTACCACACGGCCGGCGTGACGCAGGAGGCGCGGCGCAACAACGCCACGCTCGCCGCCACCCAGATCTTGCAACTGCTCACCACGGGGAAGCGCCCGGAACGGCTGGTCAACCCCCAGGTGTGGCCGATTGCCTGTGCACGACTGGCGGCGCTTGGGCTGCACGCGTGACCTTGAAGAAGAGCGCTGGCGCGCGCGAGTACATGAACGCACTAGTGGCTCGAGCTGAAGGCAGATCACCGTCCCACCCATTGAGCGGGCCAGCTACCGGATCGGACCATGGAGTGGATGAGTTGGACGG
>Ga0075429_100005822_pt1 | contig 10635 bp, 10 predicted proteins | sample RhiMetdeltSRZDD3_FD_75295 | JGI IMG/M metagenome (GOLD analysis project Ga0075429, IMG submission 75295) | Populus rhizosphere microbial communities from Tennessee, USA - Rhizosphere MetaG P. deltoides SRZDD3 | ecosystem: Host-associated > Plants > Roots > Rhizosphere > Soil | place: USA...
CCCAGTTATGCCGCAGGGGGTAAGAAAGTGCTCGTCGAGCGGGTCGAATGGCGCTATATTCCCGATCCCGCTACGGCGCAGGCGGCACTCGCCACTGGCGAGGTGGATTACTATGAAATACCCCCGGTCGACCTGCTGCCCCTTCTGGAGAAAAATGCTGACATCACAGTCGCTATCCTTGATCCGCTGGGCACGCAAGGGATGCTCCGCCCTAATCATCTGCATCCCCCCTTTAACCATCCGAAAGCGCGCCAGGCATTGCTGTGGATGGTGAAGCAAGAGGATTACCTGCGCGCCGTCATCGGGGATCCCAAATTCTGGCGTACCTGTGGGGCGTACTTCATGTGCGGTGCACCTTTCGAGACCGATGTCGGCTCCGAGCCGTTGATGAGACAGGATTTTAACAAGGCGCAGCAGCTCATGAAGGAAGCCGGTTACAATGGCGAACCGGTCGTCCTGATGGACCCGACCGACATTCCGATACTGCACAACGCCTCGCTGGTGACGGCGCAACTGCTGAAGAAGATCGGCGTCAACGTGCAGGTGCAGGCGATGGATTGGAGTACGCTCACGTCGCGACGGGCCGAGAAAAAACCACCGGCTGAGGGCGGCTGGAGTCTTTTCCATACCTGGTCAACGGGCGCCGATGTCTCCTCACCGATCAATAACATCGGTACCTCGGGGGGATGTGAGGAAAAAGCCTGGTTCGGCTGGCCGTGCAATGCTGAGATCGAAAAGCTGCGCGATGCCTGGTCGCGGGCCACTGATCTGGCCAAGCAAAAGGAGATCGTCGTCGAACTGCAACGGCTATTATACGAGACGGTGCCCTACGTGAACTTTGGACAGTGGTTTTTACCGACAGCCTACCGCAAGTCGCTCAAGGGTGTGATCGTGTCACCTGTCCCCTTCTTCTGGAACATTACGAAGGAAGGATAGGAGGGCGTTGCGCCATGGCCATGTATCTCCTGCGCCGTTTGCTTGCCACCATTCCCGTCATGGGGGTGGTGGCGCTCTTCGTGTTTGCCCTACTGCACCTGAGTCCGGGCGATCCGGCGGCGGTCATTGCCGGAGACTATGCCAGGCCCGCCGACGTCCAGCGCATCCGCCAGCAACTCGGGCTCGACCAGCCATTGCACGTGCAACTCGCCATCTGGTTGGGGCACATCATACGCGGGGATCTGGGCACATCGATCTTCTCTGGCCTGCCGGTTGCCACGCTCATTGGGCAACGTCTAGAGCCGACACTGGCGCTGACCGTGTGCACCATGGTCATTGCGGTGCTACTGGCCGTACCGCTGGGGGTTGTGGCGGCCTGGCAGGCCGGTACCTGGATCGATCGCCTGGTCATGGTTGTCGCTGTGCTGGGCTTTTCGGTGCCCGTCTTCTGGCTGGGATTTTTGTTGATCTATAGCTTTGCCGTGCGGCTCGAAGTCCTCCCGGTGCAGGGCTATGTCAGCTTCCGACAGGGCCTGGTCCCGTGCCTCAAACATCTGGTGTTACCCAGTTGCACCCTGGGGCTGGTCTACATGGCCCTGATTGCCCGCATGACCCGTGCCAGCGTGCTCGAGGTGTTGCGTGAGGACTATATTCGTACAGCGCATGCCAAGGGGCTGTCACCCCGCGTGGTGCTGCTCTGGCATGCGCTCAAGAATGCGGCGTTACCGATCGTCACGGTCATTGGCGTGGGTGTGGCCCTCCTGATCGGTGGCGTTGTAGTAACCGAAAGCGTTTTTGCGATTCCCGGCTTGGGCCGCCTGACGGTGGATGCCATTCTGCACCGCGATTATCCGGTCATTCAGGGCATTATCCTGGTCTTTTCGGGTGTCTACGTGTTGGTGAATCTGCTAGTGGATGTTGCCTACACGTTCCTCGACCCGCGTATTCGCTACTAGTGCTGCGCACGGGTACTGCGTACGGCCAATTCTCCCCGCCAAACTGGCGGGGGCTGTGTATAGCCCAATTAGCCGTGCGCAGCACCCCCGCCAGTTTGGCGGGGTGGGAGGTAAGGGCCATAACCATGCTCACAGCACCGTCCAAAACGTTGCTACGCAACGAGGCACGGCGCCATCTGGGGTTCCTGCGGTTCGTGCAGCGCAACCCGACCCTGGCCGGTGGCGGATTGCTCTTCGGGCTCATGGTGCTGATTGCTATCGCCGCACCATATGGGGGCACAGTCGACCCCCAGGAACTCAACCCCATCGCCCGGCTGCGTCCACCGTCGATCGAGCACTGGTTCGGGACGGACATGCTCGGCCGCGACCTCTATAGCCGCACCCTCTATGGCAGTCGCATTTCGCTCCTCGTTGGCCTGTGTGTGGCCGCGCTCAGCATGACCATTGGGCTGCTCATTGGCCTCGTCAGCGGCTATCTGCGTCACATCGACGCCGTCGTCATGCGCGTGATGGACGGCATGATGGCAATTCCCGCTATTTTACTGGCTGTAGCGTTGATGGCGCTGGTCAACGCCAGCGTCCAGAACGTCATCATTGCCCTGACCATCCCGGAGGTACCGCGCGTCGTCCGTCTGGTGCGCGCCCTGGTGTTGAGTCTGCGGGAGCAGTCCTTTGTCGAAGCCTCGCGCGCCACTGGCGCCAGCCTGTGGCGCCTGCTCCTGCGGCACATTGCGCCCAACACCCTGGCACCCCTGATCGTGCAGGGTACGTACATTTGCGCCTCGGCCGTCATTTTTGAGGCGTACCTCAGCTTCCTGGGCGCTGGGACCCCTCCCATCATCCCGAGTTGGGGAAACATCATGGCCGAAGGCCGCACCTACGTGCAGATCGCCTTCTGGATTGTGCTATTCCCTGGCCTTTGTCTGGCTCTGACGGTCCTGGCCATCAACCTGGTCGGGGACGGCCTGCGCGATACCCTTGATCCCAAGCTGGCGCGCCGCATGTGAGGGCCGATGTCATGACAGACCACCTACCATCCGAGATCCTGCGGGCGCAGCCCGAGGAAGACTTTCCCAGCGGACTCGATGTGGACGGGTAGGCCGGCGGCATGCTGCACGGCCGTATGGACGTCCCGAAAGTACCGCTCCAACCCATACTTGCGGTAGATGCCGTTGGTGCCAGCAGCATGGAACAAGCGGTCCACCACCCGCACTGCTTCGTGCATGCCGTGGGTAATGGCCAGCCGTGCCTGGGCGATGTCGCGGCTCGGATCGGGCACACCAGCGCGCACGGCCTCCCAGGCTGCCCCGACGGATGCGAGCACATAAGCGCGGGCGGCGCTAAGGATGGCTTCGGCTTCGGCTACCTGTGTCTGGACCAGGGCGCGGTCCCGTAACAGGGTAGGCGAACTGGTCGACCCCGCCTGGGTTGCCAGTTCGATGAAGGCGTCCATGGCGCCACGCGCAATGCCCAGAGCGTTGGCCACTGTCCCTGCCCAGAGCACTACAAAGAGCAAGCGCGGATGGTACAGCGGCCCGGGAGCCTGTGGTGGTTCAAGCAAGGAGAGGCTGTGCGAGGCCGGGACAAACACGTCGTCTACGATGAAGTCATGGCTGCCGGTGCCGCACATCCCTACCACCGACCAGGTATCCACAATGGTCGCCTCATGGGCGGGAATCAGCATCGCCCGGGTCTCAGGCACACCGGCGGGGGTCTGCCGTGGAGCGTCCCCAGCCATGATGGTACACGTGCAGAGGAGCCAGTTAGCATGATGAATACCACTCGCAAAGTCCCAGCGGCCCCGGATACGATACCCGCCGTCGACCGGATAGGCCTGACCTTCAGGCCGTAGCGAGCCGGCCATACGCACGTCTGGTGGTTGCCCAAACATGGCCCGCGCAATGTCTGTCTGCAGCCAGCCACTCAAGAACGACTCGCTCGAGGCGATCATCGTACACCAGCCGACAGAGCCATCGACCTTCGAGATCTCTTCAATCATGCGAAAGACCGTCAGCGGGGGCAGTTCCAGGCCTCCCAGAGCGTGCGGCAGATAGGGGCGAAAAAGGCCAGCGTCATTGATGGCCTGCACCAGGGAGCGGGGCACGCGGCGCGTCGTCTCCAACTCTTCGCGTACGGCGCGGATGTGCGGCGCCAGGCTGATCGCGGCCGCGACGGCGTCGTGTGGTATGGTATCAGGCATAATATACTTCTCCCTGGGACAAGTCCCTCATTGCTGCTGCGTCTGCAGATACACCATGTGTCGTGTTGAGCACACCCGCTTTCCCTCACTGTCAAGCGGGATGCTGAGACACACTATAGCACCTGCATGACGCCTGGCAAAGCCCGTGCTATGAGGGAGAAGACCGAGAGGCGAAGGCGCCGCAAACGCCATGCTCCTAATCCAGAGATCGCAGCGCAGTTGCATGTTCGATTATAATAGGAGGGGGATGAAGCAGGCGCCATCTGTCAGAGCACGTCACCAACAACAGCAGTAGTCACAGAGGTGTGCCACACCTACAAGGGAGCCATGATGCAGCCACCACGCAACTATGCCGACCCAGCCCAGACTGTCTACATTCCGGCCGGTATGCTCCGATTTGGCATCGAGTACCGCCGTCTTCAGAACGATCAGGGTATCTGTATCCATGTATTTCGTGGGCCGGATGACCAGCAGGATGAGGTCCTGCGGTTTGACTGTTTTGAGCGGCAGCCGCATTACCACTATGCCTGGTCAAAGAACGACCAATATGTGCCGCTGGACACGGCGGCCGAGGGGGATCCGGTGCAGTGGACGCTGGCACGCCTGCGGACCCGCTTGCCGGCCATGCTGATCCGGGCTGACGCCGCGGACCTGGCGCGCGCCCTCGACCAGCGGGACATCGATGCCGCCCTGCCGCAGATCGCTGGCTGGGCCGACGCCCTGCAAGCGCAGGCGCGCCAACAATGGTAGGAGGCGGCCCCGGCGTTGTGGAGTAGCAAGCATGGCTTCACCTCTGCTCACCGTGCGCGCCCTGGCAACTGCTGGCGAGCGCGAGAAGCACTGCCAGTGCGCGGACCAGGCCTTCTCCCGCGAGCCATCGCCGGCCAGTGCCAGGAACTGGTATCAGTTTGTCACGACGACGCCCGGGTACCGACCAGAGCAGCTCAGGGGAGCTTTTTGCAATGGTGAACAGGCGGGCAGTTATATGCTCGAGGAACGGACCATGCATGTGGGGACGGCGCGGCTGCTCACGGGTTGTATCGGGGCGGTGGTGACGTATCCTGACCATCGTCACCAGGGCGTGGCGACGGCGCTCATGCACGATGCACTCGACTACGCGCAGTCCCACCACTATGCCTTGCTCTTACTCGATGGTATCCCCAAATTCTACTACCGCTACGGCTATGACGACGTCTTTGATGTCACCGTGCAGGACATTGATCGTGCCGCTCTGCTGGCGCAGCCACCCAGTGCGCTGCGCCTCCGCCCTATGACACCGGAGGATGCCGAGCATATCCTCGCCCTCTACAACCGCCACTTTGGCTCCTTGACAGGTAGCTTCACGCGCACCCTGGAGTGGCAGCGGCATCGGCTGCAATATCGGTCCACCGATAATCCGCTCTGGTTAGCCGTTGATGCTGCGGGGCATCCCCAGGGCTATCTGGCACTACAGGGAGGTACCGAGCGTTTCCAGGCCCAAGAGTTCGCTGTGGATACGTGGGCCGCAGCCGTCGCATTGCTGCAGCACCATGCTCGCTTGCTAGATGGTCCTAATGCGCCCACAGCTCTGCGTTATCGTATTCCTCCTACCGCTCCGGTCTTGTACGAGCTAATCGACGCCCTGCAAGTACCTGACATCTCACACTGGCGGCATCCTCCCGAAGAGTGGGCCATACGAAGTCAGACGTATCACCATCGCTTTGCAGCCTGGATGGCACGCCTGGTCAGCCTGCCAATGCTGGCACAGGCACTCCTCCCGGCGTGGCAGGCACGCTGGCGACAATCCCTGACGCACTGGTCGGGAACCATTGCCCTCGTGGTTGGTGAAGATACGTGTACATTGCGCTTCGATAACACGCAACTGCACCTCATCGAGTCGTCTGAGAGCGCCACCATGGTGCGGCTGTCCCCGCAACGCTTCACGCAGCTCGTGTTCGGGTATCGCCCGGTCGCCTGGACCTTGCAACAAGGGGAACAGTCACCTCCAGATGAGGTGGTCACTGTCCTCAAGGTCCTTTTCCCCTACGGCCATACCTGGATTCCATTATCTGATTGGTTCTAGGAAAGTTCTGCCTGAAAGAATCTGTGGGTGGGAGCGCTACGCCACCTGTGCCATGCGACGTGACTGCCTCATGCCTGTAGCAAAGTGCTCTAGGAGGTTGCTCGTCGCTCCTGAAGCTGCTGGACAAAGGCGGCATGCTCCGACGTGGCTAACCCCTGACGCAGCACCTCCATGACTGTCACACCATCGAGCTGCAGCAGAGCGTTGGCATGCAGCCAGAGCCCTGGAAAGATGCGCGACCTGAAGATCCCGTCTGTGTCTGGGGATACTTCTTGATAGGTCCCATTCTGTAAGATGAACCACCGGATGACCTGCTGGCGCAAGACCACCACAACGTATTCCAGCACGCCCGCTTGCTCATAATCGCGGCGTTTGGCATGCAGATCAATGGAGGCGCTGCTGGAGGCTACCTCTACAATCAACTCTGGCGGACCCGTCGTATAGTCGTCCTCGGAAAGGCCAGTCTGTCCTCCAGCGGCAGGCTCAATGATCAGCACACCATCGGGCTGCGGCTCGCTCGTCTCTCCAAGAATCGTTGTGATGTTATCCGCCGTCAGTGTGCCAGGTGTCGCAATCCAATAATTCACGAGCCACGCCATGACCAGCGCGTGATATACTCCATGTCCCCGCGAGAGTGGTGATGGCACAATAACGACCCCTCCGATGAGTTCGGCACGAAACGCCGGTGGCATGGCTTTGTAGTGTTCATGAAACGTGGCTTGATCCAGATGGTCGCCCGCTTCCACAAGTGGGAGACGCAGCAGAGTTTGTGCGGTGCGTGACAAAGTCACCATGCAAAGCCTTCCTCTTCCACCACTCGTACAACACCAGAACACGGTTGCAATTGAGCATACCATTGGCGTGGTCACGATGCCAGCAGACGCTTACTCTGTCCTGCTGACCCTGGAGTCCATTTGGAAAGTGGACGCGGGCATGGGCAAAAGCGGTATGATCGTATGCTATAATGCGCCTTGGAAACATGAGCCGATCACGGTGTAGGCCGATGACGTGGAGTACGTGATGCCCGCCTGCGTTTAGGGTCGCGCCCGGCCCCCGTCTTGCGGGGTCTTGTAGCGTAGGATAATAGCGGCTTGCGGATGCGAACCACGGCGTAGGAGGTATGTCTTATGGTGGTGAAAAGAAGCCAGGCAGCCCAGGGCCATGATGGGGAACAACTGCATGTGCGCGGTCCCCGCATGGAGATGCGAGTGTGGGAGAACGTACCGCCCGGCTACCACTTTGCGCCGCATGATTGTGCGGTGGACATCGCCGGGTTTATCACCAAAGGCTCTGGCCTGTGGCTCATTGATGGACAGGATGTCATCACCAGCGCTGGCGATAGTTATTACCTGCCGGCAGGGATCATGTATGGGCTCACCGTCCTGGAGGAATTGTCGGCTATTGAAGTGTTGAGCCCGCCGCTCCAGGACTGTTAACCAGGAGGGCATGATGCAGACTGAGACGCATATAGGAGTCGCCATGCCCCATGCTGCCTGCCCCGTTGCTCCCACCAGGCCCCTGGTGTCGCTCCACCAGCCCTCAGACGCGGCCATTCAGGCCTTTCTCGACCTTCAACGCTCCCAGCCCTTCCTATACCACGGCGTTGGGAGTTCGCGCCACATACCACCGACAGGCTATGTCGTGGACCATCGCCGCGTCTGTCTGGGCACGGGCCAGCGCACTTTTGAGGCAGCCTGTGCGGCCCTGCAGTGCTGGCAGATGTTTCAGGTAGGATGGGTCCAGCTCTGCTGGCCCACCGTGAGTATCGAGCCCGGTACCGTCGTGGGCATCCTGGCGTCATGGGGTGGGCTGTGGTTCCTGAATGCCTGCCGCATTGTCTACGTGCTGGACGAGACCAGCCCCGTGCGTCGCGTTGGATTTGCCTACGGTACACTGCCAGGGCATGCGGAACGCGGGGAGGAGCGCTTCAGCATCGAGTGGCATAGCGATGATACGGTATGGTATGACCTGTCAGCATTCTCACGACCGGGCCACTGGCTGCTCTGGCTAGGGTATCCCTGCGTCCGGCGGCTGCAGCGCCGCTTTGCGCTGGCCTCGCTGGCCGCTATGGTGCGTGCCGTAGGCGTGCAGTCGGGGTGCCCATAAGACGCCAGCGCAACAGACCTGCGCCATAACTCTGAATGGCCAAAGGTAGCCGACGCAGTGAGCGAAGCCCTGCCGGTCATGCACAGCGTGCCTTCTTCTGGCTGGTGCGACACCCACCGATTTTATCTCATACCGACCACCCGCACCCGGTGGTTGATCCCGTCAGCGATATACAGATTTCCCTGGAGGTCTATGCCGCAGCCGTGGGGCCGCTCCAGGCCGGCTGCCGTGGCGGGGCCGCCGTCGCCATCGCCGCCCTGGTGCCCACCGGCGATGGTAGTCACGATGCCAGTCACGGCATCAATGCGGCGGATCGCGTTGTTTTCTGTGTCCACGACAATAATGTTGTCGTGATGATCGCACCGGATGGCCTTGGGCGCCCCCCAGGTGGCAGCCAGAGCGGGCCCGCCGTCGCCGCTGTAGCCCCGCTCACCGGTGCCAGCAAAGGTGGACATGATGCCGTTGGCATCCACTTTGCGGACGCCGTTGCCCTCACGCTCGCAGATGTAGGTGTTCCCCTTACGATCCATGCAGACCGCTCGGGCACCCATGATGGAGGCCCGGGTGGCCGGCTGACCATCCCCGGTCCGGCGTTTCTCCCCATCGCCAGCGAAGGTCGTGATGATGCCAGTCTGCAGGTCCAGGCGGCGTATGCGCTGGTCCTGAATATCGGCGATGAGCAGGCCGCCTTTGCCATCCAGGAAGCAATCATTCGGCTCCCGCAACTGCGCCAACACACCGGGGCCGCCGTCGCCGCTGTACCCTGGGACGCCGGTCCCGACCACCGTGGTGATGATACCGGTGGCAGCATCGACTTTGCGGATAGCGGCATTCAGCCGGTCCACAATGTAGATATCCCCATTGGTATCCACATCGAGCGAGTATAGGTTATCCAGCGTCGCTGCCGTTGCCGGGTCGCCGTCACCAGAGTAGCCCTGACGACCGCTGCCGGCAACGGTTGTAATGATGCCGGAATCCTTATCGATACGGCGGATAGTGTGGGTGCGCCCATCGGAAATATAGAGGTTGCCGGCGGTGTCAAAGGCACACCCATAAGCTTCACCAATTAATGCCTGGATGGCCGGGCCACCGTCGCCAGCGTAGCCTCCCTCGCCAGTCCCGACTGCTGTCTGAATGATGCCAATCTCAATGGCCATGCTCGTTTCCCCCATACCATGGCGCCGGTGGCGCGTTTGGTCAAACTGCCAGGCTGTGCTGGTTGCCGAACACCGGGACGCCTGTCCTGAGACCATCAGGGCTGTGGTGACACCCGTCAACTCCCGGTCGGGATCGCCACAAACATTCGATGCGTTGGGCGTAACTGTCCACAGCGCAGGACAGCAAAGTCCGCCTCGTGCAGCAGCCACTGCCAGTCTTCGGCGGTGTATTTGTTGTGGACGGGAAAGAGGCGCAAACCCCGCTGACGGGTGATGGCAGGGGCATCTTCACTGCTTTCCATGTTCCAGGCCAGGTAGTCCTGAAGCGGCCGGCGGATCCAGTCATGCAGCATAAAGAGACCGGTTGGCGCCAGGAGACGATGCACTTCGGCGAGCACGGGGAAGGGATCGTCAAAGAGATGCAAGACCGATGTCATGCTGACCAGATGCACGGTTCCCGTCGCGAGGGGTAGGGGCCGCGTTGCGACATCGTGGAGCGCCAACGTTGGTCGTGCACCCGTATATGGCAGGTGCTGGCCATAGGCAATCATTGCTGGGGTCACATCGTAGCCATATAGGGTGGCCTGCGGATAGCGCTCACTGAGCGCCTGGACAAAGAGCCCCGGGCCACACCCGAGGTCAATGATGGTCGGATGCGGCGGCAGCCGGGGCGCTACATGGGTGGTGAAAAAGTCCCAGAAGGACTCCCCATAACGCTCCGCATGTGTCCGCACCATCCGTTGCAAGAATGCTTCATCCGTGACACCACTGAGTGCTTGATGTGTCGCCATGAGGTGTTTCCTTGTGCTGACGAGACCCTAAAATTCTCTCATGCTGCACTGCGCAGCCCTAGCTCGGCGTCGTGATCTCCTCGGTGACAACCCTGGTGACTCCCCACCCTGCCAGCCAGGCGGAATGCCGGCCATCGCCTCCTGCGACGACGACCACAACGTCATCGGCACAGCGCACCACAGGCACCAGGGTCTCGGGATCGTTCTCGTCGATCCAGGCCGGCCAGTTGCGATTCCCGTAATGCGCGATGCCTTTGAGCCGGCGCATGGGCATGCGCGCCTCCTGAAAGATGTACGCCCGTACGTCGGCTTTCGTGAGGCCGGCAGCGGCCATCTCGGCGGCGTGTTCTGGACAGAGCACCAGGGTGAGCTGCGCTCCCGTGCCGATCTGATAGTAATTGGCGAAGCCGACCGTTTTGATGGACTC
>Ga0075429_100005824_pt1 | contig 10633 bp, 7 predicted proteins | sample RhiMetdeltSRZDD3_FD_75295 | JGI IMG/M metagenome (GOLD analysis project Ga0075429, IMG submission 75295) | Populus rhizosphere microbial communities from Tennessee, USA - Rhizosphere MetaG P. deltoides SRZDD3 | ecosystem: Host-associated > Plants > Roots > Rhizosphere > Soil | place: USA...
AGTTGAATGATCTTGTCTTCGATAGTATCAACGCAGATCATACGGTAAGCAAAAATATTTTTATCCTGGCCGATGCGGTGTGTTCTGTCAATTGCCTGTTGTTCTACAGCGGGGTTCCACCACGGATCAACAATGTAAACATAATCGGCAGCAGTTAAGTTCAAACCGACACCACCCGCCTTTAATGAGATTAAGAATACTCTTTGAGTCTCATCATTCTGGAAACTTTGAATTGCTTTTTCACGGTCAGGTGCGGAGGTGCTCCCATCAAAGTATTCATATTTGACGCCCAGCTGGTCCAGCTTTTCTCTTATCAGCGCCAGCATGCCGAGGAATTGAGAAAATACCAGTGCCTTGTGGTTGCCGATGTTTTCAACTATCTCTCTGGAAAGTTCATCCAGCTTTATCGAATGATTCTCGAATTTTTCGGTTTCATTTAATATAGCAGGTGAATCACAGATCTGGCGAAGCTTCATCAATCCTTGTAAGATCGTAAGCTGTGATTTTTGTATTCCCTGTGATTCGATAGTTCCCAGTATCTGGTTGCGATAATCATTGCGGTATGCTTCATAAATGCTCCGCTGCTCATCTTCCATTTCACAATACAAGATCGTTTCAGTTTTTTCCGGAAGATCTTTTGCGACCTGTTCTTTTGTACGACGAAGTATAAACGGGTAAAGAATTTTTTTCAAATGTTCCTTCCTGTCCTGTTCACCAAATTTATCAATAGGTATTGCAAACTCCTGTCTGAAAAATTCCATGCTGCCAAGCATCCCAGGATTTAGAAAATTCATTTGAGCAAAAATGTCAAACGTGTTATTCTGAAGCGGCGTACCGCTCATACACAGTCTATGTTTTGCATTTAATAAAGAAGCTGCTCTTGTTACTTTACTCAATGGATTTTTTATCGCCTGACTTTCATCCAGCAATAAATAATCAAGCTCAATTGTCATTAGCAATTTTATATCGCTGCGCAAAGTGCCATAGGTAGTAATGATCACATCATGATTCGCAAATTTTTGTTTATCTCTTGATCTGGTAGCGCCATGATGGATATAATAAGTTAGCTTTGGGGTGAATTTTTTTATTTCATTTTCCCAGTTATAAATAAGCGTAGTAGGACAGACGACCATTGACTGCAGCCTGCCATGCTGGTTCTTAAAATACTGCATGTATGTTAGTGCCTGCACGGTTTTACCCAAACCCATGTCATCTGCAAGAATGCCGCCCCATTTTACTTCGCTTAAATAATTAAGCCAATGATAACCTGAAACCTGGTACGGCCTGAGTGTTCCTTGTAATTGAACTGGAAGATCAATTTCTTTTATAGTATTAAACTCTTTCAGATTCTCATATTTTTCTTCCAGTTTTAACACCAATTCATTTTCATCGCGATTCTCATACAGCTCATCTATCACGCTCATGTGATACCGGCTCAGCTTTAATTGGTTTGTTTTTCCTTCACCAACCCGGAATAGTAAAGAATATTTTTTCAGCCATTCTTCAGGAAGAATACCGAGGGTGCCATCACCGAGCTGAACAAACTGTTGCTTATTCGCCAATGCTCTTTTTACCTCTGCCACACTCACCTGCTGATCACCAAAAACAATATCAATTTTCGCATCGAACCAATCTGTATTGCTGTTGATAAAGATCTTTGTTGATGGTCTTGCGGTATTAAATCTGAAATTCTTCAATGCATCAAAACCAAATACCGGAGTTTTCATTTCATTCATCGCATCAACAAATAAAAAGAACCAGTTATTTTTTAAAACATCTGTTCCTTTCAGCGCCAGTGACTGTGTATCTTCCTGGTAAATAAAATTGCTGTGCAGGTTTTGCATTTTGGCAACAAACTCCTGCTCTGCCGGACGATTTCGATGCACAATGACAACTTTGTCACCGGCGGGCACTACTACCTCATCTCTTTCTTTTGCCGTTGTTGCATAACCTTTATAAGAAAAGATCGGCTGGAATAAAAGATAGTCTCCTTTTTCGGCGAGATATAAGCTGATCTCGGGCTTACCATCTTTTATTTCCTGCAAAAGAGATTTATCAAAGTTTACTTTGTATTCCTTTGTAAGCGGTAATACTTGTTTTTGTAAAACATCACTCCAGTCTGAGAAAGAAGTTTTTTTTGAACCTTCAGGAAAAAAGGTTTCAGCCACTTCACTTGTTTGTTGGTCCTTCCATACAAATAGCTGATGGTTGTATAAATAGAACAGCGGTGTGCCGGCTTCATTGTCTCTTAGATTTAATAGTAACCCGCCTGCTTTTACGTTTGCTTTTATTTCAATAGAGCCATTATTTTTTACAATATCAAATGAAGGTTTTATTTCTTCAGCAGAAACAGTCAATTGCTGAAGATTAGACGTGCGGAAGGCTTTGCTCTTTGCAAGTTGAAATACTAAACCCTTACCCGCTATCATCGAAAAAAGTTTTTTCAGCTTTGGGAAAAGATATTCTCTTACCAATGCACGGGTGTCTTCCGGAAGATCATCTTCTTCCTGGTGAATGATATTTTCCCAAATGCCTGAGAAAGGCGAATTACGGCTGATGTATTTGCTGATCTCCTGTTCCTGCAGTTTTCTTATGGTGTTCAGCAGGTTTTTATCATCATCATTAAAATTTTCTGCCTCCACATATTTCGAAAGATCAAGTTTTTCAACTTTACCGGGAAAGGTCTCTGCATTTTCATCTGCCTCACCGGTTATGGCATCGATCGTAAAGTATGGATAATTCTTTTTATTAAAATTGATCACCATGCCAAGACGATGAGTGATCACTGGTGCCTCAGGTCTCGGAAGGGCTTCTGTAAATACTTCTTCATGCACCACAACGGGCTTTGGAGGAGGAGCAGCCGGCGCATTTACTCTTTTGATGCTTGTATCAAGCACTCTTAAAAAGGGTTTGCCGTCTTTATAGGTAAATTCAAATTTGCCCTTGAGATCGTCAGTTAATGAATAACCATACATTTCAAGCAGCTTATTCTTTTCTTTATCCCAGTTGCGAATACTATCGAAATAATGAGGTCCGTAAGAATTTAATAGTTGCAAAAAGACGATCACCTTGGGTAAATTCAGCGGATGATCAATATCCTCGTAATCAGAACTTGTATCAAAATTTCTCTCTTCATTCTTTTTAATGATGACCTTAAAGCTTTTTCCGTCAATATCAACGGTTGCTTTTACTGTTTCATCTTTTGCAGATTCAATATGTGCTTTATCTGTTCTTAAATATTTTTCCGCTTCCTGGTAAGTTGCCTGTGATGAAAGAAGGCGAATAGTTTTCAGATCAATGTGTTTCATTTTAGCAACCGTGTGCCGCTGATCATATTTTGAAACTCCGGCTTTCAGCAAGTTTTTATCAAGCATCTCCTGCAACTGGAATAACGAAGCGGCTTCATGCCGGCAAATATCACCAAGATTATAAGGACAGGCGCAACGCATTGATACATGTTGCGGATCATTAATCTTTTGTATATAAACTTTGTAAAAAGTAGAATAACTATCATCCTTTACACGAAAAACTGCAGAACCAAAAAGATTGTCATACTCCACTAGCTCAACAAAACCGATCGCATGTATTTTTTTTCCGCGACGGATCACTTCATCAGTTCCATGGGTATAAACGTACTTGAGGAGATGCGGTAGAGCCAAGTGACTTTAGATTTTATTTGACCCCCATTCAGAAAAGGGTAATCTGCAAAAATAAAGGAATGTATTTCGGATTTCCATTGATGAAGAAAGAAATAAATAATTTATGGATTATGACAAACTGCTTAATAAAAAGAGTATCTTTATAGGTTTTATTTTTACCGCTCCTGACCTCTCCGAAGGAGACGATGTGCACACAGTCTGCTTGATGAAATTTGTGTTCTTAAAAAATATTATAAGGATTTTATAAGCAGTTTGCCTTCATCATATATCGGCAATACATTAGCGCCATCTGGTGTTAAACAATAGCGAATATCTTTTTCCAAACCAAACCCCATCAAACGGTGATAGTGTGAGGCATCATTTTTTTTCATGAAGCCAAAAAGATCTTTCTCTGCTTTCTTATAAATTGTTTCTGAAAGATGTGATGAATCGCAATTGACAGAAAAATTATTTTTGATAGTTGAGATCACCGCTCCGGCAAATAACATGTCCTCCATATTTACCCTATCCTTCCATGCAGCACAACCAAGTATTACATTTTGTTTCACCTCCATTAAGTGTTCGCATACTGCTGAAAGATTAGGAAACGAACCGGTGATAATTTCTTTGGCACCCTTATCTAATGCCATTTGTAAAAGTCTTGTGCCATTTGTAGTAGTAAGAACCAATGTTTTTCCTTCTATGAAATCTCTTGGATATTCGAATGGTGAATTACCATATATAAGACCTTCAGCAACCTTTCCATCCCTTTCACCCGCAGTGATGCCATCAATTTGTTTTCCTATCTCAATGCAACGAGTGACGCTATCAACGGGTATGATTGATTTAGCACCGTTGTATAAAGCGGTCGCAATAGTGGATGTTGCCCTTAGGACATCAATAATTACAACAATGCTATTACTGAGATCATATAAGTGAAGAAGAGCCGGTGAAAGTGAAGTAAAAAGAGTTGGCTTATTGTTCATCGGGCAAATATAACAAAGGATAATTCAACGCCTGTTGCTCAACAATGCTCTCCACTTATCTGTTTCTGCATATTGCTTTATCACTTTATTCCGGGTTTCAATCAATTTTTCAAGGTATGAATTGAGATAAAACTTATTTACCAGTTTACCCAGCCAGCCATAGGGCGTTTCATAAGTAATAATATCGATTACTATGGTGCCGTTATCAACTGGTTTAAAAAAATGCTGGTGCTCAAACGATTTAAAATCCCCCTTGATCATTTTATCGGTGAATGTTTCAAAAGGCTTCATCTCCATGATCTTCGATGTAAAGAATCTTGTTTTGTAAAGATGTTTGCCTTTCCATGTTACAGTATCTTCTTTATTCATCAGTCCTGACCGCATGCCACCGACAATTTCTTCACCAAAATGCTCCATTGAAATTTTATGAAGACTAATATTCCTGTTAAGATCAAACACCCTGTCTTGTGGCGCTGCAATAAACGAGGTTAAATGAATTGTAGGCATGACAAAATCAAAAGTAAAAATTAAAAATGCAAAAACATATAGCAAGAAACAAGCCCTTTTTTGAATTTTTAATTGAATGGGATCTTAACAACTTTTGCTTTTAGCATTTTGTCCCTTACTGCAATGAAGATCTCTGTATCGATCACTGCATTCTCGATGGTCACATACCCCATACCGATCGCTTTTTGCAATGAGGGTGATTGCGTGCCGGATGTTACATAGCCGATCCTGTTTCCTGAAGCATCTTTGATTTCATAATTGTGGCGCGGGATTCCTTTATCGATCATTTCAAATCCAACCAGCTTTCTTTTTACGCCTTCCGCTTTCTGGGTTTCTAAAATATTTTTTGCCGTAAAATCTTTTGTAAACTTAGTGATCCATCCTAGTCCTGCCTCCAATGGTGAAGTAGTATCATCGATATCATTTCCATATAAGCAGAAGCCCATTTCCAATCTCAATGTATCTCTTGCGCCAAGGCCAATTGGTTTTAGGCCCTGCGGGCTCCCGATCTTAAAAATTGTATCCCAAATCTTATCGGCAACATCATCTTTATCTTCAAAATATATTTCTACTCCACCTGCCCCCGTATACCCCGTTGCACTGATCAGCACATTATCAATGCCTGCAAATTTTCCTTTTACAAATGTGTAATATTTTAAATTAAGGATATCCATTTCTGTCAATGGCTGTAAGATCTTTGTGGCATTCGGTCCTTGTATTGCAAGGAGACATGTTTTGTCAGAGATGTTGTGCATCTCCACATTTTTTGAGTTGTGTTTGCTGATCCAGTCCCAGTCTTTTTCAATATTGCTTGCGTTTACCACCAGCATATATACTTTATTCTCTTCAATACAATAAACAATCAGGTCATCCACGATACCGGCATTGTCATTGGGCAAACAACTGTATTGTGCTTTCCCATTTGTAAGTTTTGATGCATCGTTTGAGGTAACACGTTGAATAAGATCAAGGGAATTTTCTCCTTTTAAAATGAATTCTCCCATGTGACTGACATCAAACACTCCTGCGTTTTTTCTTACAGCGGCATGTTCATCATTTATCCCGGTATATGAAATTGGCATATTGTAACCGGCAAACTCAGCCATCTTCGCGCCAAGGGTAATATGTTTATCAGTAAAAGGAGTATTCTTCATAGTGTTGTTTGTGGGGGGCAAAGATAGGATTCAAGAAAATAAAAGAGTCCCGATGAATCGGGACCCAATTTTCTCACGGCTATAGACCGGGAGATTCCAACTTCAACCGAGTTTAATTGAATATTTGAATAAGAGAAAAGACCGGGGATCCAGCTATATCACCATTTTCTTTATCATCCATGCTCTCCTTTTTACTGTTGCCGCTGATTGAATCTTTCTTCTTTTTTTCTTCCATGTCTTTTAGCTTTTGTTGTTCTTCCTGTACTTTTTTGCGTTGCTCTTCTATGCTATTTGTTGTTGTTGCCGGCTGAGAATCTTCATAGCGATAATCACCGGTAGTTTGCGGCGGGGTCGGGCTTTTGGGTGGTCGTGTTGGATCCTGCAGCGTTCCGTTTTCGGTCATTACATAATCGACATTTGTCCTGTAATCAAACCAATCATTAAAATCTATTCCATCGCCTCTGCCCCGTCTTACTTGTACAGTCTCTAATTTCCTGGTTACCGATTCATCAAATCTTAATTTTTTACCAACGGGTATTTGAATTATTAGCTCGACTGTCTGACCACGGAATTTACTGTCTTTACTTATCGCATAACCATTAGGCAAATCCAGGATGCTATCCTTGCTTGTAACAGTATATTGTATTTGCTCTGCCCTTGATCTTGCATCATTGGATGACCGTCCCCAACTATGCTTAACCACGTATACATGATAGTCGTCATCCGGACTTTTTTCAGGTGTAAAATCGATCCAGGAAAGTTTTAAAGTATCATCAGTTAAATTCCAACCTTCTGTATCATTGTCAACCCACCAAAACCTGTCAGTGAATTCAAGTTTAGGTTGTGAAACCATCACCGTGAGTTTATTGACCGGCTGTGTAATTGGAACTGCTATCGGATCCGTCTTTTGAAGAGAACTGGTTTCTTTAACAAAGCTTGATACCAAAAGTATAACCGCAACCCAACCTAAAGCCCACAATCCGCCAAAGATCCATCCGAGGTAACTGCTTCTTGTTCTTACTCCAATAATTCTTCTTATTAGCCAGACAAGAAAACCAATTAAGGGAATTCCAAGAAACAAGATTAAAGTTCCCCATGCATATACAGGTTGCCATTTATTTGTCCATAAGTATTCATTGAAGGGCCACCATGCTACACCACCAAATATTGCCGCCATCAACATACCAAACAAGGCAAGTGCAATAGTACCGGCAATGAACAGGAAGAAAACTTTGAACAAGACTCCTATTGCATGACCAATGCCACTTCCGATCGGCCTGGCGGTTTGTCGAACCTCCGCTGCAAAAGTTTTTCCTTTTGTTTCTGCAAACTCCTTTGCTTTAGTGGAAATATTTTGCGCAGCTGATTTCACTTCTTCACCAAAATCTTTTGCTCTATCCTGTACGTTTTGCTTGATGGTATTTACATCCACTTTTTCACCACGCATTTCCATTTTTTCATAAGGGCTTCTTGCTTCAGGTAAAACGATCCAAAGAATTATATAAGCAATAATGAAAGTGCTGGTCAATGATCCAAAGACAATATTTGGGAAGAAATCAAAATCAGCTCTCGGACCGAAATTATTTAAGATATTGATCAGTATGTTTAATAATATAGGAGCTAGAAAAATTGTACGGATCAAAGATGCGCTTTTATTAAAGTAAGCAGCAAGCCCGGCGCACACCCCACCAATTATTCTGCCTTCCGGATTGCGAAATAATCTTTTGCCAACATAGCCTTCAACATCCTTAGCTGGTAATATTATCCAGAGAATTATATATGCTAAAAATCCTAATCCAAATCCTCCGAATGTAATGATGGCAAACAATATTCTTACGATCGCAGGGTCAACATTCAGGTAAGCTGCAATACCGCTACAAACACCGCCGATAAATCTATCACTTGTATCCCTGTATAACCTGCGTCTTGCTTTTGGCGGAGCTTCTGTATATGCTGTTTGCTGTGTGGTAGCTGATGATGGGCTAAATGCTGATTGTTCTTTTATTTCCTCACCTTCAAAATCTTCAGGGCGGCCCATTGAATTAGCGATCTCATTTACATCATCATCCGTGATGCTATCAGCCCCTTTGCGAACCTTTTCACTCATGAGTTCTGCAATGCGGCTTTCAATATCATTGATGATCTCATCACGACCTTCCTCACTGGCAAAGTACCGGCGAAGGCTTTCAATATACCCCTGCAATTTTTCGTAGGCAGAATCTTCTATCGGTATCACTCTGCCGCTCAGGTTTATGTTAATGATCTTTTTCATTGCAAAAAATTTGTGGTTGAAGTTATAAGTTGGTTGGTAGGTGATTGGTTGTTTGTGTTAATGCGTTTACACCATTGGCAAGCTCCTGCCATGTTTGCTGAAGCTCTTTATAAAAAGCTTCTCCTTTTTGTGTCAGGGAAAAATATTTACGGGGAGGTCCCGAATTACTTTCCACCCAACGATAGGTCAGCATTTCTGCATTTTTTAAACGAGTTAGCAGGGGATATAAAGTTCCTTCCAAAATATGAAGGTTAGCGGCTTTCATTTCTTCTACAATATCACTTGGATAAGCCTCGCCCCTGCGAATGATAGAAAGTATGCAGAATTCCAGGATCCCCTTCCTCATCTGGCTCTGTGTGTTTTCAATATTCATAAACCTTGTTTATTGGTGAAAATGGAAAGCGAAGGATTAAGGTGATTCTGTTCGTGGTTCGTTACTGCGCTGCCATTTTCATGTTTATGGATCAAAGATAAGGTGATGTTTGGTACTATACAAAACATAGTACCAGTTTTTTCATGGTTGCGGGTGCCAAAAACCTACTAGATTTTTGGATAATTAGTTTATTTTCACACATCTATAATACAATATACGGCCTGAAAAATATTTTTCATACTTTGATAACCGGATTATAGGAATGATGAAAAACGCAAAAGCAGGGTTTTTTAACAGAAAAAGAATGCTGTGCATAGCCATCGCCACCTTGTGTATTTCCTCTTGTTCCGATAAATATCAACCCCACACTAGTAAATATCAGTTTAAGAGTGAGGATAGCAAACCAGACTATTCTGATCTTAACTATTGGGCAGCTCATCCTTTAAAATGGGATCCTTCAGACAGCATACCTAAGCCATTAAGAAGGATGAAAAAAGATTCCCTTGTTGATGTTTTCTTTTTGCATCCAACAATTCATACAAGGCCATTAAAGGATAGTAATTTGAATGCTGATATTGATGATGCTTATTTGAATGCGAAAACAGATTACTCAAGTATTTTATACCAGGCAAGTGTTTTCAATCAACATGCAAAAATTTATGCGCCTCGTTATCGTGAAGCACATATCAGTGCATATTTTACAAAAGATACGATGAGCTCAATAAATGCCTTTGCTGTGGCGTATGCTGATATAAAAGCCGCGTTTGAATACTATTTAAAAAATTATAACCAGGGGCGCCCGATCATTATTGCATCACACAGCCAGGGTACAACTCACGCATTGCATTTATTAAAGGATTATTTTGAGAACAAGCCCCTGCAAAATCAATTAGTAGCCGCCTATCTTATAGGCATGGGAATACCCAAAGAGTATTTCTCATCATTAAAAATGTGTGAAGATCCGGCCCAAACAAACTGCCTCTGTGGATGGAGAACTTTCAGAAGAGGCTTTAAACCGGATTATGTAGAAGCCGAAAAAGGAAATTCATTTGTTACAAATCCGCTTACCTGGAAAACCGACACGGTTTATGCACCAAGAAAAACAAATGAAGGAAGTGTTTTATTCAAATTCAATAAAGTGTATAAAAGGACAACGGATGCACAAAACAATGAAGGCATACTCTGGGTAAAAAAACCGAAATTCCCATGGAGTTTTTTGTATAATGCGAAAAACTATCATGTTGGCGATATAAACCTGTATTACATGAGTATTAAAAATAATGTGAATTTGCGCATTGGAAGTTATTTTCAAAAACGCACTGCCAGATGAACCGGCTAAGAAAAATACTGGAGACAAAAACTGCTGGTATTGTTTGTTCATTATTCGCTATCGCTAATAGGATGATTTTCGCAAGCCTGCATTCTCTGGTCGGCACAGACACTAAAGTTCAATTAACGTATGCTCAGAATTTAATGACCGGGAAAGGAATGGGTGTCACAAAATACTTTACTAACGACTTAACTACGCCAATCTACGACTCACATCTTTTATTCCCTCCTGGATTTTCATTAGCCATCCTTCCTTTTCTAAGTCTGTCAGGGAATGATGAATTCAAAGCGGTTCATGTCTTCGATATGGTAACATCGGTAGTTTTTATTTTTGCGGTCAGACACTTAAGCAAAAGATCAGGTCTTCCGGATGC
>Ga0075429_100005833_pt1 | contig 10627 bp, 10 predicted proteins | sample RhiMetdeltSRZDD3_FD_75295 | JGI IMG/M metagenome (GOLD analysis project Ga0075429, IMG submission 75295) | Populus rhizosphere microbial communities from Tennessee, USA - Rhizosphere MetaG P. deltoides SRZDD3 | ecosystem: Host-associated > Plants > Roots > Rhizosphere > Soil | place: USA...
GGCATCTGCACGGCGGCCGCGACCTGATCGACGAGTTCTGCTTTGGTCATACCTCTCTCCTCTGGATGAGCAGGCCAGGGCCAGCGCCTGGCCAAGGGTCGAGACGTCTGGCGGTAAAGCGTAGGCTGCCGCTGTGACAGTTGTCAAGCATTTTTCTCAGTTATGGACAGCGCGCAGCTGCCGTGGGAGACGAGATGTCCTGTCGTCTGCCGTGTACATGTGTGACATCTCCGCTGCCTAGACCTTCCAGAATTCGGTGGTGTCCCTATAGCGGGTGATGGGGGCAAAAACGGGCTTGTTTTTCCAATGTTTTCGAACTTTGGTTTCCGCTAACTCAGGCGACTTTCCGCCGTCCAAGGGTGGTGGCTGGGAGTGTTATCATACCCTTCTGACGCCGATGCCCCTGCACCCCCTTGGGCACATGCGCTGTCACCGACACCTTTTTCCGCAGTGGGCCTGCTGGTATGGGGATGTCGGAAAAATCCACCCGTAGCCATACCCGCCGCAAACGCCCACACGTCGGGTGGCAGCATCGGTCCCAAAAGCCCGTGGGCACTGCCGCCGCCGTGGCGGCCACATAGGCCAAGATGTTGCCCGCCAACAGCGCCAACTCCGGCAGGCGGTAGCGGCTCTCGTCTCCGAACACGAACGCCCGGTGCGCGCCGACCATCTGTTTGGCCGCCAGGGGCAACTGCTCGATGGGCCAACGGTCGCGGTACAGACACCGCAGCGCATAGGCTGACACCGGCAGGTTGGTCACCAACACCAGCGGTTCCTGGTAGCGCGGGTCGTGGATCACCGCACACCGAAACGCCGGGGCTCCCGGCTTGGCGGTGGACAGCACGAGGTCGTCCCAGAGCTGGGCCTGAATCGTCCGTCCAGCTCGTACCCACTGAGCGGTGGCATCCGGGGGCGAGGCGGCCATGGTCCGGCCTTTGTAGGTACGGGGTAAGGGACGCCCCCGCTCCCCATAGACTGGGCAACGCCCTCGGCCTGTATAGGCCGGCAGCACGTTGCGCCGGGCCGTAAAGTTGCGCGCCACCCGCGCCACAAAGCGTGGCACACCCCCGACCAGCAGGGCGGCCACGCCGAATCCGGCGTCTACGATGAGGACTTCGTCGGGTTGCAAGGCCGCTCCCGCTTGCGTTAAGGCCCGGCGTTGCAGTTCGACTTCACTGCGATCGCCTGGTGCGGCCCGTAGGAGCAAACGCATCAGGGGTACGCGGACTTTGCCGACCGAACCGACTGGCCGCGACCACCGCCAGCACGATGGCTGGCAGGGCTTTGTCGGCTCCGGATTGGTAGTGCTTGCCGACACAGCCGCTCAGTCGAGGGCGGAAGAAGCCGACCAGGTCACAGGCGACCGGGCGGAAACCTTCATAGCGATGGGCGTGCCCGTGGCCTTCCTGCTCGACCATCTGGCGCCACGCTCTGACGAGGGTCTGGATGGTCCAGCGACCATACGCGAGGGCCGCTCCGGAGCGACGCACGGCGTCTGCGGGCAGTCCCCCGTCGGCCAACGCCGGGAAGACGGCGCCCCGACTGAGCAAAAATCGCCCAGAGATGAGCGCCCAGAGGAGCCAGAAGAGACCCAGATTCGTGCCAACGGGCATCTCGGCCAATATTACACTCAACAGGACAGAAATACGGTCGACTATGGTCGACATCGGGCAAGCCTCCAAGAGTACAGTGTGGTGACTCTACTCTACCTGAGAACTTGCCTGGTGTCGCCATCACCGCTGCAATTTACCGGAAACTAAAGTTCTGTAAAGGATACGCTATGGCAGACTTCTGGCGGCGTCTGGGCGTGCTATGCACGCTGCTTCTGCTTGGCTGGCACCGGGCGAGCTGGGCGCTCCCGGCGGAGCAGTATACGGTGACAGATCTCGGTCCGGTGCTCTCGGTCACGGCGCTGGCGAAAGACGCCGATACCGTCCTCAGCACGCAACTGCTCACCGGGTTGCAGCGGGCAGTCGTCCTCGGGGCCATCGAGCGGACGCTCAATCTCTTGCCGGACGGGGTCTCGGCTATCCCGCTAGGGATCGATCACGGGCGCGTCGTGGGCTTTGCCTCGACGGGCTTTATGGGGCTCTTCACGCATGCCTTTCTCTTCACCCTCGACGACGGGATCCGGGATCTGGGCACGCTGGGCAGTGCGGACCTGATCAGTGTAGCGACAGACATTAATGGCGCGGGGACGATTGTGGGCTTTGGCCAGACGCCCGAGCATCCCGGGTTTGTGCCGCTCCTCTTTCCTGGCGGCGGGCCGCCGGTCCCGTTACCCACGCTGGGCGGGCTGAGCGGCGGGGCCCAGGCGCTTAATGATGTAGGCGAGGCCGTGGGCAATGCCGCGACCCCGATCCGTAACATCCATGCCACGCTCTGGCCCCCGGAGGGCGGCGTCCTGGATCTGCAGACCGCGCCCTTTGATTCCTCCCAGGCGTTGGACATCAACGAAAGCCAGACTGTTGTAGGCTTTGGGACGATCGCCGAGGCCCAGGTCGGCTTTCGCTGGCGGGCGACCACCGGCATGGTGCCGCTCCTCCCGCTCGCGGGGGATAATGCGGCGCGGGCCCAGAGCATAAATGACGCGGGGGATGTGGTGGGCCAAAGTGTGCTGCAAGATCCAGCGTTGCCTCGCACGCAGCACCTCGCCGCGGTCTTCTGGGGCGAGGATCATCAGCCGATTGATCTCCAGACCCGCCTGGTCGATGCCTCGGAGGTGGTGCTGGAGAGTGCGGTCGGGATTAATACGGCGGGGCGCATTGCGGCGCTTGGCCGGATTGGCGAGGCCGCGCATGCGTTTTTGCTCACGCCGGTGGTACCGCCCGCGCCACCGGTGGTCGAGGAGCCGCCGGTGGTGGAAGCCCCCACGCCCCGCCTCACCCGCGCGGAGCGCATTGCGCGGCTCGAGGCATGGATCACGCGCCTGCTGACCCGCCTGGACGTTGGCGGGAGGGGGTGGACTGACATAATCGTAGATCGTCGCATAAACGGCATAGACCACGAGCTGATAGAGACTCGCAATCTCCAGCTTGTCCGCAAACTGCGAAGATAGCTGTCTACGGTCTTGATGCTGATGCCTAGCGCTGCCGCCACCTCTTTCGGAGCCTGGCCGGTGGCGAGCTGGGCCAAGATCTCGCATTCGCGGGGGGAAAAGTGGGGCCTGTCGCTGGCTCGACAGGCGGGGCAATGTGTCACCGGGGATCGTCCGCTGGGCATGGCTCATACTCGGCAGTACATACATGGCACAACTGAAGACAAGTACATTAACCCACGTTCAAGGAGTCTGACTGAACTGATCGATTTCGTGCGCTGAGGGCACTTCATACCACGAGTGGTTAAGACCGAGTGTATCACAGATCAGCATGTGATGGGGATGAACACCGAACACCTGCGCGACCTCTTGATCCCCTATCAACAGGCGGACTAGGGCTACTTGGCTCAACAAGGCCAACACGACTGCCGCCGTTGGGGTCGCGGTCGTGCCTTTGTTCCCCGGGATCTGCTGGTCATGGCTGCCCAGGTACAGGCGGACCTGTCGCTGGATAATGCTGGAGACGCGCAAGCCCAACACTGTGAGCCTCGCCAACGCCGCGATGCGTGCGGGCTTCTCCAGCCACACGGGGCTGATCGCCGCCGGATGCTTGATCCAGCGAAAGCCGGGTTCCACGGTGATATGTTGCTCCTGATAGGCCTGGAGAATCGTGGCATCCGTACTCATCACAGGACTCACGGTGGTGGCGAGTACGGTCCAGCCATTGTCCTCCTCCGGGTTGGCCGGTGCCTCGACCTCGCCCCTGGGGTGAGAGCCCGCCTCCGTCGGTGGCGGGTCCGTCTTCGTGGGCCGGCCCCGCCGCGCACGCCGCGTGCGGCGGGTGTCGGCCACGACGTGATAGCGTACGGCATGATACCGCCAGGCCTGGGGCCGGCGGCCTCGCCGGCCCGGCTCCCGGTGCTCATACTCTGTAAGGCCGCTGCGGCATCTGCCTCACAGGCAAACCAGCGCACTGGCACATACTTGCTGTGCTCCACGACTGCTGTGGCTTCCTTGGTTCGTGCGGCGGTAGAAGCTTGGGTGTGCTGCTGCGCCAGTTGACTCGCATGCACCACCACAAAGCGGAGGGCCTCGTAGGCTAGCCGTCCTGCACTATACTTGACCTCTCCAGGTTCAAGGGGTAGTGGCCGGGTGAGGGGATTTTTTGATCTGGCCGGGCTCCAACCTGTATCCTCACGACGACATCGGCTATGGTGCAACCTCTGAGAAGACTTGCAGAAGGAGTGCCTCATGGCGGTCGCGATTCAACAGATCAGTCCCGTGGCCCACTTACCGTTGGCGCTCGGGGTGGTACGCAAGCTCAAGGTGGCTCCGCTCATCGATACCTTCTGCCCTTCGCACCCCGCCCATGTCCTGTCTTGTGGGCGTGGGGTGGAGGCCTTGCTCCTCGCCATTCTGGATGGCCATCATGCCCTCTATAAGGTAGGGGCACGCATGGAGGAACGTGGGATGTTACCCTTGCTCCAGCCCGGCCTCGCGCGAGCCTCGCTCCATGATTATCGGCTGGGACAGATCTTCGACGCACTATTTGCCGCGAATCTCAACCGCGTGTTTGGTGCGATCGCGCTCAACGCCCTGGAGGTGTATGCCATGGCGACACCCTGGCTCCATCAGGATACGACGACGATCACCCTGTATGGGGCTTAGGAGGACGCAGCGCGCCCAGGGCCCCAGAGCCAGCAAGCGTCAGAGAGGCCAGCACCACCGCGGCCGGCCTATGGGCACAGCAAGGATGGGCGGGATGATCTCAAACAGGTGCTGCTGAGTCTCGGGGTCAGTAGTGATGGGCTCCCGCTCCGCGTCGGCGTTCGCGATGGCAATACGAGTGACAGCACAGAGACCCCAGTGGCCATTGAAGAGTGTCTGGCGTTGGGCTTGGACGGGGTGCATGGGATTGTTGCGGATAGTAAGGCCTATAGTCGCCGTACTCTCGGCTTATGTCTGGAACAAGGGATTGGCTTAGTCACCTTAGTCCCACGCGCGTGTGCGGTGCGCCAGGAGCTGGAAGCATCGCGCTTTCCGGTAGGAATGGAACAAGAATGTAACATGTTGCATTCTTTCTCCAAAGCTACCGGAAAGCGAGCAGCGGCACGGGGCGCTCTTCCTGCCAGTGAGGGACGGCCGTGGATTCGCGGGTCACCCTTGCCCGGGAGGCCTGGCCTGGCTGCGCGGGGGGCGCCAGGCACTGGGGCTACTGGACCGTGCGGACCCGCAGGTTGGTGGGCCCTGGCACGCTACTCCCCCCTGTCCCACAGTCGGACGGCAGCGGCCCATAGCGGCTGACAATCTCCGAGGTCACGGTCTGCGCCGCATACCCCGGCCCCGCGCTGCCTGCCAGTGGCAGTGCCCCATCCCAGGCCAGCGCCGCTTTGATCCGGTCATCCATCGGCCAGGGCCATAGGGGCGTACTGGTGAGCGTGCCGTCCTGGTATCGCCCGCAGGCCCGGGCTCCCTGCCCACGGTCCCCGCTGCCGGTGTAGAAGTTGGGACAGTCGCTCAGCGACGTGCAATCGTTGATGTTCGTATGCCCGGGCGCGCTGGGGAGGCTCACCGCACTCTGACTCGGGGCCCGCAGCGCCGTCACCCGATCCACCCGCGACTGGTCACAATGCCCCCCATCGTACCCATCCCCCACCTGGACATCACAGTTGATGCCCGCGGTAGACGCCTGGGGCTGTGAGCGTCCATCCACAAAGACATCTTGGAAGGTATGGGGCACCCAGCGCGAGAGGAAAAAGCCGTCCGCGACGGGCAGCGGGGCATTGTCATACCCGTAGATGATGAGCCCGTTGGTGCGGTAGCCTGGGGATCCGGGCGGGGGGCCATCCCGAAAGATCATGCCGGCGTGATTGGCCCCTGACGACCCGCTCCAGGTATATTTGGTGGCGCCCCACACCAGGATGAGGTTTTCGTAGAGGCTGTCCTGGTCGGTGCCGTACGCCGATTGGAGGGCAGGCCCCGGGTTCGTCCCGCCGTCGCCCGGCGCCCAGCCATCCCAGCGCATCCACATGCGCCGCATGGTGTTGCGATGCGTCGGTCCCGCATAATCGTTGTAGGTGTTGCGCCCATAGCCGAAGAGGCACATATCCTCGAGGAGATTGTCCGAGCTGCTGGCCACGATCATGGTGTGCAGGTTATTCCCCGAGCCCACCGGCGGCGGCGGATTGGCATTCCACCCACACACCCGCCGCAGGATATTGTTGTTGCTGCTGTAGAGCGCGATGGCCTCGTGGGCGCTGTTGGCGGCATTCACGCCCTCAATCTGGAGCCAGCTATTGTTGACCAGGTAGAGGGGATGGTTGGCATACTGCCCATCAATATAGACACCCCCATCATGCAGAGCGCGCACCGTAATGCGCCCGCTGCTGGTCCCGCCAAAGCCGTTGGGCGGCGCGAGCATATTCTGCCCGCCTGTATACGTCCCATCGAGTAGGCAAAGGGTGGCGCCGGGCTGCGCCACGCCCCAGAAGTCGGCGATATGAAACGGGGAGCCTTCCGAGAGCCCATTGCCGCCACCTGTCGGTGAGGCATAGTGACTACAGGGGCTTTGCGCCGCGACCGGCGGCGCGAGGAGCAGGGCAACACTGAGGAGCCCAGAGAAACACAGCATGGCACGAGAGATATGTCGCATTGTTCCCACCCTTTCAGGGTTGTGTCGTTGACGAGAGCAAAGTGGAATGCCAGGTGCAGTGGAGCGGTCGGTCGCGTCCTCGGCTGGTATCCGGCACTGATGTCATGGTCTCCGCAACTGTTTGTCCTCCCACGCGTATATTTGTACCCCTTGAAGGGCTTTTTCGATATTTTGAACTATTATAGAGATATATATATTGTACTAAATTAGTTTATAAAAAGATTTCAAAATATAGCGTGGTGCAGCGAGGATGATGCTGTACTCCGGGGCTGCGGTAGGGGTTCCTCACTCCGAGGTCGCTGGGCTGGCCGATGCCATGATCCAGCCCATTATTCCCGTTCAGGACCAAAGGCGCGTTTGAGTACTGGCCATTGAGAAAGACCGTGCCATCATTCAGCGCGATCACTTTGATATGCGCTCCGCTATTGCCATTTAATCCTGCCGGGGGAGTAATCATGTGTGCCGATCCCTGGTAGACGCCATCCAGCAAACAGAGTGTGGAACCAGGCCGCGCCACACCCCAGAAATCAGCGATGCGAAAGGGTGAATTTTGGGAAAGTCCATTCCCCCCGCCCACGGGAGATGCGTAGTGGCTGCAGGATATTTGAGCCGATACGTTACACGAAGAAATCAAAGAATAACTGATGACCGCAGAGAGAAACAGAACTGAAAAATGAGAATTTTTCAGTTGTCCCCCTATGCTTGAATGAGCTATATTTGGATTTTAGTTATTTTAGTTCTAATATAAACCTTATCAGTAACATTGGCTTCGTTCTTTTACCTTATATCAAAAGTCAGTAGAATTATACTCAAAAATTCTAGGGTGACAAAATAAGCCGGAGAAAGCCTGCCTCAAGCTTCGCGAGATGTGATGCTGGATCACAGCGAAAGCGCCGACGCAGGATCCGCCGCTGGCGGCAGGTCTCTCGTGCCTACCGCAGTGCCTGGCAGGCACTGACGTTCTCGGGAGCGAGGTCGGCTGCGGAGTAGGTATGCAGGCAGGTGGCAGCTGCAGCAATCACACAGACTGAACCGCTCAGGACTAAGCGGGGGAAGCCACTTTACGTCCTGTGGTGCGACGGTCGTGATAGCGATACGCCCCGAAAAACTGCTTGAGATTATTATTGGTCCGAGGCAGATCAGGCACCGTATAGCAGGCGTTGACAACTTAACCGCACCCCTGTACAGCCTCAGTCCTCCATGACATACTTGTGCCACCCAAGCCACTTCTCCGTAGCGGAGGGCGCTTTGCTCATTCAGCCATGTTCTTGTGTGGAGTTGCCGTGATGACCTCAGCCTCAGCGAATCTATACAAACACCATCGTTTCCCGGGTGAGATCATCAGCCACGCTGTCTGGCTGTATTTTCGCTTTCCTCTCAGCCGCCGTGATGTGGAAGAACTGCTGTTCGTCCGTGGGGTCATCGTGTCCTATGAAGCTATCCGCAAATGGCGCCGGAAGTTTGGCCAGGCATACGCCAATCAACTGCGTCGTCGACGCCCCAAGCCTGGCGATAAATGACACCTCGATGAGGTCTTCTTGACGATCAATGGCGAACGCCACTATCTGTAGCGCGATGGATCAGGACAGGAATGTGCTCGATATCCTGGTGCAACGGCGACGGAACAAGCAAACGGCGAAGAAATACTTCCGCAAGCTCCTCAAAGGGTGTTAATACGTCCCACGCGTGATCATCACCGATAAACTCAAGAGCTATGGTGCAGCCACGCGAGAAATTCTCCCTGGGCCGAGTACGGTCAGCATCGCTATCTCAACAACCGCACAGAGAACCCCTATCAACCAACACGGCAGCGCGAGCGACGGATGCAGGGGTTGAGTCACCAAGGCACGTCCAACGGTTTCTCTCCGCGTATGGGCCTATTGCCCAGCACTTCCGACCGCGTCGTCATCGCTGATCTGCGCCCGAGTACCGGCAAGAAATGCGCACAAGATGCCAGATGTGGGAAGAGATCACCTGTACGAGGACGACTGCTTAAAGGTAGAATGAGTCCGAAGTCGATCCACTCTCGTCCCGCTGTTGCCTCCAGATGAGATCAGCCTGCATAAGTTGACAACGCCAAACATATTGTCTATCGTAACAGCCTTGGTGATAATCGTGAGGCAATCTTAGCAGGTGAATTCTGTACATTTGCCTGTACAAACCAGAAAATATATAGCAATACTATCTATCATAACGGAATGTGTATTCGGCTCAGCAGAACTATTGGCACGAAAGCCCGAAACAATATTTGCTATCAAAACGGAACGGACAATGTGACGCAAGTGAATATTCAAAACAGCATTGTTGACTATAACCTTCTAGTCATTAGTTGCGCGCCCTACGCTGCAAGAGGTAGAGCCTGTTCGGGCTCCATTGTCATTTTGGCTAGAACTGGGGTGAACCGTGGTATGGGAAAAATACCGGCCTCATGGAGGGCCTCCCGGCAGGCCTCCGCGACGTCGCGTTGACTGGGAGCCACTTTCTGTCTGTACCAGGGCCGATAGCGGCGCAGCGGCACATCTGTGGCGCGATCCACGTGCGCAATGAACCACAGCGTGCGTGCCGCCGCCAGGGCCAAACGCAACGTGTTGGCGCCCAGGATGCGTTGCCGCTTGCGGCACTGGTCTTGCCTCAGCCCGGCGCAGGTGTTACTGTCGCTGATCGCCATTGCTACGGCCCAGCGGTGGCCATACTTGCGCACGATCTCTTCCGCGCTCAAGGAGAGATCGGTGGTGAAAAAGGCTTCAAGGGCTGGAGGGGCTGTGGCCAGGCTGTTTGGGGGCAGATGTGTCTGGACGTCGCAGCACGACGACCCGCACGAGGCGCCTCGGCAAGACGGCGTACCACGGGCCCTCCCAGGCTTGGATCTCGGCGCCCGCTTCGCCGGGGGTGGGGCGACCACCCGGTGGCGGTCTGCTCCAGGGGCTTGGGTGAGCCGATCAGGTCGCCTTTTTTGCAGGGGGCACCGCGACGCTTGGGGAGGTGGGGTGGCGACACCTCGTAGAGCTTGCCGCTGATGGGGAAGCGCCCCACGACATGCGCCGTTTCGGGCAACCGACGGACCGAGTCCTTGGTGGCATAGCCACCGTCCGCCAGGCTCCGGATGGGCCGGCCGGGCAACTGCGCGGCCATGAAATCAAGGATATCATGGGCCAACTGACTGCGGGAACGATGCGCCACGTTGAGCATGGTGCCAAATGACGGGTGCGCAAAGGTGTCCACGGCAATATCCTCCAGCCAGAGAGGTTGTCCTGACAGATGACTCATCTTACGGGAAAGGCTGAAGCCCGTTTGAGCGCCGAAGCCTGTAGGGCGGCGCCGGAGGGGTGCCAGCGTTGGACCTTGCACGAGACGGGAGGCCCCGATGTGCACGTAGACACCTAAAGCATGATGTTATGGAGGCTCCTCGCTTGTCTCGAGATCATGCGTAAGCCAGGAGGGGGAAGATGACTGTGCCTGCTGTATCCCTCATCGTCCCATGCCGCAACGAAAAGAATTATATCGAACCGTGCATACGATCACTCTTAGCCCAGGATCTCCCCGGGGAGAGTTTCGAGATCATTGTCGCAGATGGGCTGTCGAACGACGGCACGCGCGATATGCTGGCACGACTCGCGGCAGAATATGCCTGTCTACGCCTTGTGGATAATCCCGGCCGTATTGCCTCAACGGGTTTTAACACTGCTATTCGTGCCGCGCGGGGTAGGATCATCGTCCGCATCGATGCTCATACGCAGTACGCCCCCGATTACGTCAGCCAATGCCTCGCCGTTTTGCAAGAGACAGGCGCGGACAATGTGGGAGGACCAGGGGTAGCCCAAGGGACAGGCTACATAGGACGGGCGGTGGCAGCGGCATTTCAGTCCCCTTTTGCAGTCGGTGGTGCCCGCTGGCATAACCCGCACTACACGGGACCTGTGGATACGGTACATCTCGGG
>Ga0075429_100005835_pt1 | contig 10626 bp, 6 predicted proteins | sample RhiMetdeltSRZDD3_FD_75295 | JGI IMG/M metagenome (GOLD analysis project Ga0075429, IMG submission 75295) | Populus rhizosphere microbial communities from Tennessee, USA - Rhizosphere MetaG P. deltoides SRZDD3 | ecosystem: Host-associated > Plants > Roots > Rhizosphere > Soil | place: USA...
TCGGGTTCCCGACGGCCAGACACTTCGTGATCGCCGCCGTCAGCGACGTCTTGCCGTGGTCGACGTGGCCGATCGTGCCGATGTTCACGTGCGGCTTGGATCGGTCGAACTTTTCTTTGGCCATCTCAGTAGCTCCTCAGAAATCCTTGGGTCAAACCCTTGTCGTCTTGCCCGACATGCGGGCGATGACTTCCTCGCTGACGTTGCGAGGCGCCTCCTCGTACTTCTCGAAGTGCATGGTGTACGTGGCGCGCCCCTGCGTACGCGAACGAAGGTCCGTCGAATAACCGAACATGTTCGACAGCGGCACCATCGCGGTGATGATCTGGGTGCCGCCGCGCGAGATCTGGCCCTCGAGCTGTCCGCGCCGGCCGGACAGGTCGCCCGTGACCGCGCCCGTGTAGTCGTCGGGGGTCACGACCTCGACCTTCATGATGGGCTCGAGCAGGACGGGGTTTGCCTTCTTGGACGCGTCCTGGAACGCCATCGAGCCGGCGATCTTGAACGCCATCTCGTTCGAGTCGACGTCGTGGTAGCTGCCGTCCCACAGACGGACCTTCACGTCCACCACCGGGTAGCCGGCGATGATCCCGCGATCGAGGGCCTCGCGGATGCCGGCCTCGATCGGCTTGATGAATTCCTTGGGGATGGTGCCGCCGGTGATGTCGTTCTCGAAGACGAAGCCTTCGCCGGGGGCCGGGGACAGCTCGATCTTGCAGTGCCCGTACTGGCCCTTGCCGCCGGTCTGCTTGATGTACTTGCCTTCGCCCTTGGCTTCCTTGCGGATCGTTTCCTTGTAGGCGACCTGCGGCTTGCCGACGTTGGCCTCGACGCCGAACTCGCGCTTCAGGCGGTCCACGATGATCTCGAGGTGGAGCTCGCCCATGCCGGAGATCTTGGTCTGGCCCGTGTCCTTGTCGGTCTCGACGCGGAAGGTCGGATCTTCCTGCATCAGCTTGCCGAGGCCGGCGCCCAGCTTCTCCTGGTCGCTCTTCGTCTTCGGCTCGACGGCCAGCGCGATGACGGGGGCCGGGAAGTTGATGGACTCGAGGACGACGGGCTTGTCGGTATCGCAGATGGTGTCGCCGGTCGTCACGTTCTTGAGGCCGACGGCGGCGGCGATGTCACCCGCCCAGACTTCCTTGATCTCTTCACGCTTGTTGGCGTGCATCTTGAGCAGGCGGCCGATGCGCTCCTTCATGCCGCGGGTGGAGTTCAAGATGGTGTCGCCGCTCTTGAGGTTCCCCGAGTAGACGCGGAGGAACGCGAGCTGGCCGACGAACGGGTCGGTCATGATCTTGAAGACGAGGGCGGAGAACGGCGCGTCGTCTTTCGCCTCGCGCGGGATCAGCTCTCCGGTCTGCGGATCGTTGGCCACCGTCGGAGGGATGTCGAGGGGCGAGGGCAGGTAGTCGACGACGGCGTCGAGCATCGGCTGGACGCCCTTGTTCTTGAAGGCCGACCCGCAGATGACCGGGAACATCTTCATCGCGATCGTCGCCTTGCGGATGGCGGCCTTGATCTCGGCCACCGTCGGCGTCTCGCCGCCGACGAACTTTTGCATCAGATGATCGTCACCGGCCGCCTCGGCGCCTTCGGCCGCCTTCTCGATCAGGATGTCGCGATGCTCCTGGGCTTCGGCCAAGAGGTCGGCCGGGATGTCTTCGATGTCGTACTTGGAGCCCATCGCCTCGTCGCGGTAGCGGTACGCCTTCATCTCCACGAGGTCAATGACACCCTGGTGCTGGTCTTCGGCGCCCAGGGGAAGCTGGATCGCGACCGCCATGGTGGCGCTCAGGCGATCGTGCATGGTGGCGATCGAGTGCAGGAAGTCGGCGCCCGTGCGGTCCATCTTGTTGATGAAGGCGATGCGGGGGACCTTGTACTTGTCGGCCTGGCGCCAGACCGTCTCGGACTGCGGCTGCACGCCGGCGACGGCGTCGAACACGGCCACCGCGCCGTCGAGCACGCGCAGCGAGCGCTCGACCTCGGCGGTGAAGTCGACGTGGCCGGGCGTATCGATGATGTTGATGCGATGGTCCTTCCAGAAGCAGGTCGTCGCGGCGGACGTGATCGTGATGCCGCGCTCCTGCTCCTGCTCCATCCAGTCCATGGTGGCGGTGCCGTCATGGACTTCACCGATCTTGTAGTTGACCCCTGTGTAGAAAAGGATGCGCTCGGTCGTCGTCGTCTTGCCGGCATCGATGTGCGCAGCGATGCCGATGTTTCGCGTCTTCTCTAATGGGGTTTGCCTGGGCACGTTAGATCCTTGTGTTCCCGACTACCAGCGGTAATGGGCGAAGGCCTTGTTGGCCTCGGCCATCTTGTGCGTGTCTTCCTTCTTCTTCACGGCGCCGCCGCGCATGTTGGCGGCGTCCAGGAACTCGTTGGCCAGCTTCTGCACCATCGTCCGCTCGGGACGCTTGCGGGCGAAGCCGATGATCCAGCGCAGCGCCAGCGACGTGCGGCGCGACGGGTTCACCTCGACGGGCACCTGATAGTTCGACCCGCCGACGCGGCGGCTCTTGACCTCGAGCGAGGGCTTCACGTTGTCGACGGCCTTCTTGAAGACCTTGAGCGGATCTTCCGAGGTCTTGGCCTGGACGATGTTCAGGGCCTCGTACACGATCCCCGACGACGTGGCGCGCTTGCCGCCGTACATCATGCAGTTGATGAACTTGGTGACCAGCGAGCTGTTGTAGAGAGGGTCCGGCTGAACCTCTCTCCTCGGTACTGTGCCGCGACGTGGCATCCTGACTCCCCTCAAAAACAAAACAGACGGCGCTTCGAAGGTCGACTTCCCGACCTCCGTCGGCGTCGTCTGAGGCCCTACGAACGCCTCACGTCCGGGATCCTGATGACGTCACTTCGCCGACGCCGCCCGATCTCCCCGACTATGTTTTTCCAGCGATCCCGCTGGAGCGATTCTTCGAGACTCCTTGAACCCTGAAAGCGACGACTACGCCTTGGGCCGCTTCGCGCCGTACTTGCTGCGGCTCCGCTTGCGCCCCTGTACGCCCACCGCATCGAGCGTTCCGCGCACGATGTGGTAACGCACGCCCGGAAGATCCTTCACGCGTCCGCCGCGGATGAGCACGATCGAGTGCTCCTGGAGGTTGTGGCCCACACCCGGGATGTACGCCGTCACTTCGATGCCGTTCGTCAGCCGCACGCGCGCGACCTTGCGCAGCGCGGAGTTCGGCTTCTTCGGCGTCGAGGTGAAGACGCGCACGCACACGCCGCGCTTCTGCGGCGAGCTCTGAAGTGCCGGGCTATCGGTCTTGTGACGCAGCTTCTCGCGACCGACCCGGACAAGTTGACTGACCGTGGGCACGAATCCTCCTGGCTATTTGCTTCTTGGGGCAATGGCGCCGACACAGCGCGTCATCGCTTAAAAGGCAACCCTCCAATAATAGTCAAAAAGGCTTCACTGTCAAGGGCCTAAGGCAGGAACTCACTCGGCCCCGACGTATTTGCGACGGTAGCCCGTACCTTACTTAATATAAGCAACGGAAGTATAGGACGGTAGGCAACCAAGGGAGGTCTCATGCGAGGGGTCATCGGGACGGCCGTCGTGGTCATGGCCGGGCTGCTGGGAACGTCGTTGGACGCGGGCGAAGCCAAGGACGCCGGCACCGCGGGCGATCCCTACAAGTTGTTCAATGGCTTCAAGTTCACGGAAGGACCGGCCCCGGCTGCAGACGGCACCGTCTACTTCACCGACATCCCCAACAACCGCATCCACAAGGTCGATCCCAAGGGCGAGTTGTCCACGTTCCTGGAGGACAGCAAGGGGTGCAACGGCCTCATGGTCGACGGCGGCCGGCTGATCGCCGCGCAGCGCGACGAGGGCCGGGTCATCTCGATCGACCTCGCGACGAAGAAGATCTCCGTCATCGCCGACAAGTTCGAGGGCAATCGCTTCATCGGCCCCAACGACGTCGTGGTCGACCAGCAGGGCGGCGTGTATTTCACCGACCCGCGTTTTCCGTCGAGCGCGCCCGGCAACCAGGAGAAGCAGGGCGTGTACTACGCGCCGATCGATGGCGCGGCCGTGCGCCTGGCCGACGATCTCTCGCGGCCGAACGGCGTGCTGCTCTCACCCGACGAGAAGACCCTCTACGTCTTCCCCGCCGGCGGCCCGGAGGTGATGGCGTATCCGGTGCTGGGCCCCGGCAAGCTCGGACCCGGCCGCGTCTTCGTCAAGCTCGACCAGCTGGAGGGCAAGACCCCGCGCGGCGGCGACGGCGGGGCCATGGCCAAGGATGGTACGTTGTATATCACTCAGCCGGACCTCGAGGGCATCCAGGTCTTCACGCCCTCCGGCAAGGCCGTCGGCCTCATCAAGCTCCCCGGCCGTCCGACCAACGTGAAGTTCGGCGGCAAGGACCTCAAGACGCTTTATGTCACCCTGCATTTCCGCGACGCCGCCAACACCACGACAGTCGACGCCGCGCTGTACGCGATCAAGATGAAGAGGAAGGGCCACAGGTACGGCCGTCGATAGAACCGCCATAGTCCTCACGGAAACCGTCGAGCAAGCGGCCGCGGCGGGCAAGAGGCTAGTGCGTATTCGAGACAAGGCTTATTCATCACCTTAGCAGTGATCCGCGCATCGGACACCGGCATCAGCCGCGCGGCGTCGAGGACACCATCCCCGACATGCTGTTCGCCCTCGGTGAAACGCGATACAGCGACTCCTTCCGCGACTGCACGGCCAGCGGCGCCCTGATCGCCGTGGCCGGATCGGCCCGCTCATTTCTATGCCGAAACTCCAACCTGCGCTGCTGATTGGAGGCGACCCTCCCACCCACTCGCCGCCAATCTCGTCGTCAACCGCAAACACCGGCAGCGGCCAGCGTGCTCCGCAGGCTAACGCTGCGGCTCCAAACTGCCTTTGTGGATCTCTGAGGAATCCGCGAACCTCAGATGCGCGAACATCAGCCGGCCTACAATCGCAGCAGCAGCGCTCGGCAATTCAGCCACTTGGATCGGAGCCTCCGGAGCGGCGACTAGACGATAGGGACCGCCATACACATCGGAGTCGTAGGCGAACACCCCTCGCTGTGCCACCATGCGCCAGGTGTTCCTGAGCTCTGGAGAGAGGTGTGGCGCAAAGCGCGCTTCGGTGAACGCAGCGCGCGCGAGGATGGCATCGATAGCGGCGTCGTGTGCGTCCGTGTCCCGCAGGAAATCTGGAGGAGCATACCCACCTCCAGCCGTGCTGAACAATGCGACGTGACCCTCGGCGTCACTCGCGAGCCAATCGAATTCGATGCCAACGATCTCATCGGCAGACTTTGCTCCCATTTGTGCTCATTCCTTGCGATCGGAGCGGAAGCGCGTCGCTGGATCCGGGAACGCTCCTCGACCATATGTTGTTTCACAGCTCAGACACACGTCAACACCCTGACCCGTCCTCGGTCGTACCGCAGTAGTGAACTGAATATCGGCCGGGTGTCCGAGCGCCTGGGAGCAAACCCCTTCGGCACAACCCAACCCGCCGCCTAGGCTCGCGCCAGCGGTGACCCGGCCTGTCGAGGGTGAGTAAGCACCAACAACCGTTGCAGGAGGATGTTGAGAGAGCGCGAGATCCGCTTTTAGCGCGTCGCGTGCGGCATTGGCCTCTGCGAATAGCTCCGCCGCCCTCTCAGTCCTCCGGACGCTCGAAGGACGCGTGAGCAAAAGCGTGAGACCAAACTCGCCAACATCCATCATCCTTTGTTCGGTCTCGTTCCGAGCCGGGAACAACGGCGGTTCGGGGGCAAGACCATGGCCACGCTCCCTCAGCGGCCCAGTAAAGAAGTTGATAGCCGTCTTAACCCACAGACCCCAGGCCTCGGCATAGGCCTCGGAGGAACCGGGAGTGCGGTTTAGCGCCCACATCGTCGCAAGACCGTCTTGGCGCCCGTCAGGATCAACCCGGGTCAGCGGGTTGTTCTGACAATATGCATAGCGATTCCATCGTTGAGGTTCTTCGCTGCTGGCGCTCAAGACTGGATCACGCGTTGTGAAGCGGCCCGCCTGGGCGTGATAGAACCGCGCGTCGAAATAGTCGAGGCCGCTCTCTGGGTCCCGTTCCTTTCCCGTAAATTTCTTGGCCTGGCCGGCACCGACAGCCGGGTTAGCGGCGCATGGCCCAGTCGTACACTCCTCGCCATACGGCAAGAAATCGTGGCGCTCGAGAACACCTCCCGCTTGATCGGTGACCGCGCGAACCGAGCCTAGGGCATCCAAGTGGTAGTACTCGACGGCCGCAGTCGCTGGGCAAGCAGCGAGAACAGCTGCTACTGAGAGCGCGATCGCCGAGAACTGCTTCCGCATGAAGTTCACTCCTGTGTTCGTTGCCATGAGCCGTGTGCCTTTCATGACGCCAGCTTCGGTGCTCATGGCGCGGTCACCACGAGGCGGACCTGAATGACTTGCGGGCTTGCGAGAGTGCCCGGCGGAGAGGTGATCGTCACGGTGCCGTTGTAGGTGCCCGGCGCGAGGCCGGACGTCGAGGCGGTCGCCGTCGCCGTGCTCGGGCCGACGCCACTCATGGGCGTGACGATCAGCCAGGGCGCGTTCTGGATCGTCGCCGTCCACGACGGGCCGGCGCCGAGGAACCGGTCACGGACCACGAACGTCTTCGACAGCCCGAGGTCCTGGTCGTTGTCGAGGATGCTGAGCACAGCCGTCTTTTGCGTGCCGAGGCCGGTACCGTCGGTCGGGCTCGACAGAGTCAGGTTGATCGTCTCCGTCGGCTCGACCATCGCGTCGTCCTGGATCGGCACGCTGAACGTCTTGCTGGTCTCGCCCGGCTCGAAGAGGATCGTGTCGCTCACGCTGATGTAGTCCAAAGCGCCTGCGGTTCCGTCGGACGTGCTGTACGTGACGCTGGCGTAGCCCGTGGTCGAGCCCGTGCGTGTCACAGTGACGCTGACGCACGAGCCGCTTTCGCTGCCGCTGTAGGTGGCGCTGCTGAACTGGAAGATGCCAGCGCCGCCGGGGGCTGCGACGTCGGAGAACTTCGCGACGAACGCCTGTGCGGTGGGGGCGGTGCTCTGAATGGCTCCAGGCGTGGTGTAGAAGGCCCCACTGGCAGTCCCGGCGGCATAGATCGCACCGCCCGCATCGACGGCAACGCCGTATGCGAACGCGCTGCTACCGATGAATCCGCAATACTCCAGCGCGGACCCTGTCGGATCCAGGCGGAGAATTTCCGCGGTGAACGGTCCTGTTGTGCCAAACGTCTGCTTCGACACACATAGGGCGGCGGGGTAGCCTGCCGGATCGCCAAATCCGACGACGACGGCTCGGTCGAGGGGATCGATTGCGATCGCTAACATGTGGTCGTTGCCGGATCCTCCCAGGTACGTGGAATACACCGGTCCCGTTCCATCGGCTGTCAACTTCACTACAAACCCGTCACCGGCACCTCCGTACGTCGTGGATATCGCACCGGGCGTCGTCGGGAAAGAGGCGGTGCCCCCACCCGACAGCGTTCGCCCCGTGACGTGTGCTTGTCCCTGCGAGTCGACCGCGAGGGCGTAGCACAAGTCTCCGCCACCGCCCCCGATGAATGCGGAGTAGATGACAGGCGTGTAGCTCGAGGCGCTGGTCGACAGGGGCCCGAGCTTGGTGACGTGGCAATTGGCGTTGCCGTAGGCACCGCCCAGCCAACCGGTGGGCGACAGGGGGACGGGGTTTCGCACACGATCGGCATACGGCGTTTGTGCGACCGTGTAGTTCCCGCTCAGGTACACGGACCCGGCGGCGTCGATGGCGAGGCCAACGAGGGCGTCGTAGGCGCCTCCGCCATTGAGGATCACCACCGCCTCGAGATCCTGCCCATCGAGGCTCAGCCTCAGCACGTAGGGACCGACGTTCGAAACGTAATCCTGGTTGACTCGCGATGGCGCCCTGCCCAACAGCAACGCGTCTGGTGAGTAGTGGGCACCCGCCACATACACCTTTCCGCCATGAAGTCGTACGGCGGAGGGCGATGACCCGCTCTGGACGTTTCCCGACACGTAGGTGGAGAACTCCAACTGCGAACCCTCGGCGTCCACGCGAGCCAGGAAGCCGCCATAGCTATTCGGCGACTGCGTCGGCATCAGCGCGTTGACGACCGGAAACTGCCCCCACTGGGTCGTCCCGACGACGTAGACGGATCCCGCGTCATCGACAGCCAGCGCAACGCCACGGTCCTTGCCGCCGCCCCCGAGATACGTCGAGTACAGGATGCCTGTGCCGGTACGATTGAGCTTCGTGACGAAGGCGTCATCGTCGCCTGCCCGTACCGTTTGTATCGGCGTATCGACCGGGTAGTCGCTGGAAGTCGTCGCGCCTGTGATGTAGGCGTACCCCTGGCTGTCCACGGCCACGCCATACGCTCCATCGGTGCCGGCGCCGCCGATCAACGTCGAATAGGTGAGCACCGGGTCGATGACGAGAGTGCGTCCGCGATCGTAGCGTTCGACGCGCAACGAGACTGTCTTGTCCTCGGCCACGGCGTAAGCCACCTTTACGGGCTCCCTACCCGACGCGCCCATCTGGTAGCCCACGGGCTCGTGCTGCAACACGTCGCCGGTGGGCGTCGAAATAACGAGGTCGCCGTGCTCATTCACGCGCACAGCGGACGCGCCCTCGAAGGTCATACGTACCGCCTTGGGATCCGCGTGGGGGTGCACCTCGATGTCGTACTCGAGACGCCGCTGGTTTCCGTAGAAGACGGCGTCGATACCGTCGTACACCTGTTCGTAACGAACGCGGCCGAAGTGAGGCACACCGCTCTTCCACCGTGAACTGTCGTTGCCGATGAAGTAGTGGCTCTTGCCCCCGGTGGGTTCCTCGGCCTTCGGCTCGGGCAAGCGAGCGCCTTTGAGCCGCAAGCCGAGCGTGTCCGGGCCAAGGCGAACGTCTGGACCGGAGCGGCCGAGCAGCACCGTATATCCGGCGCCGCGAGCGACGAACTTCGCGTCTGCCGATGTCTGGCCGACGTTCGGCTCGAACACCATCGGCAGCATGCCGAGCTTGTCCGACGAAGGTGGGGCGGTATCGGCTGCGCTGGCCATGCGCGTGTTCGGCGCAGGCGCATCGAGCGAGGCCGTCTGTACACCCGAGAAGTTCAAGATGAGGGGGTCGACGTACAACTCGGCCTGCTGCGTGGCGGCGAGCGGGCGCGCTTGCAAGAGGTCGATCCACGCCGAACCCGGGAGGTCCCAACCGGTGGCCACGAACGCCTGGATCGGCTGAGTGCCCGGAACGGCGTTCGTGGTCGAGAAGCGCGGTGTGCCGTCGACGATGGCGTCGATGCGTCCGTTGCGATAGCGCACTTTCACGTCGTAGAAGCGGTTCGACTCCGCGTTGTCGACGATGCGCTTATAGATATTCGGGCCGTACTGCACATAGATGATGCCGCCCGCCATGCGGATGGCGCCGAACGTGCGTCCGGTCTTGCCCCAGGCGTTGCCCGACGTGTAGAACTCGAGCTTGCCGACCTGCTTCTGGTCCTGCGGCAGGTCGCCGAGCCGCACGTGCATCGAGATCTCGGTGCGGTCGATCGCGTGATCGGGCACGTTGACCTGATCGTTGGAGACCTCGCCGGCCGGCGGATCCAGGATGAAGGCATTGCCGACGCCGCGCGGATCGGCATCGACCTGGCCGAAGGCGACAGCGTCGTTCGAGAACCATCCGCCCTGGTTGTGGATACTGCCGCGCGTGAGGCCGTCGAAGGGCTCGCAGTACCACGCGTCGGGTGCGCACGTGGCGCCGGCGGGCGGCTCGACGACGAAGGTCACCACAATGCTCTTAGGACTACCGGCCACGCCGTCGGCGATGACACCGACTGTGGCCTGGTATGTGCCCGCGGTGAGACCCGTGCCGTCTACCGAAACTGTCAGCGCACCCGGCGTCGTACCCGTCGCGGGCGCCACCTGCAGCCACGGCGCCGAGACAGTCGTCCTCCAGGAGACTGACGTGTAGGGATACAGGACGGTCACAGCCTGCGGACCGGGATTCGCGCGGCCCTCTACCATGCTGAAGCGCAGGCTCGTGGGCGCCACCGTCAAGGCGGCGGTCGCGAGTACGTGCAACGTCACGGCGACGGTGCGCGGGCTACCGACCGCGTTCGGCGCAGTGACGGTAATGGTTGCGGAGTACGTCCCCGCCGCGAGACCGGCATGATTGACGGACACGGTGATATTGCCCGGCGTCGCCCCACTCGTGGGAGCGATGCTGAGCCAATTGGCCGTCTTGCTCGCCGTCCAGGCCACGCCTGCCTCGTTGGCCGTCGTTACGGCCAGCAACTGCGGCGCCGGCGTGGGGCTGGGCGCGACAACGGCGATGAACGACATCACTTCGGGAGCGACTGCCAGCACCGGCGGCTTCAGCGCGGCGATGAGGCGAGTGCCGGCGTACACGTAATCGCGCACGACCTCGATGGACGTGCCCGGCGCCTTCTTGAATTCGGTCAGGATCTGGTTGCCGGGTCCGTGCACGTAGTAGCGCAGCGTGCCGTCCGTCTCCAGCTTGAGCTTGCGCAGGTTGTCGCTGTCGTATCGATAGGTCGTGGCGGCACCGTTCACCGTCGCCACCTCGACCTGGTTCTCCGGCGTATAGCTGAACGTCGCGCCGTTGCTG
>Ga0075429_100005838_pt1 | contig 10623 bp, 8 predicted proteins | sample RhiMetdeltSRZDD3_FD_75295 | JGI IMG/M metagenome (GOLD analysis project Ga0075429, IMG submission 75295) | Populus rhizosphere microbial communities from Tennessee, USA - Rhizosphere MetaG P. deltoides SRZDD3 | ecosystem: Host-associated > Plants > Roots > Rhizosphere > Soil | place: USA...
CTCCTCCGTCCGGATCTGGCGCGCATAGGTCGGGCTGACGGTGGTGATGGCGTCGGCATAAAACAGTCCCGCCTTGAGAAACGACATGCGTCCGTAGAACTCCAGGCCCTCCATGGCATAGCTCGCGGGAGGCAGCCCCAGCGCGGCGACCAGTTCCGGCGGGAAGCTTCCGTGAAAAGCCAGGTTGTGCACCGTCATGACGGTCGAGGCGCGGGGCCCGGACTGATAGCGCAGGTACGCCGGGGCGAGACCGGTTTGCCAGTCGTTGCAGTGCACGATGTGCGGGCGCCAGTCGAGCGGGCTGCCGCGGCCTCCCAGGATCGCGGCCACCTGTGACAGCGCCCCGAAGCGCACCGCGTTGTCGGGCCAGTCCACGCCCGCGGCATCCTGGTACGGCCCGCCGTCGCGGCGGTACAGCGGCGGACAATCGACGACGATCAACGGCACGCCGGACGGGAGCTCCGCGGCGATCAGGCGGCATTCTACAGGCGGCGCGGAGAGCGTGAGCGTGGCGAGCGTCTTGCCGCTTGCGACGGTGTCGAGCACCCCGCCATAGCCGGGCAGCAGCACCTTCACGTCGATCTTCAACCGCCTGAGCGCCGGCGGCAGGGCGGCGCTTACGTCGCCCAGCCCCCCGGTCTTGGCGAGCGGCGCGCATTCGGACGTGGCGAAGAGTACCCGCAGCACGGAAGATTTCGGGCTCGCGAGGTCCATCAGGAGCAGGATTCAGGACTCGGGATTCAGGAGTCGGGATTCAGGAGCTGCCGGGGCAGGGTTGCCTGCGGATTATACGGTGCGCGTCGGGGGGCGGAAGAGGGGCCCCATCGTAGTTTGATGGGGATCTGCCCCGGCCTCGGTCTCCGGAACGGTGGTGCGGGACGGGGCACGGAGCCGCTGCGTCACATACGCTTCCACTTTCCGGGGCTGCTCGCTGCTCCCGCACCCTGCTGCGCACACCGAGTCGCAGCGGCACCCCCCGGTGACGCGCGGGGCGGCCGATGTGATGACGGTTGAATCGTGCGTTGAGCGTGCTGAGGCCGCAAGGGCAACGAAACCGCCCTCGCCGGCGGCGAGGGCGGAACGGACGGGAAGCGAGAGAAGGGTTCAGTGGCGACTGTCGCCGGTAAGCGACGACCGTCCGCAGCGGCCAGCACTAACGTGTTGATCGATGAATTGTCGCGTCCGTCGCGAAAGTACGACACCGGCAGTACAATTTCCCTCTCCTCGAACCCCTGCTCAGGGTTGATGTCGGGGGAGCATGAGGGGAGCGTCCCCTCATTCGTCATAAGGAGCGTCCATGCCGGGCAGTCCGGTTGCAAAAATACTGATTGTCGACGACGACCAGCGTACCCTGCTGGCGCTGGAGGCGCTCCTCGAGGATTTGCAGCAGCAACTGGTGTTTGCGTCCTCTGGAGAAGAGGCGCTGCGGAAGGTGCTGAAAGATGACTTCGCCGTCATCCTGCTCGATGTGCGCATGCCCGGAATAGACGGCTTCGAGACCGCGAAGCTGATCCGGGAGCGCCGGCAGTCGACCCACACTCCCATCATCTTCCTGACCGGAGCCTACGAGGATCCTCCTTCCATGTTTCGCGGGTACGAGGCCGGCGCGGTGGACTACATCGTGAAGCCGCTGAATCCCGAGGTCCTCAAGTCCAAGATCTCCGTCTTCATCGATCTTTTCGTCAAGAGCCAGGAGCTGGAGAAGGAAATCACCGTGCGCCGGCTGGCGGAGGAGCGGCTGCGGGAGTCCCAGGAGAACCTGCGGGCGCTCACCACGCATCTGCAGTCGGTGCGGGAAAAGGAGCAGACTCGCATCGCGCGCGAGATCCACGATGAGTTGGGGCAGGCGCTGACCGGCCTCAAGATGGACCTGACGTGGCTCATGAACCGGCTGCCGCAGCAGAAGCTGTTCATGAACAAGGTCAAATCCATGTCGCGGCTGATCGACAGCACGATCCACTCGGTGCGCCGCATCGCGTCCGGCCTGCGGCCCGAGGCGCTGGACGCGTTCGGTCTGGCTGCGGCGATCAACTGGCAGGCGCTGGAGTTTCAGAAGCGCTCCGGCGTCAGGTGCACGATTCAGCTGCCCACCGACGGCCCGGAGCCCGATCCCGAGCGGGCCACGGCGTTGTTCAGGATCTTCCAGGAACTCCTGACGAACGTGGCGCGGCATTCGAACGCGACCCGGGTCGAGATTCAGCTCCAGGTGACCGCGAGCTCGCTGGCGCTCGAAGTCCGGGACAACGGCCGGGGCATCACGGCGCGCGAGACCGAGAACTCCCGGTCGCTGGGGATTCTGGGGATGCGGGAGCGGGCCCTGCAGTTCGAGGGCAACGTCGAGATCGAGGGGATGCCCGGCAAGGGCACCCGGGTGCGCGTCGCCATTCCTTTCGGCTGAAGGGGGCGGCTGCAGGCGGTGTAGTCGGACCACTACAAAAGAATCAGTTTGCGCCGACAGGGTGACGCGGGAGGCCAATCTAGGATGCCCTACCCGCCCCATTGCCGTGCCTACATCCGGTCGCACAGAACCCATGAAGACACTCGCGTTTGTCCTCGCCGGCGGTTCAGGGACCCGGCTCCATCCGCTGACCGTGGAAGATTCGAAGCCCGCGCTCGTGTTCGCCGACGGCTACCGTATCGTGGATTTCGTGTTGAGCAACCTCGTCAACTCCGGTATCGAGTCGATTTACGTGCTGGCGCAGTACAAGCCCCAATCACTCATCCGGCATATCGAGACGGCCTGGGCGCCGCTGCTGGCGCGACGAAAGGGCTTCGTCAGGGCACTGCTGCCGCAGACGAACGGCTCGCCCTATCGCGGAACCGCGGATGCGGTGTTCAAGCATCTTGGCCTGATCCACGATCACGATCCCGACCTCGTGGCCGTCTTCGCGGCCGATCATGTGTACCGCATGGACGTCGGCCAGATGGCCCAGGTTCACGAAGCTTGCGGCGCGGACGTGACGGTAGCGGCGGCGCGGGTTCCGGTGGAGCGGGCGCCCGCGTTCGGTGTCCTTCAGTCCGGTCTCGACGGAGAGGTGCAAAGCTTCCAGGAAAAGCCCCCGATGCCCGCATCGATACCGGGCGACCCGGCGCATGCCTATGCCTCGATGGGCAACTACCTGTTCGACCCGGACGTGCTCGCGGGGCTGTTGCTGGCAGCTGCGCGCTGCGGCGCCACTGATTTCGGAAACGATATCCTGCCGAAGCTGCCCGGGCGCCAGCGCATCTACGCCTACGATTTCGCCCGGAACTACATCCCGGGGGTCCTGACCCACGAGGAGCGCGCGTACTGGCGCGACGTGGGCACGCTGGAGGCCTTGCGCGCGGCCCAGAACGACGTCCTGGGGCCCGAACCCCGTTTCAGCCTGTCGAATGCGCAATGGCCCATATACGGCGCGGGCCGGCATGTTTCTGCCGTCGCTCGCAACGCGCCCTCCGACAAGGCCGGAGCGTCCGTGATACGGTTGAACCCCGGCGGACCGCAGCCGCGCGCCTCGGCGGCCTGAGATCCCGCCGGCTACGAGCTACCGGCTGCCAGCCGGTCACCCCGCGCTGCTCGCAGCTTGCAGCTCGGAGTTCGCACCCTGCGGCTGGAGCGGCAGGCAAGCCGTGAACGTGCTGCCCCGGCCGGCTTCGCTCTCCACGCGTATTTCCCCGCCGAGGAGACGGATCAGCTCCCGGCTGATCGCCAAGCCCAGCCCGGTACCGCCGAACTGGCGGCTGGTGGTTCCGTCCGCCTGCTGAAACGCTTCGAAAATGACTTCCAGCTTGTCGGGCGGAATGCCGATCCCCGTGTCCGTTACCGAGAAGGCAACCGCACGGTGCGCGGCGTCCGGCTGCACTGCGCTCCCTCCCGCGACCGGCGGCGCGATGTGCAGCGATACTCCGCCCTCCCGGGTGAACTTGAAAGCGTTCGACAGCAGGTTCTTCAGAATCTGCTGCAGCCGGCGCTCGTCCGTTTCCATCGCGGCCGGCAGGCGCTCGTCGATCGTGATCGAGAAAGCAAGGCCCTTGCTCTGGGCCACCTGCTGGAAATTGCTCTCCAGGTAGTCGCGCAGCCGGCTGAAGCGGACGGGTCCGATTTCGAGATGGGTTACCGCGCCGGACTCGATCCGGGAGAGATCGAGAATGTCGTTGATGAGGTTGAGCAGATCCATCCCGGCGTCGTGTATGGACCGGGCGAACTGGACCTGCTTCGGTTGCAGATTTCCGCTCGCGTTGTCGGCCAGGAGCTTGGCGAGGATCAGCAGGCTGTTCAACGGCGTGCGCAGCTCGTGCGACATTCTTGCGAGAAACTCGGACTTCGCCTGGCTGGCTTTTTCTGCGGCGGCCATAGCGTCGCGCAAGGCCTCCTCCGTTTCCTTCTGCCGTGCCAGGTTACGCGTGACCTTGGCGAAGCCGCGCAGACGCCCCGTTTCGTCGCGCAGCGCGGTGATGATCGCGTTCGCCCAGAACCGGGAGCCGTCCTTGCGTACTTGCCAGCCTTCGTTCTCGAATCGGCCGTCGCGCGCCGCCAGCTCCAGCGCCCGTTGCGGCCGCCCGGCCGCGATGTCTTCCGGGCAATAGAAGCACATGAACGGGCGGCCGATGATCTCTTCGGCCGTATAGCCCTTGATCCGCTCGGCGCCCCGGTTCCAGCTCGTCACCCGTCCTTCCGTATCGAGCAGAAGAATCGCGTAGTCCTGCACGGCTTCGATCATCGAGCGGAAGCGGCGCTCGCTCTCGACCACCAGCGTCTCCATCCGCGCGCGCTCTTTCATGTCGTTCTGGAGGGTCTGATTGGCGACCGCCAGTTCCTGGGTGCGCTGCTCCACGCGCACCTCGAGCTCGTCCCGGTGCCCGCGGATCGCCTGCATGACGCGATCGCGCTCGGTGAGCACGGCGCCCAGCACGAGACCGGTTGCGACCACCGTGCTGTTGAACGCCAGCAGGAGCAGGAGCGATTCGTTGAGGTTGGCGACGCCGTACGAGCGCTCGAACACATCCCAGATGGCGAGGGAGCACGCGACCGCGGTCGCCGTGGTGACCTCGCGCTGGCCGAACCGGAATGCCGCCCAGATAATGAACGGTACGATCAGAAACATCAGGGGAGAAAGCGACGCGGCGCCCGGGTCGAGACGAAATGCGACGTGCGCGACGACGAGCAGCAGCAGCGCGAAAGAGATCGCCTCCGCTATTTTTTGACGCGACCAGACGACCTTGCTGCGCGTGCTCCAGGAGAGTATCAGTGGCGTGACGATGATCATTCCCGAGACGTCGCCCTGCCACCAGGTCCACCAGTTCGACAGCAGCTGGGAGGAAGTGAGCTCGTGGCCCGTCGCGAGAGAAATCATCGCGACCGTCGCCGCGATCGTGCCGCTCAAGCCGGCCGCCGCGACGAAGCCGAGCACTTCCTCGCCGCGCTCGAAGCAGCGGAAGTCGCCGCAGAAGCGCCTGATGAGCGCGGCGCCGGCGACGGCCTCGAGCGTGTTGCCCGTGCCGATCATGAGCGCCGCGGCGAGGGAAGTCTCGACCGTGAGGTTGACGAGCGTCGCGCCCAGCCACACTCCCGGCCAGACGCGACCGCCGACGAGGAGCATGGCCGCGAGCGCGATTCCCGAAGGAGGCCAGACGGGAGTCGCGTAGCCGGGGGGTATGGCGATCAGCAGCGCGAGCTTCGCAGCGGCAAAGTACGCGGCAGCGAGCAGGAGTGCTTGCCCGATCTGGCGGGCCGGCCGACGGGAGGCGGTCAATTCCGGCACAGACTCCTCTTTTGAACTTGCAGCCGGACCGTCGGCAGATGCGGATGGAATGCGCGCCGGCAGCCGCGGCCCTGCTCAAAAGCCTACCACGAAGCCTGAAAAAAAAGCCCCGGCGATGTGCCGGGGCTGGAATACCTGCGGGAGCACGTGGGAGGGAGGGGGTGTGCGTCTGCAGGCAGAACTAGGTTCGGGGCCAATCTTAGTGGCGAGGTTTGCGGCTGACCATTGCCTGAACCTCGATTCTCGTGTCGTCGTTCAATGGCTCCATGTCGCGGGCTCACTACACGCTCCGGAACAATGTCACGGTCGCGGACTCGAAGACCGTAACTGCGGGAACCGGCCGTTAGCCACGGGTATCCCATCGGAGTATTCTGTCCGTTCGTTGCCTGAATTTTCTTGACGAGCCTCACTTGCAGACAAAGGAAGGAGCCGCTGTGCGAGTCTTGATCGCGGACGATCACCCGGTGGTGCGGCATGGCCTGAAGCAGATACTGGCGACCGACCCCGGCCTGGAACTCGTGGGCGAAGCGAAGAACGGCAACGAGGCGCTGGAACTGGCGCGCCGGCTGCAATGGGACGTTGCGGTTCTGGATTACTCGATGCCCGGGAAAAGCGGCCTCGACCTGATCAAGGAGATCAAGGGCGAATACCCGCAGCGCCCGGTGCTGGTCCTGAGCATGCACCCGGAGGAGTTGCACGCGACGCGCGTGCTGAAGGCGGGCGGGGCGGGCTACGTGAACAAGGAAAGCGCCTCGGAGGAGCTGACGGCCGCGATACGCAAGGTCGTGGCCGGAGGCAAATACGTGAGCCCGGCCCTGGCGGAGCGCCTCGCGTTCGAGCTCGCGCCCGGCGCGCAGAAGCCGCTGCACGAGACGCTGTCGGACCGGGAATACCGGGTAATGTGGCTGCTCGCGTCAGGGAAGCAGATCAATCAGATTGCGAAAGAGATGTTCCTGAGCCCGAACACGGTGAGCACGTATCGGGCGCGCATCATGAAGAAGCTGAATCTCACGAACAACGCTCAGCTCGTTCACTACGCTGTCAAGCACCAGCTCGTGCAGTAGATAGGTTCTGATCCGCGAGCTGTGACATTTCTCGCGGACGCTTTCCGGCGCCTACTCTATATCCATTTGGCATACGAGGCGCCGTTTCCCCGAGCGGATCGCCTGTAGAGGGACCACTACAACGGGCCCATCGCCTCCCTACAGGAACTTTCTCATTCTCCGATGGCAGGCGGGACCGCCGCACCCTACGCTGGGCGGGTCTCAAGGGAGACAGGGGAGCTGTCCGTAATGGAGCGCGATACCAAGAGCTTGCTGGTGACGGGCGGCTTTCTCATTGTCCTGATGGCACTCATCGCGGCGGGCCTGGCCCCGGGGAGTTCCGCGCTGGAGCCCGTCGTCGCGCCGGACCTGGAGCACTACCAGCCGGATGCGCAGTTCGTGCAATACCTCGAGTACCGGGCCCAACTGGAAAACAACGGCAACTGCCAGTGATGACGGAGCACACCTTTTCTCCGGATGGCAACGAGCATGCAGGGGGCGGGAATGTCAGGCCGGAGAGCAGCCTGCCACCGGCCATCGCGGATGCGCACGCGCGGTGGAACGCCGCGATCCTGATCGCGGAAGACGACCCGCGCAGCCGCGAGGCGTTGCGGCAGCTCCTCGAAGGCCCCGGGCAGAGCGTCGTGGCGGTGGAATCGGGAGCCGAAGCGCTGCGCCAGGCCCTCAAGCAGGACTTCGCGCTGATCGTGCTCGACATACACATGCCGGAAATGGACGGCTTCGAGACCGCCGCATTTCTCCGCCAGCGCAAGCACTCGCGTTCCACTCCCATCATCTTCCTCACCGGCGCCTACGAAGACGCAAACTCCATCGTGCGCGGCTACGAGGCGGGCGCCGTCGATTACATCGTGAAGCCGGTCGTGCCCGAGGTGCTCAAGTCGAAGGTGGCGATATTCGTCGACCTGCACCGGAAAAGCGCGGAGCTTGCGCGGCAGAATTTCGAGCGGCGGCTGGCCGAGCGCGCGCTCGCGAAGGCCAATGAGGACCTCGAGATCGTGATCCGCCAGCGCACGGCCAGCCTGACGGTGGCCAATGATCTCCTGAGAAGCGAAAACGCGATGCGCCAGGAGGCCGAAGAGGGGCTGCGCAGGGCGAAGCAGGCGGCGGAAGCGGCCAACGTCGCGAAATCGGCGTTTCTTGCCAGCATGAGCCACGAAATCCGCACGCCGCTCAACGCCATTGTCGGCATGACCGAGCTTGCGCTCGATACGGAGTTGACCCCCGACCAGCGCGAGTACCTGAACCTGGTGAAGGCGTCGGGCGATTCCCTGCTCGGCATCATCAACGAGATCCTGGATTTCTCCAAGATCGAGGCGGGCCGCCTTGCCTTCGAGACTATCGCCTTTTCCCTGCGGGAAGTGCTCGCCGACGCCGCGAAGACGCTGACGCTGCAGGCGGGCCAGAAGGGATTGAGGCTCGCGTACGAGTGCGCCTCGGACGTTCCCGACGCGCTCCTGGGCGATCCCGCCAGGCTGCGCCAGGTCCTGGTCAACCTCATGGGCAACGGCATCAAGTTCACGGAGCGGGGCGAGGTCGTGCTGCGCATCGTGCCGGAGGCCGGGAACGGCGATGCGGCCGCATGTCATTTCACGGTTACCGATACCGGAATCGGCATTCCCCGCGAGCAGCAGAAGGCGATCTTCGAGCCGTTCCTTCAGGGCGACTCGTCGACCACGCGGCTCTACGGCGGCACGGGCCTGGGGCTGGCGATCTCGGCCCGGCTGGTGGAGATGATGCATGGCCGGTTGTGGGTCGAAAGCGAACCCGGCGCGGGCAGCACCTTCCACTTCACCGCGCGCTTCGGCCTGCGGGAAGCCGCGCAGAAGGAGTCGATCGGCGCCGGCAGCGCCGCGCGCCCCGCCCCGTCGCCTGCAGCGGGAAACGGGGAGCACAAGAACCTCCACGTCCTGCTGGTGGAGGACAACGCGGCCAATCAACTGCTTGCCCGGCGCATGCTGGAGAAGCAGGGGCACAGCGTGGCGGTGGCGGACGACGGCGCGGCGGCGCTCGAGATGTTCGACTCGGGGCGATACGATCTCGTGCTGATGGACGTGGAGATGCCGCGGATGGATGGGCTGAAGGCGGCCGGCGCCATGCGCAGAAAGGAACGCGAGTCGGGCGGCCACGTTCCGATCGTCGCGCTGACAGCTCACGTCATGACCGGAGATCGGGAGCGTTGCCTGCGCGCGGGAATGGACTTCTACCTCTCCAAGCCGCTCCGGCCGGCGGCGCTGCTGGAAGCCCTGGACCGGGTCTGCCCGGAAGCGGGGGGCGAGGCGCCGCCTGTGCAATCCCTCGTGCTCGACCGGAACACACTGCTGGCGCGCTTCGATGGCGACAGGGAGCTGCTCGCCGAAGTGACGAAGCTCTTTCCCAGGGATTGCGAGAAGCATATGACGAGCGCGCGTAAAGCCGTCGCTCAGCACGATGCGGACGCGCTGCGTTTTGCGGTGCATTCCCTGCACGGCATGTTTACCAATCTCGAGGCGTACGCCGCGCGGGACGCGGCCGCTACGCTGGGGAGCATCGACCTTCGCGCGGTGCCGACCGGGACCGCGGAAGCCGCCTATGCCGCGCTGGAGGACGCCGTGAAGGCGCTCAACGCGAGACTTGCCGGCATTGCCGACGATCTTGCGGCTTGGTCGAAGGCACGCGAACGGTGACAACCGGCAAGCGCGGCAGAATCCTCGTCAACGTGGACGCGGAGCTGCGCGACCTGATCCCGCGCTACCTCGCGAACCGCGGCAAGGACGTCGAGACGGCGACAGCGGCTCTCGTGCGGGGCGATTTCGAGCTGATAGGCTGCATGGGGCACAACATGCAGGGGTCGGGCTGCAGCTTCGGGCTCGACGAGCTCTCCGCCATCGGCACCGACATCGAGCGCGCTGCAAAGGCGGCCGATCACGTCGAGATCGCGCGGCAGTTGAATCGCATCGAGGACTACCTGTCGCGCGTGGAAATCGCGGAGGCCGCGCCGCCTGTCGCCGCGGGCGCCGTCCCGGCCGCCAGTGCGACGACGGGAAGCGGGGCGGTCGACGTGCTCCTGGTGGACGACCAGGAAATGAACGTCGCCATCATCGGCCGATTTCTGAGCCGGGAAGGCTACAAAGTGAAGTCTCTGAGCAGCGGTGAGGCGGCGCTCGCGGCTCTGGCTGCGCCACCGCAGCCCGCGCTGGTACTGCTCGACGTCATGATGACCGGCGCTGACGGCCTGGAAGTCTGCCGCAGGATCAAATCCAACCCCGCTACGCACCGCATCCCGGTCGTGCTCTTCACGAGCGCCGAGACCGGATGCGACCGCATCCGGGGACGGGCCGTGGGGGCCGACGGCTTCCTGTCGAAGCCGGTCCGCCGCGAGGTGCTCATAGAGCAGGTGCGGTCGCTGCTGTCGACACGGGGCGAGAGAGAGCTTTACGCGGTGCCCAGGTAATAGTTCTTGACGAGCTCGTTCTGCTCGAGTTCCGCGACCGTTCTGCCCTCGAACACGATCTCACCGTGCACGATGATGTAGCCGCGGTCAGCGATGCGGACCGCCTGGTGGAAGTTCTGCTCGGCCATCAGCACGGTGAGGCCGTAGCGCTCCTTGAGCTCCTTGATCTTGGTGATCGTGTGCGACACCAGGATCGGGGCGAGACCCACCGAGGGCTCGTCCACCACCAACAGCCGGGGTGACGACATCAGCGCGCGGGCGATCGCGACCATCTGCTGCTGCCCGCCGATAGGGAGCCGGCGAGCTGGCGGCGGCGCTCCTGCAGCACCGGGAAGATCTCGTAGCAGAACGCCGTGTTCTTGGGGATTTCGGCGCGGGCAAACGGCCG
>Ga0075429_100005840_pt1 | contig 10619 bp, 11 predicted proteins | sample RhiMetdeltSRZDD3_FD_75295 | JGI IMG/M metagenome (GOLD analysis project Ga0075429, IMG submission 75295) | Populus rhizosphere microbial communities from Tennessee, USA - Rhizosphere MetaG P. deltoides SRZDD3 | ecosystem: Host-associated > Plants > Roots > Rhizosphere > Soil | place: USA...
GTAAACTTGCCTTTTAAAAATTTGGCGGCAGCTATTTGTACACCGGTGTTCTGGTCTTCAAGTTTTACTTCAGTCCCATCTTCAAATCCGACCATGTTGCCGTTGATCGTAAAACTGGTATCCTTATCAGATGCAAAAAGGTTAGTATGTAAGAGGCCAATAAAAAGAAGTGTCAGGATTGTTTTCATAATCAAAATATGCCTGTAAAAATAATAAAAATTTGTGCGTTGCATAATAATTAACCCTTAACAGACTCCAAAAATTTCCGGGTAATGTCGGTTATATTGCCTTGTTCGGCAAGTGCTTTTATATATGCGGTACCGATAATGGCTCCATTGGCATTAGCACAGGCAGCTTCAAAGGAAGCTTTATCCTTAATTCCAAAGCCAACAAGAACGGGATTCTTTAATTTTAACCCCTTTAGTTTTTGTAAATATGTTTTTACATCCGTCATATTTTTATCACTGCCTGTGGTAGAGGAAGATGAAACCGCATACAAAAAGCCTGTGCTTAGCTCATCCAGCTTTTTAATTCTTGCTTCACTTGTTTCTGGGGTGATAAGAAATATGAAATCAAGGCCATATTTTTTTATGATCATTCCGTATTCAGTCTCAAATTCATGTTCCGGCAGATCGGGAAGTATTAATCCATCAATGCCGACTGATGCAGCCTCTGCACAGAATTTCTCAAACCCATATTGCAAAACAGGATTCATGTAGCCCATCAGTACAACCGGGATGGAAATGTTTTTTCTGAAATCCTTTAATTGTTCAAAAAGTCCTTTGATCGTCATTCCATTCGCAAGTGCAACAGAACTGCTTTGTTGGATAACCGGTCCATCAGCCAATGGATCGCTATAGGGCATACCCAATTCAATAATATCTGCTCCATTTTCCTGCAGTGCCATCATTACATCAATTGTAGAATTCAATTGAGGATAGCCTGCGGTGCAGTAAACGTTTAGAATGTTGCGGGCCTTATTTTGGAATAGGTTTTTAATTTTGCTCATGTTTACCTCACTCCCGTCCTCTCTCCTTAAGGAGAGAGGGGCCGGGCCTTGTTTAATTAATTATACTTTTAGTATTAACTTATCATCTAAACATCGCTATTCAACATGTCTGCCGCACCACTTATCTTCTTAAGTACGTCTTTCATGTTATTTATCACATCTTCATTCTTAAATCTTAAAACAATGATATTAAGTCCTGCAAGCATTGCTGTCCTCGCTTCATCATATTCCTTGTTTACCTTTTGATCATGAACATCGCCATCTAATTCAACAACTAATTTCTTTTCATTACAATAAAAGTCAACAATAAACTTATCCAATGGATGCTGTCTGCGGAATTTTAAACCATTCAGCTTTCTGTTTCTTAGTTCAGCCCATAATAATTTTTCAGCTTCAGTTGATTCTTTTCTCAACTCTCTTCCGTATTGATATAATTTGCCAATAGCTTCTTTATGTAAGTTATCGTTGTAAGATTCGGTCATGTTCTAAACTTTTAAACATTCTCCATCGTGGCATTCTTACCTCACTCCACGCATCTTTTCAACTTTGAAAATACCGCCTCCCCTCTCCTTAAGGAGAGGGGGTGAAGACTCTGCATTTAGCAGAGAGCTTCATGGGGTGAGGTCAAAGATTTTTCATGTAAGTACTTAAATCCTTATCCCCCCTCCCACTCAAACAAACAACCACCTTATCAGTTTTATTAAACTTTAAAATTTTTAAAGCATGCAACGCATGTGCACTTTCCAACGCGGGAATTATTCCTTCAAGCTTTGCTAACTCAAATGCTGCCGCCAGCGATTCTTCATCAGTTGCACTTAAAAATTTGGCCCGACCACTTTCATATAAATGCGCATGCAACGGGCCAATACCAGGGTAATCAAGACCTGCAGAAATACTATGTGGCTCTACAACCTGTCCATCTTCCGTTTGCATTACTAAACTTTTGCTTCCATGTAAGATTCCCGGCTTACCTAATTGAGTTGTTGCTGCGCTTAATCCACTATTGAGGCCGTGGCCCGCGGCTTCAACAGCCACTAATTGCACCGCTGATTCATCGAGAAAATGATAAAATGCACCTGCTGCATTGCTACCACCGCCGACGCAAGCAATTACAGTATGTGGTAATTCTGTGTCTGTCTTCTTCAATAATTGTTTGCGCATCTCTTCACTTATCACACTTTGAAATCTTGCCACCATATCAGGATATGGATGCGGGCCAACTACACTACCAATTATATAATGCGTATCGTTTGGATTATTTATCCAGTCACGGATCGCCTCATTTGTTGCATCTTTTAATGTCTTGCTTCCTGATGTTGCAGGTATAACTTTTGCGCCCAGCATTTTCATTCGTGCAACATTTGGCGCCTGCCGTTCAATATCTTTTTCCCCCATATACACAATGCACTCCACCCCTTTTAAGGCACATACTGTTGCAGTCGCCACACCATGTTGTCCCGCCCCTGTTTCAGCAATAATTCTTTTTTTGCCCAATCGTTCCGCTAATAATATTTGACCAATAGTATTATTGATCTTATGGGCACCAGTATGACAAAGATCTTCGCGTTTCAAATAAATTGTAGTTCCATATTGCTTACTCAATCGCTGAGCAAAATATAATGGCGTTGGTCTTCCGGCATAATCATGCAATAATTCCTGGAACTCTTTTTGAAAAGAAGCTTCATTCATTATCTCCAAATACCGGTTCTTTAGTTCCTCAACATTCCGATGCAGCATTTCAGGAATATAAGCGCCTCCGAATTTTCCGTAATAACCAAATTCATTTGGATGTTGATATGTTTCTTTAACCTTCATTTTCGAATTCTGTTCATCGCTATTGAAAAAATATCGATATTCTAATACTAAGTTTTTTTGCTAACTATTTAAATGCTTGCAAAAATTTCAATATCGCCGCCATATCCTTCACCCCTGGTGCAGTTTCAAATTTGCTATTAATGTCAATGGCGAAAAAATCAGGATGACTAAATGATCTTACTTTCGTTGCATCATCAGGCCCGATACCGCCACTCAGAAAAAATGGCTTTTCAATTTTTGCTTTCTTTAATACCGCCCAATCAAACTGCTGGCCAGTGCCGCCAAAGCTTTCTTTTAATCCTCCCGTGTCAAAAAGATAAAAATCACAAGCCGCATCATAAGGCATTACCATTTCATCTATATTAATTGAGTCATCTCCGCCAATACGAAACGCTTTTATCACTTCCACTTCAGCGCTAAGCTCTTCACACAGTTCCGGCGTTTCATTTCCATGCAACTGCACAATATCCAAACCATATTCATCAATCGCATCCAGCAATTCAGAGTAAGAAGGATTTACAAACACTCCCACTTTCTTCAGATCAAAATCAGCTTCTTTAATTTGTTTCCCTGAAAGCTTGTCTCCCATATACCGCGGTGAATCTTTATAAAAGATCAATCCAGCATAATCAATATTTAATGCTTCCAATTGCTGCAACTGCCTAAACTGTGTAATGCCGCAAACTTTTATATTCATCATTTAATATTTATACCTGTTTACTACAAATAACAAATCCCCGTTGTGTACTTCGTGCCTGCTTCGTGTTCTTCGTGCTACAAAAAATATTGGAACACAAAGAACGCAACGAAACACTAAGGACACTACGCTTTGCAAATATTGAATTAATTGAACGAGTCAAATTTTCATTTAATTTTTTTTAACTCCAAGACCTTCAGCAAACTTTTTAATATTGTTCAGATCCTTCACACCTGGTCCAATCTCAAATCTTGTATTTATATCAACAGCGAATAATTTTTCCCCCGCAGGTGTTGCAATCAGTTCGCTAATTTTTTCCTCATCACCCATTTCAATACCGCCGCTTAAAAAATAAGGTTTGAATGGTGGTGATTTTTGTAATAATTCCCAGTCAAATTTTTTACCTGTTCCCCCATACCCTGCACCAAGTGTATCAAACATGAAAAAATCGGCTACCTCGGCATAAGGCCGGGTCATGTATTCCAAACTATCGTTTTCGCTGATCCGGAATGCTTTTATCACGGAAATATAATCAGCGATCTTGTCACAGAACTTCGGGCTTTCATCACCATGCAGTTGCACCATATCCAGTCTATATTCGTCTACCGTCTTCATCAACTCCTCATAAGTTGGGTTTACAAACACTCCCACTTTAATGATCTTACCCTTTATCTGTCGCATCTTTTCTGCATTTATCTTCAACGCCATGTATCGTGGCGATTTAGGATAAAAGATAAACCCTGCAAATGTAATTCCTAAGTCATCAAGAGCATTTACCTGTTGTGGTAGCGAGTTCCCGCAAACTTTAATCTTCATGTGCTTTTGCTTTTAATTGTTTTACAAATTCAGCAAAAGCAATCGTTGGGTCAGGCGCTTTCATAAAATTCTCCCCAATCAAAAATCCATGAAAGCCATGACGTTTAAATAATAATATATTTTCTACGCTATTGATACCGCTCTCTGCAATTTTTAACTTGGACAAAGGTATTTTTTCAGCCATTCGCAGGCTTCTTTCAATATCCACGACAAAAGTTTTCAGGTTGCGATTATTTATGCCAATAACAGTTGTCTCATCACAAACATGATCCAATTCTTCTTCCAGATGAAGCTCCAATAAAACGTCAAGTCCAAGCTCTTTTGCAAAAGCCGCTAATCGTTTTGCCTCAGCAGGTGACAAACAAGCTGCGATCAGTAATATCACATCGGCACCTATAGATTTTGCCTCGATCACCTGGTATTCATCGATAATAAAATCTTTACGAAGAATGGGGATTTTATTTACCCGGGCCCTAACTAAATCTTCATCTCTTCCACCAAAGAAATGTTCATCGGTGAGAATGGATAAACAAGAAGCGCCGTTCTCTGTATAACCTCTCGTCACGTCTATCACGTCCGCATCGGAATTAATAATTCCCTTTGACGGCGATCTTCGTTTGAATTCAGCCACAATCCCGGTTCTTGATTTATCCAATAAAAAATCTTTCAAAGACAACGGAGTTCTTGAAAATAATTCCCGCTTTTCAAGATCAGCCGTTTTTACTTTTGACTTTTTAGTTTTGACTTCTCCTTTCTTATGCTCAATTATTTCCTCAAGAATATTCATTACTGCAAACTGATTAATTTATCCAAACTCTTTTTGGCCTTTCCGCTTTCCAAACTTTCTATGGCTGCATTGAATGCATCATCATAAGTTTTATAACTGCCGGTACAATGTAAAGCCATAGCGGCATTTGCTAATACCACTGCATTCTGCGCCCAGGTTCCTTCTCCTTTTACTATTTTTAAAAATATCTTGGCGGCTTCTTCTACTGTGCTGCCACCTTGTATGTCATTTGGCTCAACCATTCTCTTACCAAGTTGTTCCGGCGTTTTTACTTTCTCGCCTTCATTCGTGATGACTTTGGTATCGTTGGTCAAAGAGATCTCATCATAACCATCCAGACTATGAATGATGGTAAATGATTTTTCAGTTTGTTGTAAGAGATAATTATATATCCTGGCCATTTCCAAACTGAACACACCAACCAATTGAAATTTCGGATGTGAAGGATTGACCATCGGTCCAAGCATATTAAAGAAGGTTCTCATCGCAAGATTTTTTCTTATTGGCCCAACAGTTTTTAATGCGGGATGAAACAACGGCGCATGCATAAAGCAAATATTAGCTTCATCTATTTCTTTCTTCAGCCTGTCATTGTCATTTTTAAATTTATAGCCCATCTGTTCCATCACGTTTGATGCACCACTGATCGATGATGCCCCATAGTTCCCATGCTTGGCAACTTTTTGTCCTGTACCAGCAACAATAAAGCAACTAAGTGTTGAGATATTAAATGTGTTTTTTCCATCACCGCCGGTGCCAACAATATCAATTGTAGTAAACTCACTGAAATCAACAGGAACACAGAGTTCAAGCAAGGCGTCACGAAAGCCTTGCAACTCATCAATTGTAATGCTGCGCATTAAATACACGGTCATGAATGCAGTTATTTCATGCTCGTTATAAATGCCCTTGCCGATGTTTACCAAAACTTCTTTTGCCTGATCACGGCTAAGAGTTTTGTGTTCGAATAAATATTGAAGAATCTTTTTCATATTATTATTGCCACTGAAACACAGAAACACTGATTTCATTCTGTGATGCAGTGCCTCAGTGGTTATTGTTTTAACCAATTTCTCATTATATCCTCTCCTCTTGGCGTCAACACACTCTCTGGATGAAACTGCACACCCTGCACATCAAAGGTTTTATGTTGCAGGCCCATGATCATTCCGCTCTCATCTTCTGCTGTAATTTCTAAGTCACTCGGAAAATTTTCTTTTGATACTACCCAACTATGATAACGACCAACTTCTATTGTTTCCGGCAGACCATCAAACAATTGACAATTGCCAATTGACAATTGACAATTCGTCGCGACTCCATGAAACACCGAGCTAAGATTTATAAGCTCACCGCCGAATGCCTGACCAATTGCCTGGTGACCAAGACAAACGCCAAGAATGGCCTTTGAAGAAGCATATTCTTTTATCAATGGCAAAAGCAAACCGGCTTCTTCGGGAATTCCTGGACCGGGAGATAGAATTATTTTATCAAAGTCTTTCACCTTCTCCAACGGTAACTTGTCATTGCGATGCACTTCCACTTTTTCATGTGTTATCTTTTCAACCAAATGAACGAGGTTGTAAGTAAAAGAGTCGTAATTATCGAATACAAGAATTTTCATTTAAAATAATTGTTCAGCAAACTCAATTGCTTTTTTTAATGCCCCTAGCTTGTTGTTCACCTCCTGCAACTCGCTTTCGGGTTTGCTCGCCGCCACAACCCCGGCGCCTGCCTGGTATGTCAATGTATTTTGCATACTTAAAAATGTACGGATCATGATAGCATGATTGCAACTGCCGTCAAAACCCATAAACCCAATGGCGCCTCCATAATAATTCCTTGCTGTCGGCTCATAGTTATCGATCAGTTCAATTGCCTTAATTTTTGGTGCGCCGCTTAATGTACCGGCAGGAAATGATTTTGCCAATAGCTCAAATGGATTTGTGCTTGGTCTTACCTTACCACTTACCTCACTTACCATGTGAATGACATGACTGTAATACTGGATATCCTTGTAATGAGTGACGGTAACATCATCGCAGACACGGCTAAGGTCATTCCTTGCCAGATCAACCAGCATTACATGTTCTGCATTTTCCTTTTTATCACCTTTTAATAATTCGGCAGCCAAATGATCTTTATCGTCATCCCCTGTTCTTCTGAATGTACCGGCAATAGGGTGAACAATCGCTTTTCCGTTTTGAATGATGAGCTGCGATTCGGGAGAGGAACCCATCAGTTTATAATCACCATAATCAAAGAAAAATAAATAAGGAGACGGATTGACGCTCCGTAATGAACGATACACATTGAATTCATCACCGGTAAAGCCTTGCTGAAATCTCCTGCTTAGTACAATTTGAAAAACATCGCCACGATGACAACTGCTGATGCCTTTCTCCACCATTTTTATATAGTCATCATCCGTAACGTTTGAGCTCTCATCGCCCTTTCTTTTGAATGGGAAAACAGGAACATCTTTGCTTCTGATCAAAGATTCAACAACAGCAAGCTCACTTTCAATTCCGTTAAAATGATGTTCACAGATATATAATTCATCTTTGAAATGATTGAAGACGATCACATATTGATAGAGCCGGTAACGCATTAAAGGAATGATCAGTTCAGAATTCCTGGTTTTTAATTCTGGATTACCTGATTTTAATTTTACTGTATCAAAGAATTGAACGGCATCAAATGAAGTGTATCCAAATAATCCTTGTGCATATTTTGATTCTTTAAATTCTGATGGTGCCGTTTCAAAACGATTCATAAACTCCCATATCAATTTTGGCACTTCCATTACATTTTTTACAGCGATCTTTTCCGGCTTCTGTGCAGGCAACTTAAATTCAACACTTGTTGTCGTAGTGATCTCGATACCACCGATGGCATTCACGCAGATAAAAGAATAACTGTTCTCTGCGGCATGATGATCGGTACTCTCAAGAAGAACAGTGTCCCTAAAACGATCACGAAGACGTAGATAAATACTTACCGGCGTATATACATCTGCCAATAATTTTTTGCAGGTGGTTTGAGTTTCAATTTTCTTCATAACGACTTTTCAATTTGTTTCATAGTAGCACAGGCTTTCAACGGAGCGTCGCAACTTAGTTTTATCGGAGTTATCCCGATAGCTATCGGGACTCATATCAAAAAAAGAAACGAGGCGATTGCTTCTCCGCCGAAGGCGGATCGCAATAAAAAACCCCGAACTATTTCGGGGCTAATATATTTGAATCAAATACAGTAATGACTTACAGCACCCCGAAAGAGTTTGTATGCCACCACCAATATTGATTTGCTTGTTTCATTGCATTGCAAATATGTATGCTTTTTTGAATTTTTCCAATATTTCATCTACCTTTTTTAAAATAAACTGCTCATGACTCTGGCTGCCGCGGCTGCTCAATCCGGCAAACGACTACTTTCTCTTGACTTTATGCGTGGTTTGATCATGGTGTTGCTGATAATGGAAAGCACGGGATTGTATGAACATTTAAGTGATGCATCGCAAGGCACTGCGGTTAACGGATTCATTCAACAGTTCTTCCATCATCCCTGGAATGGCTTACGGTTTTGGGATCTTATTCAACCAGGATTTATGTTCGTTGCAGGTACGGCTATGGCTTATTCATTGCATAAACAGGCAAGCCAGGGCCTTACCTGGAGGGAATCATTTAAAAAGATCCTGAAAAGATGTTTCTGGCTATTTTTCTGGGGCGTACTTGACTATGCAGTCAAACCAAAAGGACTTGCCTTTGAATTGTGGGATGTACTTACTCAATTATCGTTTACAACCTTAGTTGCTTTCTTAATATTCCGCTGGAAAGCTTCAGCTCAAATTATTTTCTGCATTGGCTTATTATTATTAACAGAAATACTATACCGCTTCACCAATGTGGCTGGATTCGATCAACCATTTACTGACCAGCACAACTTTGGAAACTATGTTGATCTGCTATTGATGAATAAAATAAACAAAGGCGGATGGGTGGCCATCAATTGTCTCCCAACAGCCGTACATACAATTGCGGGAGCTTTAGTTGGTAAGCTATTTTTGTCTGGTAAAGAAAAGATAAAGCCTTTGTTGATCTGGGCTGTTATTTGCCTTGCTGCTGGCTATGCTCTCGATCTCGCAGGCATCACTCCTATTATAAAACGAATTGCTACCACTTCATTTACTCTTGCCTCATTGGGATGGTGTTTGATTGGTTTAGCCGCTTGCTATTGGTGGATCGATGGGCGTGATCATAAGAAATATCTTAGCTTTTTTGTGATCGTCAGTATGAATTCGATCTTCATATATCTTTTCTTTGAGATCTTAGGTAGCTGGTTCAACCGGTATGTTGGCACTGTCACCAATGGACTCATGGGTTTTATCAATACACCAGAGACTATGAAGCTGATCATTACATCACTTTGTATTTTTACATTGGAATGGCTGCTTTGTTATTTTCTCTACAGGAAAAAAATATTTTTTAAATTATAATAAACTCATTTGCCAGTATGGAAATTCAAAATAAAAAAGTCGGGAATAAAGGAATATTTTACATAGAACAAGACAAAGAGATCGTAGCAGAAATGATTTATACGAGGCCAGCTGCCGATAAAATGATCATTGAACATACTGAAGTAAGCGAGAAACTTCAAGGGCAAAATATAGGATTTCAACTAGTAAAAAATGCCGTAGAGTTTGCAAGAGCAAACAACATCAAAATAATTCCATTGTGTCCCTTTACGAATTCTGTGTTCAAGAAAAAACCTGAATTTGCCGATGTGTTGATGAACTAATTTTATGGGCCCAACTGCACAATTACTATTTAACTTTACTTGCGACGCACAGCCTGCACTGAATAAAGCGAAGTGTTCAGGGTTCTGTTCGTTATTCAACATTTATGAGAACATTTCTTTTGCCGATTACCTTTATTATTGTCTGCAACTCTTTTGCTCAGCAAGCAGACAAATACATTTTATTAAAACCCGATAAAGTTTTTGATGGTGAGCAAATGCAAACAGGTTGGGTGGTTCTGGTTAAGAATAATAAGATCGAACAAGCCGGCGCCATGATGTTCAAGTTACCAGCCGGCACAGAGGTCATTGAACTAAAAGGGATGACTGTATTACCAGGATTAATTGAAGGTCATTCACATTTATTTCTTCATCCATATAATGAAACAAGCTGGGATGACCAGGTGCTAAAAGAATCAAGAGCAGAAAGAACTGCAAGAGCAACGAATCATGCAAAAGCAACGTTGATGGCCGGATTTACCACGGTAAGGGACCTTGGAACGGAAGGCGCCATGTATGATGATGTTGGATTAAAGAAAGCGATTGAGAAAAATGTAATGCCAGGACCGCGAATGATCGTAGCCACCAGGGCTATTGTTGCAAAAGGAACGTATGGACCGAGGTCACCATCGCCAGATATTGAACTACCACAAGGGGCAGCTGAAGTTGCCGGTATCGAAGATCTGACAAATGAAGTA
>Ga0075429_100005841_pt1 | contig 10619 bp, 8 predicted proteins | sample RhiMetdeltSRZDD3_FD_75295 | JGI IMG/M metagenome (GOLD analysis project Ga0075429, IMG submission 75295) | Populus rhizosphere microbial communities from Tennessee, USA - Rhizosphere MetaG P. deltoides SRZDD3 | ecosystem: Host-associated > Plants > Roots > Rhizosphere > Soil | place: USA...
ACAAAAAATGTTTTCATTTTGTGCTTGATTATTTAAAAGAGAGAAAAGTGAACTGGATAAAAAAGGGTTAATGGTCAAATTTTAGGGACCCAATCTTAACTACTTCACTATCGGTGCTAACTCTGAAATTGATCACGTCTCTTTTCTGTGTTGGCTTTCCAAAGTCAGTGAACATTTCAGCTCTTATAGAAATAGGACCGCCAAGCGTCTGCCTGGTATCACCATATAGATTTACCTCGATCTTATAATTTCCTTTCAATGCTTTTTTCAATCGAAACTCCTCGGGCCCATAACCACCTGTAACATCTTCTGAGATCATTCCACCAATTTCTGTTTCTGTATGATCATAAGCGCATTTTTCATTTTTTGGATCTGTTACCCAAAGGTCAATATCTGAATTGTCAGTGTTCCATCCAATAACAATGCGAACATCAACAGGCATCGGGTAAATGAATCGTGCATCAACAGCCGATGAATTCACCGCATTCTTATTCGAACTGATAATGGCATTCAATTCATTTATGGCAATTGCCTTTATATCACCAAAGCGTTCATCCCAGCTGCCTGTAATAACTTTATAAAGCAATTCAACAGCTTCGTTATAATTTCCAGATTCATTTAAGGCCAATGCAAGGTCGCGGTATGAATGCGGTTCTTCTTCACGCATTTTCAAAATTTCTCTGAATGTTTCGATTGCGAGGTCTTTTTCATTTGCTTCAAGTAATTGATTAGCTACCATACGAAGCAGTTCGGCATCTTCCAATTTCATTTCTGCTGCGTTACTTAATACTAGTAGTGCAAAATGCTTTTCATTTTTTTCAATAAAAAATCTTGCAACATCAATAAAGAAGGAAGGTTGATTGAGATATTGCGTTTTTAGCGAGTAGTATTTGGATTTTCTTTGATCAGCCGCTACTTTTTCTAAATCTTTCAAATAAGTAGCGTCGGATTTCCATTCATTGACCTCAATCTCTGGTTTGCTTAGCCATCCACTTTTTTTATCTTCAAATTGATCACCTATTCCAACAGCATCAATAGACTGAGCATCAAAAAGAAAATGAACACTACCACTTGCACTAGCATCGCGCCGTTCGCCCGGCCCGCCCACATCAATACGCCGCAGTGATGGATGTGGGGGTATTTGATCGGCAGCCCCCATTGTTGTTGAATAGGATATATCAACTCTGCCGGTGTCTGATCTGGCGAAGCCACCAAGACCAGACGAAATTGAATAATGCATTGAATCTCCAATCGCCACCAGGCTATCCCGAAATAATTCAGGTGCCGAGCCCCTCTGGTAGTTCCTTCTTCGCTCTGGCAACGGCCCATTCATTGTTACAAAAGTATCAGAAACAATTTCATTCTTTTTTACCGGAGAATAATTTTTCTGCCACCATTCTTTCAACTGTTTCATTGCATCCAAGGCCTCATTCAACGCAGTTGTTTTATTTTCTTTTTCTGATTGATGTTTTTCTTTCAGCAAAGTGAAATATTCTTTTTGTAATTCTTTTGGCGGTGTTATTTCATGTTCAACATAATCTTCTACCCTGTCAAGCACAATTAATGAAGTGTTCTGAGTAACTACCGAAAATTGTTTTCCGAGCTTTGTTATTTCTTCCTTGTTTTTTTCAAATTGCAGGTCAAGCTGGGCAATTTTCATTTCAGCCCATATCCTTTTTACATTATTATAATCGCTGCTATCAGGTTTTGTTATTGTAAAGCTTTTAGTGGCTTTAATTTCGTTTCCAAACCCAAGACCAATTTTAATTGTTGCGAAACTTGTTTTTAATTTACCCGCAAATGAAAGCCCAAAGTTTTGTACCGGTCCATTTTGTATAACCAGGTCTTCAATTTCAGCCGGGTTAAATTCAGTTTTAATAATTTGAAGCGACTGATTGCTTATTTCATCAATCGCTATTTTTAGTTCCAGCTTGCTCAAATCAATAAATTTTCCATGAGTCTGTTGTGCAATAAACTTTAACACTGAAAAATCTGCGGATGGAGATGAATTGATAGTAGTAACGGGTATCGAGGAAAGAACTACTTCTTTTTTACCAAACGTTGATAAGCCATCCGAAAAAAGAAATGCTTCATCAAAATCGTATTTTGTAAGATCAATGGCGCCAAGCTGTGTCCCGCCATCATAAACGAACTCATCAATTCTCTTTAATATGGCCTCGCTGCTGCCGCCAGTAATTTCGAATTCTACTTTATCCTGGGTGAAAATATTAAATGAAATAAGAGACAGGTGTACGTTTCCCAATTGTGAAATATATTCTTTAAGCAACTGCTTTTCCTTTTTGATATCCCTTTTCTCGCCCGATGCAGAAATGTCCCATAAGATCCCGATAGTTTGAGGCTTAGTTTTCTTTTTATAGTCAGCAGCTATTCGGCTATTTACATAAAAATAGGAGTTGTCATTATTGGTTTCGACCAACACAGCTATTTCATCTTTTGATGAATTAGGAATTGTAAAGGCGATCGTATGGTCTGGAAGAAAATTATCCTGTGCATATTCTGCAAGCCAACTATTATGCTGTTTATTAAAGGCAAAATTGGCAAGTTTATTTTCTTCAAGGCTTGGCTTTTGTGCATTTTTAATTACCGAGGCTTTAACTGAAAACGCTTTAATTATTTCGCCCGATTTTAATGGAAGTTGATAAAAAAGATCTTTGTCCAGCAGTTCAAGTGTTTGTTCAACTGCAATAATGATGTGTCTTGTGCCGTTCGATGGCAAAGGATAAATGCGTGTACGGAAATTATTACCCTTTGTTTTTTCAACCAATCCCGGATCGATCTTTCTGCGTATTGTATTTTCAAATGCCACTCTTGCTTTTGCTTTTTCAACCACTACTCCTTCACGCATTTTGCCATCCATATCCAATGCATAGCAGATAATAGCTTGTCCATCCGCTAAAGGAAACTCCAGTTCGCCCTCTAATATTTTACTATTAGGATTATAAAAAATTATATCAAATGTCGTAATCGCAATATTAGCAGCAACATTTATATCAATATCTAGTGAAGCAATTTGTACTGGAGAAGCCGTAGTATCATTTGTAATTCTTAAGACTGGAATTCCGTTAGGAACATCTTGCCTGCGCGAAACTTGTTTTACCTGTGAGCAGGAAAAAACAATTAATAGCATTAGCGTGCTGAGAATAACCCGTATCATAACAGGTGGTTTTGTTAGTAATGAGATGACGGGAGCAGAGTATTTGCATAAAGGAAACGAAAAAATGTCCCGTAGCTGCGAAAAAAAATGTGAATCTAATTGTAAAACTCACATTTCTGAAGCAGAATTATTTTAAGGAACAGCAGGCTTACTCCATGATAAATGGGGTACTGTCCGGCGACAAGGATCCAGTTATAGTTTATCCTTCACACATTTTTTTCAGGTTATTTAAACCTGTTACAAACTGGACATTTAAGTCTTTAACGATCTTTGGACCGATGAGCCTTGCAATGGGCCAGGGAAATTCGCCACTATTTTGCCAGGTTACTTTTGTTTCATTTCCATCGCCCCATTTTTCAAATAGCCAGTTGTCTTTTGCTTTTGATTTGAATGGTTTGAAAAATTCGAGGAGAAAATGAATATGTTTATCATCAATAGAATTAAGCGTTAAGGCACCTTCACCTACTTTTTTGCCTTCCCATGCATATTTGTGACCAGGCGTTTTCGGCGTTCCTGTAATTGTTGGCTTAGCAGTCGGGTCCATTTGCTGCCACGGGTTCCATTTGCTGTAATAATTAAGATCGCCAACTTTATTCATCACTTCGGTCGGAGTTCTCTTGATAATTGTTGATTTCTCAACATTGTAACTTTTAGGCAACAAGGCGGCAATGATGAGCAATAACGCAACAAGGCCAAGAATGATATATACTACGATCATAACCTTAAGTTTGTTGAAAGGTACGCATTGAATGTATTAGCCGCAAACCTTTTATGTAGTTATTTCAATGCTTTGTTCTGTAAAAATGTGCAGGTCGTAAATAAACGATACCCTTATTTGTATTAAATCTTGTTGCAAGCTGTTTGTAATTTCCTGTACCATCATTTCCAATTACTTCAAAATGTAAATGAGGAAATGCAGAATAACCGGTATTGCCGCTAAGACCGATCACCTGTCCTTTTGTAATTGTATCTCCAACATTTACCAAGGCACCATTTTTAATAAGATGCCAGTAATGCGCAACAGAGCCATCGTAATGTTTTATTGATACATAATTTCCATCACTCATGTTTGCTGACTTCAATCCTCCTTTATCGGAATCGCCTCTTGCTCCTACTACAACACCCTCTCTTGCTGCACAGATCTTTGTTTTCTTTTTTACTTTAAAATCTAAAGCATATTCGCCTTTATGACTCATCCTGCTGTCATAAGCCTGTATTAAAAAAACTTTCTTATTGTTTTCAAAAGGAAGTGAGTAAATATAACTGCTGTCTTCCTTAAATTTTCCAGACTTCAGATCATGAATAGAATATTGTTGCTGCGCAGGACAGCAATAAAAAGTTAAAAGTGAAACCAGAATAAATAAGAAGCGATTCATTTTTTTTACAAACTGGCTAAACCCGGAATTTCCCTTCTTAATATTTCTTCAAAAAGCGGGTTGCCCGGTTCAGGCATTTGCGCATTAATTATTTTGCCATCAGGGTTTAACAAAATATAACGGGGAATGTATTCAATTCCATAAGCCCTTCCAAACACGTCCTTATCATTTGTATGCAATTGCAACACACGCAAAGATTTTTCACTCGCCTCATTTTGCCATGCCCACTTATTGTCATCAATTGATAATGCAACAAAAGCAACCAATGGGCTTGTATATTGTTCGGCAAGTAATTCAAAGCTGGGTGATTGAACACGACATGGCCCGCACCATGTAGCCCACACATCTATTACAACATACCTGCCCTGAAAATTTTTTAGAGAAAAAGTGTCTTTATTTAATGCTGTTGTAAAAAAGTCAGGAGCAGGCTTCCCCCTGCCTAAACTTTTTAATAAAAGGTGATGCGCTACTATTTGGTGTTGTATTTTTTGTTGCGAGATCAGTGGAACATATTCTGAGATCAGCATTTCCCGTCTTGCACTGTCTCTTATTTTGCCCATAGCTTCTTTTAATTTATTATAAATTAAAAAATCCCTTACAGTTCCTGCAGGCAATACAGACGAAAGTTTTGCTAGGTATGCTGAGTCATTAAAGCGGCTAAGTTTATGTTTCTGCTGATAATAATCGGCTATATTCTCCCGATACTGTGCGTAGCTTATTAAAGTACTATCGTTATAGTTTACCGCAGTCCTGATGGCCTCAACCGATTTTGGGTATTCCAATGTTTCATTTGGGTGATAGATGCTAAACCATTGTGGATACCTGCTATCAAGTAGCTTTAAATAAAAAAGAGAGATCAATTTTTTTTGCAGCGTAATAAAGTCATCTCCCGGCTTCAGGTTGTCAGCGGTTTTAAAATTATTAAGCCAGTCAACATTTTTTTTCCAAAGTCGCACAACCTCATTTGCATATGCCTTAGGCTTCATTTCATAACCATAATTTTCCAGGTACCATATATCACCACCATCGTTACCATCTCTTCCATTTCTCAGGTATTCATTTTCGGCGATCCTGTTTCCAGTTGTATTTACCCGGTTACTTCTGCCATCTGACTTTATTTTAAAGAATAGACTGTCGTTATTTCCAAAAAAGACCCTTTGGCTTATGCTTCCCACCCTAAATGAATAAACACCCGCGGGAATTGCTTTAGCTGAACTAATATGAAAACGGTTATCAGTAATAGGAATTTCAAGAATAGTATCCATCAATGGTTCGGCAAACAAATAAGCCGTTTGAAATTGATCTTTTGATTCAAGTATCCCTGCTATTACTGTGCGTTTGTGTGCAGGAAGCTGAACCGGTTTATTTATATAAATAAAGAAAACAGCAAAAAAGATGGCGGGCACAAGCATATAAAGCAACCTGGGTATAGGTTTGAAGAAGGCCCGTTTAAAAGTTTTTCTTTGATACCATTGGAAGCCGAGCCACAATGCGGTCAGCATCCATACAATACTCAGCCATTCATAATACATCAGGAAATTTCCGGCACTACTACCTTCCGAATTTGTTACGGTCAATCCCGGGGCAATATATGGCCACCACAATGCTCTTCGAAAACCAAATAATATAGTTCCGGTAATGGTGCCAGCGAGGCCGATAGCAAATGGCCATAGAAAGCCGCTGATAACGACGGAAAACAAATATTGAATACCCAATATGCCGAGCCCGGCTATGAGTAGCCGCAATCCAAGACCACTGATAAATTCGATTGGAATAGAAAATTTTGAGAAGCCGGAGGCAGGCTTTGCCAGCATGATGATCGTACCACTTACTAAACTCCACAGAATTAATGTTACTATACACAAAAATGCCACCACCACCGATATGCTGAATTTGCCAAGATAGAGTGAGATCTTAGAGATCGGTTGTACTTCGATCAGTTTCCACCCTCCTCCGCGATGTTCCATTTGTGTAAGACGTATCACCACCAGTGTGAGAAAAATGGGATAGAAAAAAATTCCAAAACCCTGGAAGCAATTAACGACAAGTGATTTCCAGGAGTTTTCTGTGTTGATGGATGTAATCTCGCTTTCCGTTACCACCAAACCAGCTATTGTAAAGATCGCGGGTATAAAAGCAGACATTATTAATACAAGCCAAAACATTCCCGAGTTTCTTAGTTTCAGCCATTCAGCTTTAAATACTTTGATATAATCGGAGAAAAAATTCATAACAATTAGTTTGAGGTCATTTTAATAAACCATTCTTCCAATCCTTCATTTGTCCGAACGCCTTTTACCGGAACTCCCTGCATCACCATTTCACGGGTGATGTTCGTTACATCATCACTGTTCTCAACTGGTAAAATAAATTCATTGCTTAAAGTGCTTTTTGCCAGCGGATATTTTTCGGCTACATAATTTTTCCATTTCGACGTATCATCAACTTTTATCGTAACCAGTTTTCCATGGCCTGCACTGCTTTGCAGATCAGCCATAGTTCCCTGGAATCTTATTATACCCTTATGAATAATACAAACATGAGTACATGTTTTTTCAACTTCACTAAGCAAATGACTTGAGACGAAAATTGTTTTACCATGATCCCTGTTCAATCTTTTCAGCATCTCTCTTACTTCAATAATTCCCGCGGGATCAAGGCCATTAGCAGGTTCATCAAGGATCAATAGCCAAGGATCGGGTAACAGGGCCATCGCCACACCTAATCTTTGCTTCATACCAAGCGAATATTCTTTTACTTTTCTTTTACGATCGTTGAATAACCCAACGATCTGCAGCACTTCATCAACTTTACTTTCATCCATTTTTCGCAAACGGGTTATCACCCGTAGATTATCGCGGCCATTCAAATGAAGATAGAGCGAAGGAGTTTCTATCAATGATCCAATGCCCTCAAATATTCCAGGAAGGTTTTTTTTAAGCGATCGGCCACGGATAAAAATATTGTCTTTGTCATTTTCTAACATACCCGTAAGCAAACGTATTGTCGTTGTTTTACCGGCCCCATTCGGGCCAAGAAAACCAAATATACTTCCATCAGGAACTTTCAGGCTAACTTCATTCACCACTTTTCTTCCCTGACGAAACATGTAGTTAAGTCCGGAAGTTTCAATAGCATAAGCATTTGATTCGATCATCGTGCAGGTATTATCCGGTAAACTTAAAATAAAAAAGGCGAACATAATGTCCGCCAGAATATTTCCTAAAAATCTATTTAAATCCTAAAAATCGTGGTTCTATTCAGCTTCCGCCACCACTTCTTTCACTTCAGGTATCATTCTTTTCATCATACCCTCGATACCGGCCTTCAAAGTGATCATTGATGAAGGGCAGCCGCTGCAGCTTCCCTGTAACATCAGGTTTACAACTCCATCATCATAGCTTTTAAATTGTATCGCACCGCCATCCATTTCAACGGCAGGCTTTACATAATTTTCCAAAAGTTCTTTAATACGTTTTACCACATCATCATCATCGGCCGTTATTTCGTTACTGCTTTCTTTCTTTATTGTTACCACTTCTTCTTCATTGATCACCGGCTTACCTTCCTCCAAATATTCTTTCAGGAACTGGCGGATGGTTGGGATCACATCGCTCCAGTCGGTCTCAGGAGTTTTAGTCAGCGTAACAAAATTGCTGGCAATGAACACGGCCTTAATAAAAGGATAGCCAAATAATTCAATTGCCAGTGGCGAAGGTTTTGCATTTTCCACATCAGGAAAGTCAATGCTCTTGCCGGGGTATAAAAGTTTGTTCGCCACAAACTTCATCGTCTCCGGGTTGGGCGTCATTTCCGTATAAATGCTAATGATCGGGTTTCCTGTTTTAATCATGTTTCACAAAATTATTGTGCAAATATAACAAGCAAACTGCGGGCCCATTTACGAATGAAGAAAAGAGATTTTGATACCGGCTGCTGAGCCTTGATTTGGCGTCCCTTGCAAGTTTATCCTGAGCGAAGCGAAGGACCTCATTCAGGGTTCTTATCGCTAATCATCATAGATTCGCCATCGGTCTTAAAATTTGAGGAGATCCTCGTGAAAGGGTCTAAGTAACACGAAGGGCACGACGAACACACAAAGAACACAAAGTCATCCCAACTCGTTTACTAACTTAGTGTCCTTAGTGTTTATTTTGTGTTCGTTGTGGTACAATAGCTCGATTTTGATATTATTTCGCTGAATTAACTTGATATAAAACATGAAAAAGATCTACACGATTGGTCACTGTACAACCAGCCTGGCTTTGTTTGAAGAAACGGGACTTGATAAGTTGATAGGTAAAAAATTTATACTTCAGAATATCAAGTTTGAAAAAATAACTCCTGCGCAACTTGATGAGATGAAGAAAATGGTTGGAACCTACGAGGCCTTATTCAGCCGCCGTGCCATTAAGTATAAAGAATGGAAACTAAAAGATAAACCCCTCACCGAAAAAGATTATCGCCAATATATTTTGGATGAATACACTTTTTTAAAACGTCCCGTGATCATAATGGGCGAAAAGATTTTTGTGGGTAGTGAAAAGAAGACAGTAGCAGCAATAAAAAGGGAGCTGCAGTAAATGCAGCCCCTCCGCTCTCATAGAGCTGTCCGGCTTATTGCGAACTAGAAACTAATTTTAGCGCCTATAGTCGCATAAAACATATTCTTACCTCGTTCTGAAAGATCAGGTCTTCCTTCAACGATCAAAAGATTTTGTGGTATCACATAAGCAGGGGTTATTAATAACTGCAATTTCCCCGTTGCAAAAATCACCGGCGCTGAAAACTCATAAGAAAGAATATTGAATTTTTGCGCTGACTCGGTTACTACCTGTTCATTTCCCGGGAAAAATAAAAACCCGCTTGTTCTTTTTAAATAGCTTTTCGTGAATTGTTGTGTACCGGCATTTATATAAACAGAAGGATCGATCACTAAAACAGACTTATCATTTACCTGGTATCTAAAAATATGATCAAGACCTGCTGTAACCCCGTAATCTGTTTTGTCACTAAACTTAACATCGGCACCACCCGTTACGTTGAGTATCTTATTTAAGCATGTCAGCGTCATTCCTGTTTGGGCTTTCAATGCTGATTGAACCAGTTCACTGCTTTCCTGGTAAAAGGGCTTAACGAGATAAATATTGCCAAGCCATTTATCATTCGATTTGAACTGGTAGCCAACTGATGCAATGGTACCTGCATATTGAAATGAGGAGGCAGCATTATTTACAAATACAGGCGCAGCATTTATATAAAAACTTTCATTGAACCATAACTCAGCCAATGGAAAGAATCCGCTGCTATGAAGGCTATCAACTCTTCCGTAATAGTTAAGACCTGTATTATAATTGGCGCTGATCTTGAATTCAGTTTTTTTCTTTTCCGCAGCCTGTTCGGTCTGGGCAGTTAAAAAATAACCGATCAGCATAAACAACAACACGGATCCTGTATGTCTCATAGTTTTCATGCGACAAATTTTTTTTAGAAATTCTGTCCCGCAACTGCGGGACAGAATTTATCGGATGAAGGATAACGAGAGAAATCAGAATATGGATTTAATTCTTTGAAGCTTTTACTTTAGTTTCAGATTTTACTTCACCTGAAGCTGAAGCATTCGCTTTTGGTTTTACTGATGTTGCTGTTTCTTTTGCAGCTTTTGCATCTGCTTTTATTTCAGCTTCGGTTTTTGCTTTCGCTTTATTCGCTGTTTCTATTGTAGCATCAGTTTTCTTTTCTGCCGCAGCGCTAATATTGGCAGCAGCTTTTTCTGTAGTTTCAATTGTGTTCTTACCATTTACATTCACTTCAGTTTTTGCAGATGTGTTTGAATTAACATCGGCATGAACGGCTGAATTTGGAGCTGCATTTTGCTGTGCCTGTGTTGAAGCATGTGTTGAAGCCTGTGCATTAGCAGCTGCATTCACATTTACATCGGCGGCATTCTTAACGTCACTTTTTGCTTCATTGGTTGTTTGTATAGCCTTTGTTGCCTTTGCATCTGCAGTAGTAACCGCTTTTGTTTTTACTGCTGCACCAGTATTTGTGGTTGTTGACACAGCAGC
>Ga0075429_100005842_pt1 | contig 10617 bp, 12 predicted proteins | sample RhiMetdeltSRZDD3_FD_75295 | JGI IMG/M metagenome (GOLD analysis project Ga0075429, IMG submission 75295) | Populus rhizosphere microbial communities from Tennessee, USA - Rhizosphere MetaG P. deltoides SRZDD3 | ecosystem: Host-associated > Plants > Roots > Rhizosphere > Soil | place: USA...
CGTGTAGCCGTAAAGGCGATCGAGAATGCGCCGGCTCTCCTGCGCGCGCACGAGGTTCTCGTCCACGTCGGCGGGATTCTTCAGCGCATCCTTGACGGCGTCTTCCGTGATCTCGTGAAAGACGATGCGCCGCACCGGGACTTTCGGTTTCAGAACTTGCGTGAGGTGCCAGCTGATCGACTCGCCTTCGCGGTCGGGGTCGGTCGCCAGCAGCAATTCGGAAGCATCTTTGACGGCCGTCTTCAGATGCGCGACCTGCTTCCGCTTGTCGGCAGGAATGACGTAGTAGGGCGTGAAATCCTGTTCGACGTCGACCCCCAGACGACCCCACTCCTTGTCCTTGATTTCCTTCGGGACCTCGGAGGCCGACTCTGGAAGATCGCGGACATGGCCGTAGCTTGCCTCGACCCGGTACTTGTTGCCGAGGAAACGACCAAGAATCTTTGCCTTCGCGGGCGATTCGACGATGACTAACGGCTTCGCTGCCAACCTGAACCTTTTTTGGACTTTTGCCCTGTGACTGTGTGGTGACACTAGCACGTTCATGACGAGCGCACGAAACGCCCCCCGCCCTGACGTCTGACAAGACCAGCCAATTCCAGCTCGATCAGCCTGGGCAACAGACGACGCGCATCAAGGCCGGAACAGCTTGCCAGGGCGTCGAGGTCGTAGGCCTGATCCGCCACCATCGCTCGCAGCACCGGATCGGCAGAAGCCGCTGTGGCAGAAGAACTTGCCTCCGAGTTGCCGGATCGAGCGAGGGCTGGATCCCACCCGAGTCCTTCCACGATATCGTCGGCAGTCTCGACGATCTTTGCCCCGTCCTTGAGCAGCGCGTGCCCGCCCCGGTTCCGGCCGCTCAGCACGTTCCCGGGCACGGCCATCACTTCTCGCCCCTGGTCGAGCGCGCACCCCGCGGTGATGAGCGAACCCGACTTCTCCGACGCCTCGATCACGACGACGGCCAGTGAGAGTCCGCTGATCACACGATTGCGCTGCGGAAAGTGATGCGGAAGTGGCGGCGTCCCTGGTGGGTATTCGCTGACCACAAGACCTGCTTCAGCGATCTGCCCTGCGAGGCCGGTGTGCTCGTGCGGATAGACGCGATCCAGACCTGAACCGAGCACCGCGACCGTTCGCCCCTGGCTGAGGGCGCCACGATGCGCGGCCGAGTCGACTCCTCTTGCCAGACCGCTCACCACGGTAATTCCCCGTGCGGCCAGGTCGGCCGCAAGCCGTGCAGCCGTATCAACCGCCACTGTCGTGGCCGCGCGCGATCCGACAATTGCCACCATCGGTGCGTTTAGCGACGAGAGCTCGCCGCGACACCAGAGCACAGGTGGACAGTCGGAAATGGCCGCGAGCAACGCCGGAAATGCCGGCTCATTCCATGCCAACGCACGCATACCAGCGTCGTTCGCGCGGCGACGAACATCTTGCGCCTCGGCGATGCGCGGCGCGGCGAGCTCGAGCAGCTCAGGGTCGCCGGACAACAGACGTGCGGTTAGTCCAGGTTTCGGAAGGTCGTCGGTGAGGAGAGACAGCGCTACTGCCTGATCGAGCGTCATCCACAACTCCGCGCCCACGAGGGCGTTTCGCAGGAGGCGTCCGCCAGGCCCCGAAAGCACGACAGGCCGGGCGCAAGGCGGACGATGCCACCTGGTGCACCCGGCCTGATTGTCAGAAATTATAGGCAGCCGACTTTCGATCTCGCAACAGCTGGTGACGGTCTACGAAAGACGGTGGACAATTACCTGAGCGATCGACCGCATGGGTGCGGCCAATTGCAGGGCGTTCCGTGGTACGTGCCTTGCTCGGAACGCCTAAGCTCTTGACGCTCAAAGCACTTGCGCCACGCGCAATCGAGTGACTATAGTGGTTGCTTACTCACTCCGCATGCGTATCGCAGCCCTGACGGTCGCCGTGTTCGCGCTTGCGGCCGCGCCGCTCGCGGCGGATGCCCGCTCGGACGCGAAGAAACAGGTGGAGTTCGGCATCACCGTCGCGCAGCGCGGACTGTGGCGGGAGGCGATCTACCGCTGGGAGCGTGCGACTCAGATCGATCCAACCTACGCCGCCGCGCACAATAATCTCGCCATCGCGTACGAACACGAGGGCGACCTGAACAAAGCGAGAGTGGCGTACGAGAAGGCGCTCGAGCTCGAGCCCGGCAACGCGCTGATCAAACAGAACTACGAGCTCTTTAAGGAAATCAATGATCGCACGACGCGTTAGTCTGCTCGCGAGTCTCGGCGCGGCGCTCGCAGTCGTCGCCTGCACCAACTCGTTCGAAATCCCGATCGAGACGCCCATCCGGCCGAAGCTGGACGTGGCGGCCTTCCAGCGCGTGCTGGTCGCGGGCTTCATCGCCGGCGGCACCGAGGACGTGGATGGAAATCTCGAAACCACCCGCCTGCTCCGCAGCCAGCTGCGAACCAAGTCGGAGCTGCGCGTGATCGATTCCGACGTGCTCCCGCTCCAGGATGTCGCTACCGAAGGCCGCAATGGCGACAGCGCCGGCGGCGCGGCGTCCACACCGCAGGCGATCAAAGAGCAGAAAGACCTCGAAGCCTACGAGCACGTCTTCGCGAACATCGAATACTGGAAGCGCATTGGCGAGGAGTATCAGCAGCCGCTCATCGTCACCGGCACCGTGCTCTTCACCCCGCTGCAGCGCAATCAGATCGTGCAGCGTGAGCAGGAAGTCTACGATTCGTTCGGCCGGCGCCGTGTCGTCCCGGTCCGCACGTATCAGGAGCGCAAGGGTTTCAGCCTCGACGGTCGCTTCATCTTCATCGACGGGCACAGCGGCGCGACTCTGCACTCGGAAAGCTTCAACGAGCAGATCCTCTACAACGCGAATCAGACGACGCCGGCGCTGTCGTCGTATTTCGAGCTGATGGATCGCCTGATTCCGAGCTTCCTGAGCACGTTGAGCAGCCAGAAGATCAAGGGCACCCGCATCCTTCTGCAGTAACGGTCCGTAGAGGCGGGTCCTTAGACCCGCCTGGAAACGGCGGTTTCTTGCCTCGTTTGCTTCAGATCTGCTAACCTGTAGTGTTTGCGCAGGTCGGCGGGACGCCGCCTGCGATCCAGGGCCTTCTGAAGGCCCCTACGACTCCCCTTTGAGGTACTTCTCGTGTACGCGATTGTTCAAGCCCGTGGCCGGCAGATCAAAGTCACGCCCGGCGCCGTGATCGAAGTCGACGGCACACCCGGCGAGCACGGATCGGCCTTCACGTTCGATCAGGTACTGCTCGTCGAAAAGGATGCGGGCGACATCGTCGCCGGCGCGCCGTTTGTCGCCAACGCGAAGGTCGTGGGCGTGGTCGATGGCGAGGCGCGCGGTCCCAAGCTGCGCGTGTTCAAGAAGAAGCGCCGCAAGGGGTTCCGCAAAACCCGGGGGCACCGCAGCGTGCTGACGCGCGTGCGCATCACCGAGATTCAGGCGTAAGGCAATGGCTCATAAAAAAGGACAAGGCAGCTCACGCAACGGTCGAGACAGCAATTCGCAGCGTCTCGGCGTCAAGCGTCACGACGGCAACCTCGTCACCGGCGGCTCGATCCTCGTGCGCCAGAAGGGACGCCGCTTCGAACCCGGGCTCAACGTCGGGCTCGGCAAGGATCACACGCTCTTCGCCAAGATCGACGGCAAGGTTCGCTTCGAGGACCACGGCCAGCACGGCCGGAAGATCAGCGTCATCCCCGTAGAATAGAAACCTTAGGCTTTCGGCTTTGGGCTTTCGGCTTTGGGCTCCCAAAGCCAAGAGCCACAAGCCAAGAGCCTTCTGGTTATGTTCGTCGACGAAGTCGACATCCTCGTGCAAGCCGGTGCCGGTGGCAACGGCTGCCTCAGCTTTCGTCGAGAGAAGTACGTCCCGCGCGGCGGACCTGACGGCGGCGACGGCGGCAACGGCGGCTCGGTCTACGTCACCGCCATCGCCACCAAGAACACGCTCGTCGACTTCCGCTACCACCCCGATTTCAAAGCACGCCGCGGCCAGCACGGTCAGGGTTCGAACCGCACCGGCCAGACGGCGGAGGACCTCGAGATCACCGTGCCGATCGGCACGTTGGTGTTCGAGAACGACGGCGACGATCGGCGTCTGCTCGCCGATCTCGCGGAAGAGGGACAGCGCGTGCTCGTCGCGCGCGGTGGACGCGGCGGCCGCGGCAACGCGCAGTTCGTCTCGTCAACGAATCGCGCCCCGCGACGCACAGAACCTGGCGGATCGGGCGAGCAAAGGAAGCTGCGCCTCGAGTTGAAATTGCTCACCGACGTTGGCCTCATCGGATTTCCCAACGCCGGCAAGTCCACGCTCATCTCGCGGATTTCAGCGGCGCGACCGAAGATCGCCAACTACCCGTTCACGACGCTGACACCGAATCTCGGGGTCGTTTCACTGAGCGGCGACCGGAGCTTCGTGGTCGCCGACGTGCCCGGCTTGATCAAGGGCGCTCACGAGGGCCATGGGCTGGGACATCAGTTCCTGCGGCACATCGAGCGCACCAAGATCCTCGTGCACCTGGTCGATGTTTCGAGCGAATCGGGCCGCGATCCCGTCGAGGACTTCGACACGATCCGCGACGAGCTGCGTCGCTTCGACGAGCGCGTGGCGGCCAAGCCAGAGATCGTCGTCGCCACGAAGATTGACGCACTGGATGATCCCGCCCGGCTCGACGCCCTGCGCCGTCATGTGCGGAAGAAGCGGCTGCCCTTCGTGAGGATTTCGGCGGTGAGTGGTGAGGGGCTCGACGAACTCCTCGAGACCGTCTGGCGCGGCATCGTCGCCGCGCGCGAGGCCGCAGTGGTGCCCGAGCCCGAGCCGACAGACGAAGGAATCGATTTGCTCACGCCGGCCCGGCTGCGACACGACGCATGATCGCGTCGCGCCGGCTCGGCATCCTCGGCGGCACGTTCGATCCGATCCATTTCGGACATCTCGATGCGGCAGACGCGGCACGCCGAGCGCTGCAGCTCGATCAGGTGCTGCTGATCCCCTCGTTCGATCCGCCGCATCGGCCGACTGATCCGATGGCGTCCGGGTTCCATCGGTTCGCGCTCGTCGCGCTGGCCATTCAAGGCAACGACGCACTCTCTGCCTCGGACATGGAGCTGACGCGAACCGGACCGTCGTACACGGCTGATACGCTTCGCGCCGTGGCGCGTCAGGGATGGCGGCCATCGCAGATTTTCTTCATTCTCGGCAGCGACGCATTTGCAGAAATCGCCACGTGGCGCGAGTACCCGGCCGTGCTCGACACAGCGAACTTCGTCGTGATCGCGCGTCCCGGCACCACGCTCGATGCCGCCACCGCGCGAACGCCTTCGCTACGCGGGCGGCTGGGCCAATCGATTTTTCTCGTGGAGGCGCGCACGCGCGACGTGTCATCGAGCACCATCCGCGCCCGCCTGGCTACGCGGCAACCGATAGACGACCTCGTTCCCGCCGCGGTCGCACGACACATCGCCGCGCATCATTTGTACGGAGCGGTAGACGACTTGCATGGCCAAGACACAGCGATCTCGAAGTAGCGCGACGAAGACAGCAAACCGCACCGCACGCGCGCGGGCCACAGGCAAACGTGCCGCACCCAAGCTACCCAAGGCAGTGGCCACCGCGGTTCGCGCTGCACGCGACAAGAAGGCCCAGGACGTGATCGTCCTGGACTTGCGCAATGCCGGCGGCTTCACCGACTACTTCGTGATCTGCACCGGTAACAACACTCGTCAGATCAACGCGATCGCCGATTCGGTGCGCGACATCCTCAAGACCGAGCTCGATGAGCGGCCGGCGTTGACCGAAGGCGTGGACCGCTCGGAATGGATTCTGCTCGACTACTTCAACTTCGTCGTACACGTCTTCAGCCGTGAGTGCCGGTCGTTCTACGGACTCGAGCGTCTCTGGGGGAACGCCGAGCGGCACGAGATTGCCGACGAGGCGCACCCGTGACGCGATGCTCCGCGCCGCAAACGCGCTGCTGGCCGTCGTCCTCGCCCCTGGATGTGCCGCATGCGCGCGCGTTCTCGACGACCCGCTCGATGGCGCCGTCTGCCCGCGCTGCTGGGCCAGCGTCCGTCGCCTAATCCCACCCTTCTGTCGTACGTGCGGCGGGATGCTACCCTCGTGGCGCGTCCTCGATCCGTCGCGGGCCATGTGCCCAGCCTGCCGACGACGCCCGCCCAGCGCGGTTGAAGCTGCACGATCCGCCGGCGAGTACGACGGTACGCTTCGCCACATCATTCACGCCTTCAAGTACGACGCCCGCCGGTCGCTCGCTTCCCCGCTCGGCGAACTGCTGCGCGAGGCCGGCGGGGATCTAGTCAAGGAGGCCTCATGTGTGGTGCCGGTGCCGCTGCATCCGTGGCGCCGGCTGTATCGTGGCTTCAATCAGGCTGCCGATCTCGCTGCGGCGCTGCCGCTTCCCGTCGTGCATGCGTTATGGCGACGGCGAATGACGGCGCCTCAGACGGGCCTTTCGGCAGGTGGTCGCCGCAGAAATGTGCGCGGCGCGTTTCGCCTGTCTCCGCTCCTGCAACGACGCGTGATGCAGACGATGATCGCGAACCGAATTGTGGTCCTCGTGGACGATGTGCGGACGACTGGGGCGACGCTCGACGCCTGCGCCCATGTGCTCAAGGATGCCGGAGCGAAAGAGGTGCGCGCGCTGACGGTCGCGCGCGCCGAGCCACACCCGATGCACAATGACAGCGCCTGATGCGTTCCCACAACATGCCGGCGCTCGCGCTCGTGATTGGTTTGACGAGCGCGTGCCGGACCGAACCGACCATGACCGCTGCGACACCACAAACGCGCGCCGAGCAAACCGCTTACGAGGAAACGAGCCGCTACGACGAGGTCCGGATGTTCATCGATGCCCTCGCACGGCAGACGCCCAGGGCGCGAGTCGAGCGGTTTGGCACATCCGAGGAGGGCCGCGATCTGCCGCTGATCGTGGTGGGCGATCCGCCGTCACTCGCGCCAGCCGCGCGGTCGTCGCGTCAGCCAGTGGTCCTGGTCATGGCCAATATCCATGCCGGCGAGGTCGAGGGCAAGGAAGCCGCGCTGCACCTGGCACGACGACTGACGCTCGGCGATCTGCAGCCCCTGCTCCCATCCGCTGTCTGGCTGTTCGCGCCGATCTACAACGCCGACGGCAACGAGAAGATCAGTCTCGACAACCGCGTTGAGCAGAACGGTCCGATCGGCGGCGTCGGCACACGCGAGAACGCGAACGGCCTCGATCTGAATCGCGACTTCATGAAGCTCGAGTCGTCAGAGGCGCGTGGACTCGTCGCGTTGTTCACCAAATGGGATCCGGACGTCATCGTGGATCTGCACACGACGAACGGCTCGTATCACGGATATCACCTGACGTATGGGCCGCCGTTGAATGCGAACACCGACCCGAGGATCGCCGCGTTCGCTCACGACCAGTTGCTGCCGACGGTTCGCCAGGCCATGCAGGAGCGGCATGGATTCCGCACGTTCGACTACGGCAACTTCACCACTGCGGATGCGATGGACGATGAGCTCGAGGGGTTCAAGTCCGGCGAGACGCGGCAGAAGGTGTGGCGGACGTTCGATGCGCGCCCGCGCTTCGGGACCAACTATGCGGGCATCCGCAATCGCATCGCGATCCTGTCCGAGGCGTACAGCTACCTGGACTTCAAAGGCCGAGTCACAGTGACGGAGGCGTTCACCGAGGAGATCATGCGCTTCGTGGCGGCCAACGGTGACGCGATTCGCTCGCTGACGTCAGGCGCCGATGCCGAGTGGATCGACGGAACCCGTGCGCGAGCACTGGGCATCGCGTCCGCCTTGCAATCATTGCCGAAGCCCATGGATGTTCTGGTCGGCGCCATCGGCAGCACGGTCAATCCTCGGTCCGGTAAATCGATGCGGACGATGATCGAGAGCACGGCGATTCCGACGAGCATGATCGTCTACGACCGTTTCCACTCGACGTCGACCCGGCGCGTGCCCGCCGGGTACATTGTGCAGGCGTCATCGAACGGACTGCACGACATCGTCGAGCGCAAGCTGCGCGAGCACGGCATCCAAGCCGTAAGACTCGGCACACCATTGCGGCGGTCGGTGGAACAGTTCGTCATCACCCAGGTCCGTCACGCGAGTCAGGCCTTCCAGGGACATCAGGCGACGTCGATCGAGGGCAGGTTCGAGACACGCGACGTGGAACTACCAGTCGGGTCGCTGCTCGTCCCAACCAATCAGCGCCTCGGTGGTCTGGTCTTTTATCTCCTGGAACCAGAAAGCGACGACGGTCTGACGACGTGGAATTTCCTCGATTCGGGTCTGAAAGTCGGCGCGGCGCACCCGATCGTGAAAAGCACGCCATGACAGGCGGGTCTACAAAGCCCACCTTCCGCGAAGCGCTTTGGCGAGGTCTCGCGGTAGCCATGGCGGAGGCGGACAAGACCCGCCCTACAAACGTCGCTCCACAACGGCCCACACATCGGCGGCGACGACCCCTTTGTCTCGGTCGGCGCTGAGACGCGTCCAACCGTCCTTTTCGGCCATGCGGAGATAGCTGGTCCTCACTCGACCGAGCAGCGCGAGATCGCGTTCGTAGCGATCGCGGTCGGCGATCTTGCGTTTGGCCGACACCTCTGGCGCGATGTCGAGCAGGAACGTGAGGTCAGGCTGCGGCAGGTGCCGCTGTATTTCGAGCAGCCACGCCGGGTCGAGTCCCTGCGCCTCGCCATAGGCCACGCTCGATGCGAGATACCGGTCGCAGATCAGAATCTCGCCGTCGCTGCGCCGCCGTTCGATGTCGGTACGCCATTCGTAACGATTGGCCACGTAGAGCAGCTGCATGACGTCGGGCGCGTAGTTGCGCGCGCCTCTCAGCGCTCGCTCGATCTCCTCGCCGATCGGCGTCCCGTAGTCGGGGAACGACAGCAGCCTCACCGCACGGCTGCCAGCAATCAGGCGATCGCGCAGCAGCTCGGCCTGCGTCTGCTTGCCGCTTTGATCGAGTCCTTCGAAAGCGATGAGCAGTCCGCCCGCCCTGAGCGAAGTCGAAGGGTGCGTCACGTCTCGAGTGCCAGCACGTCGTCGATGGTCTGGCGGCGCCGGATCACCGTCCACTGCGTCTCATCGACGAGGACTTCCGGCGCCAGGAGACGGCGATTGTAGTTTGACGCCATGACGGCGCCGTAGGCGCCGGTGTCGAGCAGCGCGACGGCATCGTTGACGCGCAACTCCGGCAGCATGCGATCGCGCGCAAACACGTCGCTGCTTTCACAGATCGGACCGACGACGTCCCAGGCGGTCTCCTGACCATCTCGTGGCTGTACCGGCACGATGCGGTGGTACGAGCCATAGAGTGCTGGCCGCATCAACTCGGTCATACCGGCGTCGAGCACCGCGAATTGCCGGCCGTCGGGATTGCGTTTGGTGTCGACGACGCGGGATACGAGGGCGCCGGAATGTCCAACCACCGCGCGTCCCGGCTCGAGCACCACCGGCACGCCGAGCCGCTTCAATTCGGGCACGACCGCGGCCGCGTACTCCGCCGGCGAGATCATTGGCCGGCCTTCATACGCGATCCCGAGTCCGCCGCCGAGATCCACATGTTCGATGTTGAAGCCGTCCTCGGTCAGGTCCATCGCCAGCGAGACAAGCGCGTCAGCTGCCCGCCGAAGCGGCTCCGCCGAGGTGATCTGCGATCCGATGTGCACGTGGACGCCGACGAATCGCAGGCTCGACAGCCGGCGGCGCTCGGCATAGATCGCGCGGGCATCGTGCAGCGGCACGCCGAACTTGTTGCTCCTGAGACCCGTTGAGATGTTCGCGTGCGTCTTCGCATCGATGTCGGGATTCACGCGCAGGGCGACGCGCGCGACGCGGTTCAGGCTGTGCGCCACTTCCGCGACGCGATCGAGCTCGCCGGCTGACTCCGCGTTGATGGTGCCAACGCCCTTGGCGATGGCCATCTCGAGCTCATCGCTCGTCTTGCCGACACCGGTCAGGACGATATCCTTCGGATCGAAGCCGGCACGCAGCGCCACCGTGACTTCTCCGCCCGAGTTGGCGTCGGCGCGGCAGCCGAGCGAGCGCAGCAGACGGACAATGGCTAGTGTCGAGTTCGCTTTCAGTGCGTAGTGAATCGCGTGCGGGTAGTCGGCGAACGCCGCATCGATGGACTGATATGCATGCCGGATCGCCTGCGCGCTGTAGACGTAGACCGGCGTCCCGACGCGATCGACGATGGATTGCACGCTGACGCCGTCACAGAGGAGTCCCTGCGCAGAGGCTTGGAACGGTAGGTACACGAGCCTTCGCATGTTATCATGCGCCCATTCTCGTCATTCCTCCGTGCACGTCCCGCCCCGTCCTTCTCGGACATCACATCGCCCATGTCCGCTGACGGCTCGTCTGCGCCGCCTCCGGCTACCGACGAGATCATCGAGCGCTGCCTGAACGGTGATCAGTCGGCGTGGGAATCGATCGTGCGGATGTATCGGCGCAAGGTCTTCAACGTCGCCTACAAGTTCGTCGGCCGGCACGACCAGGCGGAAGATCTCACCCAGGACGTGTTCCTCAAACTGTACAAGTCGCTCGACACGTTCGATCGCCGCGCCAACTTTCA
>Ga0075429_100005843_pt1 | contig 10616 bp, 9 predicted proteins | sample RhiMetdeltSRZDD3_FD_75295 | JGI IMG/M metagenome (GOLD analysis project Ga0075429, IMG submission 75295) | Populus rhizosphere microbial communities from Tennessee, USA - Rhizosphere MetaG P. deltoides SRZDD3 | ecosystem: Host-associated > Plants > Roots > Rhizosphere > Soil | place: USA...
CTGGCCCCCGCGTCCGCCCGGCTACCGCTTGCGGGATTGAGCTCGACTTCGTGGTGCATTTCGAGCCGAGCCACCCGATCTCTCCGCCATTAGCAACGTAACACGAGGGAGGGGCCTTGCCGCAAACGGCCCAAATGTGCTGATCATGGCCCTTCGCCGCGTCGATCTGACGGGTAATGGGTGTGTCGCTTTTCGCCATATGGAGGAAGTGAACGGATGAGCAGCTATGTGCTCGATCTCCACGACGTCGACTGGACGCAGGTCGCGGTGGTCGGCGGCAAGGGCGCGCAACTGGGCGAGCTGTCGCGGATGGCCGGCATCAGCGTGCCGCCCGGCTTCTGTGTGACGACGGCTGCCTTCCGGCGGATCCTGGAGGACGCCCCGTCGATCGACGATCAGGTCGATCAGCTGTCGCGCCTCCGGCCCGACGACAGGGCGGCGATCCGCACGACCAGCGCAGAGGTCCGCCAGACCCTCGAGGCGGTCGCAGTCCCTGACGACGTCGCGGCGGCCATCACCGCCGCACTCCGCCGGCACGGCGAGGATGCCGCCTACGCGGTCCGATCGAGCGCGACGGCCGAGGACCTCCCGGGGGCCTCGTTCGCGGGCCAGCAGGACACGTTCCTGGACGTCGTGGGGCCGGCGGCGATCCTCGAGCACGTCAGCCGGTGCTGGGCCTCGCTGTTCACCGAGCGGGCCGTCACCTACCGCCTGCGGAACGGCTTCGACCACCGCAAGGTCCACATGGCCGTGGTCGTGCAGCAGATGGTGTTCCCGCAGGCGGCCGGCGTCCTCTTCACGGCCGACCCCGTCACGTCGGACCGGAAGGTCGTCTCGGTCGATGCAAGCTTTGGCCTCGGCGAAGCCCTGGTCTCCGGCCTCGTGAACCCGGACACCTTCAAGGTGCGAGATGGCGGGGTAGTCGCCAAGGCGATCGACCCGGAGCGGCGGGAGAAGCCGGCGTTGACGGATGCGCAGGTCGTGAGGCTCGCCGAGCTGGGCCGGCGGATCGAGGCGCACTTCGGCCGCCCCCAGGACATCGAGTGGTGCCTGGCCGACGGCGACTTCCAGATCGTCCAGAGCCGGCCGATCACCACGCTGTTCCCGATCCCGGCAGTCGACGACGGGGAGAACCACGTCTACGTCTCCGTCGGCCACCAGCAGATGATGACCGACCCCATGAAGCCCCTCGGGCTCTCCTTCTGGCAGATGACGACCCCCCGGCCGATGGCCGAGGCCGGCGGCAGGCTCTTCGTCGATGTCACCCCGCTGCTGGCCTCGCCGGCGAGCCGGGCCGGCATCGTGGAGGCGCTGGGGAAGTCCGATCCGCTGATCGGGGACGCGCTGCAGACCGTCCTCGACCGCGAGGGCTTCATCCGGTCGGTGCCGGACGAGGGCCCCGCCTGGACACCGCCCGGTGGCGGCGGCGCGTCGGCCGCGATCGAGACCGATCCGGCCATCGTCACCGAGCTGATCGAGCGCAGTCAGGCGTCGATCGCCGCCGCCAAGCGCGACATCCAGTCGAAGTCCGGATTAGCGCTGCTCGACTTCATCCTGGCGGACATCGAGGAGCTGCGGCGGGTCCTGTTCGATCCGCAGAGCATGCCGGTGATCATGGCGGGGATGGAGGCCGCATGGTGGCTGAACGAGCAGCTGCAGGAGTGGCTGGGCGAGAAGAACGCGGCCGACACGCTCACGCAGTCCGTCCCCAACAACGTCACGTCGGAGATGGGGCTCGCGCTCCTGGACGTCGCGGACGTGATCCGCCCGCATCCGGAGTTGGTGACCTTCCTCGAGCGAGTCGGCGACGACGGGTTCCTCGACGAGTTGCCCGAGCTGCCGGGAGGGCGCGAGGCGCGGGACGCGATCCAGGCTTGGCTCGACACCTACGGGATGCGCTGCGTCGGCGAGATCGACATCACGAGGCCGCGCTGGAGCGAACGCCCCAGCACGCTCGTGCCCCTGATCCTCGGCAACGTCAAGAACTTCGAGCCCGGCGCCGGCCAGCGGCGCTTCGAGGAGGGGCGCCAGGAGGCATTGCAAAAGGAGCAGGACGTGCTGGAGCGCCTGCGGGTCCTGCCCGACGGCGAGGCCAAGGCCGACGAGACGAAGCGGATGATCGACCGGGTCCGCACCTTCACCGGGTACCGCGAGCACCCGAAGTACGGCATGGTCAGCCGCTACTTCGTCTACAAGCAGGCCCTGCTGGAAGAAGCCGAACGGCTCGTGCAGGCCGGCGTGCTCCGGGACGCGGAGGACATCTTCTACCTCACGTTCCAGGAGCTCCACGACGTCGTCCGGACGAACCAGGTCGACGACCAGCTCATCGACCAGCGCAGGGAGGCGTACAAGACGTACGAGACGTTGACGCCGCCCCGGGTGCTCACATCCGACGGCGAGGCCATCGCGGGGACGTACCGGCGCGACGACGTGCCCGACGGGGCGCTGGTCGGGCTGCCGGTCTCGGCGGGGACCATCGAGGGACGGGCCCGCGTCATCCTCGACATGGCGGACGCCGACCTCGAACCCGGCGACATCCTGGTCACGGCCTACACCGACCCCAGCTGGTCGCCCCTCTTCGTCGCGGTCATGGGCCTGGTGACCGAGGTGGGCGGGCTCATGACCCACGGCGCGGTGATCGCCCGGGAGTACGGCCTACCCGCCGTCGTCGGGGTCGAGCACGCCACGCGGCTGATCCAGGACGGCCAGCGGATCCGGGTGCACGGAACGGACGGGTACATCGAGATCCTCGACCGATGACCGATGAGTGCGGGGCTGCCGCTCGGTCTACTCATGACGACCCGACCGACGAGAGGGGAAGGTAGGAGACCATGACCACGCCCGTACCGTCTGCACCGCCCGTCACCGACCACGACGACTTCGAGCGACAGCTCCTCGAGCTGCGCAAGCGCGAGAAGGCGCACACCCGGGAGGGCGACGCGATCGCTGCAGCCCGGCGCCGGCTGCCCATGACCGAGGTGCCGTCGGACATCACCGTCGTCGGCGCCGACGGCCCGGTCCCGTTCGGCGACGTCTTCGAGGGGCGCGACGAGCTGATCGTCTACAGCCACATGTTCTACGCGGGCCAGCCGTGGGAGTGGCAGTGCGAGGGCTGCACCAGGAACTCCTGGCCGCTGCAGCACATCGCCGACACCGCCGAGCTCAACGCCTACGGGATCACCTTCGCCATCCTCGGCAACGGGCCGTACGAGGAGATCGCGGCGTTCCGCGAGTTCATGGGCTATACGACGCCCTGGTACTCCAACGCCGACGTCGAGCACCCCACCGTCGGCCACGAAGGCTGCATCGCCTGCTACCTGCGGCGGGACGGCAAGATCTACCTGACGTACTGGACGACCGGCCGGGGCGACGAGGTGCTGAGCCCCTTGTTCGGCCTGCTCGACCGGACCGCGTACGGCCGCCGCGAGGCATGGGAGGACTCCCCCGAAGGCTGGCCCCAGCTGCCGACCCACTCCTTCCTCCGCACCGACGAGCACGGCGCCCCCATGGGCCCCCGCACCGGCGGCCGCCCCACCTACCAATGGACCCGCCCCACCGCCACCCCCACCACCTCTGGATAGCGGCTACGACTCCGGTTCGACATCGACCGTGTCGACCGCATCGTGAGCTCGAAATAGACAATTCGCGGCGGTTGCTTCCCGTCTGGACCGACAGCCACAACTAGTGTGACGTAGGTCACTCAGGTTTGGTGATGTGGGAGCGGGCGGCGTGACCGACAGACCCGTGGAGGGAACAGAGCGGCCGGTACACCCGCTTGCTGAGTGGTGGGTTGCGGCGGGAACGCTGTTGTGCGCGGCGTTGATCGCGGGCTCGGTGGCGTTGCCTTGGTACGCGGATTGGGTTCAGTCCATAGACCCCGACACTCACGCGATCACGATCCGGCCAAACCCGCTGACCGGATCGGGGCTGGACATGGTGCGGCGGCACGAGGCCAACCTCTCGGTCGCCCCGCAGAGCAGGGCGTTCGTAGTTGGAGGCATCGAGGAGAACGTCTCGGATTTCGGCGACGGGCCCGGCGCGCCCGAGATCTACCGCACCGACTACTACACGTCGTTCCTGGGACCCGGTGTCACGATCCTGCTCGCCGCCGGCTTGGCTGCGGTCGGGGTCATGATCGCGACCCGTCGGGCTCGCAAACGCACGTTGTTGACCGGACTTTGGATTGCCCTGGTCTCGTGGCTGGCGGCGGGCAGCACGGCGCTCGCCGACTCCGACCTCTTCGAGGTGAGCGGTGCAGGGCTCCAGCTCTGGGTGTCAGCCTCCGTTGTCGCCGTCGGGGTTCTCGGGGTCGCCACTTGGAGCAGTTCGGCCAGGTCGTTGACGAGCGGCAGCGCCAGCCAGGTGACCTGGGCCGAGTGGCCGGGCTCCGCCTTGGCCTGCGTCCTGGCGTTCCTGCTGTTCGTCCCGATGCTGTCCTGGCTCGAGGAGCAGGTCCCCTTCGCAGCCGCCCCGATCCTCGGCGCCTTCGCCCTCATGCTCGGCATCCCCGCCGCCGGAGTGATCCTCGCCCTCGAATCAGCTCGCTCCCATCGCCACATCGAACGACGACAGCGACGTCGCCCAACGATCCCAACCCTCCTGACCCTCGCTTTTGCCGCTCTCCTCTGGGGCCTCCTCCTGCTCTCCGCCCTCTCGGACTAGCGGGTCGGAGCGGCACTCGGTGGTGGCGGGGTGAAACGGAACCGTATAGTTTCGTTTGGGAGGCGCTAGGGGAGGAGCGGCAGGGATGCGGATGGACGAGATGGTGTTGGTCAGCATCGATGACCACATGATCGAGCCGCCGGACATGTTCGAGAACCATGTGCCGGCGAAGTGGAAGGACCTGGTGCCCAAGGTCGTGCGCAACGACGACGGGGTCGACCAGTGGGTCTTCAACGGCGAGGCGACATCGACGCCGTTCGGCATGGCCGCCACGGTCGGCTGGCCCCGGGAGGAGTGGGGCTTCAACCCCGGCAGCTACTCCGAACTGCGGCCCGGGTGCTTCGACGTCCACGAGCGCGTCAAGGACATGAACGCGAACGGCGTTCTCGCCTCGCTCAACTTCCCGACCATGGCCGGCTTCAACGCCCGCACGTTCACCGAGGCCGGCGACAAGGAGGTCGCCCTCGTCGCCCTGCGGGCCTACAACGACTGGGCCATCGACGAGTGGTGCGGCGCCTACCCCGGCCGCTTCATCCCCCAGGGCATCGTCCCCATGTGGGACGTCGACCTCGCCACCGAGGAGGCCCGCCGCCTCGGTCAGAAGGGCTGTCGCTCGATCAGCTTCCTCGAGACGCCGCACGTCCAGGGCTTCCCCAGCTTCCTCTCCGGCTACTGGGACCCCATGCTCCAGGCCATCTCCGACGAGAACATGGTTCTCTCGCTGCACATCGGCGCCGGCTTCGAGGTCATCAGGCGCCCGGCTGAGGCCCCGATCGACCACCTCATGGTGCTCGCCTGCCAGATCAGCGCCATCACCGCGCAGGACCTCCTCTTCGGCCCGACGCTCCGGCGCTTCCCGGACCTGAGAGTGGCCCTCTCGGAGGGCGGCATCGGCTGGATCCCCTTCTACTTCGACCGCATCGACCGCCACTACAGCAACCAGACCTGGCTGCACCACGGCGACGACTTCGGCGGCAAGCTGCCCTCCGAGGTCTTCCGGGAGCACATCCTGGCCTGCTACATCACCGACCCGTCCGGCCTGCTGCTCCGGGACCGGATCGGCATCGACCTCATCGCCTGGGAGTGCGACTACCCCCACACCGACACCACCTGGCCCGAGTCCCCGGAGTTCGCCTGGAACGAGCTCCAGGGCGCGGGCTGCAGCGACGAGGAGATCCACAAGATCACGTGGCAGAACGCCTGCCGCTTCTTCGACTGGGACCCCTTCGCCCACACGCCCCGGGAGCAGGCCACGGTCGGAGCGCTCCGGGCGCTGGCCGCCGAGGCCCATGTCGACACCACCCGCATGCCCCGGGCAGAGTGGCGCAAGCGCAACGAAGCCGCCGGCATCGGCGTCTTCTGAGCGACCAGAGCTATGATCGTCGATCCCACCTCCGACCAGGAGCTGTTCCGCGAGACCACCGAGCGCTACCTACGGGAGCACGTGCCGGTGGGCGAGGTCCGGCGCCTGCGTGACGACCCCGCGGGCTTCGAGCCCGACTACTGGCGCCGGGGTGCCGACCTCGGTTGGACGTCGCTCCTCGTCCCCGAGGACCAGGGCGGCGGCAGCATCAGCGGCGACGGTCTCGTCGACCTGACACTGCTCGCCCACGAGTTCGGCCGCCACGCCGCCCCCGGCCCCCTCGTCCCGGTCAACATCGCCGCGGCGACCCTCAGCCGCGCCACCCACGGGGCCGACGACGCAGTGCTCGGCGAGCTGCTGGCGGGCACCGCCACGGTGGCTTGGTGCGTGGCCGAGCCGCCGCCGCACGACCGGCTGGGGGACATCGCCGTCGAGGTCAAGACCGACGGCGCCGACGTCGTCATCGACGGCATCAAGCGGCCCGTCGAGTCGGCAGGCCAGGCTGGGCATCTCCTCGTCACCGGGCGCACCGGCGGTGGCCCGACCCAGGTCCTGGTCCCGGTCGACACGCCCGGCGTGACCGTCGCCCCCATGCACACCGTCGACCTGACTCGGCGCTTCGCGGCGGTCACCTTCGAGGACGTCCGTCTGCCCGCCACCTACGTGGTCGGCGAGGTCGGCAGCGCCGACCGCCAGGTCGAGCACCAGCTGCGGCTCGCCGCGATCCTCAGCTGCGCCGAGGCCGTCGGGGCCATGCAGGCAGCCTTCGACATGACCGTCGAGTGGGCGTTCGACCGCTACTCGTTCGGCCGGCCCCTCGCCTCCTACCAGGCGCTCAAGCACCGCTTCGCCGACATGAAGACCTGGCTCGAGGGCGCCCACGCCGTCACCGACGCGGCGGCCGCCGCCCCCGACGATCCCCGGTTGGTCAGCGCCGCCAAGGCCTTCGTCGGCGACTACGGCAGCGAGCTGCTCCAGGACTGCGTGCAGATCCACGGCGGCATCGGGGTCACCTACGAGCACGACCTGCACCTCTTCTTGCGCCGCCACACCGTGAACCGGGCCCTCTACGGCACCCCGGCCGACCACCGCCAGCTGCTGGCCGACCTCGAGCGGAAGGTGGACGCGGCATGACCGCCGCCGAGGACCACGGATCCCAGGAAGCCCACGAGGACCTCGACAGCTTCCGGCAGCGGGCCCGGGAGTTCATCCGGGGCAACCTCGAGCACGTCGGGCCCGTCCGACTCGGCCTCCAGCACCGGCCCGACGACGAGGAGCTGGCCACCGTCGCCCGTGAGCGCGAGGTCCAGCGGATGTTCTTCGACGCCGGGTTCGCCGGCATCTGCGTCCCCCTGGCCTACGGCGGCCAGGGTCTCACCCCCGCTCACCAGCGGGTCTTCAACGAGGAGCTGGTCGGCTACGAGTTCCCGGCCCACCTGCAGATCCCCACGTTCTCGCCCTGCCTGACCGTGCTGCTCGAGTACGGCACCGAGGAGCAGAAACGCCGCCATGTCCCGGCCATCCTCAAGGGCGAGGAGATCTGGCTGCAGTTCCTGTCCGAGCCGAGCGGCGGCTCCGACGTCGCCGGCGCGCTGACCACCGCCATCCGGGACGGCGACGAGTGGGTCCTCAACGGCTCCAAGGTCTGGACCACCTACGCCTGGTGGTCGGACTGGGCGCTGTGCCTGGCCCGCACCAACTGGGACGTCCCCAAGCACCGGGGCCTGACCGTGTTCATCCTCCCGATCAACGCGCCGGGAGTCGAGGTCCACCGCATCGAGATGCTCAACGGCAACCGGGAGTTCTGCCAGGAGTTCCTCTCCGACGTCCGGGTCCCCGACAGCGACCGCATCGGCGAGGTCGACCAGGGCTGGACGGTGTGCACGCGGTGGATGTTCCACGAGCGGATGCTCTACAACTCGCCGTTCGTCACCGTCCCCGCCGGCTCGGGCCGGGGGAGCGCAGGCTCGCTGACGATGACCGACATCGCCCGCGACGCGGGCCGGATCGACGACCCGGTTGCCCGCGACCTCATCGGCGAGGCCGCCATGCTCGAGGTCGTGCAGCGCCGGCTGGAGCAGCGCGTGGCCGATGGCATCGCCACCGGGGCCCTGTCGAGCCAGGCGTCGGCCATCGGGCGGCTGTTCGCCGGCGTCGTCGGCACCCGGACGACCACCATCGCGTTCGAGCTGGCCGGCGGGGCTGGCGCGGCTTGGACCGACGACGACGGCAGCCTCACCGGCCGCGGCACCGACTTCCTGATGCGCCAGACGGCACAGATCGGCGGCGGCACCACCGAGATGGCCCGCAACGTGATCAGCGAGCGGGTCCTCGGCATGCCCCGGGAGGCCGCGCTCGACCGCGACGTCGCCTTCCGTGACGTGCCCCGCGGCCGCCCGGGCGGTGACGGCTGATGCCCCGGGCCCGCCGGGAGGAGGACCCCATCCTCCGCATCACCATCGACCTCATGGCCAAGTACGGCGTCACCGGGGTCGGGGTCGACATGGTGGCGGCGCAGGCCGGGGTCAGCAAGGCGACGCTCTACCGCCACTGGGGCTCGCGGGCCCGGCTGATCCACGCGGCCATGTCGCTGATGCAGCAATCGTTCGTCGAGCCCGACACCGGGTCGCTGCGCGAGGACCTCGTCCTCCTCCTGCAGCAGCTGGTCCGCTACCTCAACCGGCCCGGCAACGGTCGCATCCTGCCGTCGTTCGTCGACGCCGCGGCCCAGGACCCGGAGCTCGAGGCGCTGCGCCAGGAGGCCATCAGCGGGGCGCGGGCGGTGTACGAGCGGGTCATCCGCCGTGGCATCGACCGAGGTGACCTGCCCCCCGACGTCGACGTCCGGCTGCTGATGGACATGGCGATGGCGCTGTTCGTCTACCGGCGGGTGGTCGACCACGACCGGCTCGACCGGGCCGAGATCGCCCCCGCGGTCGACGCGGTCCTCGCCGCCTTCAGCCGCACGCCGACCGAAGCGCTCTGACCATGCCGCGCGACATCCGTGAGCTCAAGAACGACCCCGCGGCCTACGCGGCCGAGCTGGAGCGCCGCTGGACCGGCCTCCTCAGCTACCGCTACATCGGCCGCAACCACGGCTCGATGAACACCGGCCCGGCCGACAACACCGTCCGGCTGCGCCGCGACATGCGCAACGCTGCCGGCGGGCTGCTGGTGGCGCCGCTGTCGATCAGCGCGCCCGAGGGCGACGTCGGATCGGACCTGATCGCCGTGCCGAACCCCGTCATCCACTCCTGCCAGATCCTCGACGATGCCCGCGACGTAGCCCGCATCGAGGTCGTCGAGTCCGAGACCCTCCGAGTCGGCGCGCGCATGGGCTACAGCCGCTCCAAGATCGTCGACGCCGACCACCCCGACCGGGTCATCGCCTTCACCGAGGGCCAGGGCGTCCGCATCGGCACCCCGCCCGAGGGCCTCGAGAAGATGCCCGAGGACAAGCTGGAGATCGTCGACTCGCCCGACCTGCCGCCGCTGTGGCAGGTGTTCGGCGCCTCCCGCCGCGACGACGGTCACTGGGTGCTGCCCGAGCTGGCCGACGAGCTCGCCTCGCCCGACGCCGCCCTGCACATCGGCCCCCAGCACGTGGTGCTCGAGACCGCGGCCATCGACCTCGCCGCCGCGCTGGTCGGCACCGACCGGCTACAGATGCAGACCTGGCACGTCATGTTCATGGCCCGGGGGAAGGTCGGCCCGTTCCGGGTCGACGGCGAGGCGGTGCCGGGCGCGGGTGGCCACACCGTCGGCGTCCGCCTGACCCTCCACGACGAGGGCAACGACGGCCGCCCGGTGACCGTGGCATCGGCGGTCCTCCGGGTGGTCTGACCCGCCACCGATCCAGGCCGACCTCGGTCGTGTCTGTGGCGTCGAGGCGGGGGGAAGGCATCGCGCAGCACGTTGACCCCTCATCCACCCGGAGGCCGTGATGCACGATGACCAGGTAACCGAGCTGCTCTACCAGTCCTTCGAGACCGAGCTGGGCGGCGTCAAGATCTACGAGACCGCGCTTCGCTGCGTGCAGAACGACGACCTCCGGAAGGAGTGGGAGGAGTACCACCAGCAGACCACCGAGCACGTCGAGATCGTGCAGGGCCTGCTGGACACCTTCGGCCTCGACCCGAGCCACGAGACCCCGGGCCGCCTGGTGGTGCGCCACATCGGCGAGTCCCTGGTGGAGGCCATGAACATGGCGCTCGAGTCCGGGACGCCCGACGCGGCCGAGCTGGTCGCCGCCGAGTGCGTCACCCTGGCCGAGACCAAGGACCACCTCGACTGGGAGCTGATCGGCGAGGTCGCCAAGAAGACCACTGGCGACCGCGGCAAGGCGCTCAAGGACGCGCACAAGCAGGTCGAGGACCAGGAGGACGAGCACCTCTACCACACCACCGGATGGGGTAGGGAGTTGTGGATCCAGGCGCTCGGCATGTCTGCCGTCCTGCCGCCGCCCGAGGAGCAGAAGGACGTCAAGACCGCCATTGGTGCTGCTCGGGCCAGGCACGCCCGCACCGACATGACCTGACTCTCGAGGGACCACCATGCCGGACAAGCGCCCCAGCGTGAAGAACGAGAAGCA
>Ga0075429_100005844_pt1 | contig 10616 bp, 10 predicted proteins | sample RhiMetdeltSRZDD3_FD_75295 | JGI IMG/M metagenome (GOLD analysis project Ga0075429, IMG submission 75295) | Populus rhizosphere microbial communities from Tennessee, USA - Rhizosphere MetaG P. deltoides SRZDD3 | ecosystem: Host-associated > Plants > Roots > Rhizosphere > Soil | place: USA...
GAAATCTCGAGACAGGATTTCGCATCTTATGCTGGTACCACATACGAAACGCTTTTTAAAATCATGAATGAGCTTGCGGACGAAAAATTTATTCGAATAGATGGTAAGAAAATTAAAATCGTTGATGAATCTGAATTAGTAAAATCTTTCGAGTCACAAGGATAAAGCTGTTATTATAACTTAGTCATGCTAAAACATATCTATTTAATCAGAAACGCAAATCAAAAGGTTGAGTTGGTTAATTTAACTTCAGATTCATGAAATGAAAATAAGGCATGAACTGGCAAACGATAATAAAAAACCAGTGCTGGAATACATGTTCTTATTGGAATCTAACAGGGCTTTACAGGAATATAATTATAGAAAGTGTATTTTAGATTCGGCTACTGCTTTAGAGATTGGCTTAACTAATAAATTAGACAGTAGCCTTTGTGAGGGCGAGCAATTTAGGAGAGGGCTACTGAAAGACTATAACTCGTTGGCAAAAAAACGAAAGCTGTTAAACTCACTAAATATAAATCTGCCAGTGAATCCGCAAGTGGATGTAGAAGAGGTTAGGAATCGAACAATTCATCGCGGTTATAATCCCAGCGAAAGTGAAGGAAGAAAAGCGTACGAAACCGCGAAAACAATTTTAGGCATTATAGTGGAGGAGAAATTTGAATAGTAGTAAATTAAAAATCTATTCTCAAAGGGTTTTAAGATTTCTATTCTTTAAGGCTCTAAATGACCTGCCAAAGAATACAAATTCTGCCGAAACAACATAATTGGCGAAATAAGCACAAATGAGAAAATTAATGAACCTGTAAGCCTTGAAATAAAAAAGCTCAATTCTTAGATAACAAAAAATTGAGCTTGGTACCGGGAAGCAGACTTGAACTGCCGACCTCTGGGTTATGAATCCAGTGCTCTAACCAGCTGAGCTATCCCGGCAAATATCTTTAAGGTCATCCGAAAACTGCCATCCGCCGCGGCGGATATGAATCCAGGGCTCTGACCAGCTATCCCGGCGTCTCAACAATGAACGATTGTTGGAGGGCAGCAAAAATATAGAAATATGACCGAAGGTTGAAATCAAATTTTTTGATGACTTCATTCCTCATTTTACATTTCAAATTTTTTCCTGCTGAAATCTTGAGAAAAAATTCAGCTGAATAATCCCACTGCCAACATCGATTCAGGCAGGCACAATTTATGAGTATGTAGTAATTGATCAACTATTGTTAACTAAAATATTTTTTTATGGCAGAGATACATGTACAGGCAAAAAAAGGAGGCTCGTCCACATGGTTATGGATATTGATCTCTATACTGGTGATAGCGGCAATTGCTTTCTTTTTTATATGGAACAATAATAATGCTGAAAAAAATGGAGCCAACAAACCAAGTTCAACTTCTTACATTCAGCAACCTTTATTGCCGGCCGCCTGAAATAAAAATCCATCAACATTCATTAACCAGGAACTTAATGTTCTATAAATAATTTTATATGGCAAAGAATAAATATAGTCGTCTCCAGGAACTAGACCATTCAGATTTTGAAATTGTCAAGGATGAACCCGACATCCGCGGATGGGATGTACGATATAAAAATGGTGAAAAAATAGGATCAGTAGAAGAATTGATCTTAGATGCCAAAGCAAAAAAAATAAGATACATGATCGTTGACCTGGATGAAAATGAATTAAGATTAGAACACAGAAAGATCTTAGTTCCTATCGGTTTTGCAGAACTTGATAATGGAAATGATGATGTATTGATCCCGAATGTGTCGGTTGATCAACTTTGCAGTTTGCCTGATTACAAAAGAAATTCATTAACACCTGAATTGGAAAGGACGGTTGCTTCAGTATTCGGAAGAAAAGTAGAAGTAGCACCTGTTACCACTGTGAAAAGAGAGGAAAGAAAAGTAAGTGAGGCTGATGTAGATGAAGATATGGATCCTGATTTTTATAGTCATGAGCACTATAATCTCAATAACCTTTATAAAAACAGGTCAAATAAGGCAAAGCGATTAACAAAGGAATCTGAATACGATCAGGGGCTTCGTCTTTGGGAAAAAAGAAATGAGAGTGGGGTAATTGATACAACTGATCTGACAGAAGAAGAAAGAGAAAAGCTCCTGAAGTACCGGAGAGAATTATATCGTGAAAGACGACATAAAAACCAGCACGTTTAGATGATACCTTTTCTTTAATTGAGAGTTATTAAAAGTTTTCAACCAAGTTGAAAACTTTTTTATTCAAGATTAATACATACGATGAAAAAACTAAAGCAAATAGGGAAGGTAATTATTGAATCTTTCAAAAATTTCGTTGCAGATAAAATACCAAAGTACAGCGCATCGCTTGCTTACACAACAGTTTTCTCACTTGGGCCATTGCTGATAGTGATTATTTTTTTATGCGGTATTTTTTTTGGGCAGGAAGCGATCCAGGGCAAAATATATGGACAGATACAGAAGTTTGTTGGAGAAGATGCGGCCCAGCAACTTCAAACGATCATTCAAAATGCGTCATTAAGCGGCAAAGGAACAGTGGCTGTCGTTATCGGTATTATTACATTATTACTTGGAGCAACAGCTGTATTTGCAGAAATACAGGATTCAATCAATTCTATTTGGGGATTAAAAGCGAAACCAAACAAAGGCTTATGGAAACTTCTTAGAAATCGTTTTTTATCTTTTTCAGTTGTTATAAGTCTTGGGTTTCTGCTGTTGGTGTCTCTTGCAATATCAGCGATTATTGAAGCCTTGAGTGATAATTTAAAGGCCAGCTTCCCCGATGTTACTGTTGTACTGTTTTATATTCTTGATCTGCTTATTTCTTTTGTTGTTATTACTATGTTGTTTGCCGTAATCTTTAAAGTTCTTCCCGATGCAAAAACAAAATGGATGGATATACTGCCAGGAGCCTTAGCATCTGGTATCTTATTCATGATTGGTAAGTTCGCAATTGCTTTTTACATCGGAAAAAGTCATATCGGCACTACTTACGGAGCTGCAGGTTCCCTTGTTGTGCTGCTGTTATGGGTTTATTATTCAGCAATGATCTTGTATCTCGGCGCTGAATTTGCAAAGGCCTGGAGCTCTAATAAAGGCTCATCCATTTTGCCGAATGATTATGCAGTCTCATTAAAAAAGTAATTGAAATAACCAAGTTTTATTCAGCTTTTCTAACTCTCACTGCAAAATATACGATTACTCCGGCAAGGGCAATCAAGCTTCCCCATAAAGCAAACCAACCGGTAGAAATAAAAAGGAATAACCAGATTACAATAGAAATAATGACAGGCGCAGGATATAAAAACATTTTAAAAGGAAGATGCTTTGAACCAAACCTATTACGAAGCAGCACAACGCCAACTCCCTGGGCAATGAATTGAATAAGTATCCGCATAGCAAGGATAGAGGAAATAACCTGGCTTAGTTTCATAAACAAACTAAATACAAAACCAAGAGCACAAAGAAAGATAAGTGAGATATAAGGAAAGTTTTTTGTTGGATGAAGCTTCGAGAAGACGGCAAAAAAATTCCCGTCAACAGCAGCCGCATAAGGTACTCTTGAATAACCAAGTACTACAGCGAATAAAGATGAGAAAGCAACACACAAAATCAAAACTGTAATAACGACTCCCGCTTTATACCCATAAATACTTTCCATAAAAGCACTTACCAAGTATTTATCACCTTCCAGTACAGATTGCCAGCGTATCACTCCCATTACACTTATATTCATTAGCAGGTATAAGACTGCAATGCCTGCAATGGAAATAAATATACTTCGCGGAATATTTATTTCAGGTCTTTTTATTTCACCACCCAAATGACAAACGTTATAATAGCCGAGATAACTATAAACAGTTTTTACTGAACCATGCCCAATGGCTCCCCAAAAAGCATACGTAAAAAAAGATTCCTCTCCTTCAGGTAATAATTTTACAGGATGTTGCTGATGCATTAGCCCACTAATAATGATCCATAAAATCGTGAGTACCACAATTGTTCCCAGCACTACCGATATTTTTCCAATCGTTTCTATTTTTCGATAAAGTAAAATGAAAACAAGAATAACCAGGCTTCCTGAAATAATTTTTTCCTGTATTGGAGTTAACTCAATGATATAAGTAAGGTATTGCGCAAAACCAATTGAGCCCGATGCAACGACCAATGGAGCTTGTATCGAAGTTTGCCACACAAATAAAAAACTCATCAGCTTGCCATACTTTTCACCATACGCGATCCGATGAAAATTATAGGTACCACCTGCCAATGGATAAGCCGCGCCTAACTCACTCCATATCATTGCATCAATAAATGCGGTGATAGCGCCAAAGATCCATGCCCACAAAAACAATCCATTATTGAATTGACTGACCACAAAAGGCATCACAACAAAGGGACCGATACCCACCATATCGATCATATTGATAGCGGTAGCCTGGAGTAAGTTGATCTTGCGGTTAGTAAGCGGAGTGGACATGCTGAGCCTGTAATTTACTTTGCTTTGCTCAGAATTGCAGAGCGAAAAACTTTCGAATTGAGAAAATAAATTCTATACTTGTTTGGCAAACGCATTAATACCATCTACCAGCACATCTAAGTTGTTGGTAGTTGTATAAACATTTGGAGTGACTCTTATACTATGTATATTCTCCCAGTTGATAGCAACAGTATGTACTTTGTATTTCTCAAGCAAAAAGCTATCAAGTTCTTCAGGCTTCTTTCCCTCCACGGAAACATTCCCGATAGCACAGCCCCACTTAGGACTAAATGAAGTATGCAATTTAACTTTTGGAACATTCTTTACTTTATCGAACCAGTAATTTTTTAAATAATGTAACCGTTTCTCTTTTCTTTCATTGCCGATCATTTCATGAAAGTCCAGGGCTTTGCTGATTGCCTGCTCAATATACATTGGTCGAGTACCCAGCGCCTCAAATTTTCTGATATCATCTTTTAATGGATCATCTGTGGCAAACAACGGGTATAAATTTTTGATCTTATTTTTTCTTACATACATCATGCCGCTACCGATGGGTGCATAAAGCCACTTGTGTAGGCTGCTGGCGAAATAATCACAATCGAGATCAGCTATTTTAAAATCAAAATGAAAAAGACTGTGTGCTCCATCAACAATAACCTCAATGCCTCTTTTATGAGCTTCGGCTGCTATTTTTCTTACGGGTATTATCTGGCCGTTCCAGTTAATGATATGCGTGATATGAACCATTTTTGTTTTAGGCGTGAACGCCTTTACATATTGATTTATTAAATAGGTTTCATCTTCACTTGGCAATTCAAGATTTACCCAAACCATTTTTATTCCATCACGAATTTCTCTTTGCTTATAAGCATTCACCATATTTGGATAATCCTGCTTAGTGGCCACTATTTCATCGCCTGCTTTTAATTGTAAACCAAATATGATCGTTTCTAATCCTTCAGATGAGTTTCTATTGATAGCGACTTCTTCAATATCGCAACCCGCCATCCTGGCCATATTTTTCCTGAGGGGTTCACGTCCCTGGTCAAGGATACGCCACATATAATAACTCGGCGCTTCGTTGCTATAATCATAGTATCGCTTCATTGCTTCCTGTACAACTTTTGGGGCTGGACTTACACCCCCATTATTAAGGTTAATGAGATATGGCGACACAGTAAATGATTGCTGCACATAATACCAGAAATCTTCTTCGCTTGCCAAATCATCAGGAGAAATCCCTTCAGCATCTCTTAATGCAGCATCAAGATTTCTAGCCCACATTGGTTTTGCAATTGAAGAAAGAATTGCTGTTGCGGAGAATGTGCCGACCTTTTGTAAAAAACTCCGGCGATTATTATTGGACATTGTGATTGTTTGTATAAATGTACAAAAAAGCTCTATCAGTTTTTGAACCACGGGCACAAAGTGCACTGAGTGCACAGAGAACACCCGGTGTTTCTCTGTGTCTCCCTGCCTCCGTGGTTTAAAAAGCTCAATAGAGAACTGAACGTTGAACGGAGCGTCGCAACACAAGCTTAATAGTAGTACCCCAGTTGGTTACATAACTAAAAAAACCTAAATTGAACGTTCAACATTTCGTTTATGAAAATATTGGAGATAAAAGTGCTGAAAGGACCAAATTACTGGAGTGTACGTCGTGCAAAGCTGATACAAATGAAAATCGATCTTGAAGAAAAAGAAAATATGCCGACGAATAAAATTCCGGGCTTTAGGGAGCGATTGGAGAAAGTGTTGCCATCACTAATTGAACATCGCTGCAGTGAAGGCGTTCGCGGTGGCTTTTTTCATCGTGTAGATGAAGGCACATGGATGGGCCATGTGATAGAACATATCGCTTTGGAGATACAAACGCTGGCAGGAATGGATACTGGATTTGGAAGAACAAGAACTCCGGACGGTGAAAAAGAAGGTGTGTATTACGTAGTGTTCAGTTATATTGAAGAAGACGCCGGTGTATATGCAGCAAAGGCATCAGTAAGAATTGCGCAGGCTTTGATCGATGGACACGACTATGATCTTACTGAAGATATTCAGAATATGCGGGTGATCAGGGAAGATACAAGAATGGGCCCTTCTACTGCCTGCATTGTTGAGGAAGCTGCCAAACGGGGAATACCCTATATAAGATTGAATAAACAAAGTTTAGTTCAGCTCGGTTATGGAGTAAACCAAAAACGGATCCGTGCAACGATCGCATCTACTACTTCCAACATTGCAGTTGATATTGCATGTAATAAAGATGAAACAAAAATGTTGCTGGAAGCTGCTGAGATACCTGTACCGAAAGGAACTGTAATTAGAACAGAAGAAGGTTTAAAAGAAGCTGTTGAGAAATATGGCTACCCATTGGTGATAAAACCAATCGATGGTAATCATGGCAAAGGAAATACAACAAACATCAATAGCTGGGATATAGCCCTGAAAGCATTTGCGGCTGCTCTCGACTATAGCCGTTATATAATCGTTGAAAAATTTATAACAGGATTTGATTTTCGCTGTCTTGTCATCAATCATAAATTTATTTGTGCTGCATTGCGTACACCAGCTTCAGTAGTTGGTGATGGTGTTCATGATATTAAATGGCTGATCGATGAAACGAACAGAGATCCGCGTCGTGGATATGGTCATGAAAAAGTGCTGACGCAAATTACTATTGACCAGTTTACGCAAAAGATGCTTGATGATGTCGGTATAACATTAGAAACAATTCCTGAAAAAGGGAAAAGAATATTTTTAAAGCCAACGGCGAATCTTTCTACAGGTGGTACATCGACGGATGTTACTGATGAAGTGCATCCCGCAAATGTTTTTATGTTCGAACGTATTGCAAAAATTATCGGTCTTGATATTTGTGGGATCGATGTCATGGCATCTGATCTAAGAACTCCTGTTTCAGAAAATGGCGGCGCTATATTAGAAGTAAATGCAGCGCCGGGCTTCCGGATGCACATAGAACCGTCTGAAGGCTTAGGAAGAAATGTTGCTGAACCTGTTGTTGATATGTTATTCCCAAGAGGAAGTGCAGGCAGAATTCCAATCATAGCTATTACAGGTACAAATGGCAAAACAACGACAACAAGATTAACGGCACATATCGCCAAGAGTGCGGGGAAGAAAGTTGGCTATACAACAAGTGATGGTGTTTATATACAAAATCAAATGATGATGAAGGGGGATTGTACCGGGCCGATCTCATCACAATTCGTTTTAAAAGACCCAACGGTTGATTTTGCGGTACTTGAATGTGCAAGAGGTGGAATTTTGAAAGCAGGTCTTGCCTTTCAGAATTGTGAAGTGGCCGTAGTTACAAATGTGGCTGCCGATCATATGGGACTCGGCGGAATTCATACACTTGAAGCGATGGCAAAGGTAAAAGCCGTAGTACCTGAAACTGTTTTTGATCATGGCTATGCCGTGCTGAATGCAGATGATGATCTCGTGTATAAAATGAAAGAAGAGCTTGATTGCAATGTTGCATTATTTAGTATGGATGAACATAATCCGAGGATAAAAGAACATGCTGCAGAAAACGGTCTTTCCTGCGTTTTTGAGAACGGGTATGTTACGCTAATGAAAGGAGCCTGGAAAATAAGAGTACTGCATGTAAAGAATATTCCACTCACTTTCGAAGGAAAGGCCATTCACAATATTCAAAACTGTTTGCCCGCAGTTTTATCTACTTATTTATTTCGGGATATTACCATCGAAGATATAAGAACCGGCTTGCAAACTTTTATGCCAAGTGCAAACCTGACACCGGGGCGTTTGAACTTTTTCCATTTCAAAAATTTCACAGTGCTTGCTGACTTTGCTCACAACCCGCATGGTCTAAAGCTACTTTGTGATTTTATAAGCAAGCTTGACTATTCGCTTCGTGTTGGCATCATCAGCGGCACGGGCGACAGAAGAGATGAAGATATTCGTGAGCTGGGTGAAATATCAGCGCAATATTTTGATGAAATAATTATTCGCTGTGATAAAAATCTTAGAGGAAGAACTGCTGAAGAGATCATTGGTTTGTTGCGGGATGGTATTGAAAAAGTAAATCCGAATATCCCGGTAATGACAATACCGAATGAGAATGAAGCCTTGGACTATATTTATGAAAATCAGAAGCACGGAGCATTATATACTATTATGTGCGACGTAGTGGCCGGAGCTTTAGATAAAATAAGAGAGTTAAAAGAGAGAGAGGAGAGGGAAGAAAAGCCATTAGCCCTTAGCAATTAGCCATTAGCTTATTTAATACCATTAACTAAATTATATGAAAAATTTTAAAGAACTTAAAATCTGGCAAAAAGAATTTCAAATTGCAATAAACAGTTTTCGGATTACGGAGGCATTTCCACACAGGAAAAATTCGGGCTTGCTTTGCAGATTAATAAAGCTGGAGTTTCAATTCCCTCAAACATAGCCGAAGGCAGTAGTAGAAAGAGTGATAAAGATTACAGTCGATTCGCAGAAATTTCACTCGGCTCCGCATTTGAGCTAGAAACACAGTTGCTGATTGCAAAAGAAATAAAATATGGAAATGCCACGCTTGTCGACTCAACTTTAGAAATGCTTGCTGAAGAGGAAAAAATGTTGACTGCATTTATTAATACGCTTTCTACAAACCCATAAAGTCCCGGCTAAAAGCTAACCGCTAATGGCTAATAGCTTTCTTAAATTCCTTTTGGCACAAAACGGCTCAAGCCTTATTTTTGCACCCCATTCAGAAATGGATGCAAGGCTGACCCATGGTGTAATGGTAGCACTACAGATTTTGGTTCTGTCTGTTAAGGTTCGAATCCTTATGGGTCAACGAATACTGCTAGTGAAGACATTAAGCCCACCGATTTAATTGGGGGCTTTTTGTTTTTATTTCTCATCTTCTTTTTAACTTTCCTGTATAAACCACTCAACTATGAAATCATTAACCTCATTTTCTTTCCTCTTTTTTTGTGGAAGCCTTTTTTCACAGGACTGCTCTAATTATTATTACTTTCAAGATAATAAGACCATCGAGATGACGATCTCCAATAATAAAGGAAAAGAGTCGGGGAAAATGGTCTATAAGATCTCTGATACCAAAAAGAGCGGAAGTTCGGTCAGTGCAACCGTAAATTCAGAGTTTATAAATAACAAAGGCGAAACAGGCGCAAAAACAACCAATAAAGTCCAATGTGTAAATGGTGTAATGCAAATGGATATGAAGTTTCTTATCCCGACCGGGCAAACCCAACAAACGCAAGCCGGGTCTGCTACAGCTTCAGACGTTTACCTTGAATATCCGGCAAACATGAATGTGGGCGACCAGTTGAAAGACGGGCATCTTGCTATGGATACTGAATCTTCGGGCGGAATAAAGTCTTCAGTTGAAATAGACATTACTGATAGAAAAGTTGAGGGCAAAGAATCTGTAACAACACCTGCAGGTACATGGGAGTGTTATAAGATCACTTCAAACAATAAGATCACATCAAGAATTGCCGGCATTGGTATCCCGATAAAAATGAATGTTACAGAATGGTTCGCACCCGGTTTTGGTATTGTAAAAACAGAATCAAAAACCGGTAAAACAGAAATCACTTCAATTAAATAATATACTTCTTACCAAAACACTGTGTACAAGGCTGCAAGTATACCGCAAATAATTACTGAGCCAAGAATAAATGCCGGTGATACCTTGAATAATGAGGTGTCCATTTCGATCTTATGCGGATCACTTTTACTTTTAGGTTTCAAAAGACTTATCGCAATCATTATAAATGCAACCGCAAAAAAAGTGATCGTCATCCTGTCAAGGAACGGATAATCAGGGAATGCGCCGTTACTCCATGTTGGTAAAAATTTTAATACTACCGAGATCGGGATGGTTAATAAAGCTCCGGCCAATGCTGCTTCTTTTGTTGTTCTCTTCCAAAACATACCGAGTAAGAAAATCGCCAATACACCCGGCGAAAAAAAGCCAACATACTCCTGGATGAATTGATAAGCCTGGTCCAGGGATTTTAATGCCGGTGTTACAATGGCAGCTATCAGCATAGAAATAATAACTGCCCATCGACCTACTCTTACAATTTTCTTTTCTGATGCTTCTTTATTAAAATATTTTTTGTAAATATC
>Ga0075429_100005850_pt1 | contig 10610 bp, 9 predicted proteins | sample RhiMetdeltSRZDD3_FD_75295 | JGI IMG/M metagenome (GOLD analysis project Ga0075429, IMG submission 75295) | Populus rhizosphere microbial communities from Tennessee, USA - Rhizosphere MetaG P. deltoides SRZDD3 | ecosystem: Host-associated > Plants > Roots > Rhizosphere > Soil | place: USA...
GCCGTGTCCCACGCCCAAGCGAAACCACGTCCACTCGTCACCCGCGAGCTTGCTGCCCGGCTCCGCGAGGATGAACGCCACGCGCACGACGAAGCCGAGCGCGCCGAGCGCCAGCAGCGTGCGGGTTTCGCGCGACACGTTCACGGTGCAGCGACCTTAACACGCACCTCCGACACCCGGGGAGCGGCGCAGTCCAGGTAGGATGGGCGCGTGCATCAGACGCTGACCGTCGTCCTCGAGATCCTCCTGATCGCGGCCGCCGTCGGCATCGCGGCCAAGCGGATCCGGATGCACTACAACATCGCGCTCGTGCTGGCGGGCGTCGCTGTCGGCGCGGTGAAGATCCTGCCGTCGATCGCCCTCGACCCCCACATCGTCCTGCAGATCTTCCTGCCCATCCTGCTCTTCGAGGCCTCGATCTCCACCGACGTTCGGCGGCTTCGCGACAACCTCACGCCGGTGGCTTTGCTGGCCGTCCCCGGCATGCTCATCACCGTCTTCGCCGCCGGCCTCGTCCTCGCCGCCGGCCTCGCCCTCGACTGGGGGACGGCCCTGCTCCTCGGCGCCATCCTGGCCACGACCGACACGATCGCGGTGATCGCCAGCATCCGCAAGGTACGCGTCCCCGCGCGGCTGGAGACCATCGTCGAGAACGAGAGCCTGCTGAACGACGGCACCGCCCTCGTTGCCTTCAGCGTGATCCTGGAGGCCGTGCAGCGGGGCCACTTCGATCCCAAGCGTGGCCTCGTCGAGCTGGTGTGGGTCACGGTGGGCGGTCTCGGCGCCGGCGCCGTCGTCGGCTACGTGGCCTCGCAGCTCATGAGCCGCACGAACGACCACCTCGTCGAGATCATGCTCACGGTACTGGTGGCCTACGGCGCGTCGCTGCTCGGGGAGGCGATACACGGCTCGCCCGTCCTCGCCGTCGTCACCGCCGGGCTCGTGGTCGGCAGTCTCGGATGGAAGGACCTGAGCGCCACCGGCAAGGTCGCCATCCGCTCGTTCTGGGAGGTGGCGGCGTTCGGGGTCAACAGCGTGGTATTCCTGCTCATCGGCCTGCAGGTCGACTTCCAGGAGCTCTGGGCCGGCCGCGCCGGCATCGGCTGGGGCCTGCTCGCCTTGACCCTCGGCCGCGCGCTGGCCGTCTATCCGCTCCTCGCGCTCACGCGCCTGGGCCGCGCACCGGTGCCGCTCCGCTGGCAGCACCTGCTCGTGTGGGGCAACCTGAAGGGCAGCCTATCGATGGCGCTGGTCCTCAGCCTGCCCGCCGATCTGCCGCATCGCGACTTGCTGGTCGTCATCGTCTTCGGCTGCACGATCGTGACGCTCACCGTGCAGGGCCTCAGCCTCGGCCGCGTGATCCGATGGATGGGCATGGGCCGCCTGGGCGAAACGGAGCGCCGCGTCGAGCACGAGCGGGGGCGGCTGCTGGCCGCGCGCGCCGGCCAGGCCGAGCTCGACCGCCTGCAGCACATGGGAGTCCTGCCCCTCGGCGTCTTCCAGAGGATGCGCGCCGCGTATCAGGGAGTGGTCGCCCGCTCGGAGCGCAGCCTGCAGGACATCCTCGCCATACACACCCACGAGGAGACGCGCTACTCGGAGACGGTGCGCCGGCACCTGCTGGTGGTGGAGAAGAGCGCGCTGCGGGACGCGGTGGCCTCGGGCATCGTCAGCGAAGAGGTCGCCTCCGAGCTCGGCGCCGGGATCGACAAGCAGCTCGCGCAGATCGTCGAGCGCGAGCAGGAGGGCTAGTCGCATGTACGTGGTGGTGGCGGGCGGCGGGCACATGGGCACCCACCTCGTGTCGCGCCTGGTGGCGGAGGGGCACGAGACGATCCTCATCGATCCCGACAAGAACGTGACCGAGCGCGTGTTCAACGAGCTGGGGGTAGTGGCGCTGCACGGGAGCGCCACCGACATCACCGTCCTCGAGCAGGCGGGCCTGAAGCGCGCCGACGCCGCCGTGGCCATGACCGGGCGCGACGAGGCCAACCTCGCCTTTTGCCTCCTCGCGCGCTACCTCGGGGTGCCGCGTGTGCTCGCCCGCATGCTGAGCCCGCAGTACGAGGTCCCGTATCGTCTGGTCGGGGCGACCAAGGTCCACAGCGAGGCCGACATCCTGGTGAACTCGTTCCTGACCTCGATCGAGTACCCGCAGATCGGCGCCCTGATGCAGATCGGCAAGGGCGATCTCGTGGCCTTCGAGGTCCGGATCCCGGTGGGCTCGCCGATCGCCGGACAGAAGGTCGCGGAGATCGTGCGGCGCGCGGACTTCCCGCGGCAGTGCGTCTTCATCGGCGTGGAGGCCCGCGGCAGCAGCGAGGTCAACGTGCCGCAGGGCGACACCGCGATCGAGGGCGGCGTCACTGTGATCATGGCCGCGCATCGGCCCGACCTGCCGCAGCTCCTGAAATGCTTCACCGCCACCGAGGAGCGCAAGCTGTCGGCGGAGCAGGAGGAGATCCTGCAGGTGCTCGGCCTCGTCGGATTCCTGTCGGGCATGGCGAAGGAGGACCTCGTCGATCTGGCCGCCGGCGCGCGCCTGGAGCGGCGGCGCAAGGGCGAGGTGCTGTACAGGCAGGGCCAGACCGACGATCGGCTGTTCATCCTGCGCAAGGGCGCGGTGGAGACGGAAGGTCGCGGCGGACGGGTGGCGCTGAAGCCGCCGGCGCACTTCGGCGAAATGGCGGCGCTCACCGGCGAGCCGCGATCGCGGACGGCTACCGTGACGGAAGACGCCGAGCTCGTGGCGCTGACGAGCGGCGCCATCCGCACGGTGCTCATCCGAAACCCGTTCCTCTCCCTCGAGCTGGCGAAGGCGCTGGCCGATCCGGCCGCGGGGACCTGAGTCGGCTGACGTGATAGCGGCCGCCCGTGCGCGTATAAGCCATACGACAGACCTGACCCCACCTGTGTTACAACAAGCGTTTGCATGAAGCGTGACCATGGGAGCCGGGCGGCGGGGCGCGCCGCCGCGGTGGTGCTGGCCGTCGCCCTGCAGGGATCATCGTGCCGCGGGCCCAGCCCGGGCGTCGAGCTGCTGCGGGCGAACGGCGCGCTCAAACAGGCCACCGTCGCCGGGCGCGATCTCAAGTGGGTCGAGGGCCAGTCCGGGAAACCGATCCGCATCCACGACGTGGTGCGCCGGACGCTTCCGGCCTCCCCTCCGAGCCGGCTCGAGTACGAGCTCGAGATCCCGAAGGCCGGCCGGCTGTCGCTCGCCTGCGGCATCGCCGAAGAACGCCACGAGCTGCCGGGGGTCGAGTTCGTGGTGAAGATCGTGGCCGGCGGACAAGAGAAGGTGCTAGCGAGCGAAATGCTCGACCCGGCGAGCCGGCCGAAGCACCGGCGCTGGGTGCCCCTCGACATCGACCTCAGCGCGTACGCAGGCACCGCACGGCTGATCCTCGAGACGCGCGGCTTCGACACCGGCGGCGGCGACGACCCGCGCCGTGCGTTCTGGGGTGCGCCCACCATCACCGCCCCGAAGCGGCGGGCGCCCCTCGCCATCGTCTATCTCGTCGACACCCTGCGTGCCGATCACACGACGCCCTACGGCTACGCGCGCGACACCACCCCGGAGCTGGCGGCGTTCGCCAAGGACGCCGTCGTCTTCGAGACCGCGATCTCCGCCGCCTCGTGGACGAAGCCTTCGGTGGCCTCGATCTTCACGTCGCAGCTCCCCGGCCGCCATCGGGCCGTGCAGCTGCGCGATCCGCTCGAAGACCGCGCCAACCTGACGCTGGCCGAGATGCTGAAGGCCAAGGGATTCTTCACCGGCGCCGCCATCGCGAACTCCGTCATCTATTCCGCCGGCACCCACTTCGAGCAGGGCTTCGACGTGTACACGGGCATCCACGGCTCCGGCGACAAGACGTCCAAGATCGTCGAGGCCGGCCCCGTCATCGACAAGGCGATCGAGTGGATCGACGCGCGGGCCGGACTGCCGGGGTTCCTGTATCTGCACCTCATGGACCCTCACGTACCGTACACGCCGCCCGCGCCGTTCGACACGAAGTACGAGCCGCACCCCCGGTCCGACTATGCCGCCGACGATCCCCGCACCGGCTATCGCGAGCCCGCCGACCGCGACCGCCTGATCGCGCAATACGACGGCGAGATCGCGTACGGCGACCAGGAGTTCGGCCGGCTGATCCGCGAGCTGAAGTCGCGCGGCCTGTACGACGACGCTCTCATCGTCTTCACCGCCGACCACGGCGAGGAGTTCCTCGATCACGGCATGTGGACCCACGGCAAGAGCGTGCACGACGAGCTCGTGCGCGTGCCGCTGATCGTGAAGCTCCCCGGCCGGCGCGACGCGGGCAAGCGATTTGCTGCGCAAGTGCAAACGATGGACATCCTGCCGACCGTCGTGCAGGGGCTGGGGCTGCCCGCGGTTCCGCCGGAGGCGGTGACGGGCCGGCCGCTGCAGGCGGTGATCGCGAACGAGGCCCCCGAGCGAGCGGCGGTGTCGGAGATCAGCCATCGCGGCTACGTCGCGTACGGCATGCGCACGCCGAAGGACAAGTACATCCGCCGCTTCAGCCCCGAGGAGAAGGAGCAATACTTCGACCTCGTCGCCGATCCCAGGGAGCAGACGAACCGCGCGGACGACGCGCCGGATCGCACGCGCAAGCTGAAGGGCGACCTGGAGGTGGCCATGGTCGGCAGCCTCTATCGCCACAACCTGAAGTTCGTGGGCGGGGGCCGCTACTCCCTGACCCTCCGCTGCGCGGGCTGGATCGACCGGGTCGAGTCCGTCGGCTTCTCCACCACCGAACGCGCCGTCCTCGACAAAGGCACGCAGATGCTCACGCTGGAGGTTGCGCCGCGCGCCGGCCAGCCGCGCGAGGTGATCTTCAGCGTGCGGCCGATGGGGGCACCGGTGTGGGTCGCGGGCCGCCGCGACGGCCGGCCGCTCTCACCCGCGGACGTGGTGATGGCCGAACAAGGGGTCCATCCCAGCCAGGTCCCCTTCAAGCTGCCCGAGGTGGAGTCCGAGAGCGAGCGCGCCGACAACATGCTCGCCCCCCCGGCGACGGCGAGCCCGGGAGTGCACGTGTGGCTCACGCTCCTGCCGGGCACGGTGAAGCTGGACATCGATCCGCAGCGCCAGGAAGAGCTCTGCGCGCTCGGCTACATCAAGTGCCCGGGAAAATGAGGAGCGCCCTTTCGCGCTATCATCTCTCGTGACGTTCACGTTCGTGACGACCCGGTAACCCATGGACGAGAGCCTTCGCGCCGCCGTCGACCTCTTCAACGCGGGGCGCTTCACCGAGTTCCAGGACGCCCTCGAGACGATGGTCGCGCGCACGCGCGCCGTGTCCGAGCGCCAGTTCTACACCCTGCTCCGGCATCTCGCAGAAGCCCTGCACCAGATCAGCAACGCCGAGTTCGAGAGCGCGGAAGCGCTGCTCAAACCTGGCATGCGCAAGCTCGAGGAGTACGTGCCCCGTTTTCGCGGCCTCAACATCGAGGCCCTGCGCGAGGACTTCCTGCGCGTCTCGAGCGAGCTCCAGGAAGTCCGCGCCGGCCGCAAGCGCGAGTTCGGCGTCGACAAGCTCCCCCGCCTGCGCGCCCTGCCCGAGTGAGTTCCTCGTACCGAATCGAAACCTCCCGATGAAAGACGCGAAGCTGGTCGTGTTCGATCTCGACGGCACGCTCGTCGACTCGAGCTACGACCTCTGTACCGGCGTGAACCGCATGCTGCAGACGGTGGGTGCGGCGCCGCTCGAGCATGCCGAGGTGAGGTCGTTCGTGGGTGAAGGCGCGCGCCGGCTGATCGAGAAGGCCAGGGCGGCCCGCGGGCTCGCCCACGACGTCGACACGCTGCTGCCGGTGTTCCTGGCCGCCTATCGCGAGGTCCTGCTCGAGCGCACGCGCCTCTATCCCGGCATCGCCGAGCTGCTCGATGGCCTGCCGCCGCGCCGGCTGGCCGTGCTCACGAACAAACCCGGCGACATGAGCCGCGCGATCCTCTCCGGCCTCGGGGTGGCCCACTGCTTCGACTGGATCTGGGGCGCCGGCGACTTCCCCGCGCGCAAGCCCGACCCCGTGGGCCTCCAGCGACTGCTGGAAGCGGCGGCCGTCTCCCCCTCGGAGGCGGTTTTCATCGGCGATTCCGCCATCGACGTGCGTACCGCGCGAGGGGCCGGTGTCCGCGCCATCGGTGTCACTTACGGATTTCATCCCGAAAGCCTCGAGGAGGCGCCGCCCGACGTGCGCGTTTCCGACCCCGCGCACCTGTGGCCCCTGCTGGTCTGACGGGCCCCAACTAGTTGTGAACACGACCTTTGCCATCTTGGCCGTTTCGAGAGATTCGGCCTTTCGCGGTATGGCACCCAGGCCCCGATGGTGCTACCCTGACTTCCGCGAATGAGCGGAATCATCGTGTGGGGAAAGTGTCGCGACTTGCTTTCGGGCGACCTCCCCGCCGGCATCACCGTCAGCGAGGTGTCGACGCTGGCGGAGCTCCAGGCGCGCCTGGATCCCAACGGCGCGACCCTCGTCCTGGCCGATGCCACCCGCGTCGAAGCCGAGTGCGACGCCGTCGGCGCCTGGATGAAATCGGGGGGGCGGGAGCGTGCGGTGCTGCTCTGCGCCACCGAAGCGGGCGACGCCACCGATGAGCTGCTGCAGCGCTGCCCCTTCATCGACGACGCCGTCGTCAAGCCGATCACGCCGGCGCGGCTGCGGCATCGGGTGATGCGCGAGCTCGACCTGCTGACGGAACGGCGCGCCCTGCATCAGCTCGAGGCGGCCTTCAGTCAGAAGAGCCACGAGCTCCAGGCCCTCAACCGCGTGGGCATCGCCCTCTCCGCCGAGCGCGACATCGACAAGCTGCTCGAGCTGATCCTTCTCAAGAGCCGCGAGATCACCGGCGCCGACGCCGGCAGCCTCTACATCGTCCAGTTCCCGAAGGAAGAAGGCGGGAAGGCGACGATGAAGTTCGAGCTGGCGCAGAACGACTCGGTGCAGGTGCCGTTCGAGACGTTCGAGATGCCGCTCGACGAGTCCTCCAGCGCCGGTTACGCGGCGCTCCACGGCAAGGTAATGCACCTGGCCGATGCCTACAACCTTCCCGAGGGCTCACCCTTCAAGTTCAGCCGTGCCTTCGACGAGAAGTCGGGCTACCGCACGAAATCGATCCTGGTCGTGCCCATGCGCGACCACGAGGACAAGGTCATCGGCGTCGTCCAGCTCATCAACAAGAAGCGGAATCCGAAGCAGGTGCTGCGACCCGTCTCCCTCGTCGATCAGCTCGTGATCCCGTTCACGTCTCTGGACGAGGAGCTCACGACGACGCTGGCCAGCCAGGCGGCCATCGCCTTCGAGAACACGACGCTCCTCCAGGACATCAAGCGCCTGTTCGACTCCTTCGTGAAGGCCTCCGTCACCGCGATCGAGTCCCGCGACCCCACCACCTCCGGTCATTCCGAGCGCGTGGCCAAGCTGACGACGGGGATGGCGGAGACCGTCGACTCGCTGCAGACCGGCCTCTTCAAGGACATCCACTTCACCGGCGACCAGCTCCAGGAGATCCGCTACGCGAGCCTCCTGCACGACTTCGGCAAGGTCGGCGTGCGTGAGAAGGTGCTCATCAAGGGCAAGAAGCTCTACATCGGCGAGCTGCTCCTCGTGCGCCAGCGTTTCGCCTACGTGAAGCGGTCGGTCGAGGCGGAGCACCTGCGGGCCAAGCTCGAGCAGATGCAGAAGGGCGCGGCCAGCGACCTCATCGCCGAGATGGACCGCGAGCACGAGAACCGGCAGAAAGAAGTCGACACCGTCCTGCGGATGATCCTGCAGGCCAACGAGCCGACCATCCTCGAGGAAGACAACTTCCGGGCGCTGATGGACCTGCCCAAGCGCACGTTCGCCGACATCGACGGCAACCGTCAGCCCTTCCTCACCCCGAACGAGCTGAGCTCGCTCTCCATTCGCCGCGGCAGCCTCTCCGAAAAGGAGCGCCGCGAGATCGAGAGCCACGTGACGCACACCTTCCGTTTCCTGTCCGAGATCCCGTGGACGGGAGAATTTCGCAACGTGCCCCAGATCGCCTACGCGCACCACGAGAAGATGGACGGCACCGGCTATCCGCGGCGGCTGTCGGCCGCGGAGATCCCGCTGCAGTCGCGGATGATGACGATCTCCGATATCTTCGACGCCCTGGTGGCGTGGGACCGGCCGTACAAGAAGTCGGTGCCCGTGGAACGGGCGCTCGACATCCTCAAGGAGGAAGCCGGGCACGGAAAGCTCGACAAGGACCTCCTGCAGATATTCATCGAGGCCAAGATCTACGACAAGACCATCCCCCGGGCAGGTGCGGGCGCCGAGATCGCGCGTCCGTGACGGGCGGCGCCAGAAAGGCCGTCCCGCGGCTCCTGCCCCCCAGCGTCCAAGAGGTAATCTGAAGCCATGGCGGTGCCCCTCATCATCGCGCATCGCGGCGATTCCGCCGCGCGCCCCGAAAACACGTTGTCGGCCTTCAAGCAGGGCCTTTCTGTCGGTGCGGACCTCATCGAGATGGACGTGCAGCTCACCAAGGACGGCCAGGTGGTGGTGCTGCACGACGTCACCGTGAACCGCACGACCGACGGCAGCGGCAGCGTGCGTGACATGACGCTGGCGGAGGTCAAGAAGCTCGACGCCGGCTTCCCCACGAAGTTCGGCGCTCAGTACAAAGGCGAGCGCGTGCCCACGCTCGGCGAAGCCCTCGAAGTCCTGCGCGGAAAGAAGAAGGCCCTCGTCGAGATCAAGCGCGAGTCGGTCACCGCGGACGAGGAGAAAGGGATCGAGGCCAAGGTCGTGGCCGAGGTCGAGCGCCTGCGCATGGCGAAGGAGGTGGCGATCATCTCCTTCGAGCGCAAGTCGCTCCTGCGCTTCCAGAAGCTCGCCCCCGAGGTGCGGCGCGGCCTCATCTTCCATCGCGAAGAGATCCCCGCCGCGCTGGCCGCGGTGAAGGAGATCGGCAGCGACCTGCTGCTCCCGGAGAAGGGGATGATCACGGAGGCCCTCTGCGAGCAGGCCGACGCCGCCGGCGTCAAGCTCGCGACGTGGGTGGTCGACGACCCCGCGGAGCTGCGCGCGCTGTCGCACTTCGGACTGTACGCGGTGGGCTCCAACGCGCCCGGCAAGCTGCTCGACGCCCTCTGGTCGGGCGACTAGTCAGCGCTTCGTCAGATCCAGCCGCATCTCAGAGGTCGGCTCGAAGCCGAAGCTGGCGTAGAGCGGGCGCCCGTCGTTGCTGGCGTGGAGGTAGACGGACGGCAGACCTGCCTCCCGACACCAGCCCACGATCGCTTCGACGAGCCAGCGGGCCAGCCCTCGGCGCCGATGCTCGGGCTCGGTGTACATGTTCACGATCCACGAGCGCCGGCTGCCGGCGTTCTGCGGGTGGGGCTGGAACTCGAGGCTGATCACGCCGCCGCCGGCGATGACGCCCGCCCCGGGCCGCTCGACGAGCCAGCCGCGGTACGAGCCGTCGGCCAGTCCCTTCTTCAAGAGCACGGCCGACGACGCCACCATGAGATCGAGGGCAGCCTCGTCGCGGTAGCCCATGTCCTCGAACATCCGCCGGCGATGGTGGAGGACGACCTCGAGGTCCTCCACCGCCGCCTCTCGCATCGTGTCGCCGTTCAACCGCGCCTCCATCAGTCCGCGATGATAGGCGCCATCGTCGCCGACATCGAGTCGCCTCCACTGACGGCCATCAGGCCTTCGTCGACCGGCGTCTCGCGCACCTCGGCCGCCGCGCGGAACACCGGCACGAGCTCCGTCTCGATCTCGAGCCGGCCGTTTTCGAGGAACGGCCGATCGAGCCGTGCGGCGAGGAGACCACGGGCGGCATGAGGCCGAGCCGGGTCGGTCACGTGCACCACCTCGTGCAGGATGACGCGCGCCAGCGCCCGGGCGAGCCGCCGCGTCTCGATGGGACGGAGCAGGCCCGACGCGCGCCGCGGCAGGCCGAGGGCCTCGCGCACCGAAGCGAGGAAGACCCACACGACGCGGACGCCGTACGCGCCGGGCTGCGCGGCTCCCATGATGTGACGCCGCAGGGGCGGCATCGGCTCGGGGAGCAGAACGACCTGGACCTCGCCGTCGCGAACGACGCGCTGGCGGCCGTCGTTTCTCTCCCACTCGAGATCGACGCCGGCGGATTCGAGCAGGGTCGTGGTCTCGGCGAAGGCGACGGGACGGACGGCCTCGGCGATCTTGTGGACGTCCACCCACACCAGCCGCAGCGAGGGGCGCTTGGCTGCGGCCGGCGCCTCCTTGACGGCCACCACCATGTCCGCGAGCGCTCCCAGCGCGAGGAGCGAGAACCCGAAGCCCAGAACCACGATCCCGGCGCGCATGATCCGCCTCCCTTCGTGAGTCAGTCCAATTTGGAGTCCAATTCCATATTGGCCTGCCGAATTGGCTTGATATTAGCCCCAGTGGTGGTAGCATCAATATCCAATGAGGCCAAATTGGACTGACGCGACGGAAGAATTGACGCCGCGGGCGCTGGTGTCGCGACTCGGGGAATGGACGGCGGGCGACGGTCCTCTTTACAAACGGCTGGCCGAGCGGCTGCAGCTCGGCATCGAGCGTGGAGAGCTGCCCGCGGG
>Ga0075429_100005852_pt1 | contig 10608 bp, 13 predicted proteins | sample RhiMetdeltSRZDD3_FD_75295 | JGI IMG/M metagenome (GOLD analysis project Ga0075429, IMG submission 75295) | Populus rhizosphere microbial communities from Tennessee, USA - Rhizosphere MetaG P. deltoides SRZDD3 | ecosystem: Host-associated > Plants > Roots > Rhizosphere > Soil | place: USA...
CAACGATACAATCAATCCAGCGCAACTGCCCCAACTCCATTCCCAAACAGACTTTCCCCGGCTTGCCCTCGCTGCTTTTGGTGATGCGTACCCATCCATAGGGTTTATAGCCAATAATAGGCGAGGTCTTTAAGCCCCCTACCCGCAAGAATTCCGGTTGCAGGGTCGTCACCAGATTCGTCGGGTCTTCACGGATTTCCTGGGCGTCGGCGCTGTCCAGGTCCTTGCCCTTCGTCCGCAAGAGTTTGGCACTTTCTTTGGTGGCCTGACTCGCCCCGATAATGATTAAGCCGGGGAAATCGTAGCTCGGCTCAAGATTGTTCTTGAGATACCATAACTGCTCCATAAAGGGCATATGGGCGTTATGCAGGTACATTTGCAGGTAATCAATGACCAGTAAACGAATGGGGTGTTTGGCGTCCAATACCTTCCGCCGCACATTCTCCACCATCGTAATCAGACTCATGGCGCTGCTCGGTATCATCCACTGTTCCCCCGCCCATTCCATTTGCGAGTTCACAATATTCTCGGTGCGCTGTATGTCCTCTTGGATAATCGCGCCATCGGTTATCAACTTCTCCGCTGGCACGCCCTTGGCAACCTGTGATTTGTAGAATTGGTTCAGCAGGTAATCGGTGCGGGTAATACCGCCCGCGCGTTGGGCGCTGCGGCCAATCACCTCTTTGGGTTTCCATTCCCCCCCGGCGCTAATTAACCCATACCCGTCTTGGAGCAATGGCTCAATCAATAAACTTTCAATGTAATTGGTTTTGCCCGTACCGCTGCCCCCAATAATGAGCCAGAATTTCCCCGCTTCCATAATGCGACACATGCCCCCCAAATGATGGAGGGATTTGATGGGATTCTGAATCGGTGGCGTGGTGGGGGCATACTCCGGGCGAATGGTTTGCAGGTATTCCCGTGCGGCGTCTTTGCGGTTGACAAATACCACCGCCTGCGGAATTTCACCACTATTCTGTATTCCGTTGGAATTTACCCCCTTTATAAGCGATTTAGAGGCATTTTTGGGCTGGTCGTAGTAATCCGCCAAACGAATATTCAAGCACTCCCCCACTGTTTTACCGTTGTAGGTTTGGGCGCATGGGCCGTGACAATATAAAAACCCCGCCGCGTTCCAACTGGCGCTGGCGGTCTGGTCGTCATGAAAAGGGCATTTCACGTTCCTGAGTGTCCAGCCCTCGCTGTTAAATTTCGGTTGCCCACCCAGCGCCGCCAGCACGTCCGCCTTGAACTTTTCGGGCAGGTCTTCGGCGTCCTCCCTCGCTTTCAGTTCCTTTTGCACGGGTAGTTCCTGGGGTTCAGGTAAGGGCCAGTCCGGTAAATCCAGGAGGCTTAAGCGAAAGGCTGCCTTACTACCATCCCATCCCTGCCAGTAATCGCTCATATCCTGCCCATGCTTGTCCCGGTATTCAAAGGGCAGGCATTTCACCTCGACCTTAATGCCACTGCCCTGGAGCATGTCCCGTACCTTAATGGCGGAATTCAGTCCTGCCAGGTCGCGGTCAGGGTACATACATACATGCGTTACCCCCCACGCCTGTAAATCCGCTGCCAGCGCCGACGGGGCGTTGCCTTCCCCAAAAAAGCAGGTGGTGTTAGGCAGTTCCACCTCGTACATCGTCATGACGTCCACTTCCCCACCCACGAGGTAAAGCGTGCCCCCGTCGGCGGCGATGCTCCCCACCAACCCGCCCACACTGAAATATTCAAACCCTTCCCCCGGCTTGCTTGGTTTCCAGCGGTATTTCGCCCAATGCTCCTGATACTGCTCCGGGGCGTCCTCACGGGTGCTGTAATACGATTTCCAGCGCAGCGCCCGCCCGCCCTGCTTGCCGATAGTGGGCCACTGCCAGCCGTCCTCCACATTCGACACACTAAAGCGCCGGAGGGTTTCCAGGCTCAACTTACGACACTGACCTAAATCTTTACTCAACTGGTTTGTTGCCATTGCTGTCTCCTAGATACTCCACAATCATTTGCGCGATAGGCAACCACGCTTGCGGAACGATTGAATTTCCGAGTGCCTTAAGGCGATTCTTTCTCTCCTTATTTTCCGTAGTAACGCGGGGTGGCTCAAAGGGATATTGTTCCTGTTTGGGGAGGGCAGGGAATTGATGTTCGTCCAACCGATAGGGTAGCCCATGAGGAGTTCCACCCAATCGGGATTCAGCTTTCCGCCCTGTCCATGTGTATCGGCACGTAAAGAACGTCCCTGCCCTCCCCCATGCGTACCCTCGGTATCGGCGGCGCTTGGAGTCGCCCAAAGTTGAACTTGCGCTTCCAGTCGTGCTTTTTTGTTGCCATTCTTCACGTCGTTCTGACTCACTCCCTTCCATACGCGGCTCGTTGGGGTATTCCAGAGTTGTACCAACCTGCCTAATCCCAACGAACCATTGTGACCGTTTCGGTTGACTTTGCGGGGTGTTCCCCCGGATGTTTCGTAAAAGGTATCCTCTTTTCCCAAAACGCTTGCTTTGTCCGCGTCCGAAGCTTGAGGGGTAGGCCACAAGAAACCAGCGTTCCCGCCGATGGGGTGCGCCTGCATCACTAGCTCTAATACTTCCCCACACTGCATCGTACCCCATTTGGACAAGCGACCAGAGTAGGCGCTTAGGGGACTCGCCAGCATCGAGCGTTGTAAAACCCGGTACGTTTTCAAGTAGGATAACATTCGGTTTGACCTCACGAATTAAGCGAAGCATTTCAGGGATTACATAACGCGAGTCTTTTGTTCCCCGCTGCCTTCCCGCTTGACTAAACGGTTGACAGGGAAACCCGGCCACAAAAATATCCACATGGGGTAAAAAGTGGTTCTCGTAAATATCCCCATAAATCGGTGCTGAAAAATGATTTTTTAAGACTTGCTGACAATAAGGTTCACGCTCTATAAACCATGCCGTTTTGCATCCAAGATGCTCAAACACCAATGAGAAACCGCCTATCCCGGCAAAACAATCCCCCACTGTGAATACCCGTTTATCCCCCATCGCCCGCGCTCCTTTGTGCCCGCAACTGCTCCAAATACACGTCGTAAGGAATCCCCTTTGCCGCCGCTTGCGCCTGTAAATCCTTGTACATCCCCAAATAGCGCTGCTCATGGTCATACACCATAAACTCATCCACTGGCTTGGGGGCGGGCATTTTCCGTTCCGGCGGATTTTCGCGCACGGGCGACTCTTTGGTTGCGCCGTGCCCGTTCCGTCTGGCTTTCAGTTCCAACGCCTCCTGTCGGCACGCCTGCCAATGGGTTGAAATGCTGGTGGGGTTATTGGGCGGGTGGATGTCCTCGTGCTTTTCGGCATACCACTGGTAAAACCATGTCACCTGCCCAATGGTGGCCTCCTGCTCCTTGAGCCATTTCACCAACTTGCCAATCCGAGCGGCGGTTTCCTTGTCCAACCCCTCGCTGTTTTTCAGGTCGAAGGATTTCATCGCCACAAGGTCAAAAATGGGGTCATGGGGGCGGGTCAAGGGATAGCGTAGGGCATGGAGTAGCACATTGCCATGACAGCTATTCAGGTCGCCACAATCGCATACCAGCGTCTTGCCCTTGAGTTCAGGGATTTGTGCCACCAAACCGGGGCGTGCCTTGAGCCAATTGCGATAGCGTTCCGGCTCGTCTACGGGCCAATCCTTGTCATCGAATTTTTGGGTAAAGGGGTAATCCCAACTGCTCATCCCCTGTTTGCGCCCGGTGTTGGGCTTGCCGATGTACACATACTTAGCTTTATACTCAGGCAACCAATCACCAATATTGGAATCCCATAAATGCTCTACCTCGGAAAAGGCAATAAGGCGAGTAGATTCCCCATCTTTTGGTTTAGTTTTAATAGGGGCGGTAATCGGATTGGGCGGTGTTACAGCAGGGGTATATAAAACTTTATCCACCCCCGCCACGTCAGTGGCAGAATCTTTTAGTTCTTCTGTACTTACTTCATTAGAAATACTTACAGTATGACCGTCCATACGATTGAACGTATGACCGTTGATACTTTTAATCGTATGACCGTCCATACGATTGACTTCCTGATTTTGGAAAAAGAGATAACGATAAATCTCTCCATTGTGACCACAATCGCAATCCTGGTCGGTGCAGGATGAAATAATACCTGTCAGTTGATAGACGTGCTGGCGTGGTGATAATTTCTTTTCTTCTGCCATACGTTTAACAGATAGAACTAACTCAAAAGCACCGTGTTTCTGTAACCACTGCTTGGCTTTAGTGGCGCGATTCCGGTTTCCGTTGGTCGCTTCTTTACTCAACGTTTCCATTGAGGGCCAACACCGATTCCGAATATTGGCATGTAAGGTCAGAGTCACTAGAACATCCAAACGGCTATCTTTTGTGAGGATAGGTAATGCTCGTTTCATATCATAATCGAGTGTAGTACTCATATAAGCCATTCCAATTCTTCGAGATAGCCCATTAAGAGTTCGTTAAAACTATCTCCTAAAGTACCTTTGGAAAAATCACGATAAATACCTTCTTGATATGACCATTTCCTATTCTTCTTTTCCCAATGATGTAAATCGGTATTCCAAACCAATTCATCCTTGGGAAGGAAGAAATTAACCTCACTACTTGTCCAGTTGTAAAGTAGCACTTGGATGTTTGCGGCCTCACAAATGATTTGAAGTTTATCGTTTGGCATGGAGTGACCAATGATTAATCCCGTTATGGGTATTCGGTTTATAAAATCGCTTGGGATATGAAGACCGCATTCCAATAAGGAAAAATGAAGGATTTGCCGAAGGTCATACATATAACGCAGGCATTGAATAACAGAGTCTTCATCGACATCATTTTTCTTAAGTTCAACAATGCCAATACTTGGTTTCCATTTTCCGGCTAATACAGCCACTAAATCAGGGATACCGGAAGGAAATACGGGTTGACGTTTGAGGATTTTCCAGACGCAGTGAATCCGTTCCCATACATCCGGGTAAGTTTCTTCATCCCAATAACCAACGGACAAGAAACGATTATGTGTACAAATGTAATCCTCAAGATGTTTTTCACTTGGGGCTTTTGCCATATAAATTCCTTAATAGAACACAAAACCGCTTTCGGTACGGCTGCTGGCTTGTAGCATTTGCCCCAAGAGGTGGCGAAGCAAGCAAGCCGTCCCAAAAACGGTCTTACCTCCTGGTTTTGGGTTGCTACCCCCAACGTGTTCTTGGGTCACGTTCCCACATTGCGCTTTCGTAAGGATACTATACTCCATAAACAACCAAAATAATAGTTATAAGTTGTTAACCTATGTTTAGGTTTCTAAACCAGTCCTTTACCAAGTTTAGAAATCTGGTTCATAAGGACGTATCGCATGGAGTAATTCCCGCACCAGTCCACCCGCTGCATTAAAGAAACGCTCCCGGCTGAACATATACGTGCCACCCGTTTCGGTTTGCCCGATGCAACGCCGCTGTTCGACCCGCAAGTCCTTAATATGATAATCTCGGCAACCCTGCCGTTCGGGTTGCCAAATCTCAAGGATTTGCGTAATGACCGGGCGCACCTTTTTCTTGTAGACAGGCTTCAGCTTATGACTCAAGGGTTATTCCCGTTTCTGCCAGTCGTCTTGTTTGGCGTAGGCCAACCCCTTGTCCGTAAGTTTGATGCTGCGATACGTATGGGGAGTCTTGGTGATGTATCCTGCTTCGACCATCCGGTTAATGTGGTTATTGACGCTCATCACATTCACGGGCTTGCCCTCTGGATGGTAGCGGCGAAGCGCCTCCCCAATCTGGCGCGTGCTAGGGATTTCGTTGTGCTGCGCCTGGTAGTCCAGGATGGCCCGCAAAATCAAGTGTTGCCACCATTCTGTTGAGCGTTTAATATTCACACCGTTCATGTTTTCCTCGCAATGGAAAGGTTGTCAAAACGGATAGTAACAGATATTTACAATCTTGTAAAGCGTCGCTTGCAAAATCGGGGGACATGATATACTATTTTTGATGGGCAGGGGGAAGGCGGGCGGTCTTCACCATGCGAACCCCACGTATGGAAAAAGGTAGGTTCGAGTCCTGCCCTGCTCACATACCCGAAGGCGCGGAGTCGCCAGTGGTGTAGGTCGTAGACCTTCTCAGCGCGTTGTAGCCAAAAATGAAAAGCAACACCTCGCGCGAAAACTGGCAATCAAAAACAGACCGGGGATGTGTGGTCTGTTTTTGATTCTGTAACACACTAAAGCACTGTGCGAGGGAATATCTATTTTACTCCCTCCACCTGGGGTTCAGCAAGGGGTTCTGTCCAAAGGGAAACTTTCAAGCGCTCAAGGTCTACCCCTTGAAAATCCTTAAGTAAATCAGATTCGCGGATTCGTAATTTCGCATAAAGAACCCCGTTATTTATCGCCCATCCATCCATATACGCTGAAAGATTCTTGGCGATATATTCCCGTTTGCTGCCATTGGTCAACCGTTCCGTGTTTCGTAGTTTAGCCTCCAAGATACGATGGGCAACCCCGGCGGCGCGTAAATCGGCTACCCTGACCTGCTCCCCTTCCCCGTCCTCAATCGTGCCCGTCAAGACCTCCTCCTTAAACGCCTCAATTGCATGGGTAATGGCGCTTTCGGTGGGCGTGCCCCCAACAGCGGATTCCGCCACTAAGTAAATGTCGGTTTGCAGCGCCGCCCCCACCTTGGCTAACTGCTGCAACGCCCGCCCGGAAATGTCCGCCATTGGCGCAATGCCCCGCTCCATGATGTTGTCCAACACTTGCGCTTCCTGGGCTTGGCGGTAGAACCAACTCAGGGAGCGCCCAAATTCGGTCTTGCAACAATCCTGAAGGGTGTTGTACCCCAACGCTTTCCACCCTTTGCCGCGCTTAAAGAGAAGCATGTTGCGTCGTACATTACCCAATTCTTTTTTCAGGTCGTCTACTAATCCCCGCGCCTGAGAATAGGTGAGGTCTGGCATAAGAATCCCTTTCCAATGGTGAATTTATCGGTATGTCTATTATACCGCCCCTTGTGCTGCGTGTAAACATCTGTTATAATCTGTTTGTTGAGCAATTTCGTCCACGAAAAACAGGAGGCAGCAATGCTAACCAATGAAGATGTGAAAGCGTTATGTGAACGATTCAAGCCCGGTCAGCATGGGTTTTTGCCCTATGGCGGGCATAAGCCGTACATTGAGGAATTTGCCATCACCTCACGGCTGGACAAGGTTGACCCTAGTTGGGAGTGGAATTTTGTTTCTTCCAACCAGCGCGAAAATCAACTGGTCTACGTGGGGACATTAACCATCAAGGGTGTGACCCGTTTTGGGGTTGGGATGCAAGCCATACTCACCAACGACAAAGAGGAAGAAATCAACGAGCCGGAAAAATCCGCTGCCACCGACGCCTTAAAACGCGCCGCCCGTCTGTTTGGGGTTGGGCGTTATTTGCTGGTCGCCCCGGACAGCGTACAGAATCAACAGACCCTTGAGGCTTGGTTTAGCAAAATTGACCGCCAACGCCAATCCGCCGCCATTGAGTCCGGCGACTCGGTTGAGGAAACCAACGAAGAAGCCAAACCCACCCCCAATACTGGTACGGGCAAACCTCCCCGAACCCCGGCGCAATCCGAGTCCAGTAATGGCAACGGCGAAACCGTAACCCCACCCAAGTGGTGGAAGGCCGTCACCAGCGACAAGGAATTGGTCAAACTGGCGGGTAGTCAGGAACTGTTGGCAGCGCTTCTGAAAGACGCCTTGAAGGAAGGCAAAATCAAGCTGGACGACAGCGTGCAAATGGCGACCGATTTTGCGCGAACCCTGGCAACGGCAGACATTCCGTTCTAGCCAGCGCCATACGAAACATTCGCAGGGGCAACCTAAGCGGTTGCCCCTTTTGAACAGAGAGGGATAAGGGACAATGGAATATTCAGAATTTCGCGGGAATTATGAATTGCAGCACCCCGCCAGTGTACCCAAATTGCGCCACGAAACCCCGGAGTATCCTTCATGGTTGCAATTCATCGTTTTTTGCATGTTTATCTCCGCCGCGCTGATTTCTGGCGTACATACCATGAGTGTTGTGTATGCGACCATCAAAACAGATACGTTTATTACTGAGGAATTGCGCCAGTGGATTTCCCGGCTAACCCTGATTGCATTTGAAACGGCGCTTTTTGTGACCGTCTATGCACTGGTCAAAGACCGTCAACGCTGGATAGCCTGGGGGGCTGGCGGAGTCGCCTATCTTGTGACCACCATTGCCAACATCAAAAACACTGCCGATAACTTACAGCCCAATAGTGACATTTTAGAATGGATTGTTACCTTTGCGCTGGGGGCTGGCGCGCCAATGATTGCGCTCTTGGCAGGGAAGTTATTTGTAGACATGCACAGGTCAACCCGCGCCCAGCGTCAACTCGAATTTGAAAAGTATCAACTGGCGCTTTTGGAGTTTGACAAGCAGGTGAATGAGGCATGGCAAATCTATCTCACCAATGAGCAGGTGCGTGAAAATACGGAGCGTGAAGCCCAACGTAAACACGAGGCGGCCCTGGCGAGATTACAGACGAAACAGACCGGACAACAGACGGACAAACCCGCCGTGTCTGTCCGAAAAGACAACAGACAGACAGACAAACAGGCGCTTGTCAGACAGTGGTTAGAAGACAATCCAGACAAGCGCAGCAAGTCAGTACGTGAGATTCAATCGGAAATGGGGAACGTGGTCGGGCATGATTTAATTGCCAAAGTCAAGCGTGGTATGAATGGTAACGGACATTAACCCATGCCCACCTTTGCCGAGAATCTAAAGAATGCCCGGATTGCTGAAAAGTTGACCCAATCACAGTTGGCGGTGTTGGTCGGCACCAGCAACGCCATTGTATCCCGGCACGAGCGCGGTGTAACCAAACCATTTTGGCGCGAGGTCGTCCGTTACGCCCAGGCGCTTCATCTAAAACCATTGGATTTGAAAGGTAGTGAATAACCATGTATGACACCCGACCCGCCAAGACGATTGCGAAAGCCAGGAAATTTCACTACCGCCGCCCGTTGTCCAAGCGCGATGAGGCGTTACTCCGACTCCATGCCAGCACAATGGCGGTCAATCATCCCGATGCGATGCTGGTGCGCTTCCATCGCCGCCGGAGACTCACGGAATGGGAATACCCGATTCACTTTGGGTTCGAGCGCCAGACCTTACGGGGGTTTGACCCGATACGGCATCGGATAGAGAACAGGGGAATAGGGCAACTATGAAACTCAAGCAATCAAACTGGAAACGCTTCAAAGACTCCTTCCTGCAACAAAACCGCTGTACGGTTGACCAGTTCGAGCAAGCATGGTTGAAATTCATGGCGCAACACGAGAATCAGCCTGATACCCGTGCCTACCGCCTGTTTGCGCGAAAATGGAGTATCCCCATTCTCCACGACCCCATGATACCAGAGGAGTCGCGGGTCGTGATTTGCGTTACCGTTGCGGTCATTAAGGTGCTGGCAGACACCGAACAAGCGGCAAGGGCAGCGGTGGATGAAATTATGGATGGCAAGAAACCGGGGGTTCATTGATGACGAAAGCATTACGGGTTGCCATCGTGGGCAGTAGGGATTACCAGCACCTTGACCGGGTACGATTTGCGGTCAATTGTTTACCCCCGCATTGTGTCATCGTTTCTGGCGGCGCGCGTGGGGTGGATACCATAGCGGGACGCGAGGCGTTGGTTACTGGTCGGGCGATACGGGTTTATCATCCCCAATGGGCGTTATATGGCAAATCAGCGGGCATGATTCGCAATCGGGATATTATCGGGGATTCGGATATCGTGATTGCCTTTTACGATGGGGGCAGCAAGGGCACTGCAAACAGTATTATGCTTGCCCGAAAGATGAATAAACCCCTCACGATTATCTATGACGAGGAATGGGTATGACGCGCAACCAAAAGGGCAGACCCCCAAACACCCAACCCAGGCTGGCCTATGATTTCCGGCGGGCGATTTTTATTGTACAGGTGTTAGCCACAATGGAGGGCAAGGGCAAGCGCAGCGCCCTAGAGGTGTTGGCAATGGAATGGTTACGTTATCCGGTGGAATTGGCGGTGCAGGCGGCAGACGAGGAATTGTTAACCGTCTTGACCCAGCACGCCCTTAACCATGCCCACGACCAGTAAAGCAAACCGCCGGGGCGTTGAGTGTACCCCGGCGGTTTTGGCGCTCACTGTTGATAGGAGACAATGTGTCAAGCCCATATTCTAGCAGGTCGGTGCGTTCTGTCAAGAGTCTACCCCCTAATCCATAGGGGTTATCTGTTCAATTTCATAAAAGGGTATTGACACATTATGGATTGCGCGTTATACTACCTATATAAGTTGAGTATAGGAGACAGTGAAATGAACGCAAACGAAATCATCAAGTTGGGCATCAAGGCAGCGCAGAAAGAACTCCATCGTGGTAACGTGGTGGCATGGGCAAACGGGTTTATCCGCAATGTCCAGAACAACGGCGACATTCATGTAAAAGTGGTCTTGGTCGAAATGCAACTCCCCATCGTGGAAATCGGCCCCATCCTTTACGACAATGGCAACCGCGCCGACCTCGTGGAAGTAACCAATGATGTACGGTTCGCCGCCATCGTCATGAACGAAGC
>Ga0075429_100005855_pt1 | contig 10606 bp, 6 predicted proteins | sample RhiMetdeltSRZDD3_FD_75295 | JGI IMG/M metagenome (GOLD analysis project Ga0075429, IMG submission 75295) | Populus rhizosphere microbial communities from Tennessee, USA - Rhizosphere MetaG P. deltoides SRZDD3 | ecosystem: Host-associated > Plants > Roots > Rhizosphere > Soil | place: USA...
GCGCCCCCCGCTCGTACACCGCCACCTCTTCCATACGCTCGCCCGTCCACATCGGCGCCCGCCGCACCGCTGCCACCACCCCCGCGTCCCCCGCCACCCGCGGCAGCGCCGCCTCCGCGCCCTCCACCGCCACCTCCACCCGCGCCGTCGCGATCTCCACCGCCGCGTCCCGCGCGTAGCCGAACGTCGCCCGGTGCGCCTCGTGAAAGCGCGCCGCCACCACCGCTACCTCCGCCTCCGGCTCCGCCTGGACGCTCAGCGCCGCGTCGCTGCCGACATACCGCAGATCGAGCCGCCGCCGCGCCCGCACCGCCCCGCGCTCGCCCGCCAGCGCCTCCCGCCCGCGCGCCTCCAGCCCCTCGAGCGCCGGCGCGAGCGCCGCCAGCGCCTCCGCGCCCAGCGCGACCCGCCCGGCGTCGACCTCGCCGTGCCACGTCGTCTCCGCCAGCCCCATCCCCCACGCCGACATCACCCCGGCCAGCGGGTGCACCACCAGCGTGCGAATGCCGAGCGCGCGCGCCACCGGGCAGGCGTGCATGCCGCCCGCGCCGCCGAAGACGACCAGCGCGGCGTCGCGCGGATCGCGACCGCGCGCGATCGTCACGCGCCGGATCGCCTCCGCCATGGTCGCGTTCGCGATCGCGAAGAAGTCGGCGGCCGCGGCCACCGCGTCGCCGGCGCGCGGCAGCGCCCCGGCGATCGCCGCCAGCGCCGCGCGCGGGCGCTCGCCGTCGAGCGGGAACGGGAAGTGGTCGCCGGCGATCCGGCCGAGCACGAGATCGACGTCGGTGATCGTCACCTCGCGCGCCTCCGGCCGGCCGTAACAGAGCGGCCCCGGATCGGCGCCCGCGCTCTCGGGCCCGACCGTCATGCGCAGGCCGTCCCAGCGGCAGATCGAGCCGCCGCCGGCGGCGACGGTGTGGATCGCCAGCATCGGCGCCTTCAGGCGCACGCCGGCGACCTGCGACTCGTACACCCGCTGAGGCGCGCCCTCGACGAACGCGACGTCGGTCGAGGTGCCGCCCATGTCGAGGCCGATCGCGCGCGGGCAGCCGACCGCGCGCGCCACCTGCGCCAGCGCGACCACGCCGCCGGCCGGCCCCGACACGATGGCGTCGCGGCCGCGGAAGCGGGTCGCCTCGACCAGGCCGCCCGACGACTGCATGAACAGGATGCGCGCCGCCGGCAGCGCCGCCGCCAGCCGCGCCGCGTAGTCGCGCAGCAGCGGCGTCAGGTAGGCGTCGACGACGCAGGTCTCGGCCCGGGCCAGGAGCCCCTGCTCGTGCGCGACCTCGGTCGAGCACGACACGTGGTCGAAGCCGGCGCCGGCGGCGATCGCCGCCAGCTCGCGCTCGAGCGCCGGCGCCGCGTAGCCGTGGAGCACGACCAGGGCGAGGCTGGTCGCGCCGCGCGCCTGGGCCGCGCCCAGCGCCGCCGCCAGCTCGGCGTCGTCGCCGCGCTCGAGGACGTCGCCGCCGGCGGTCGCCCGCGCCGCGATCTCGACGATCTCGCGCGGCAGCGGCGGCGGCCGCACGATGTCGAGCGCGAACAGGTCCGGTCGCGTCTGATCGCCGATGGCGAGCAGGTCACCGAAGCCGCGGGTGATCGCCAGCGCCGTCGGCGCGCCACGCCGCTCGAGGAGGGCGTTGGTGGCCACCGTGGTGCCCATCCGCACGTCGCACGGCGGCACCGGCGCGCGGTCGCCGAGCCCGAGCAGCCGGCGGATGCCGACCACCGGCGCGTCGTCCGACGACAGCACCTTCACGACGCGCAGGGCGCCGGTCGCCGGATCGCGCCCGATGCAGTCGGTGAAGGTGCCGCCGCGATCGATCCAGAACTGCCAGCGCGCCATCCCGGCCAGCTTACGCCAGCAGGATCCGCGCCGCGCAGCGCGGGCGGTCGAGCGGCTCGCCCTCGGCGACCAGAAAGCCGGCGGCGCCGAGGCGGTCGCCGAGCGCGAAGGTGCGGACGTGGAGCCGCACCCGCTCGCCGGCGAAGCTCGGCTTCCGGTACGCGATGTCGAGGTTGCGGACCAGGAGCGTGCGCGGCTTGCCGTGCTTGCACAGCCGGCGCAGTGTCGCCTCGGCGAACAGGCGCGGGTAGATCAGCGAGTTGACGTGCTGGTTGGAGTCGGTGTGGTCGAGCCCGAAGCAGACCGCGGTCTCGTCGGGCAGGAAGCCGTCGTCGAGCGGCTCGGCGCCGGCCGGCAGCTCGAGCGCGGTCCGCGTGCCGGCGTAGTCGTACTCGAGCGTCGGCTCCGGCACCCCCTCGACGTCGAACCGCGTGACCTTGCGCTGGTCGGGCGGCGCCAGGAGGCGGGTGAAGATGTGCTCGGCGAAGACCCGGCCGGCGACGACCGGCTCGCCGGGCGCCTCCGGCGGCACCAGCCGGCCGCGCCGGCCCTGCACCTCGACCCACATGTTCATGAACAGGCGGTCGCCGCCGGCCTCGCGCGCGATCTGGTAGCCGCCGCTCGACTCGACCGGGCGGTCGACCCGGATCGGGTCGTCGCTGCCGTCGACGGCGAGCCGGGTCAGGATCGCGACGATGCCGCGCTGCTGCAGCAGCGGCCCGGCCCGGTGCTTGGCCAGCAGCTGGCGCCACACGGTCCAGCCGATCGCCGGCGGCAGCGCGGTCACCATCATGCGCCCGTCCTGCGCCACGTCCTCGTAGCGCAGCTCGAAGCGGGCGGTCGCGACCTGCTCGGGCGGCAGGTCGGGCATCGGGGGAGTGGGGAACGGCGAGGCCATGCCCGAAGGCTACCTCGCCGTGCCCCTCACGGGATCACCGCGGCAGGGCGTACACCATCACGACGCCGGCCGGGTGGTCCTTGCCCCAGCGGAGCTCGACCCAGGTGATGGCGGCAGAATCGGGCGGCAGGTCGATGACCAGCGCGCGGGCGCCGTCCTTGAAGCGGTGGTTGACCTTGAGCGAGATCTTGTCGCCGCCGGCCAGCGGCAGCACGACCTCCTCGAGATCCAGGCCGTCGGTCGGCGAGACCAGCGCGATCTGCTTCCACTTCTTGGCGCCGATGCGGCCCTGCATCTTGACGTCGGCCTTGGCCGGGTCGACCAGCATCTTGCCGGTGTCGGTCCAGCCCTTGATGTCGAGGTTGGCGACCGCCTTGAACGGCTGCGGGGGCGGCGGCGGCGGGGTCGCCTCGACCGGCATGGCGTAGACCTGGAAGCGACCGCTGGCGTGGTCGCGGCCGTAGCGCACCGTCAGCGACTGGATGCCCGGGTCGTTGGGCGGCAGGTCGATCACGATGGACCGGGTGCCGTCCTTGAAGCGGTGGTTCAGGTCCTTCGTGAACGTGCGGCCATTGGTGTAGGTGATGACGACGCTGCGGACGTCGAGGTCGCCCTGGGTGGCGTGGAGCGCGATGCGGCCGAACTTGCCGCGGCCGAGGAAGCCCTCCATCACCTGGTTGTCTCGGCCCGGGTCGACGTTGATGCCGCCGACCGCGGTCCAGCCGCGGGTGTCGAAGCTGGTGTCACCACCGGGCGGCGGCGGGGGCGGCGGTCCGGCCTCGGACTTCGCCCAGACGAGGACGCGCGCCGGGCGGGCGTCGCCGGGCAGGTTCTTGTACTTGAGCTCGATGGCGCGGATGCCGGCCGCCTCGGCCGGCAGGGTGATCGTGCGCGTGCGCTGGCCGTCGCGGTAGACCTGGCGAACGTCCGGCGAGAACACCTGGCCGCGGCCGTAGCGGATGTTCAGCTCGAGCAGCTCAAGGTCGCTGTCCTCGACGGCGACGGTCACCTTGTTGTAGCGGCCGCGGTCGCGGACCTTGATGACGTCGCGATCCTGCCAGCCGTCGACGTGCTTCTCGCCGAGGAAGGTCCAGCCGGTCGGATCGAAGCCCGACGGCTTGGCCGGGGGCGGGAAGAACTCCTTGGCCCAGACCTGGACCCGGGCCCGGCCGCCGCCCGGCAGGTTGCCGTAGCGGAACTCGATCCGGTTGATGAAGCGGGCCTCGGACGGCAGGTCGATGGCGCGGGTGCGCTGGCCGTTGCGGAAGACCTGGCGCATGTCCGGCGAGTAGCGCTGGCCGCTGCCGAAGGTGATCAGCATGTCGTAGAGCTCGACGTCGCTGTCCTCGACGACGACGGTCAGCTTGGTGAAGCGGCCCTCCATGCGGCCGACCCGGATGACGTCGCGATCGTTGCGGCCGTCGACCTGCTTCTCGCCGAGCATGGTCCAGCCGCGGGCGTCGAAGCCGGACGGCTGCGACGGCGGCGCCACTTCCTCGCGCGCCCACAGCTGGAAGCGGGCGCGGGTGCCCTGCGGCAGGTCGCCGTAGCGGAACTCGATGCGCTCGAAGCCGCGGCTCTGCGCCGGCAGGTCGATCTGCTTGATGCGGGCGCCGTCGCGGAACAGCTGGCGCGACTCGGGCGAGAAGCGCTCGCGGTTGCCGGTGTAGACCACGAGGTCGTACAGCTGCAGGTCGGCGTCCTCGATGACGATCGCCAGCTTGGTGTAGCGGGCGTCGCGCTTCATGTTGCGGATCGCGTCGCGATCGCGGCGGCCATCGATGATCTGCTCACCGATGAGCGTCCAGCCGCGGGCGTCGAAGCCCGACGGGCGCGCCGGCGGACGGCTGGGAGGTACCTGCGCGACCACCGGAGGCGGAGCATGCCGGGCGGGCGCGTGGGCGGGGGACGAAGAGGGAGACGCCGGGTGGGCCGGCGCCGGACTCGACTGGATGGCGACCGCCGCGACGGCGAGCACCATGGTCATGCTGAGGCGCTTCATTGGATTCTCCTCCGGTCGGATGACCCGGACGACGGCGCGAGGTTAGCGACGCTCCGGCAGCCATCCACGACGCGGTAGACGAGTCGGCCGTCCCATTCTTCACGGCCCGACGCTGGAACGACACACGGGAACATGGAAATGCGGCAGGGCGGCGCGGGACCCGCGCCGCCCTGTTCGCGGACCGACGACGTTACTGCGGCAGGCCGTAGATCTTCACGCGCGCCTTGCCGCCGCCCTTCTCGGCGCCGTAGCGGAAGGTCGCCATCTCGATCAGATCGGCGCCCTTCGGCAGCTCGATCACGATCGTGCGCTGCCCCTCGGTGAAGTGGTGCTTGAGCTCCGGCACGTAGGCGCGGCCACCGGGCAGGTGCAGCACGACGTCGTAGACGTCGAGGTCGGAGTTGACGACGGTGAAGGCGAGGGCCGACCAGCGCTTGCGCGGGATGTGGCCCTGCACGCTGTCCTCGTCCTTCTGGCCGCTCACGTTGAGCGCGCCGAGCTCCTCCCACTGCTTCTCCGGCCGCCAGCCGGTGTCGAGGTGCCAGCGGACGCGAATGCGCCCGGACGCCTGCGCGCCGCTATCGGACGGCGGCGGCGGAGGCGGCGGCGCCTCCGAGGTCGCGTCGGACGGCGGCGGCGGCGGCTCGTTGGCGGGATAGGCCGGGCCGGGACTCGAGGTGACGGTGCAGCCCGCGGCAACGGCGAGCCCAAGTGCGAGCAAGGTGAGTCGCTTCATATGTTCTCCTCCATCAGACAGGGTGCCCCCCCGTGACGGGTCAACAGGGGCGCGAGGTTAGCCCAGGCCGCAAGGTGCAGCCACTCGTAGACGTATCCATCGACCGATCGCTTCATGACGCCGAGGCCAGCGTGATCACACTGAATACTGCTCCGGTTGAATCTCCGAGCACGGCGATCCGTCCGTGGGGGCTGTCGAACGCGGGCGCGATCACCCGGCCGCCGAGGTCGGTGGCGCGGTGCACGGCGGCGTCGGTGTCGGCGACCGCGAAGTAGGCCATCCAGTGCGGCGGCGTCGCCGCTGGATAGTGGTCGCCCATCTGCATGATGCCGCCGACGGTCTTGGCGCCGAGGTGCAGCGTGGTGTAGTCGAGCCCGGGCGCGTCCAGCTTTCTGGCCTCGAGCCCGAACACGCGGGTGTAGAAGGCGCTGGCCGCGACCGGGTCGCGGGTCAGCAGCTCGGCCCACGCCATCGCGCCCGGCTCGTCGACGATCTGGGCGCCGACGTGGCGCTTCGGCTGCCACAGCCCGACCGCGGCACCGGTCGGGTCCATGCAGAAGGCGAGGCGACCCTCCTCCATCACGTCCATCGGGCCCATCGCGACCTGACCGCGTTCCGCTTTGATGCGCGCGGCGACCGGATCGATTTCGGCGACCGCGAAGTAGATGTTCCACGCCGACGGGAAGGAGGCGCCGGGCGGCAGCGGGCCGAGCCCGGCGGCGGGCAGGCCGCGGACCTGGCAGATCGTGTAGTGGCCGGTCTCGGCCGGACCGATCTGATACGTCCATCCGAACAGTCCCTGGTAGAAGGCGCGGGCCCGGTCCGCATTCGGCGTCATCAGATCGAACCACGAGATGGTGCCGGGGGGATGGCGTTCGACGGCCGTCATGGGTCCTCCCTCATCGGCGGCGACGCTACCATGTGCGGCGATGGCGCTCGCGCCGCTGCCGATCGATGATGCGTTGCCGGACCTGCTCGACGCGGTGGCGCGGCACGGGAGTGCCGTGCTCGTCGCGCCGCCCGGCGCCGGCAAGACGACGCGCGTGCCGGGCGCCATCCTCGACGCCGGGCTCGCCGGCAGCGGCGACGTGGTCTGCCTGCAGCCGCGCCGGCTGGCGGCGCGCATGGCGGCGGCGCGGGTCGCCCACGAGCGCGGCGACGAGCTCGGCCGCGGCGTCGGCTACGAGGTCCGCTTCGATCGCAAGGCCGGGGCCGCGACCCGGCTCCGCTTCGTCACCGAGGGGATCCTGACCCGGCGGCTGCTCGACGATCCCCAGCTGCGCGGCACCGGCTGCGTGATCATCGACGAGTTCCACGAGCGCCACCTGGCCGGGGATCTGGCCCTGGCGCTCCTGCGTCGCCTGCAGCTCGGGGCGCGCCGCGACCTGCGCTTGATCGTCATGTCGGCGACCCTCGATCCGGGGCCGGCGGCGGCGTTCCTCGGCGGCGCCCCGGTGGTGGTGTCCGAAGGCCGGACGTTTCCGGTCGACCTCGACTACCTGCGCGAGCCCGACGACCGGCTGCTCGGCAAGCAGGTGGCGTCGGCGGTGCGCCGGCTGTGCGGCGACGGCCTCGACGGCGACGTCCTGGTCTTCCTGCCCGGCGCCGGCGAGATCCGGCGCGCCGGCGAGGACCTGGCCGAGCTCGCCGAGCGCCACGACCTCGCGGTGCTGCCGCTGCACGGCGACCTGCCCGCCGCCGAGCAGGATCGCGCGGTCGCCCGCAGCGAGCGGCGCAAGGTGATCCTGTCGACCAACGTCGCCGAGACGTCGGTGACCATCGACGGCGTGGTCGCGGTGGTCGACAGCGGGGTGGCGCGGATCGCGCGCCACTCGCCGTGGTCGGGGCTGCCGACCCTGGCGATCGAGCCGATCAGCAAGGCCAGCGCCGCGCAGCGCGCCGGCCGCGCCGGCCGGACCCGGCCCGGGCGCTGCCTGCGGCTGTACACGCGCCACGATCACGACATCCGCCGCGACTTCGACGCGCCCGAGGTGGCGCGCGCCGATCTGGCGGAGGCGGCGCTCGAGCTGCACGCCGCCGGCATCGGCCGGCTGCTCGACTTCGCCTGGTTCGAGGCGCCACCCGAGGCGGCGGCGCGCGCCGCCGACGAGCTGCTGGCGCGGCTGGGCGCGATCGACGACGGCGGCGCGTTGACCGACATCGGCCGCCGCATGCTGCGCTTCCCGGCGCACCCGCGGCAGGCGCGCGTGCTGGTCGAGGCCGAGGCGCGCGGCGTCGCCGCCGAGGGCGCCATCCTGGCCGCGCTGCTCGGCGCCCGCGAGCTGCGCGTCGAGCGCCGGGTCGGCGCCGAGCGGGCGGCGGCGCGGGTGGCGTCGACCTCCGATCTGATCGACGACATCGACGCCGTGCTCGACGCCCGCGACGCCGGCCTCGGCCCCGGCCGCCTGCGTTCGCTCGGCCTCGATCCGCCGACCGCGCAGGCGGTCGATCGCGCTGCGCGCCAGCTCGGCCAGCTCGCCCGCCGCGGCGCGCCGCGCCCGGCCGGCGACGACGCCATCGACCAGGCGCTCCTGATCGCGACCCTGACCGGCTATCCGGACCGGGTCGGCAAGCGCCGCGCGCCGCGCTCGAGCGAGATCGTCTTCGCCGGCGGCGGCGCCGGCACGCTGGCGCCGTCGAGCGCGGTGGTCGACGCCGAGCTGATGGTCGCGGTCGACGCCGGCGAGACCGGCGATCGCGGCCGCGCCGGCAAGGTCGTCATCCGCCGGGCCAGCCAGGTCGATCCGTCGTGGCTGCTCGACCTCTACCTCGATCGCGTCCGGGATTCGGACGAGCTGGTCTGGAACCCGAGCCGGCAGCGGGTCGAGCGCCGGACCCGGCTCAGCTACGACGGCCTCGTCATCGACGAGACCGTCGACGTCGACGGCGCCCGCCGCGCCGGCGCCGCCGCAAGCGCGGTCCTCGCCCGCGAGGCGCTCGCCGCCGGCATCGAGCGCTTCGTCGACGCCGAGGCGTTCGCCGCGTGGCGGACCCGGCTCGCCTTCGCGGCCCCGCACGTCCCCGGCCTGGCGCCGCCCACCGACGAGGACCTGGCGAGGCTCATCGGCGACGCCTGCGACGGCCTGATCTCCTTCGACGAGCTGCGCAAGGTGTCGCTGCTCGATCTGCTCGACGGCGCCCTGGCCGGCCACCGCGCCGCCATCGATCGGGTCGCGCCGACCCACCTGGCCCTGCCGCGGCGGCGGCGGGTGCCGATCCACTACGAGCTCGACCGGCCGCCGTGGATCGCGTCGCGCATGCAGGACTTCTTCGGCCTGGCCCGCGCCCCGGCGGTGGCCGACGGCAAGGTGCCGCTGGTCCTGCACCTGCTCGCTCCCAACCAGCGCCCGGTCCAGGTCACGCAGGACCTGCCCGGCTTCTGGGTCAAGCACTACCCGGCGATCCGCAAGGAGCTCATGCGCAAGTATCCGCGCCACCAGTGGCCGGAGGACCCGACGGCGCTAATTTCCGATCCCTGACACCTCTTCGTCGCCGGCTGTCAGAACGGTGCGACACGTCGACATCCCGTTGACGTTGACGTGAACGGCGACGGCGACGGCGACGCACGATCATGCCGATGCAAGCAGTCGAGCAACGGTGCTCGCGTGTCTCGTTGCTCGCCCGCCTTTGTGTAAGCAGTCGAGCAACGGCGCTCGCGTGTCTCGTTGCTCGTCCGCCTGGCGCGGCACCACGTGCGTCGCCGTCGCCGTCGCCGTTCACGTCAACGTCAACGTGAGGCCAGGGAGGCCGTGCAATGCGAGTCACACGACGGTCTCGCCGGTGGCGAGCGTCAGGCCGGCGGCCAGAGCAGGTGATAGAAGCGGTGGCTGAGCAAGAGCAGGGCGTACTCCTGCAGGTCGCCGCCGGAGTCGCGCAGGACGGAGAAGTTGAAGTCGACCAGCGCCAGCCCGTCGCTGATCCGCGCGATCAGCTCGTCGATGCCGGCCGGCTGGGTGCTGGCGTCGAGCGCCCACTGGGCGAGGCGGCTGCGCAGGGTGTCGAACTCGGGCCGGGCGCGCTGGCCGAGGGTGGCGACCCGCTCGGGCGGCAGCCACGACAGCACCAGCGCCGACAGCGCGCGCACGTCGGCGGCCATCGCCTCGGCCTCGAGCGACGGCTCGACGAGGCCGATCATGGCGGGGCGGACGGTGCGGGTGTCGTGGAGGCCCTTGAACAGGAGGGCGCCGGCGTGGACGTTGTTGTGCGCCATGCCGTTCTCGTGGAGGGCGGCGACCTGGCGCACGACCAGGAAGGCGAGGGCGAGGGCGCCGTCGACGTGGAGGTCGAGCGGCTCGAGCTGGCTGCCGAAGCGCGGGTCGTCGATGGCCTCGGAGAAGAGCAGGAGCGAGAAGGTGTTGGCGTCGTAGATGACGTTGTGCAGGCTGGTCAGGAGGCCCTGGCGGACCTTGCGCAGGATCGGCAGGAAGTGCGCCTGCCAGTTCTCGACCAGCCGGCGCGGATCCGGCATCGCGTGCAGGTTGATGACGGTGACCAGCTTGGGGAACGTGTTGGCGTCGGGGAACTGGCCGGTGGCCAGCAGCTCGGGCTTGGGCGCCGCCACATAGATGTGGTGGCCCTTGACCCGGCCCAGGCTGTGCTCGATCTGGTAGCCCCAGGTCGTCACCGCGCTCTCGGCGATCTCGAGGGCGGCGCGGGTGACCCGGTGGTCGGCGCGCTTGGTGAAGACGCCGTCGAGGCGCTGGTGCGGATCGGGCGGCAGCAGGCGCCCGGTGGTCGACGCGAAGGTGTGCTCGTCGGCGTGGCGGTCGTCGAGGTCGGCGAGCGCGTTGCGCAGATCGCTCATCACCGCCTCGACCCGCGGGTAGCGCGCCTGCGGGTCGCGCTCGAGGCAGAGCTCGATGATCGGCCGCAAGACGCGCGGCACGGTGTCCGGATAGTGGACCGCGCTGCGGCCGCCGACCACGATCCCCTCGGCGATCCGCATGAGCAGGCCCCACATGTCGTCGGCGGGGCCGTACGGCAGCTGGTCGGTGAACATGGCGTGCAGGGCGCCGCCGATGGCGTAGATGTCGATCGCCGTCGACAGCGGCGCGTCCATGAGGCCGGGATCGATCGTCTCCGGCGGCACCGAGTAGCCGGGTGAGCCGAAAATCCGGC